>Ga0209156_10002406_pt1 | contig 14688 bp, 13 predicted proteins | sample GraSoiAngelo_124_FD_185881 | JGI IMG/M metagenome (GOLD analysis project Ga0209156, IMG submission 185881) | Grasslands soil microbial communities from the Angelo Coastal Reserve, California, USA - 14_0927_05_20cm (SPAdes) (version 2) | ecosystem: Environmental > Terrestrial > Soil > Grasslands...
CATACCCGGGAACTCGAGGGAAGACTCGTGCTCCAGGTGATAAATACAGAGTTGCTGTTCACAGTGTCGAGCGTTGGACCGCCGGTGATTCTGACTTGCTGCTGTGCCTGAAGAGTCGCCGGTACAAGCACAACTGATACCATTCCTAGCAATAGCGACATGCCAAGTGAAAGAAAGCTGTTTTTGATCTGCATGAAAAACCTCCGCTCCTAAAACGCATAACACAATAGTTTCGGTGGCTGCCTATAACAATTGAATACAGCCGTGGGAGTAGTTCGCGAGAAGATTTACCTTAAGGGTTAGCCTGCAATTGATGCTGTCGGTCGGCACAGATCGTGACACCCACCCGATGCCTCATGCGGCATTTCTGCTTCTTAGAGCGGTGAAGGGGTTCCGGCAGACTTTGATAGTTCGGCTATCGCAGACGACTGCTGCCAGGTCTTATTACGGACTCGGCAAGCGTTCTTGGTGTAAACAAATCGAAGAAAAATCCGTGTGCGGTCCACAGATGAAAGCCGGTTGGGATCCCAAGTGCTGGCATATGCCTGTAGCAGCGGCTCATTGGCGATCCGCGCCAGAACGGTGAGCAACACACGATTCAGGCAATGGTACGGTGGCGGACATAAATACGCGTGGGCTCCATACCAGCTCCACTTTTTGTGATGATCCCATCTTGGCAGCAATTGTTTCAGCCCTTCGAGTCCATCCCAGAATAATTTTCCGCCTACCGGATCGCCAGTTTCCACAAACAGATCGTAGAGGCCCAGCAATGAGGTTAAGAACCCGTCTAGAACTCCAGGGGAAGGCCCGCCAGGAATTTCCGTGTAAAAGACATGTCCATCAATCAGGATGCGCACGCCATTCTGCTGAGCATCGAGTTGAAAGATTTTGGCTGTGCCCTGAAGAATTCGGAGCAGGGCCGGGCGACCAGTAAGCCGATATCCTCGGACTAAAGCACTAATGGCGAGCCCTTGCGAATTACAAGAAAGCCACGGAGCCTTGAGTAGAGTTCTGCCTTCCCGGCAATCAAAATTCATTGGCCAGACCACGGCGCCATCCGCGCGGTGGACAGCGTTCTGTTCAAGCCAGTTCAGCTGATTCACAAACACATCTAGGCTAACCTGGTCCCGGTGTCGAAGATAATGTCCTAGATTGACGAGCCCCCACCAGGCAATGAATCCCGGGCGATAAACTGCTCCCGTAGTGCGCCGCCAAACTCTGGGAATTCCTACTTCATCAAGACGCATCACGTCCCACGAGAGACGGTCGCTGTAGAGATAGTATTCGAGAGATTCTTTTGGACCTGCTTGGGAGACGATCTCAAGAGGGTAATCAAAGCGAAAACCCAAAACCTCCTCACGCAAGGCGAGTACCGCGTGCCGCAAGAGTTGTAATGTTTGAGCCATGATCTTCCGGCTGTTCCTCCAGGAACCGCACAGGAGCGCGGCAAAGTGTACAACTGGCGGGCAGATCGGGCAATAGGTAGACCTAAGCAGACAGCTCCTGATACAGCATCAGGTCGGCAAAGGCGAAGCGCTCGCGAATCAGCGTTTCTCCGGATGTGATTGGGATCGGTGAGTTCAGCATCGGGCCGGCGTATACGAAAGAATGGAATTCTCCTCTTTCGCCGCAAGGGTCGATTTCGGGCGGAAATGCGGATAAAAGTTCCGCACCGAATTCCCGGCCTACGAACGACGAGTTCAGTTTCTCGGTATCAACGCACGTGAGCTTGGCCCGCAAGCCGGACGCGATCATCTCCTCCGCCAGAGCTCGCGTCGGCAGGCCCCAGACCGGAAATATTGGCTCAAGCCCCGTCCCCGTCAACTGCCGCTCCCGGTAGGCGCGCACGTCTTCCAGGAACAAGTCACCAAACGCCACACCCTCAATTCCTTCGGCGACGGCCTTTGCGCAGGTCGCTGCCATGATGGATTCATACTGCTCGTTGTTGCACGGCCATGGCAGGGGCACCGCCCAGAGCGGAAGCCCGGCTGCTGAAGCCTGCGCTTCAACCAGATTCCTTCGAACTGCGTGCATCGCTACTCGATTGGCTGCCTGATTGAACGTAGTAAGCAGACCGGCGACTTCATAGTCTGGATTTTCTCGAAGCAGGTGTAGCGCCCAAGCGCTATCCTTGCCACTGCTCCAGGAAAGCAGGATTCGTTTCATCGCTGACCAGCCCGCGCGGGCCTATCCCAACCACGGTCCGCTGAAGCTGATTTTTTGGGGTGAGCGTGAGTCTGTTCGCAAAAGATTTCCGCCAGTGCAACAACCCCGTCCGCAATACGCGGACCAGGGCGAGAGAAATGACTGCTGGCATCCATGGCAAACACCCGCCCATTTTGCACTGCGCGAAGCGAGTACCAAATCTTTGGAAACGGAACCACTCGAAGTTCGGCTTCGACTTCCTCGCGGTGATAGCCGCAGGGCATCGCTAGAATAATGTCAGGATCGCTCTGCTGGATCGCGTCCCAGCTGACTTGCACGCCCGGTTCTCCTGCCCGCCCGAGCACATCGATTCCGCCGGCAAGCTTCACCATTTCCGGCACCCAATGTCCCGCGGCAAATGGGGGATCGAGCCACTCGAGACAAAGCACGCGCGGATGGTTCTCCCCGCGATCTTTCCGCAGCTGCGCAATCTTCCGCTCTAAATTTCCGACTAACGCGGCAGCCTCGGCAGTGCGCCCCGTGGCGTTGCCAACAGTAATGATGTCATTCCACACGTCCGCAATTGTGCGAGGAGTCAGTGCCAGAACTTGCGGGCAAGGTGAAAGCGTCCCCAGGACCACAGCCAAGTCGTCAGGCGATGCTGCGCAAACATGACACAAATCCTGAGTGACGATCAGGTCCGGCTTGAGCCTGCGCAATTTGTCGGCGTCGAGCCGATAGAGGCTACGCCCCTGCGATGAGAACTCGTTGACCTGGCGATCAATTTCGCGTTCCGGCAGACCCGGCGGGAGCTTGGTGTAAACAACAATGGCTTTGCTACGAGCCTCGGCCGGGTAATCACATTCAAACGTGACTCCCACAACCGAGTCGCCCAAACCAAGCGCGAATAGAATTTCAGTTGCGGACGGCAGAAACGAACAGATTCTCATAATTGTCACCCAGGAGAACCTTCAACTCACCCGTATCTGCTGCGTGCTTCAACCAGGTACGCACGTCGCCAGTATTCGTAAGCTCCGAAGAGAACCACGGAAAAAATAATTGTGCTGCCAAGCGTGCGCCCGAAGAAAGGAATGGCTGCGACATAGCATTGCACCAAGCCGCTCCACGTAGGAGGGTAAGTATGCCATCCCACCCACACGCCGAAATTGCTGATCAAATAAAAAGCCGTTGCGCCCAGCACATTTGCAGAGATAAACCGGCGCAGGCCGATCCGCTCACGCAAGAGCCATCCTGCAAAGGAAATCGAAGCAAAGGCCGCGACCTGGAAGATCACTTTCCAGCCGAGATGCAGGTGGTAAACGAAATCAGTAAGGATAAAGTCACTGATCGCCAGAAGCAGTGCTGGGCACCAGATTGATTCTCTTTTGTTCAATCGCGCCCCGCCGAACAGCAGTGCCCCATACACTGGCGAAAAGTTCCACGCATGAGGCAAGAAGCGCGCCAAAACCGCCAACACAATTATCAAATAAACCATAAGGCTCTCCTTTCATAATTGCCCGTACGCGGGCGAGACGCCCACCCGACAGCCGGCGAGGACGCCGATGCTACATTCAACAATCTAGAAATTGAATCTGGCTCCGGTTCGATAACTAATCCGCAGCGCGGGGAAACCCAAGGCCTCCATATAATGTTGATCGAGCAAATTGGCCGCCTCCCCCGTATAGGAAAAATGTTTCGTGATCCGATACGCAAAAGCTAGCTGCCAGTTGGTATACGGGGCATCGCTGGTCAGCGGCGGCACCAAGCCGAGAAAGTCGCTGTCCGCCCGGCGTCCGACGTAGATCGCGTTTGTACTGGCAGTCAGCCGCCGCCAATCCCAAACGAGCCCCAGCGAGCCTGAATGGCGTGGCCGACGGAGTAGTTGCTTCTTATCTCCAAATACAAGATCGGAAGGCACGTTGCTGTTGGTGATTTCTGCATTCAGATACGTGTAAGACGCTGTCAATCGCAAACTGCTCAACGGAGCTGCTTCAAAAATCAGCTCAGCCCCTTGCGCTTTGGTGCGGTTCAGATTGAAGAATGTTCCCGAAAATGTTTGGAAATTGGTGACTTGAAACTCGATCAGGTCGCGAAAGCGGTTGTCGAACCAGTTGACTTCTACCTTCATCCGGTCATTCAACAGGCGCTGTTCCAGTCCGAAATCCAAGCTGCTTGTCCGCTCCGGCCGAAGATCGGGGTTCCCGAGAAAGTGTGGATCAGGACTGAAGGATTCGGTGAAATTTGGCTCTTTGATCCCCAGCCCAAAATTAAATTTCAACTTGGTTGCGCCAAGGCGACCTGAGCCTCGTCGAAGCAGATAAGCGGCAGAGCTCCGGGGAACCACGGCACGCCCGAAACTGCCGTTTTGTTCAACACGCACACCGTTCGTCAAGAAGAACCGGCCAATAGCCATCTGATACTGAAAGGTGCCGCCAAAATTATCACGCTGCGCACGAGTCGGAGCTTGCGTAAACGCGAAATCGTTGAGAAACCCGTTTTCGCGATCCCACTCGAATGCGAACGTGAAAATGTGCTGTCCCCAACTCTGGCCGGCGGATCCCAATCGCAAATTGCTCTGGTAATCGAGATGGTGGCGCCGGGTATCATTCACAAAATTCGAAAGGAAATCGAAGACCTCGAAGGGTGCCTGGCTCGCGCCGAAATGGGGCGTGAACGGAGGATCGAGCCCGAACTCCGTCGATCGTTGGCGCGTGCGGGCGAAACCGTAAACCAGTCGCTGGTCCCATCGGCTGGTAGTTTGGTTGGTTATGCTGAAGCCCGTGTATCCGTCAGCCTTCCGGAAATACGAATCGAGAATGGAGGGGATGTCGGGCTGTCCAAACGCAACTTGTCCCGGCGTTCCCGTAAAAGTTGAGTCGCCACGCGAAATCCAGCGGAGCTGCGTATGCCGCCCCAAGCTCAATCCGAAGTTTGCCGAGCCAGTTGAGTCGCGGAAATCGTTGTTAGGTATCTCGTTGTCGGTGTTCAGGCGGTCATAGCTGAGATCGTAATCGAAACCGCCGATCGCTCCATTTAGATCTGCCCCGCCGTGGAAAGTCTTGTAATTGCCGGCATCGAAGTTGAGCGCAAAATGAGGCCTCTTATATTCCTGCTCGCCATGACGGCTGAAAAATTGAATGACGCTCGCCATGGCATCCGAGCCGAACAGCGCCGACTGTGGTCCGCGCACGATCTCGATGCGATCCAGATCGCCAGCTGCGAGGCTGCTGAATTCGAACCTGCCACCTGGCTCGTTCAGTGGGATCCCATCCAGCAGAACTTTGTTGTAATCAAAATTACCGCCTCGCGAAAAAACGGAGGTGGTAGTCCCCAGGCCTCCGCTGCGGATCACGGTGAGGCCGGGAACCTGCCGCAGCACATCGCCGGCGAGAAGCTGCTGTTGCTGCTCGATCTGCTCACCCGAGATCACAGTGACGCTGGCGCCGACTTGCTCAGTCGGAGTCTCCGTGCGAGTAGCAGTTACCACAACTTTTTCCTGCACCGGAGCGAGACCCAGTACGATTATTTTCTGACCCGCAGGCTGAGTTTGTGTCTGAAACCCGGCAACGCGCACCTCGGTGCGGCATTCCACGAAACATGGTTGTTTGAACTCGAAATGCCCCAGCGAATCGGTGAGGGTGCGTTCGACTTCAGCGCCATCTGGCTTCAGCAAACGCACGGTTGTGCGAGGGACCGCGGCGCGGTCAGGATCGAGAACGGTTCCGGCAATCTTTCGCTCTTGAGCCCAAACGGTGAGAGAGAAGACACATAACAAAATTCCTGAGAACCTGCGCATTGCTCCTCCTGTCCAGCGACGGAGAATGATTTGGCGGACGAGGAGCTTTCAATCGGGAGGAAAACTGAGACAACGAGCGCTCAGCAAAACTTAAGGAAGGAACGTGCTGAAAGCGGGTTATCACGATTCACCTTCCCGCGAAGGCGATCTCATCCCGCTTCTGGCAGGTCTCCTGACTCTCGCTTCGTCGAACTGACCGCCTTCCCAACTTTCGTCAGTGGCGTACTGGCCAGTTCTCCACGATCACAGTGGCGCGGCCGTGCCGGATTCTCACCGGCTTCCCTATTGAGCTTGCAAATAGCACCAGAAGCAAAGTGCTCCCTCTGATTACGCCTGCGGCTGTGGAATGTCAAGAGAGAAGAATTAATGGTAGTTCCGGATTTAACCACGAAGGGCACGAAGAAACACGAAGGAAGCCGCCCTTTGTGTAACTTCGTGTCCTTCGTGGTTTATGAAATTAGGACATTGTCGAATTAATCGCAAAAACCGGATAGATCGTTCACTTGCAGACACCGTATTCTTGTCAGCGTTATGGTTTCATCTGCTATCCCTAACCTTCCCTGGACGGAAATCCGAAGTGGCTTGTGGACGCGTGGATTCGGACGCATGGGAAAACTCCTAACCCGTGCTCAGTGCGAGGAACTGCGATCGCTGTATTCCAATGCATCGTTGTTTCGGAGCCGCATCGATATGGAACGCTATCGCTTCGGCCGAGGTGAGTACCAGTATTTTGCCAATCCCCTGCCGGCGCTCGTCGCCGAGCTTCGTGAAGAGCTCTATCGTTTTCTTGCTCCAACAGCGAACGAGTGGATGTCCGCGTTGAGAATCCCAGCGGATTTCCCCGCCAATCTGGATTCGTTTCTCAAGCAATGCCATCGCCGCGGACAGAAGCGGCCCACCCCGCTGCTGCTGCGCTACGAGAAAGGCGATTACAACTGCCTGCATCAGGATGTGTACGGTGAGATCGTGTTTCCGTTTCAGGTGATCTTTGCACTCAGCAGGCCGGAAGACGAATTCACGGGCGGCGACTTGCTTTTAGTCGAACAGCGGCCGCGAGCGCAATCCATTGGTCACGCCATTCGAATGGAACAGGGCGAAGCCGTAGTCATTACCACGCGATATCGTCCAGCAAAAGGATCGCGCGGCTACTACCGCACGAATTTCCGACACGGCGTCAGCGAAGTTCTCAGCGGTGAGCGCTACACACTGGGGATCATCTTTCACGATGCCGCATAAGTGCGCTCTCAGAGAAGAAAACTGAAGCACTACGTTCTGCCACGGGCGGCAATCATCATTCCTGCACCGGCGGCTACCATTACGACGCTGGCAATGGGAGGGACGCGCTCGTTGTGTTCAGTTCGCACCCCGATGCTCACGTCACCAGCTTTGAGCGCGTGGTTCTCCGAATGTGGAATCGGAACAAAGAACGACAGAATACCTAGGACGAGTACCACCAGCCCGACTACAAACAAGGTCTTCATGAAAGCCTCCGTCCAACCGGCGTGGGATGCATCCAAGGTCGAATCGGCTGCTCCGAGCTACGATCCGAGACTCTTGGCGAATTCGACTAGGCTGCGTACGGCAATGCCGGACGGGCCTTTGGCGATCCAGGGTTTGTTGTCTTCCATCCAGGCGGTGCCGGCGATGTCTAGGTGCAGCCAGGGAGTGTCTTCAGCAAATTCTTTCAGGAACATCGCGGCCGTGATTGCGCCACCATAGCGCCCGCCAGTGTTCATTATGTCAGCGATGTTTGAACGGATTTGTTCTTTGTATTCGTCATCAAGAGGGAGACGCCACATTTTCTCTCCGGCCTTGGCCAGTGCCTTAGTGAAGCGCTCGTACATGGCATCATCATTCGCGAATATGCCGGCGTTGGCATAACCTAATGCGACTACAACGGCCCCCGTTAAAGTAGCGGCATCGACCAAATGGGTGCAGCCGAGCTGCCGTGCGTAGCAGAGTCCATCGGCCAGCACCAGGCGGCCTTCGGCGTCGGTGTTTATGATTTCGATCGTCTTTCCTGACATTGCAGTCTGAATGTCCCCGGGTTTCTGGGCTTTCCCGGAGGGCATATTTTCGGTGGCACAGACGATACCAATGACCTTTACCTTGGGTTTGAGTAGCGCAATGGCGCGCATTGCGCCAATCATGGTGGCTCCTCCAGCCATGTCGTATTTCATTTTCTCCATGCCATCAGCGGGCTTGATAGAGATGCCGCCAGTGTCGAACGTAACGCCTTTGCCTACGAGCCCGAGCACAGGCTTATCCGGTGCGCCTACCGGTTCATAGCGCATGACGATCAGCGCGGGCGGCTCATCGGAGCCCTGCGCCACGCCCCAAAATGCGCCCATCTTGAGCTCTTTCAGTTTCTCCGCGCCGTAGACCTCGCACTTCAGCCCAACTTCCTGCGACATTTTGCGGGCATGATCGGCCAGGATGGTCGGCGTCATACGATTACCCGGTTCATTGACTAACTGTCGAGTGAAGTTCTGCGATTCTCCGAGGATGCGAGCCTCGTCCACCGCTTTTTGCAGTGTGGATTGGTCGCCGCGAGCTACGACGGTTAGTGCGTCAATTGTTTGGTCCTTGCGGTCACTCTTGTAAGTGTCGGGATCGAAGTTGCCGACGAATGCACCTTCCACAATGGCTTTGACCGCCTCATCCGCCAGTATGCCTTCTGACGCGAGGAAGGCAAAACTGCGCAAGCTCTTCGCCTTCAGGGTGCGCACCGCGGCTCCAGCCAGCTTGCGCAGCTCCACTGAAGAAAATTGCTTGGCTTTCCCGCCGCCAACAAGCAGCAGCCGTTTGGCTTTCATTTTGGCGGGTTTGTGCAAGAGCGTAGTTTCGAAATTCTTGCCTGTGACTTCCCCGCTCGCGATCACGTCGGCGGCTGCATCCTGTACGGCTTTGTCGTTCGTAGCGACGAAGGCTTCGGTCCTTTCCTTCTCGCCACGATCGAGAACGACCGCTACGAGGCACTCGGTTTCAACTTCCGCAGGAGTGGAAAAAGAAAGATTCGTTTTCATGTTATGCAGAACAGTATCGTTGGGAGATGTGCAAATGCGCAAGCGCAGTGCAGAACACGAGAGCCCCAGCCCTCGGCGTTCTGCATGCCAGGCTCGCATGGCGTCTGCCACGCCACACTGTGTCTTCTCCCCCACAAATCTTTTCGACGCGGTTTTTGACAAGTTCCTTCCCTTCAGCGAATTCCGCTTTGGCCTGCTCCGTGCGACTTCTCCCCCGAAAGCAGTACCGGGAGGGAGATATGACACAGCTAAGTGGATTAAACAATCAGGAAAGAAAGTCTCAGCAGCATTCTTCAGATCAGCGCTCGCCGTTTTGGAGCACCGAACGTTTGCCAGCGCTGTTCGCAGGCTTGGTGATGGTTACGGTTTTCGTCGCTGTCGTGAGTTGTTCGCGGAAGAGCAGCGAACCGGCTGCGATCGCGTCGATTGCTCCGGCTGCGCCGATGGCAACGCCGGCCCCAGCAACGGCAGCAATCGCGCCGATCCCGACAGCTCCGAAAAAGGTGAAGAAGCATCGGCCAACGACCGCCACTTACGTGAATAGCGAATATGGCGTCTCGATCACGTATCCAAGGAAGTATGGCTTGAAGCTTGGAGATGAGGCGCAGTTGTCCTGGCCGGGACTGGGTCCGGTTCCGACTGATTTCGTAAAGCCAGGTGGGGTTATGCTGGCAGCGGTGGAGTTGCCCGCCAGTTTGTATCCTGACACGGACTTCGCTTCGGCGTTCGTCAACGTGAGCGTGAACCACGCTGTGACGTCCGACGAATGCGCCCAGTTCGCGTTTCCGCAAGTGAGCGCGGACGCGGCCTCGGCGGCGAAGGCAAAAGTTGGCGCGCTCGAGTTTAACGAAATCGAAAGCATCAACGGCGAAACGCCGAAGCAGGCTGATGCCAAGTATTACCACGTTTTCCAGAACGGAGCCTGCTACGAATTCGCTCTGGGTCTCGGCACCTCGGGAGATGAAACGGACGGCACAACCCAGGTTGATCGCGAGAAGGTTTTCAGCCGGCTGGAGAAGATTCTAGCCACGGTGAAGATTAAGCAAGTTGAGCTGCCTGGAACGGAGACTCCAGTTGCGTCAGCGACAACAACGCCAACTGCACAGTGAGAGGCCGCTAATGAGCGGTACGGATCAGGGTCCGTGCCGCTCAGATTTTTCCCTTACCAACCTTCGGACGGGATTCCGAACTATCTCCTTCTTCCCCGGGCGACAGCCTCTCTTGCCTCGCGGTCCGCGGTTCGGCGCCGCTCGGTCTCGCGTTTGTCCCAGAGCTGCTTGCCTTTGGCCAGCGCGAGTTCAACCTTTACTCTGCCATTTTTGAAGTACATACGCGTGGGGATGAGCGTCAGCCCCCTCTGCTGCGTTTTACCGATCAGCTTGCGAATTTCTTCTTTATGCATGAGCAGCTTGCGGGTACGCAGCGGAGCGTGGTTGAAGATGTTGCCATGCTCGTACGGCCCGATGTGGCAGTTAAGCAGCCAGAGTTCGCCATCTTTGATCAAGCCATAGGAATCTTTCAGGTTGGCCCGGCCAGCTCGTACCGATTTGACTTCCGTTCCAGTTAGGGCCACCCCCGCCTCAAATTTTTCCAGCAAGAAGTAGTTGTGCGAAGCGATCCTGTTTACAGCTGCATCACGCTGACCAGCGGCAGTCGGATCCCGGCGAGGATTTTTCTCCGGATTCGGTTTGGTTTGATGTGCCGGCTGGCGCGCCATGCCACAGTTATCTCATAGGAGCGCGGGGAGTGTCAGGCCGCAGTGAAATCAAGCGTATGTCAGGGTCGGCAAAAGCATTCTTCATGCTTAGGAGTTGTTTCTGCTCTAGCCTTGGGCGGCCGACCGGTAAGGGAGAATCCTTCCCTGAACGACTGGAATGAGACCTTGTCCAAGAGCATGCGGGGATTAGAACCTGCGAGTTAACTGCAACCAGAACAGTCACTTTCCCATGAATGGAGCGATGCTATAATCACGCAGCTTACGTCTTCAATCGGAGCAAATCGAAAACCCAGCCAAGGGTCGTGGCCGACCTTTGGGAGAAGACTGCCTGCGAGGAACCAGTGATGCTACGCTTGATTCGCCCAGCGGCGATCATTCTGCTCGTCGTGGCCATAAGCCTGTCTGCTGCCGCAAGCGCCAACTCGTTGTTTAAGAAGGGCAAAGACGCTGAGGCCCGGCAGAATTACGAGCAAGCCTACGAGTACTACAAACAGGCTTACGATCTGAAACCCAAAGATCTTGCCTACCGCGCCGCTTACGAGAGGCTGCGTTTTTACGCCGGAGCTTCCCACGTGAAGCGCGGCCAGTTGCTGCGCGATTCGGGCAAGCTCGACGAAGCCCTGGCTGAGTTCCAAAAAGCGGTTGAGGTCGATCCTTCCAGCCCCATTGCTCAACAGGAAATACGGCGGACGCAGCAAATGATCGACGCTGCCAAAGCCCCTGGTCCAAAGGCCGCCGCCCCCGCGCCTAGTGGCCTTCAGCAGCGGGTTCAGGAAGCGCAAGGCCCCGTCGAGTTGGCGGCGATCTCTAATATCCCAATCACACTCAAGCTCACTGAAGATACAAAAGTTATTTACGAAACAGTCGGCAAGCTGGCCGGAATTAACGTGCTTTTCGATCCGGATTACACTTCGCGCCGGGTCAAAATCGAACTGAACGGAGTCACCCTCGAGCAGGCGCTTCAGATCATCGCACTGGAATCCAAGACCTTTTGGCGGCCCGTGACTCCGAACACGATTTTTGTCGCTAGCGATACACCTGCGAAGCGCAAGGACGTGGAGCAGAGCGTCATCAAAACCTTCTATCTGGCGAATCTTTCCCAGCCGACAGAATTACAGGATGTTGTAAACGCGCTTCGGCAGATCCTGGAAATATCCCGCATTCAGCCGCTGCCGTCCCAGGGAGCGCTGGTGGTGCGCGGGACGCCTGACCAGATTGCGCTGGCAGAAAAACTCGTTGGCGATCTGGATAAAGCCCGCTCCGAAGTGATCGTAGATGTTGCTGTCATGCAGGTGAGCCGCGACAAGGCGCGGACATTGGGCATTAACCCGCCCACCAGTGCCACAGTAGCGCTGCAAAACAACATCAATACAACCACCCCCACCACCACAGGTGGCACAACTACAACGACCGGAAACACCGGCAGCACGTCCGGCTCGGCGAATCAAATCAACCTCAATCGTCTCGGCAATCTGAACGCGACCGATTTCACGGTCACAATTAATCCGGCCACTGCGACGGCGCTCTTCAATGACAGCACCACTAAGATCATTCAGAACCCGCAAATTCGCGCTGTGGATGGACAAAAAGCCTCGCTGAAAATCGGTGATCGCGTTCCTGTGGCTACCGGTTCATTCCAGCCCGGTATTGGTGGAGTTGGCATCAATCCCCTCGTTAATACACAATTCCAGTACTTGGATGTAGGCGTGAACATTGACATCACGCCCAGGGTACATGCCGCGCGGGAAGTGACATTGAAAATATCAATGGATATTTCCAACGTCACCGGGCAGTCGAACATCGGCGGCATAAGTCAGCCGATTATCGGCCAAAGAAAAATCGAGCACGAGATTCGGCTCAAAGAAGGTGAAGTAAATCTGCTTGGCGGGATGCTGGAAGACAGCACGACGAAATCCTTGAGCGGAATTCCAGGCTTGTCACAGATTCCGATTCTGCGCTATCTCTTTGGCCAGACGAACACCGAGCACCGGGAAAATGAAATCGTGTTTGCCCTTATCCCGCACATTGTGCGCTCCCAAGATCTTAGTGAGCTGAATCAGAGGGCGCTGCAAGTGGGAACAGCCAGTGCTATCGAGCTGCGGCGAGTGAGCCGACCGGCGCCTGGGGATGGCGGTGCACCCACGCAACCCACGCCAACTCCGCCTCCGGCACAATCAGCGCCTCCTCCCGCTCAGACGCCTCCACCTTCACAGGGATCGGCTGGCGGAGCCGCCAGCTTCATGTTTGATCCGGCAAACGTCACTCAACCTGCGGGTTCAACCTTCGCAGTTAATGTGCTGCTCACGGGCGCGCAGAACGTATATTCCGTTCCGCTACAGGTCAGTTATGATCCCAAAGTTTTGCAAGTGGTGAATGTTTCAAACGGCGGCCTGCTTTCGCAGGATGGCCAGTCCGTGGCCCTGGTCCATCGCGATGACGACCAGAGCGGCGCGCTTCAAATCACAGCGACGCGCCCGCCCGGTTCTGCGGGCATTTCCGGCCAGGGCGCAGTTGTGACTCTGACGTTCATGGCCAAGGCGAGCGGTCAGTCAACTTTGACAATTTCAAAAGGTGGCGCGAAGGATCCAAACATGCAGTCGCTGCCGGTATCAGGGGCGGTGGCGACGATAACGGTGCAGTAAACTCATAGTTGAAAAGCGGGAAGCGCCCTCGAGATATTTGAGCCGCGAAGCGGCGGGGAGAATGCAGCCCACAGCGTGCGTCGTGGGTGGTAGTGGATTCACTCAGGATTCAAGCCTGGGACAATAAAAGCCGATTACCAATTCGTAGCTCTATGAAGTGCCTGGCTCAAAACCCAAAAAATTCTCCCGCCGCATCCAAAGGAAATGGTGGTGTTAGAACTGTGAATCAAGCGCAACACAATCAGTCCAGGGGATTCACGCTCATCGAGTTGATCGTGGCCACGGCGATTCTGGTCGTTCTGACCGGCCTGGCCGTTCCCTTGGCACGAGTCACGATTAAACGGGAGAAAGAACACGAGCTGCGCCACGATTTATGGGAAATGCGTGATGCAATTGACCGTTACAAAGACGCCGCCGATCGCGGCGCTTTCCAGATCAAAGTGGGCACAGAAGGGTATCCACCCGACCTGCAAACGCTCGTTGATGGTGTGGACGTTGGCGGCAAGAAGGTGCGCTTTCTGCGCCGCATTCCAAACGATCCTATGACCAACAGCACGGACTGGGGTCTTCGTTCCATGCAGGATGACCCCGCCTCCGACTCCTGGGGCGGGCAGAACGTATTCGATGTGTTCACGAAGTCAGATGGCACGGGGCTGGATGGAACCAAGTACAAGGATTGGTAATGGCAACTCGCAACAAAAATCAAAGCCGGGGCTTCACCCTGATCGAAATGCTGATCGTGATCAGCCTGGTGATGATCCTTGTGGCCATTGCAGTCCCGAACTACCAGCGCTCCATCATGCGCGCGAAGGAGTCTGTGCTGAAGCAGGATTTGTTCCAATTGCGCTCCCTGATCTCGCAATACACGCTGGATAAGCAGAAAGCTCCGCAAGCGCTCGATGACCTGATCACCGCCGGATACCTCAAGCAGATTCCGATTGATCCCATGACAAACGCGAGAGATACGTGGACGGTAGATCAGGAAGACACGCTGCTGTCGGTGGATCAGCAGGAACCCGGTATAAGTGACGTGCACAGCGGATCGAGCGCGATCTCTAGTGATGGGACCGCGTACTCAACCTGGTAGAGCGGGGTTTTATCCTGATTAGGTGCGGAAAACACCGACTCAGGGAAATTGGGAAGGCCAGAAGTTTACTCGTTGCCCCTAAGCCTTCACCTTGTCATTCCGAACCGGCTTCAGCCGTGAGGAATCTGCTTTTTAGAGTTTCCCCGCATTTGTCAGAAGCAAGTAAGATGAAATCGGCTTTCGAATTTTTGGCGCTTTGTTCCTGCGGCCTTTTCGCAGGCGCCGCTCTCTACATAAATCTTGTCGAACACCCTGCCAGGATGTCATGCGACGTT
>Ga0209156_10002409_pt1 | contig 14676 bp, 14 predicted proteins | sample GraSoiAngelo_124_FD_185881 | JGI IMG/M metagenome (GOLD analysis project Ga0209156, IMG submission 185881) | Grasslands soil microbial communities from the Angelo Coastal Reserve, California, USA - 14_0927_05_20cm (SPAdes) (version 2) | ecosystem: Environmental > Terrestrial > Soil > Grasslands...
TCGCCCGCGGGCCCAACATCGCCACGCGCGGCTACTTCAAGCAGCCCGACGCGACGAAGGAGGTCTTCGAGGCGGACGGCTGGTTCCACACGGGCGACATCGGCCGGCTCGACGAGGACGCCTTTCTCTTCATCACCGACCGAAAGAAGGACCTGATCGTCACCGCAGGCGGCATGAACATCGCGCCGCAGAACATCGAGAACATGCTCAAGGCCGACCCGTTCATCAGCCAGGTGATGGTCTACGGCGATCGCCGGCCCTACCCGGTGGCGCTCATCACGGTGAACCCGGAGGAGCTCCAGAAGTTCGCGCGCGGGCACGGGATCCTCGTCACGGATGCGGGCGTGCTCGTCAAGCACCCCAAGGTCGTCGAGCGGGTGGGGCGCACCGTCGAGGAGAAGAACACGCAGCTCCAGTCCTACGCGAAGATCAAGCGATTCGCGGTGCTGCCCGTGGACTTCTCGCTCGACGGCGGCGAGCTCACGCCGACGCTGAAGGTGAAGCGCAAGGTGGTGACCAGCAAGTACATGAGCGCGCTCGAGGAGCTCTACCGCTGATGTCGCTCGCGGGCCGGGTCGCGGTCGTCACGGGTGCCTCGCGCGGGCTCGGGCGGGCGATCGCGCTGGCACTCGCCGAGGCCGGCGCGGACGTGGCGCTGGCCGCGCGCGCGAAACGGGACCTCGAGGACACGGGCGCGCTCGTCCAGCGCGCCGGGCGCCGCGCCCTGGTGGCGCCCACCGACGTCGCGAGCTACGCAGAGGTCGAGGCGCTGATGGGCCGCGCGGTCCGCGAGCTCGGGCGGCTCGACATCGTCGTGAACAACGCCGGCGTCGCCAAGGTCGCGCCGCTCGCCGAGATGACGCCGGACGATTGGCGCTTCATGGTGGACGCGAATCTCACGGGCGTCTTCAACGGCTGCCGCGCGGCCGCGCCCCACCTGATCGCGCAGAAGTCCGGCAAGGTGATCAACGTCGCGTCGGTCCTGGGGCAGGTGGGGCTGCCCGGCTACACCATCTACGCCGCCACCAAGGGCGGCGTCATCGCGCTCACGAGGGCCCTCGGCGTCGAGTGGGCCCGTCACGGGATCCAGGTGAACGCGATCGCGCCGGGCTGGTTCGCCACGGACATGACCGATCCCGCGTTCTCGGACCCGAGGATCAACGAGCGCCTCACGCGGGACATCCCCATGCGCCGGATCGGGCGGCCCGAGGAGATCGGGCCCCTGGCCGTCTATCTGGCGTCGGATGCGTCGGCCTTCATGACCGGTCAGACGATCTTCTTGGACGGCGGCCATTCCGCCGGGTAGATTGTCAGCCATGAAAGCCGCGGTTCTCCACGGCCCGCGCGACCTGCGCGTCCAGGCCGTCGCACCTCCCGAGCCGGGCGCCGACGAGGTACTCGTCCAGGTGACGCTCGCGGGTCTCTGTGGCACCGACCACCGCATCTGGAGCGGCAAGCGCTCGGTCCGGTATCCGCGCGTCATGGGTCACGAGCTGGTCGGCCGGCTCGCGGAGAGCGGCGAGCGCGTCGTCGTCGAGCCGAACTTCTCCTGCGGCGCGTGCGCGCTCTGCCGGGAAGGGAACCGGAACCTGTGCCTCGCCCGCACGGCCGTGGGGATCGACGTGGACGGTGGCTTCGCCGAGCTCGTGCGGGTTCCGTCGCGCTGCTGCTGGCCCGCGCCCGGCCCCGCCGCGGACGAGGACCTGCTGCTCACCGAGCCGCTCGCCGTCGTCGTGCGCGCGGTGGGCCGCGGCGCGCCGAAGGCAGGCGAGACCGCCGCGGTCGTCGGCGCGGGGACGCTCGGGCTCCTGGCCCTCCAGGTGCTCCGCGCGCGCGGCGCGCGTGTGCTCGTCGTGAGCCGCACCCACCGGCGCCTCGAACTGGCGACTGAGCTCGGCGCCGAGGCGGTCCACGCGCTCGCCGACGGGCCGCTGGACGCTGCCGCGCGACGCGTCTCGGGGCGCGAGGGGGTGGACCTCGTCGTCGAGACCGCCGGCGCGGCGGAGGCGGTCGGCCAGGCCCTCGAGCTGGTGAGGCCAGGCGGCCGCGTGGTCCTGACCGGACTGCCCCACGAGCCCGCGCCCCTCAACGTCTTCAGCGTCGTGCGTCGCGAGGTGACGATCGCCGGCTCGATGATCTACCAGGACGAGTTCCCCGCGGCGCTCGAGCTGGTCGCGAGCGGCGCCGTCCGGACGCGCCCGCTCGTCACCCACCACTTCAAGCTCGACGCGATCGGCGAGGCCTTCATCGCGCACACGGACGAACGCGCAATCAAGGTTGCCCTGGTGATCTGATGCCGTACGCGATCATCAACGGGATCCGGATGCACTTCGAGGTGAGCGGCCAGGGCCCGCCCGTGCTGCTGATCAACGGCCTGTCGGCGCCCGCCGTGAACTGGGCGCTCCAGGCCAAGGCGCTCGCGCGACATTTCCAGGTCGTCGTCTTCGACAACCGCGGAGTGGGGGAGACGGATCTCCCGCCAGAGCCCGTCTACACGACTGGACAGATGGCCGAGGACGCCGCCGCGCTCCTGCGTCACCTCAAGATCGCACGCGCCCACGTCCTCGGCGCCTCGATGGGTGGCACCATCGCCCAGGAGCTGGCGCTGCGGTACAAGCACCTCGTCCGTTCGCTGACGCTGCTCTGCACGTGGTCGGAGGCTGACGCCCGCTTCCTGCACACGGTCGAGGCGTGGATGTCGCTCGCCAACCGGGTCCCGATCGAGGAGCGCTACCGCTACGTCGTGTACCCGTGGATCTTCTCGCCCGAGTTCTTCGCGAGGAAGGAGAACGTGGAGACTGCGTTCCAGCGCTCGATGGCCTATCCGCACCAGACCAAGGCGGAGGCGATCGAGCGGCAGGCGCGCGGCATCCTCGCCTGGAACGGGACGCGCGCGAGTCGGCTGTCGGGGATCCGCGTCCCGACGCTCGTCATGGTCGGCAAGGACGACATCCTGACGCCGCCCGCCTTCTCGCGGGCGCTGGCCAAGCGCATCCGCCGGGCGCGGCTCGTCGTCCTGCCGGGCGGTCACGGCTTCTTCCTCGAGAGCGCGGACCAGGTCAACCGGACGATCCTGCGCTTCCTCAAGGGCGTCCGCTCGAAGTGACCGGGGTGCCGTGAGGCTCGTGTGAAGGTCGCGATCCTCTGCGGCGGGCTCGGCACGAGGCTCCGGGAGGAGACCGAGGTCCGCCCGAAGCCCATGGTGGAGATCGGCGGACGGCCGATCCTGTGGCACATCATGCGCGGCTACGCGGCGCGGGGCTTCGCGGAGTTCGTCCTCGCCCTCGGCTACCGGCAGGAGGCGATCAAGCGCTATTTCCTCGACTACTACCACCTCTCGGGCCACCTGACCGTCGCGCTCGGCACGGGCGCGGTCGGCGCCCACGAGGGCGCGCGCGAGGACTGGACGGTGCACCTGGTCGACACCGGCCGCGGCACGCAGACCGGCGGGCGGGTCAAGCGGCTCGCCCACTGGCTCCGCGACGGGACCTTCATGCTCACGTACGGCGACGGCGTGTCCGACGTGAACGTCGCCGACGTGCTCGCGTTCCACCGGCGGCACGGGAAGCTCGCGACCGTGACCGCGGTGCGGCCGCCGGCCCGCTTCGGCGGGCTCGTCTTCGACGGCGATCGCGTCAGCGAGTTCACGGAGAAGCCGCAGGCGGGCGAAGGGTGGATCAACGGGGGATTCTTCGTCATGGAGCCGGACGTGCTCGACTACATCCAGGGCGACGACACCTACCTCGAGCGCGCGCCGCTCGAGCGCCTGGCGAAGGACGGCCAGCTCGTCGCCTTTCGCCACGGCGGCTTCTGGCAGTGCATGGACACCCTGCGCGATCTGAAGCTGCTCGAGAGCCTGTGGGAGGGCGGCCGGGCGCCCTGGCAGGTGTGGCGCGAATGACCGCGTTCTGGACGGAGCGGCGCGTGTTCGTCACCGGCGCCACGGGGATGGTCGGGTCCTGGCTCGTGAAGGACCTGCTCGCCCGGGGCGCCCACGTCGTCGCGCTGGTGCTCGACGCCGATCCTCGGTCCGAGCTCTACCGGAGCGGGGACGTCGAGCGCGTCTCCGTCGTGAACGGCAACCTCGAGGACTTCCGGACGCTCGAGCGCGCGCTCAACGCGTTCGAGGTGGATACGGTCTTCCACCTGGGCGCCCAGGCGATCGTCGGCGTCGGGCACCGCGCGCCGCTCCCGACGCTCGAGACGAACGTGCGCGGGACGTGGAACCTGCTCGAGGCGTGCCGGCTGCACCGTGAACGGGTCGAGCGGGTCGTCGTCGCCTCGAGCGACAAGGCGTACGGCACGCAGCGCACGCTCCCGTACACGGAAGACATGCCGCTCGCCGGCACGCATCCCTACGAGGTCTCGAAGAGCGCCGCCGACCTGATCGCGCGCATGTACTATCACACCTACGGTCTGCGGGTCGGCATCGCGCGCTGCGGGAACATCTTCGGCGGCGGCGACCTCAACTGGAGCCGCATCGTCCCCGGCACGATCCGGTCGTTCCTGCGCGGCGAGCGGCCCGTGGTGCGGAGCGACGGCAAGTACGTGCGCGACTACTTCTACGTGAAGGACGCCGCGCGCGCCTACCTGCGCCTCGGCGAGCGGCTCGACGACGCGCGGATCGCGGGGGAGGCGTTCAACTTCTCGAACGAGTCACCGCTGAGCGTCCTCGAGGTGGTGGCCGTGATCCAGAAGCTCATGGACGCGGGGCACCTCGAGCCCGACGTGCGCGACGTGGTCGAGGGCGAGATCCACAGCCAGTATCTGTCGGCCGCGCGCGCGCGCGCGGCGCTCGGCTGGGCGCCCGAGTTCGACTTGGACGCGGGGCTCCGCGAGACGATCGCGTGGTACCGCGACTTCCTCGCGGGGCCGCGGGCGTGATCAAGGGCGTCGAGATCCATCCGCTCCGCCAGATCCCCGACGAGCGTGGCAAGGTCATGCACATGCTCCGCCGCGACGACCCCTGGTTCGACGCGTTCGGCGAGGTCTACTTCTCCGTGGTCTTCCCGGGCGCGATCAAGGCCTGGCACCTCCACCGCCGGATGACGCTCAACTACGCGGTGCCGAGCGGGCGGATCAAGCTCGTCGTGTTCGACGACCGTGACGACTCGCCGACGCGCGGCGAGCTCCAGGAGATCCTCACCGGCGAGGACGCCTACGCCCTCGTCACCGTGCCGCCCGGCCTCTGGAATGGCTTCAGAGGCGTCGGCACCGAGCCGTCGATCGTCGCCAACTGCGCGACGGTGCCCCACGATCCCGACGAGATCGTGCGCCTGGACCCCTTCAGCCCGAAGATTCCCTACCGCTGGGACCTGCGCCACGGGTAGGGACGCCACATGAAGGCGCTGGTCATCGGAGCGTCGGGGCTCGTCGGCGGTGCCCTCGTGCGGGTTCTCGAGCGGAGCGGCGTCGAGGTCGTCGCGGCCGTGCGCTCGCGCCCGCTCCCGGGCGCCCTCGCGCTCGACGTGAGCGACGCGGCGGCGGTCGAGCGGACGTTCGCGAGGACCAAGCCCGACGTCGCGTTCCTCGCCGTCAACGTTCCCGGCGGCGTGGACCGGTGCGAGGACCATCCCGACGAGGCCTACGACGTCAACGTCGCGGGGACCCGCCACGTGGCCGCCGCGGCGGCGCAGCACGGCGCGGCGCTCGTCTACTACTCGACGGACTACGTGTTCGACGGCAAGTCCGGACCCTACGCCGAAGCCGACACCCCGAGCCCCGTGAGCGTGTACGGGCGCACCAAGCTCGAGGCGGAGCAGGCCGTGCAGACGCTCGCGCCGCGCCACCTGATCGTCCGCACGACCGCGGTATACGGCTGGGACCGCGCCTCGCGCAACTTCGCCATGCAGGTGTGGGAGCGCGTCGGCGCCGGCCAATCCATGCGGGCACCGGACGATCAGCTCTGCAACCCGACGCTCGCCGAGTTCCTCGCCGAGGCGAGCCTGCGGCTCGTCCAGCTGGGCGTCCCGGGCGTCGTGAACGTCGTCGGCAAGGACCGCCTCTCGCGCGCCGAGCTCGGTCGGCAGCTGGCCCGCGCGATGACCCTCGACGCGGGTCTGATCCTGCCCGTGCCCACGAGCGAGCTCGGCCAGCGGGCGGCGCGCCCGCTCGGCGGCGGCCTCAAGACGGACCGGCTCGCGGCGCTCCTCGGCACCCCGCCCCTCGACCTCGCCGAGTCGCTCAAGCGCTTCCGCCGTGGCTGGCGCGCCGACACCCACACGAGCGACGCGCCGAAGGCGGGCGCCCGGGCCGCGACGACGGAGGCCGAGCGGCTCAAGCGGGAGATCCTCGAGCGCGTGCGCCGCTACTGGGAGGTGGCGCACCGGCCGGCGCCCTTCACGCCGACGACGAGCCGTGTGAACTATGCGGGGCGCGTCTTCGGCGCCGAGGAGCTCGTCAACGCCGTGGACGCCTCGCTCGACTTCTGGCTGACGCTCGGCCCCTGGGGCGACCTCTTCGAGGCGAAGCTCCGGAAGTACCTCGGCTGCCGCGACGCGGTCCTCGTGAACTCGGGCTCGACGGCGAACCTCGCCGCGGTCATGGCGCTGATGTCGCCGCTCCTCGAGCGCCCGCTCCGCCCGGGCGACGAGGTCGTCACTCCCGCGGTGACCTTCCCGACCACGCTCGCGCCCCTCGTCCACGGCGGGCTCGTCCCCGTCTTCGTGGATTGCGAGGTGGGCACGTACAACGTGAACCCGCGGCTCCTCGAGGCCGCCCTCGGCCCGAAGACCCGCGCCCTGCTGCTCCCGCACACCCTCGGCAACCCGTGCGACCTCGACGTCGTCATGGACCTGGTGAAGCGCCACCATCTCTATCTCGTCGAGGACTGCTGCGACGCGCTCGGCGGGACGTGGCGCGGGAAGCCCCTGGGCACGTTCGGCGACCTCGCGACCCTGAGCTTCTTCCCCGCCCACCACATCACGATGGGCGAGGGGGGCGCGGTCCTCGTCAACAATCCCAAGCTCGCGAAGGCCGTGCGCTCGGTACGCGACTGGGGGCGGGACTGCTGGTGCGCGCCGGGTGAGTCCAACACCTGCGGCAAGCGCTTCGGCTGGGAACTCGGCGAGCTGCCACGCGGCTATGATCACAAGTACGTCTACTCGACGCTCGGTTACAACTTCAAGCCGACCGACCTGCAGGCGGCGATCGGCTGCGCCCAGCTCGACCGGCTGCCCGACTTCGTCGAGCGGCGGCGCGCGAACTTCCGGCGGCTCTACGGGGCGCTCGAGCGCTACCGGGATCGTCTGGTCCTGCCCACGCTCGAGCCGCGCGCCGACCCGTCCTGGTTCAGCTTTCCGATCACCGTGCGGGAGGGCCTGACCCGCGACGAGCTGGTGCAATGGCTCGAGACGGCGAACATCGAGACGCGCCAGGTGTTCGGCGGGAATATCCTGAAGCAGCCGGGCTACCGGGGGATCGCGCGGCGAGTCCACGGAACGCTCGCCGAGACCGACCGGATCATGCGCGACACCTTCTTCATCGGGGTGTACCCCGGGCTGACCGACGACATGCTCGCCTTCGTGGCGCACACCTTCGAGGGATTCTTCGGCCGCCAGCTCCACGCTCAACGGGAGGGATCACTGTGACGCGACGGGCGCTCATCACCGGGATCACGGGCCAGGACGGCTCGTACCTCGCCGAGCTGCTCTTGGAGAAGGGCTACCAGGTCTTCGGGATGCTTCGCCGCACGTCGACCGAGACGTCCGAGCGGATCGAGCACCTGCGAGGACGGCTCGAGCTGCGCGAGGGCGACCTGCACGACCAGGCGTCGTTGATGGCGCTGCTCGAGGAGATCCGGCCCGACGAGGTATATAACCTCGCCGCCCAGTCGTTCGTGCCGACGTCGTTCCACCAGCCGATCCTGACGGGGGAGGTCACGGCGCTCGGCGTGACGCGGCTGCTCGAGGCCGTCCGGCGCGTGAACGACAAGATCCGCTTCTACCAGGCGTCCACCTCGGAAATGTTCGGCAAGGTCCGCGCGAGCCCGCAGAACGAGCTGACGCCCTTCTACCCGAGGAGCCCGTATGGCGTCGCGAAGGTCTACGGCCACTACATCACGGTGAACTATCGGGAGAGTTATGGGATCTTCGCGTGCTCGGGGATCCTCTTCAATCACGAATCCCCGCGCCGCGGCAAGCTGTTCGTCACGCGGAAGATCTCTCACGGCATCGCGCAGATCAAGGCGGGCCTGGCGACCGAGGTGCGTCTCGGCAACCTCGACGCCTGCCGCGACTGGGGCTTCGCGGGCGACTACGTCGAGGCGATGTGGCTGATGCTCCAGCAGGCGAAGCCCGACGACTACGTGGTCGCCACGGGGGAAACGCACTCGGTCCGGGAGTTCTGCCAGCTGGCGTTCGCGCGGGCGGGCCTCGAATGGGAGCGCCGTGTGATCGTGGATCCCGCGCTGGTGCGCCCGGCGGATGTCGACCTGCTCGTGGGCGACGCGAGCAAGGCGCGCCGGGTGCTCGGGTGGCGCTCGAAGACGTCATTCCGCGGGCTCGTGGAGATGATGGTCGACGCCGACCTCGAGCGAAACGGCTCGCCGCGGATCTAGGCGCCGCCGGCCCGGACCTCCGCGAGCACCGCGAGTACGGCGTCGTGGATCCGCCCGTTACTCGCGACCACCTGGGGCGCCTCGAGGTCGAGCGGGCCCCCGGTGAGGTTCGTGACGCGGCCGCCCGCCTCTTCGATGAAGAGGCTGCTCGCCGCGATGTCCCACGGCCCGAGCGCCAGTTCCCAGAAGCCGTCGAAGCGCCCCGCCGCGACCCAGGCGAGATCGAGCACCGCCGAGCCCATGCGGCGGACGCCCCGTGCCCGCACGGCGAAGGCGGCGTACTCGCGCAGGTTCGTCTGCCGGGTCTCGCGGATGTCGTAGGGGAAGCCCGTGGAGAGCAGGCTCTCGCCGAGCCCCGCCGTCGAGGACACCGCGAGGGGCTCGCCGTTGACGGTCGCGCCGCGGCCGCGGTCGGCGACGTAGAGCTCGTTGCGGCTCGGGTCGTAGACGACGCCGAGCTGGACCCGCCGGGCGGTTTCGAGGCCGATCGAGACGGCGAAGACGGGCACGCCGTGCGCGTAGTTCGTGGTGCCGTCGAGCGGGTCGATGATCCAGCGCCGGCCCGAGCGCCCGGCCTGCGCGCCGCGCTCCTCGGCGAGGATCGCGTCGTCCGGGAAGGCGGCGAGGAGCCGCCCGACGACCAGCTCCTCGGCGCGCGCGTCCATCTCGGTCACGAGGTTGGTCGGCGTGCCCTTGTAGGCGACCCGGCGGGGCCGATGCAGCTCCGTGTAGAGGAGCTGACCGGCGGCGCGCGCGGCATCGATCGCCACGCGCCGTTCGAGCGACGGTGCCATGTTCGCGGCGCAGTATAGCATCGCGGCGCGCCCGGCCGACGGGTGTCCCGCCCGTGACCCACCCCGCGCTATCCTGACCGACGCAGCGACGTCTCCAGCAGCTCGAGCGCCGCCCTTGCGAACGCGCACATGTTCTGCTCCCGGTCAGCGTGCCGCGTCTCCAGCGTGAGGGAGCGCTCGACCGGCCCCGCGACCGCGAAGCACGCGTGCCCCGCGGCGTCGCCATAACGGTTGCCCGTCGGCCCGCTCGCGCCAGTCTCGGCCAGTCCCCACGTCGCGCCCAGCAGTTCGCGGACCGCCTGCGCCTTCAGGAGCGCGTACGCCTCGGTGCTCGACCGGATGCCCGTGACCCGCTCGTCCGGAACCCGCAGCAGCGTCCGGCGGGCCGCCTGCGTGTAGATCACTCCGCCGCCGAGGAAATAGGCCGAGGCGCCGGGCACCGCGAGGAGCGCCGCGGAGATCAGGCCGCCCGCCGACGATTCCGCGACGGCGATCGTCTGCTTCCGTTCCTTCAGCAGCGTCCCGAGCGACGCGGCGATCGTCGACAGCTCGTTCATGGTTTCGCTCCAATTGCCTGTCCGGATGACTCCGGCTATAGTCTTAGATGACCGCTCTGGCGGTCAAGAAGGACAGGCAGCACAGATGAGATTTCCGAAGAGCGCAGTCCTGAATCGCGCGATCCTCCGGCCCGCCGTCGCCCTCCTGCTCGGGACGCTCACGTTCTGGGTCGGGTTCGTTCATCTCGTCAGAATCTCGACTCGGGTCACCGCGCGCGTGTTCTTCGGCGAAACGCCGGCGCAGGTGGTCGCCATGCTCGAGGAGGAGCGGCGAGCCGACCGTGGTCTACCGCCTGTCGACTCGGCGAACCCCTCGGCGCCAGACACGAACTCCACGCTCGGGCCCCGCTAGCTTCTTCCTGCTCTTTCTCGAGCCGGGTCAAGGTGACCTCGGAAATTGTCAGGATGGGCCAAGAGTACAGTGTTTGCCTGACATGAAAAGGATTTCACCCGCGCGCGTTGCGTTCCTCCTCCGCCCCGTGTTCCTTGTGATTTCCAGAATTTGAGACTCCGCCTGGCCCGCGTCGCTCCGCCTGGCATCGGCTCTGCATCGAGAAGAGCCAGATGATCACCGCCCGTACGGGCCACGGCCTTGCCACGTTCTCGGAACCGGAGAGGCATCTACGCTAGGCCTTGTGAGAGAAAAGAACTTCCACGCGAGCGGTGGGGGGCCCCGCGGACGCCTCGGTCCGCTGAGTTTTCCCTTGACTCCCGATCGTCGTAAATGTTCTTATTTGTGGGCGGTTTCCCGGGCACTTGGCCACGGTGTAGGAGGCTGACGTTTGAACCGCTCATTGGTCCGCTGGCGCGTTGTTCCTCGAGACTCACGGGAGTGATCACTATGCTGCGATCGTTGCTTGTCTCTGTCGGGGTTCTGTCGCTGGCCGTCGGTCTCGCCCCTGCCGCCCTCGCGGCGGACATGGGCGTAATCACGGGAGGCGAGAAGGGCACCTACTACCAGTTCGGCCTCAATTTCCAGGCGCTCGGCAGGGCGAACGGGATCAACATGACCGTCCACACCTCCAAGGGCTCGGTGGAGAACATCTACGCGGTCTACCAGCGACCCGGTATCCAGCTCGGCATCGTGCAGTCGGACGTGCTCGCGTTCGTGGCCCGCGTCCAGACCGACGAAGCCCTCAAGCGTATCGCGAAGAAGATCAAGATGGTCTTCCCGCTGTACAACGAAGAGATCCATCTGCTCGCGAAGAAGGGCATCAACTCCTTCGACGATCTCGCGAACAAGCGTGTGGCGATCGGCCGCGAGGGGAGCGGGACGTACCTCACCGTGCGGCTCCTCTTCAAGGTGTCGGAGGTCGCGCCTCGCGAGATGGTGACGATCGATACCGACGAGGCGCTGGCCGAGCTGAAGGCGGGGCGGATCGACGCGATGTTTTACGTCGCCGGTTTGCCCGTGAAGCTCCTCGCCGAGGGCGTGACCGCGGCGGACGAGCTCCAGCTGGTGCCGATCACGAACAAGGACATCGCCGAGTTCTACCCGCGGATCACGATCCCCGGAGGCACGTACGCCTGGCAGCCGCAGCCGGTCGAGTCGGTCACGGTCAAGGCTGTGCTCGTCACGTTCGACTACCGGCGGCTCGACTGTGACAACGTCGGGAAGTTCGCGCAGGTCGTGTCGACGAACATCGAGACGCTGGTGAAGGCCGGCCACCCCAAGTGGAAGCAGGTCAACCTCGAGTTCCCCTTGAAGGGGTGGGAGCAGTACGACTGCGTGAAGAAGTATCTGAACAAGCCCACGGCCCGAGCCGCCGCGCCCCAGAGGGGCGGGGAGCTCAACCCGGTGATGGACGCGATCCGGGAGATCCTGCGTGACTAGAGACGCCGAGCAGGGCGAGTCCAAGCCGGCGGCGAGTCCGTTCGTCGCGCCGGGGAGCGTGGCGCCTGGGAGCGTCGTGCCGGGGGGCGCCGCGCCGGGGGGCGAGCGCGCGCCGATCGGACTGCGCATCCAGGGCCGATATCGGATCGTCAGCGAGCTGGGGACGGGTGACTTCGGGACGGTGTGCGTCGCCGAGGACGAGGCGACCGGTCATCCCGTCGCGGTCCGGCTCCTGCCCCGCGGCCTCGCCGCCGCGCCACAGGCCGGGCAGGCCATCCTTCGGCTGGGCCGGTCTATCGTGGAGGCGTCGACGGCGCATCGGGGACTGGTCCGCGTGCTGGAGTTCGGCGAGGCCGAGAATGGCCGGCTCTTCGTGGCGACGGAGCTCGTCGAGGGGCGTCGCCTGAGCGAGATTCTCTCGACGGAGAAGCAGCTCGCCGTCGACGCCGCGCTCGGCATCGCGCTCGACCTGGCCGGACCTCTGGAGACGCTGCACAACATGGGCCTGGTCCACGGCGGGCTCCGCCCTCGCAACGTGATGGTGCTCAAGGATGGGCGCGTCAAGCTGATGGACGTGGAGCTGATCGGGGTGCGCGACGCGCGCGCGCTCGATGGCGTCATCAACGCCGAGCCGCCGGCCGAATACCTCTCGCCCGAGCAGATCAGCCGAGTTCCGGTGACCGAGAAGACCGACATCTACGCGTTCGGCGTCATCCTGTACGAGATGCTGTGCGGCGTGCCGCCCTTCCGTGCGGCCACGCGCGCGGCGCTGCTCGCCAAGCACCAGACGGAGACGCCGGTGCTGTTGCGCCGCCGGCGGCGCGCCATCCCCAGCGGAGTCGAGCATATCGTCATGCAAGCGCTTGCGAAGCGGCCCGAACGGCGGCCGCTCATGCCCGACCTCCTGGATCCGCTCTGGGCGGAGGCACACGGTCCGACGACGCGCTGGAGGCGCTCGGCCGCGATCGTGGCCGGTGCCGGCGTTGCCGCGTCGATCCTGGTGATCGTCGGCTGGAGCCTGTTCGCGACGCGCGTGTCGGCGCCGCGCGCGGTCGAGCAGCCGGTGCTGCCCGCGCTCATGCAGCCGGCGCTGCCCCCGGCCGCACCGCCGGCGCCGCCCGCGATCGCCAAGCCGGCGCCACCCGCGCCCGCCGAGATCACGTCACCGGCGCCGCCCGCGCTGGCGAAGCCGATGCCACCCCCGGCCGCACCGCCAGCGCCGCCCGCGCTCGCGAAGCCGGTGCCACCCCCGGTCGCACCGCCCGCGCCGCCCGTGCTCGCGAAGCCGGCGCCACCTCCAGTCGCGCCGCCGGCGCCGCCCGCGCTCGCGAAGCCAGTGCCGCCGGCGCCGCCCGTGCTCGCGCAGCCGGTGCCACCGCCGGTCACACCGCCAGCGCAGCCCACGCTCGCGCAGCCCGCGCTGCCCCCCGCCAAGGTGAGCCCACCCCCGGCAGCGTCGGCGCCCGTCAAGGAGACGCGCACGGCGCCCGCAATCGGCGCGGCCACGCCAGGGGTCGTCACGCCCGCGCTGACGCGGACGACACCGTCGCCGGCGCCCCAGCTCGCGCCGCCATCGTCGCCCAGGGCAGTGGAGCGCATGGAGCCGCCGCAGGTGTCACCGCCGCCTCTACCCAGGGCACAGGCCACGGAGCCCGCCAGGGTACTGACCCCGGAGCCCGCGCGGGCGCCGCAGGCTCGGCAGGCGCCCGCAGGCGCCGCGGTCCCGCGGCCGCCGGTGTCGAGCGAGACGCAGGCGGACGATCCCGGCGCCGTTATCGACTGGCTGCTGAAGGGTTCCGGGCGCGGCCAGTAAGCAGCGTCGGCGTCAAGCGGTGCCCCGATCTTCACGTGCCCACCTCACCGGACACGCTGATCGGACACGACGCTTCCGCTCGAGCCCCTAGGGTTTCCCGAGCTTAACGCGCCCCGACCTGGCGCCACCACAGGGTGGCACCCTCCGTGCCCTGACCCCCATCTAGCTCCCGACCTTCGCCCTCGCTGCGACCGACAAGAACTCGATGCAGATCTTCAGGGCACTGGCGCGTCCGGGTGAAGATCGTCGGGCCGGTCGCCGCCGGCGACCTCCTCGTGGCCAGTGCAATTCCGGGTCACGCGATGCTAGTGACGCTCCAGTAGTCCGGAAGTCGCGCGCGGGGGCCCCCTGCTGATAAGATCTTGCTCAGCATGGGGCTCGCGGGCCCGCTCGCCGCCGCCCTCTCGCTGCGAGTAGATGATCCGCGCCACCACCGGACCGTCAGCCCCACACGGGCGCCACCGAGCCCTCTCCACAGCGGTGCTCGCCCTGGGCCTTCTGATCCCGCTGATGGCGTGTGCGTCCGGCGCAGCCGCAGGGGCGGCGCTGCCGTTTTCCACCGTGGCGAAAGGGGCTGCCAGCGGTATCCTGGAGCCGCTCCAGGTGGCTATTCGAACCCGAGATGAATGGGTCGCCTTCTGGGCGCGGCATACTCGGGCGCAGGTCCAGCCTCCGCCGGCTCCGCCCGTTGATTTTTCGCGCGAGATGGTCGTCGGAATTTTTCTGGGGGCACGGGCCACGGGCGGCCACGAGGTCGAGATCACGAAGGTCGAGCGGGGTGGATCGGCGCTGCGCATTCACTACCGCACCAGGAGCCCCGACCCTGGCGCCATGGTGACGCAGGTGCGGACTCAACCCTATCATTTGATCAAGCTCAAGAGGGAGGATAGCCCCCTCGTGTTTTCCCGCGAAGATTTGTCGCGATGAGAAGGATTTGGCTCGCGCGGGCGTTGCTTCTGCTCTCCTTCGTCCTTCCGGACGCGAGCGCCCTGGCTCAATCGCCGCCCCGGTACGACCCGGACACCATTCTCGTGAGGTTCAAGGGATCGGCCCTGCCGGAAGAGAAGGCGCTTGCTCACGCGCTGGTGGGCGCCCACGCCCACAAGCACTTCACGCTCGTC
>Ga0209156_10002413_pt1 | contig 14663 bp, 17 predicted proteins | sample GraSoiAngelo_124_FD_185881 | JGI IMG/M metagenome (GOLD analysis project Ga0209156, IMG submission 185881) | Grasslands soil microbial communities from the Angelo Coastal Reserve, California, USA - 14_0927_05_20cm (SPAdes) (version 2) | ecosystem: Environmental > Terrestrial > Soil > Grasslands...
GCAGCCGCGGTCTCGGACCCCAGCTCTTTGGTTTGGGTCTGGCCATTTGTGCCGATACGCCCGAAGCGAACGATCACCTCCGGACCTCTGTGGCTAATCTCCCAAAATTTTGAAGATCCCGCACCCACAAATTCAAATCGATGCACTCGGTCCATCGGTGAGAACTGTACGACGGCCACGCTTACGGAGCTTGCGCTGCCTCAAGACTGGCTCACAGCGAGATCATGCGCCGGAGCATGTATGCGGAACCGTCTAATTCAGACAGCGAAATTGCCAAACCCGACCAATTGACCCAGCCATCCCCTTCATTGGCCCGCCCGGTCTACCGCAAACCGGACACTCGGCGAAGCTCTACGAAGGGCTACCACCCGACTTGCGGCGGTAGATAGTCAGACGGAAAGTTGCTCTAAGGCATATTCGGCAACTCCAGCGTTGCCTGGAAACGGAGACCCCGCTCGACCTACGCCGTCGGGTTGGCGGTTCTCTCTGCCAGGCGGCCAAGGTTCACCATCACGATGACGGCGATAACGGTGATGATGATTGCGTAGAGGAAGAGCGAGACGATCTGGCCGCCGGTCCCGAAAACCTGTTTGACCAGGGCGGTAATCGCGCTGTTCCAGGCGAGCGCCGCGACCACCCCAAAGGCGGCTGACGCCAGCGAGATCATGGTCTGCAAATACGCCGTACGATTGGTCATAGAAACCTCCTAAATTCAGTCGCGACTTCTTCCTTACTCCAATTCTCGATGGGCAGGTCACTCCTACCCAAATTTCCGGGCTCTGCGCCGGCTCCGCGAGGGAAACTGCGAGGACGCGCTCGGCCATCTCGTCACCGCCAAGGACATGGAAGAGGCGGCGGCGGTAGAAGGGCAGTCGTCGCCTTGATTAGCTAGCCGGGAAGGTGAAGCTGTCCAGCACCAGCTGGAAGGCGGCATCGTAGGTACCACCGGGCGCTTCCTCGATCTCATACGTGTTGCCCTGGTGTTCGAAGACGACGATCACCGTGCCGCTGGCGGGTCCGGATTCGGCCACCACGATCCTGTCGGCCGGGATACCTCCGACGCTCGTCTGCGTGACCGGATTGCCCTGGGTGAGGCTTGCCTCTGCCTGGTCCTTTGTGCCGCCGATCACCCGCACCTCGATTGGCGGAATGAAGCTCCCCGAGGACGGCACGTGCGTGGGAACGGCCGTTGATGGTCCGAACGCGACCACGCTGACGGCGCCACCAGATCCCGGCTCCGCGGTATAGTCGCGCGTTGTCCAGCCGCCCGGGAAACACAAGTGGTAGCCGAGCGTCGTGTGCTGGTAGCTCTGGCCCGCCTTGCAGCCCACTGCCGACGACGCCGTTGCCTGGAGCGGGGGAGGCGGACTCTCCTCGCCAGCGCATCCACTCAAAGCGATCGCGCTAAGCAGGCTGAACAGTACCGCCAGGTAGCGGGCGTGGGCCACCGGGGAAGCGTACAGGAAAAACCGCCGCCAAAAACGCTCGACCTAATGGAAGAGCGCGCCGGCCAGCCACCAGCAGGCGAGCACGCCAGCCACGGCCGGCGGGATGCCGCCGAGCCGGGTCAGGATGGCAACGATCTGGGCGGGGATCACCCAGAACACGGAGACCGGATCGGCTTTGAGGACCCCGACACGTGCCTGTTCCGACACCGGGCCCGCTTCTTCATAGGAAGGGAAGGCATGCGCGGCAAACGCCAGGCCAAGCCACACCTGCACCCAGGTGAGCCAGGTGACGGGAAGGTGCAGGACGACCCGCGGGGTCAGCGCTGGGGCCAGGCACAGAACCCCCAGGATGAGGAGCACAAGAGTGGGTAGGTAGGTGATCGCGATCGCGGTCGAAAGCCGAGATGGCGCCTCGTAGACCGTATACCCGGCCGGGTCGTCGACCCGGAAGTACTTGACTTCGTCGATCGCGAGTCCGGCCCGGTGCGCGATCGTGTACTGGATAGCGGTGCGCACGACCACCGCGGGGAAGCCGAAAAGATGGATAGTGCGGGCGATCAGCAGGGGGAATGCGCGAATCAGGCTGATCTGGGCGGTGGCCTTTGCCAGCCGGAAGGTGTAGGGCGCGCCGCGCTTGACGGCTACGCGAGCAACGCTGCCGCCGCGGCTGGCCGCGATTTTCGCTACCGTTCCGCCCCGATTTACGGCGAGCCGGGCGACACTGCCGATTCCGCCGGCGCCGGATCGAAGGACGGGCGCCGCCTGAGCGCGCCAGCGCGCCCAGGGAAGGGTGCGCACGCTCGTCCAGAGCTGCTCGAACAGCGAGGGCGGCCGCTCGAGATTCGATGGCGCCGCTTTCGTCGCCGGCGTGTCCGGCAGGGACGGGCCCGAACCGGATGGCAGACCCAGGGGGAGATCCTCCTGAATGGGATCCAGCGCCCCGCTCATTTCGCCGCCGGCGGCGGCGCGCTGGCCTGCCGGACCTTTATCAGGAGGATGTCCTGCTCTTTCTGGCTATCGAGCGTGATCGCAGGATCAAAACTGCGTGCCGTGTACCAGGCGGAAAGTCCGGCCTTGGGATCCTTGTCCAGAAAGTAGCAGTAGGCTTCGTATCCCCAGGCCTTGGGCGAGTTCGGCACCGACTCGACGGCCTGCTCCATGTCGGCGGCGCAACCGGCGTAATCGGTGGTGGTCAGCCGCGCCTTGCCATCCTGGTAATGGCGAAAGCCGTTCCAGGCACCCGGGAGGCCGATGCCCGCCATGAACGTGAGGGCCAGGGTGACGCCGAGCACCGAGAGAACCCATCCCGGCATGTCCGGCAGGCCACGTCGGGCGCGGCGCAGCGGCTGGAGAGCCGACTCGTAACGCAGCAGCCGGTCGGCGATATCGGCATCGGAGACTTCCGGCAAGGCCGGGCGACGCAAGCGCTTGGCGTCGCGCAGCAACATCACGGCGCCGTTGATGTCGCCGGCCGCATAACGAAGGTCGGCTTTGAAGACGAGCGCATCGCGGGCGGCCGGATCGCCGCGCAGGGCGCGGTCGAGGTAGTCATCCGCCACCGCGGTTTCGCGCTTCCAGAAGGCGATCATGCCCTGACCCAGGAGGGCGGCGGCGTTCTTGGGCTCACGGGCGAGGACGGCGTCGTACTCGACGGCGGCGCCGGCGAAGTCCGAGATGCGGATCCGCGCCAGCCCCAGCAGGGTACGGGCATCCGTGAAGTCGGGATGCACCTCGATGATCTTGGTCAGCAAGGTGACCGCCGGCTGTGGGTCTTGCGCCCCAACGAATGCGTAGGCGAGGTAATAGGCAGCGTAGGCGTCGTCGGGACGCTTGCGCACCTCGGCGGCCAGCAGCGGGAGGGCGCCTTCGAAGTCATGCCGGCGAATCAGCGCCAGGCCATCGTTGATAGACATGTCCGGGCCTGACGCGAGTAACGCCTTAATTCAGAAGGGCTTGCGGGCTTGGACTTGGCCCCACACGTTGAACCGGGGGCCTAGGCCGCTTTATCCAGCCAGCGCTCGGCGATGAAGGCGAGAAAGGCGCGGTCGAAGTCCAGGCCGTTCAGCTTCGCGGTGGCAGGCCAGGTCGTCCGGACCTCGTCTTGCAGACGGCGATATTCCTTGAGATCCAGTCCCTGGGCGAACTCCCAGGCTCGGGCAGCCAGCTCGGCGTTGAGTGGTTTCATCATGGTTCTCCTACCCAATACAACGTGTCGAACCGGCAAATCGATTCACTCGGCCGTTGCGTCACGCAACGTCCAAAGCGCAAGATGGTCGCCCGGATCGCGTCAATCGAGTCATGCGAATGCCGGGCGCCCGAGGGGCGATCATCGCCATTGGCGCCGCCGGATTGATGGCCATTCCCACCGTGATGCTGCTGGGAGGCAAGCCCGCCAGGACGGCGGCTGTCGTCGCAGCAACGGGAGTCGCCGTCGATCGCAACGACCCTGAATTCAGACCCCGGCACGAGAGCCGGATCGCGCTCGCCAGCCCAACGCCGACCGCGCCACCGGCCACACCCGCGGCCTCCCGCTCAGCGCTAAAGCCATCAGCGGCCCCGATCCATTCCGCTCCGCCGCCGCCACCGGCCCCTGCTGTGCCGTCGTTCTCGCATGTCTTTGTGATCGTGATGGAGAACCACGAGTCCGGCAGCATCATCGGCAGCTCTGCCGCGCCCTATATCAACAGCCTGGCGAACAGCTACGGCCTGGCGACGAACTACTATGCCGCCTCTCATCCGAGTCTGCCGAACTACCTGGCCCTAACCGCGGGAAGCACCTTCGGGGTCGCCAGTGACTGCACGACCTGCTATGTGAGCGCGACCAACATCGCCGACCAGGTGGAGGCGAGCGGCCGCTCATGGAAGGCCTACATGGAAGACATGCCGAGCCCCTGCTACCTGGGCGCATCGGCCGGAAACTACGCCATGAAGCACGACCCCTTCATGTACTACAACGACATCCGAAACAATGCGGGCCGCTGCGCCGCCCACGTTGTCCCCTTCACCCAGTTTGGGAGTGATATGAGCAGCGGCCGCGTGCCGAATTTCGTCTGGATCACACCCAACATGTGCAATGACATGCACGACTGCGCGGTCTCAACCGGCGATGGCTGGTTGCGCAGCGTCGTCCCGACGATCACCAGTTCCGCCGCGTTTCGCAACGGCGGTGTGCTGTTCATCACCTGGGACGAGGGCTCGAGCAGCGCCGGCTGCTGCGCCGATGCATGGGGCGGACGCGTCGCAACGCTGGTGATCTCGCCCCGGTCGATCAGCGGATTCCGGTCGAGCGTCGCGGAAAACCACTATGGCCTGTTGCGGACGATCGAGGACGGCTTTCACCTGGCCCACCTCGGCGCCGCGGGCTGGTCGAGCAACACCCCCCTGCGCGAGTACTTCCGCTAGGCCGGCTCGCAGTCGATCAGGGCGCCGGTTTACCGCCGCCGAGAGCGCGGATCGCGTCCAGCGATGCCATGTCGTCGATCGATGACAGGTCGCCCGGCGGATCGCCGACAAAGACGTTGCGAATCACACGCCGCAGGATCTTGCCATTGCGCGTCTTCGGCAGGCGCGGAATCACATGGACCGCCGCCGGCTTGAACGGCTTGCCCAGCGACCGCTCGACGCTGCGGGAGACCGCGGACGGGATCGGCGCCGGATCGGCGTCCGGCCGGGCCACCGCGAAGACCACGACAGACTGACCTTTGAGCGGATCCGGGACGCCAACCGCCGCCGCCTCGGCAACGTCCGTCCCATCCAGCGCCGCGGCCTCGACCTCAGCTGGCCCAACCCGTTTGCCGGCGACCTTGATGGTGTCATCGGAGCGGCCCAGGATGTACCAGAGGCCGTCGGGGTCGATCAGTGCCCAGTCACCATGCATCCATACGTTCGGCCAGCGTGACCAGTAGGTGTCCAGGTAGCGTTGCGGGTCCTTCCAGAACCCGAGCGTCATCCCCAGGTAAGGCTGACGCACCACGAGCTCGCCCACCTCGCCACTTACCGGCTGACCCTGTTCGTTGAAGACCGCGGCATCGATGCCGGGAATGGGACCGGCGAAACTCCCGGGTCGCGACGGCGTCAGCACGTTTCCCGATACCAGGCCGCCGCCGCACTCCGTGCCTCCCGAGTAATTGATGATCGGGACCTGTGCTCGCCCGACGACCTCAAAGAGCCAGGTCCAGGCTTCGGGGGTCCACGGTTCTCCGGTCGAAGCCAGGACGCGCAGCGCGGAGATCGGCGAGGGTGGCACGGCGCGTTCACCGGCTGCCATTAGGACGCGGGTGAGGGTGGGCGAGATGCCGAGGTGGGTCACGCCCTGCCGTTCAGCCACGGCCCAGACCCGCGCCGGATTTGGATGATCGGGTGCGCCGTCGTAGAAGACGGCGGTCCCGCCGAGCATCAGGCTGCCGAAAACCAGCAGCGGCCCCATCACCCAACCCATGTCGGTGATCCACATCACTCGTTCGCCCGGGTGGACGTCCATCCCCAGAGCCCAGTCCTGGGCACTCTTGATCGGCAGCCCGGCGTGGCCGTGCACGGTGCCCTTGGGCCGTCCTGTAGTCCCCGAGGTGTAGAGCAGCATCAGGGGCTCGTCCGACGCCATCGCTTCGGTCGGCACCCGGCCACGGTCGGGCCGCACGACGTCTTCCCAGGCAACGTCGAGATCCCGACGAAGCGAAACACCGCCGCCTGCGCAGTTGACCACCACCACCCGCTGCAGTTGGGGCAAGCCGTCCGCGGCCTGGGCGGCGAGCGGCTGCATGGGAACCGTCCGACCGCGGCGGATGGCGGCGTCGGCGGTGATCAGCACCCTGGCGTCCGCATCGGCGAGTCGTTGACGAATGGCCTCCACGCCGAAGCCGGAGAAGAGCGGGACGGCGACGGCGCCCAACTTCGCACAGGCCAGCAGGGCGATGGCATTCTCGATGACCAGCGGCAAATACAAACCCACGGCGACTCCCCGTTCGACGCCGATGGCGCGAAATCCTGCGGCGGTCCGCTCCACGATGTCCTCCAGCCCGGCGTAGGTCAGCCGTCGGGTGTCTCCGTTCTCGGTCTCGCCGATCAGCGCCAGGCGGTCCGGATCGGTGCGCCGATGCCGGACCACCGCCGACTCGTAGGCGTTCAGCCGGCCTCCGGGGAACCACCGGGTGAATGGAATTCCGGCCGAGGTGTCCATCACCTCGCGATACGGCGTCGACCAGACCACGCCGAGCTCCTTGACCAGGACCTCCCAGAACCAGCGCGGCTCTTTAGCCGCCTTCTCACATAGTTCGGGATAGCTGGCGCAGCCGGAGCGGTGTATGAAGTGCCCGAGGCGGCTGCCGCGTGCCTGTTCGTCCGTCGGTGACCAGGCCGGCTCCGCGCTCATCCGGCCTTCATCGTATCGCCGGTCCAGAACCCCTCCGGGTCGGCTTTGCGGATGTAAGCGAGCTCATCCGTAGAGGGAGGCGCTGTCGCGGAGATGGTCTCGTCGATCGCCAGGGGAAAGCCGGTGGCCTGGCGCACCTGCTCCGGCGTCACCCCCGGGTGCAGCGTCACGGCTCGCACCCCACCACCTGAGAGATCGAAGACGCCCAGCGTGGTGATCAGCGTTGCCGGACCACCGCGCCGGCGACCTGGAAAATGACCGGGGGAGGTGATGTAGTCGACGTGCTCCCGAAACCGTCGTGGTTCGTGCTCCATGATGAGCACGGTCCTCCCCGCCAGCGAGGCGATGTCGCCGCCGCCGCCGCTGCCTGGAAGGCGCACTAAGGAGCCGCTGGCACTGGTCCGGGTGGTGTTGAGATTGCCGAGCGGATCGATCTCGGCACCACCGATGAAGCCAACGTCCACCCGTCCCTGCTGCAGCAGGCTCATCACGTCGTTGAGCCCGAGGCAGGCGACGGCGCCGGCGATGTTGGGTGGATCGCCCATGGTGTAGATGAAGGCTTCAGCCGGCCGATCCCGGATGACGCCGTTCTCGAATAGCCCAACGGCACTGGGCGCGTGGGTGGCCTTGGCGAGCCCGAAACCGAGCAACGGAAGCCGCATTCCGACAAACACGACCTCGCCGTCGCGGATCTCTCGCGCGGCTGCCACCACCATCAGTTCGCGCCGAGTGTAGGTGGCGATCATGGCGCGAAATTGGCGGCGGCGGCGAGACGTCGGTCATGCACGCGCAGCTTCTCCGCGGCGGCTGGCCCCATCTGCCGCAGATAGGCCTGCCGGTCTGGGAGATCGAGGACCCACTCGCGCAGCCAGGCCTGGAAACCATCGAGCGTCCGAGAGACCTGGTGGTAGCGCAAGAACGGCTCGAAGTCTCGCCGCCAATAGCCCTGCACCGAGGAGGGCAAGGCGCCACCCGGCTCCTCGACCACCGTAGTCGTAAGAAAGCCGGGGATCACGGTGCGGTTGGGGTCGCTACGGATCACCTCCTCGGGCACGATCTCTTCGCAGCTGACGATCGTGCGCCGCGCCGCGTACACAGCCTCGACGGTGAGCCCCAGGTTGCCCCACAGGTGGGCATTCCCCTGGACATCCGCGCGCTGAACATGAATGATGGCGACGTCCGGCTTCACCGCAGCCACGGCGAGCAGACTGGGGCCGCCGAACGGATCGTCGACCGGCCGGATGCGTGGATGTCCGCGGACGATGTCGCCTCCGATGCCGGTGAAGGTCGGGAGATAGGGCAGACCCATGGCGGCTGCTTTGAGCGCTAATCCAACGGTGAAGTTCGAGTGGTCTTCCATCACGATCCGCCGGGGCACGCCCTGCTCGTAGGCGCGTCGAAAGCCATAGCCCGACCCGCCCGCAACATTCCCGACCCATGCCGCAACCACCTTCGCAACCGTGCCGGCGGCGATCAACTGGTCGAATGCCATGTCGGAGATCGGCCCGATCAGCGTCAGGTCGCGCCGCTGCTGCCGGATGATTTCGTGAACCGCGGCGAACGGGATTCCGGACTCGAGGGCGAGACCTAACGCAATGGCATCGCCGTCATGCACGTGCTCCGCGACCGCGTCGCGGAGGGTCTGGCGCTTGTCCGTCAGTGGTGACTCCAGGCCGGCGCCCGTTTCTCCCGGAACGCGCGGATCCCCTCATCGGCATCGCTGGATGGGGCGACCGCAGCCTTGTAGGTGGCGATGGCGGCGTCCAGCCGCTGCAACACTGCGGGCGCCCGTTGGCCCCGGGTGGCGCTGGTCAGCGCCCGCAGCGCCACCGCGCTATGCCCGGCGAGCTTCTTCGCCATCTCCTCGGCGGTTTGCGCCAGGCTGGCCCTCGCGACAACCTGGCTCACCAGCCCCGCCTGCTGGGCCGCGCGTGCATCCATGGATTCGCCGAGCAGCAGGCCCATCGCGAGTGGCCAGGTACAGCGCTCGGGCAGGCAAGCCGCCGCCACCGGCGGAAAGGCGGCGAGCGTGATTTCGGGGAAGGCGAGGACCGTGTCGTCGGCCGCGATGACGATATCGCACAGCAGCGCGATCTCGGCGCCGCCGCCGAGCGTCGAACCCTGGATCGCCGCGATGGTGATCGGCCTCAGATTGAGCAGGAGCCGGGCATTTTCGCGCACTTCCGCCAGCATCGCATCGGACCGGGAGGCGACGTGGTCCGCAATGTCGACGCCGGCTGAGAAGGCGCGCGGCAGGGCGCTGCTCAACACCAGCACGCGGATCTCTGGGACATCACACTGTCGCAGCGCGCCGTTGAGCCGTCGCAGCATCTCGATGTCCAGGACGTTCACGGGCGGTCGATCCAGCGTGAGGTGGGCGACCCCATCGAGGATCCGAATCGTGACCGGAACCGAAGACCGATCGGATGCCGCCACCGTCGGTAATGCTAGTACGCTAGCGACATGCAAACGTGCCCTCGCTGCCGCCGCTCCGTGGCGTCCGAGGCCGCCTTCTGTCCGCATTGCGGCGCCCAGCTTCGCGTCCAACCGGTCCAGGGAGAGATCATCGATGGCACGAAGCGCTTTGCCCGGAATCGGCCGGTCAGTCCCGGCCGAGCGGCCCGCCTCTCCATCGTGCCTGGCCTTGGCCACTGGTACGCGGGGGCCCCATTGAAGGGCCTGGCCTTTTTCGCCGCCATCATGGGCCCGCTGGTGGTCGGGACCGAGCTGGACCTCACGGTGGTGGGCGCTGCGGTCGGAATCCCGCTCGACCTCGGTGGTGTTGGACTCTGGGCGTTTTGTGCCTACGACGCCTATCGCACGGCACGAAATCGGATGCGACCGGCGGCCTGAGCCGCCCCGATCCGCAATACGCCCGGCAACCGACGCAATGGCGCTCGCAACCTTTGACGCCTAATGTCGCGATGTGGGGCGGGAGCGACGGGTCCTCTTAGTCGAAGACGACGCCGACGTCGCCGAACTGTATGTGGTTCAACTACGCCGTGACGGCGTGCCGCTCGAGCACGTGCGCAGCGGCCAGGAGGCCGACAGCTTCGTTCGCGGTCGGGGTCCCGTTCTCATCCTGATCGACCTCAAGCTGCCCGATGTCGACGGCCGGGAGCTGATCGAGCGCTGGAGCGGCGACCCCATCTGCGGAGCAATTCCGATCTGGATCTTGAGCAACACGATGCCCGAGGACAACCTCTGGTGGCATGCCGCGCCGAATGTTCAGCGCTACTTCCTCAAGTCACGGGTTGTTCTGTCACGGCTCAGCCTGGAGATCCGGGCAACGCTCGGTCTTCCTTACGGTGAGCGGATCAGCAACCGTATCGCCAGCTAGCCCGCTCTCGATAATTGCCCAATGGAAGTCCCTCCTGCGGCGCTGCCACCACGGCCGCAGGAGCGGCTGCGCTGGCTCGATCTGATCCCGGTCCTGGCGTTCACGATTGCGGGTATCATCCTCGTAATCCTGCTGGCGGTGACGCTGGCTCGACTCAACCGATCCTTCTACCAGGCCAACCTGGGGACGATCGGACTGAGCGCGGCCCTTCTCGTCTACCTCGGCTTTGGGGCGGGAATCGTGGTCGCGCTTCGGAGGCTGCGGGCGCCGTTGGCCTTTCTGGGCCTGCACTGGCCGACGCGTCGTGATCTGGGTTTGACGCTTGTCCTGATCGTGCCCTGGTATATCGGGGTCGCGGCGGTCACCACCCTGTCCTCGGCCGTGCTCAATCACGGCCTGGCCATCCCCAGCAACGCCCGACAGCTTTTCATCCAGCATCCGGCCGGACTGCGCGTCCTGGCGCTCGCCCTGCTGGTCACCGCGGTGGCCGCCCCCCTGTGTGAGGAAGCCTTCTTTCGCGGGATGTTGTTTCGACTCCTGCACGCGCGCGTACCGCTGTGGGCGGCGGTCGTGCTGAGCGCGTTGGCCTTCGGCCTGGCTCACGCCAGCCCGGCGATCAGTCTCGCCCTACTGCCGGTCTTTACCTATATGGGGGTCGTGCTCACCCTGATCTACGCCTGGACCGGCTCGCTGACAAACACGGTGCTGTTGCATTCCTTCAACAACGCCGTTGGCACCGTGGCCGTCTACGTGCTGGTCACCCGGTCGCTCAGCTGATCCGTCGGGATCAGCGAGACCTTCTGCTTTGGCACACGGTCGACGACCACTTCCATCGGCGCATTGCGCACGACATGTTCGGCGATTCGGCCGAGGGGGCCCTCATTGGGACGGTTCTGGTAACTGATCCCCATGACGATCAAGTCGGCGCCTTCCTCGCGCGCGATCTCGACGATGCGATGGCCCGCCTGTCGCGCCCCAAGGACTTTCGTGCGGGGCTCGATCGCGTGCTGGGTGGCGATGAAAGCGGCCGCGTCGAGCGCGCGCTGGATCCGAGGATCCTTTTCGGGCATAACCAGTGGAGCCTGGAGCGGGATCTCGTGGACGTAGACGATGACCATCTCCGCCTTGTGCCCCTGATTCAGCCGGGCAGCCAGTTCAACGGCACGGACCGATGCGCCCAGATCGAGAATCGGAACGAGAACCTTGCGGATCGATTCCACCGAGCGGACCGTGCTGGTGGCGCCTCGTGGGGCGGGCGGTGGGACCCGAAGCATCCAGCCAAGCGTCCCCGCCAGGCCGATGGTGAAGCCAACCGCCAGAGTGACACCGACCGGATTGAGAGCGAGGCTCAAGGTCGGAGCCGGCCGGCAACCTGCAGCCGCCAGGCACCAAACGCCAGCAGGCCGACGCCGGCGATGGCATACGGGATGGACCGCACCTGGACCAGATCACGTACCAGGATGAGTGCGCCGAGCACGATGGAAACGATGCCCACGGCCTGGGTGAATCGATAGGCGCCCACTACTTTTCGAAGAAGCGCTTGACCTTGTCGGCGCCGATGGTGGTCGGGCAGATCGTTTCAAGACCGAGCTCGGCATAGACGCCGGCCCGCGCCGGGTCGTAGATCCGGCAGATCACCTTCTTCACGTTGAACTCGTGCTGCGCCAGCTGGGCCGCCATGATGTTGGTGGTGTCGGCGTTCGTGACCGCCACGAAGGCCTCCGCCCGGTCGGTGCCGGCCCGGCGCAGGATATCCTCGTCGACCGCCGAGCCGAAGACCATCTCGCCCACGAAGTCTTCTCCCAGGCGGTTGAAGGCGGCCTCGCTAAAGTCCACGACAGTCACCTCATCACCCTCTTCACTCAGCTGCCGCGCCAGGCTGGAACCAACCCGGCCGCAACCCACGATCACCGTGCGCATTTCGCTCCTAGACTAACTCTACCCGCGCGGCAGGAACGTAATCAGCGTCTCGGATTCGTTTAGCGCCCAAATGGCGAGGGTATATACCGCCCAGCTTGCCCCGGCGCCCCGCGTGCCCGGGCCGCGGAAATGAAGGAGAAATCACAATGGCAAAGACAGTAGGCATCGACCTGGGCACCACGAACTCAGTGGTCGCGGTCATGGAGGCCGGCGAGCCGGTCGTCATTCCAAATGCCGAAGGCGGCCGGACCACGCCCTCCGTCGTCGCCTTTACCAAGTCGGGGGAGCGCCTGGTGGGCCAGCTGGCCCGCCGGCAGGCCGCCGTCAACCCGGAGAACACCGTGTTCTCGATCAAGCGATTCATGGGCCGAAACTACAACGAGGTCGATCGCGAGCGGAAGATGGTGCCCTACAAGACGCTGGCCGGCAAGGACGGCCGGGTCGAGGTTGAAATCCAGGGACAGCGGTACACGCCCGAGCAGATCTCGGCGATGATCCTGCAGAAGCTCAAGACCGATGCCGAAGCCTACCTGGGCGAAAAAGTGACGGACGCGGTCATCACCGTGCCGGCGTACTTCAACGACTCCCAGCGGCAGGCAACCAAGAACGCCGGCCAGATCGCCGGCCTCAACGTGGTCAGGATCATCAATGAGCCAACCGCCGCGTCGTTGGCTTACGGCCTCGACAAGAAGGAGAACGAGAAGATCCTCGTCTTCGACCTCGGTGGCGGGACCTACGACGTGTCGGTCCTCGAAGTGGGCGAAGGTGTCTTCGAAGTCAAGGCCACCAACGGCGACACGCACCTCGGCGGCGACGACTACGACCGCCGGCTGGTGGACTACATCGCCGACGAGTTCAAGAAAGAGCAGGGTATCGACCTGCGCAATGATCGGCAGGCCTTGCAGCGGCTGACCGAGGCGGCCGAGAAAGCGAAGATCGAGCTGTCCAGCCGGATGGAGACCGACGTCAACCTGCCCTTCATCACCGCCGACCAGAACGGTCCCAAGCACCTCGACATCAAGATCTCACGTGCCAAGTTCGAGCAGCTGACCGCGGACCTGACCGAAAAGACGGTCGCCCCCTTCAACGCCGCGCTCAAGGACGCGGAACTCACGCCCACCGAACTCAATGAGGTCATCCTCGTCGGTGGGGCAACGCGGATGCCCGCCATCCAGGAGCTGGTCAAGAAACTCGCGAACGGCAAAGAGCCTCACCGGGGCGTCAACCCGGATGAGGTGGTGGCCGTTGGCGCCGCCATCCAGGCCGGCGTGCTGAAGGGCGAGGTCAAGGACGTCCTGCTGCTCGATGTCACCCCACTGTCGCTCGGGATCGAGACCTACGGCGGCGTCATGACCAAGCTGATCGAACGGAATACCACCATCCCGACCTCCAAGAGCCAGATCTTCTCGACGGCGTCCGACAATCAGCCGTCGGTCGAGGTGCACGTGCTCCAGGGCGAGCGCGAGATGGCCTCGGGCAACAAGACGCTCGGCAAGTTCCATCTCGATGGCATCGCCCCGGCCCCGCGTGGAATCCCGCAGATCGAGGTGACCTTCGACATCGACGCCAACGGCATCCTCAATGTCCGTGCCAAGGACCTGGGAACCGGCAAGGAGCAGAAGGTCACGATCACGGCCTCGACGACGCTGAACAAGGACGAAGTCCAGCGTATGGTCAAAGACGCCGAGGCGCACGCGGAGGAAGACCGCAAGCACAAGGAAGAAGTCGAAGCCCGCAACCAGGCGGACAGCCTCGTCTACCAGGCGGAGAAGGTGCTCAAGGACAACGCCGACAAGATCGATGCCACGATTCGCTCGGAGGTCGAGAGCAAGATCGAGCCGGTGAAGCAGGCCATCAAGGACAACGACGTGGACCGCATGCGGACGACCAGCCAGGAGCTGGCCGCATCGATGCAGAAAATCGGCGAGGCCGTCTACAGCCAGGCTCAGGGTGCCGGCGCCGGCGCACAGTCGGCCACTGGCACGGAAGGCCCGGGGTCGGGCAAGTCCGGTGACGGCGACGTCGTCGACGCCGACTTCAAAGAGGTCTAAGCCCGCGGACTGACCCTACCCCACGCGGGGGAGGGTCAGTGTCCGAGGTTCACCGGGACGCGTCGCAGCACGAAGTCCTCGTCGTGTACGGTCTCCGGCACCCGGTGCTGCTCAATCTCCTCCCGTTCGATCGGCTTGACGCGCCACCCGCGGTGATAGACGAGATCCCCACCAAGATAGGCACTCGCCAGCAGCGTTAGTGTCGAAATCCCACCGAGCCAGACGCCCCGCCTGGATCCAGGCTTCTTGAGGCTGCGGCCGCCGAGGGAGGCAATGCCCACGCCCAGCGCGGTTAGATTCAGGAGGCCGTGCGTGAACCCGGTACTCTGGGCCGGGTCATCGACCTCCATCTGGAGATAATCCGCAAGCCCAAACAGCGCGGTCGGGATAGCGAGCGCCACGCCCGCAGCGGAGTTGAGATAGCCCGCCTTCTCCAGGTCCGGCTGGCCGGCCATGCGTCCCCAGAACGAAAACGCGAAACCGATCGGAATCAATGCCGCCGGCAGGTCGGTCGTAAGCGCGTGCAGGGGATGGCC
>Ga0209156_10002414_pt1 | contig 14662 bp, 9 predicted proteins | sample GraSoiAngelo_124_FD_185881 | JGI IMG/M metagenome (GOLD analysis project Ga0209156, IMG submission 185881) | Grasslands soil microbial communities from the Angelo Coastal Reserve, California, USA - 14_0927_05_20cm (SPAdes) (version 2) | ecosystem: Environmental > Terrestrial > Soil > Grasslands ...
CACTTCGCGACCCACCATTTGATCATGCCGCAGCCGGTGCGTTCCGCCTCTTGGGCAACCGCTTTCATCAGAAGATTGCCGACTCCCTTGCGCCGGTGCGATTCTGCCACGTAGAGCTCTTTGACGATTAGATTCGGCTTCGCGCGATAGGTAAATGCGACGAAGTAATAGACCAAAATCCCGGCCAACGTGCTGTTTTCTTCCGCGACCAGTCAGTAGAAATCGGGCGGTGATCGACGAAATCCCTGTTCGTGTAATATCTCTTCCGTGATTGCAAATGACGTATTTTTCAAATTCTGCCAATTCGCGCATCAACGGCAGCAATTGCGGAATATCCGCTTCGGTTGCTTTTCGTATTTTCAATTTCGTCATCCCGCTCGGGATGACGGCCGTTAATTGCTAGCCTTCCCAGAAAAATTTCGTCGGACGATTGATCTCGGGGGGCAGACTCTTGTGCACCGGACAATTGAGCGCGGTTTGCTCCAACACGGCGCGGTGCGGCGAATCAGGCGCCAGGGGAATATGTACTTCCGACGGCAGGGCGACGATCCGGCGCGGCGCGTCTTTCGACATCTCTTTCTGCACCGAGACCGTCATTCCGCGAAGATCAACACCGAGTTCTTCCGCCTTTATTCCCATGGTCGTGCTAATGCAGGTGCCGAGAGCAGTCGCGACCAGGTCGGTGGGTGAGAATGCTTCCCCTTTTCCTTTGTTGTCCGCAGGCGCGTCGGTCGCGATCTTCGAGTGTGACGGGCCGTGGGTGGCATCGCAATGAAGATTGCCGGTGTAATCAACGGAAACTTTGACCATGGAAAAAGATTACCGTCATCCCGAGCGAAGTCGAGGGATCCCGCCACGAAAGCTCGAATGGGGATCCCTCGACTAACGCTCGGAATGACGATCTTTGTCGGCTGCGCTCCCCGGAACAGCTTGAGTGCGCTGGACCAATCTGGTAAGCGCAAACATGAATTTCACCCGTTTAATACCCTTATTCGCGATCACCCTGGCACTGCCGGTTGAATCGACGATAGCTGCGGATCAAACCATCGCGCTAAAAGCGGCCCGATTGTTTGACGGAAAAGCTCGTGCGCTGATTCAGAACGGAGTCGTGGTTGTACAGGGCGACAAAATCGTTGATGCCGGTGCCAACGTCGCAATTCCCCCGGATGCGCAAGTGATCGATCTCGGCGACGCGACGCTATCGCCTGGATTGATGGATGCGCATACGCATATCACGCTGGATTATACGAATTACCAGGCGACGCGTTTGCGAGAGATGCAAATTTCGACATCGGCCAAGGCCTACAGCGTGATTCCGGCGGCGCGGGCCACAGTGGAAGCCGGATTCACCACCGTGCGGGATGTCGGCGCACGCACCTATCGCTCGCACGATTGCATCGACGTTTCGCTGCGCGATGCGATCGCGAAAGGAATTGTGGTTGGACCCCGCATGTTCGTGGCGAACTACGGCATCGGCGCGACAGGCGGCCACTTTGACGAAGCGGCCGGATTTCGCGACGGACTTTTCGGGCCGGAACCGGACGTGGCCGATGGAATCGCTGACGGGCCCGATGCAGTGCGCAAAGCTGTTCGTTTTGAGGTGAGAAATGGCGCGGACGTGATCAAGGCAGCAGTCTCCGGCGGTGTTCTTTCGCTGACGGATGAGGTGGACACGCCGCAATTCACGCCGGCAGAGATGGCGGCGCTGGTGGATGAATCACATCGGTTACGAAAAAAGGTGGCGGTACATTGCCACGGTGATCAGGCGGGACGGGAAGCGATCGAGGCTGGTGTCGATTCGATCGAACACGGTTCGTTCTTGAAACCTGAGACGCTGACGTTAATGAAAAACAAAGGAACGTTCCTGACGCCGACGTTGATGGCGGCAGAATATATTAAGGGCAAGCTCGAGGGCTATCCGCCGGCGTTGCAGGCGAAGGCGCTAGCTGCGTACAACGCACGCTCGGAGATGTTCCGGAACGCTCTCAAAATCGGGGTGAAAATTTCCTTCGGAACGGACGCGGCGGTTTTTCCGCACGGACAGAACGCAAAGGAATTTAGGTTGATGACCGATCTGGGGATGGCGCCGATCGATGCGTTGAAGAGCGCGACGGCTAACGATGCCGAATTGCTGGGAGTCACGCAAAAACTCGGCACATTGGAGAAAGGAAAACTGGCCGATGTGATCGCGATGCCGGGTGATCCGGTGCAAGACATCACGGCGACGGAGCGTGTTTCGTTTGTGATGAAGGAAGGGAAAATTATTCGGAACGGGCCTGCGACGCCCGCATCGGCGAAGACGGCGGCGCAAAATGGAATGGATGAAATGGGAGCGGACTTCTAGCGGTCGCCATCCCCAGCGAAGCCGAGGGATCCCAATGAAGTTACCTTAAAGCTTTCATGGCGGGATCCCTCGACTGCGCTGGGGATGACACGCTAATGCGTTTTGACAACGTGCGGAAAGGCACTAGCTTGGTCGCCCCGCCGCAGAAATGCGGCGAAATTAGCAGGAGAGTTTCAGCTCGTTTGGACTGCACAAGATCATGCAACAAAATCGTAGTAAACGTTATCGCGCTTCCGCTGAGGAGGTGGACCGAAAGAAGGCCTACAGCTTGAATGATGCGGTGGCGACGTTGAAAAAATTTCGGCCGACCAAGTTCGATCAAACGGTAACCGTTTCATTCCGGCTCGGAGTTGACCCGAAACAATCCGATCAAATGGTGCGAGGAACTTGTCCCCTTCCGCACGGGAGTGGGAAGAAAGTGCGAGTGCTTGTTTTCGCTGAAGGCAAAGCGGCGGACTCTGCGAAAGAGGCGGGTGCGGAGTTTGTCGGCTTCAAGGATTTGATTCAAAAAGTGCAGGAAGGTTTTCAGGATTTTGACGTGGCGGTCGCGACACCCGCGGCGATGGCGGAGGTCCGTAAATTGGGAAAAGTTTTGGGACCGCGCGGGTTGATGCCCAATCCAAAGACCGGAACGGTGACGGATGACACGGCGAAAGCGGTGCAGGAGGTGAAGGCTGGCCGCGTTGAATTCAAACTCGATAAGAACGGAAACGTCGCCGTGCCAGTGGGAAAATTTTCTTTCGCCGAGAACGCACTGGTTGAAAATGGCAATGCAGTGATCGAAGCAGTGGTGCGGGCGCGACCGGCAACGGCGAAGGGACGTTATCTTGAGGGGATGACGTTGAGTGCAACGATGTCGCCCGGCGTGCATGTTGATCCATCGCCCTATCTCACCGTGTAGCTTCTCCGATTTAACAGTTTACCGCTCCCAATGAGACCCGAAAAAGCCAGCATCGTTTCCGATCTCGCCGAGGAATTGAACCGGTCGCCTTTCGTGCTGGTGACCGATTATCAACGGATGAAAGTCGATCAATTTGGCGATCTGCGGAACCGGCTCGCACCCGCCGGCGCGGAAGTGCGGGTGGTGAAAAACAGTTTTTTGAAACGGGCGATGAACGATTCCGGTTTGCCCGATGTCGCTGATAAACTCAGCGGTCAGACCGCGATTGTGACGGGCCAAAAAGATGTCGCGCCAGTAGCGAAAATTCTGAAAACGTTCGCGGCCGAATTCAAGGTGGCGGCGCTGAAAATCGGAGTGATCGAGAAGGCGGTTTTATCGGCGCAGGAAATTGAGGCGCTGGCCGATTTGCCGTCGCGGGAAGTTTTGCTGGCGCAGTTGCTCGGGTTGTTGGTGTCGCCAGCGACGAAGCTTGTGCGACTGTTAAACGAGCCGGGCGCGTCATTGGCGAGATTATTGAACGCGAAAGCGCAGAAGGAAGGAAAACCAGCGGAGGCTGGCGCATAAGAAAATTTGTAGCCGCGTCTCTGTGAGACGCGGGCCCGGCTCATAGAGCCGTGGCTACAAAAAAAGAAAGAAACGAAAATTGTCCGAGCCGATGGCTGTCGGCTTTAATTTTCCGAAGGCTTTCGGAAGCGGCGAACCGGAGAAATAAAATGGCAGATACAGATAAAATTGTGGAGCAACTCAGCGGGCTGACCGTCCTGGAGATTGCTGGATTGGTCAAACAACTCGAAGAAAAATGGGGCGTGAGCGCGGCGGCTCCCGTGGCGATGGCGGCGGTGCCAGCGGCGGGTGGCGGTGCTGCGGCAGCCCCAGCGGCCGAGGAGAAAACGACTTTCGAGGTGATCTTGAAGGAGATGGGCACGAACAAGATCGGCGTGATCAAGGAAGTGCGCAGCGCAGTGCCGGGTCTTGGCCTGGCCGAGGCCAAAGCGCTGGTGGAAGGTGCGCCCAAAACAATCAAGGAAGGCGTAACCAAAGCCGAAGCCGAAGAGATGAAGAAGAAAATCGAAGCGGCGGGAGCGAAGGTCGAGATCAAATAATTGAAAGAGCGGGGGCTTTTGCAGTCTCCGATGGTTGTAAGATGGGCTACTTAGAAGTCGCCCCTTCAGTTAAAGGCCAATCTTGCGGTCCGTTGGCGCGAAGCGCTGCGCTTTGACTGGGAGCGTTGTAGCTGCCGCCGTCATTGGCGGCGGAAAGGCGACTGAGCGCCTCCATCCAATGAAGACGATCGGCGGTCATAGACCGCCGCTACAGGAAGCGCGGAGGCGCTTGAATTTTTTTCTTGCGCTTTACGGCGATTCGTGGCAAAAAGCGTTTTCGTTAAGAGTAAACAAATTTATTTTTAACCCGGCGGACGACGGACAAGAAAATTTAGGAAGGCAGCGAAACGGTGGTGGTCAATTTGACAGACTGCCGATTCGGTGTCATTTTTGTCGTCTTCGCCATCGGCTGGAGACTTAACATTTCCCCTGGAGACTGGCGGCGTTTCCCCTGACGTCCGGCAGTTGCCACCGCTAGAAGAGAACTAATTATGTCAGAACGGGCAGAGCGCATTCACTTCGGAAGTATCAAGGAGGGCATTGAGCCGCCAAATCTCATCGAAGTTCAGCTGAATTCGTACGTCGATTTTTTGCAAAAAGACGTGCCGTTGGCCAAACGCAAGAACTATGGCTTGCAGGCTGTGTTCAAGGAAGTTTTCCCGATCCAGAGCTACGACGAGAAAGCAACCCTCGATTTCAGTCATTACGAGATCGGTGAGCCAAAATTGACCGCGTTGGAAGCGCAACGCGAAGGGCAGACTTTCAGCGCGCCGCTGCACGTCACCTTCCAGCTCAAGGAGGAAAAGGGGACGAAGGAAGAGAAAGTTTACATGGGGGAAATCCCGCTGATGACGCCGCAAGGGACGTTTGTGATCAACGGGGCGGAGCGGGTGGTTGTTTCCCAGCTGCATCGTTCGCCCGGGATCGCGTTCGAGTCATCGGTGCACCTCAACGGCAAGGTGCTTTACAGTTTTCGCATCATTCCTGACCGCGGGTCCTGGATTGAAGTTCAGTTCGATACCGCTGATCTGCTCTACATCTATCTCGATCGCCGGAAACGCCGCCGGAAATTTCTGGCCACGACGTTCCTGCGCGCTCTCGGTTATGGCCCTGATGAAGACGTCATCAAACTTTTTTATAACATCGAGACATTGAAATTGAGCGAGAAGCTCGATGAAGAAATGCTCGCGACCAAGGTGCTGACCGCGGAGGTCCGCGACGGCGAGGTTACGGTGGCGCGCGCGTTTGAACCGCTCACCCTCGCGACTGTTCGCCAGATCATGGCGCTCGGGACCAAGGAAGCGAAGGTAATTGACATTTCAACGGACGACACGGTGGTGAAGGCGTTGAGGAAAGATCCAGCGCACGATCAGGAGGAAGCTCTCAAGGATATTTACCGTCGCTTGCGTCCGGGCGATCCGCCAACGGTAGCGAATGCGCGGGCACTTTTGAAACGACTGTTTTTCGACGCGAAGAAATACGATCTCGGACGAGTCGGGCGTTATAAGTTGAACCAAAAGCTTGGTATCGACGTTGATCTGAACGAGCGAATTTTAACTGACCGGGATTTTATCGCCGCGATCAAATACCTGATCAATCTGCGCCGTGGTGAAGGCACGCTCGATGACATTGATCATCTAGGGAGCCGGCGCGTTCGCACCGTGGGGGAGTTGTTGGCCAATCAATGCCGCGTCGGTCTGGCGCGAACGGAGCGTCTGGTGAAAGAGCGCATGACTTTGTTCGACATCAACATCGACGGGATGACTCCGCAAAAGCTGATCAATCCAAAAGCGCTCAGCGCGGTCATTCGCGATTTCTTTGGTCGTTCACAGCTTTCGCAATTCATGGATCAAACCAATCCGCTGGCCGAGCTGACGCATAAACGCCGGCTTTCGGCGTTGGGACCAGGTGGTCTCTCGCGCGATCGTGCCGGATTTGAAGTGCGTGACGTTCATCCCTCTCATTACGGACGGATTTGCCCGATCGAGACGCCGGAAGGGCCGAACATCGGCTTAATCAGTTCGATGTCCACCTTTGCTCGGATCAACGAATTTGGGTTTATCGAGACGCCTTATCGCAAGGTTCACAACGGTCGCGTTACCGACGAAGTGGAATATCTGACCGGTGATCGGGAAGAGAATTATTTGGTGGCGCAGGCGAACGCGGCGATCGATGGCCGCGGTCATTTCACCGGCGAAAAAGTTTCAGTTCGTTATCGCGGGGACTTTCTCGAAGTCGAACCTTCGAAGGTGCATTACATGGATGTGTCGCCGAAACAGCTGGTGTCGGTGGCGGCGGGGTTGATTCCATTTTTAGAACATGACGACGCCAACCGCGCGCTCATGGGCTCGAACATGCAGCGCCAGGGCGTGCCATTGATTGTCAACGAAGCGCCATTGGTCGGCACCGGGCTTGAGAGCAAGGTCGCGCGCGACTCACACGCGGTCCTGATCGCGACCGAGAGCGGAAAAGTTGCCTCGGTTACGGCCGATCAAATTGTGGTGACAAAAGACGGCCACATGCCGGAAGGGCGCAAGAAATTGAAGACCGATATTGAGGCGGGTATTCATGTCTACGAATTGCGCAAATTCATGCGTTCGAATGCCGGCACCTGCGTGAACCAGAAGCCAATCGTGAAAAAAGGTCAACACGTGAAGCGCGGCCAGGTCATCGCCGATGGACCGAATACCGATCACGGCGAGCTCGCGCTGGGACGGAATGTGCTGGTCGCATTCATGCCGTGGAACGGCTACAATTTTGAAGACGCCATCATGATCTCGGAGAAGGTGGTGAAGGAAGACATCTACACTTCCATTCACATCGATGAGTTCGAGATCGGGGCACGCGACACAAAGCTGGGGCCGGAAGAAATCACGCGCGATATTCCAAATGTTAGCGAAGAAGCGCTGCGCAATCTGGGCCCGGACGGGGTGGTTCGCGTCGGCGCGGAAGTGAAACCAGGCGACATTCTGGTCGGCAAAATTACGCCAAAATCGGAAACGGAACTGGCGCCGGAAGAACGATTGCTGCGCGCCATCTTCGGTGAAAAAGCGGCCGACGTGAAAGACACGTCGCTGACTGTTCCATCCGGCACTTATGGCATCGTGATGGATGTGAAAGTTTCCTCACGCCGTGAAGTTTCGCGTGAAAAATTGACGCCGACGGAGACGAAACGTCAGCTCAAGACGATCACGGAAGATCATCGCAAGAAGAAAGAAGGATTGACAGAACAGCTAACCGATTCGCTTTCCAATATTTTACTGGGCGAAAAAATTCCGCTCGATGTGGTGAACGCGCAGACCGGCGAGATCATCATCCCGGCGAATCGCAAAATTACCAAGACACTATTGCGCAAGCTGGCGAACGTTTACGATCACATCGAGATCGATCCCTCGCCCATCCGAAACAAGATTCGCGAGATTATTGCCTCCTACGAACACAAGTTTGCCGAGCTCGAGCTGGAGCGGGAACGCGCGATGGACCGGGTGGAGAGCGGCGACGATATCGATCCCGGCATCATTAAGCAGGTAAAAGTTTACATCGCGAGTAAACGTAAGCTTTCCGTTGGTGACAAGATGGCGGGACGCCATGGCAATAAAGGCGTGGTCGCGCGCATTGTGCCGGAAGAAGACATGCCGTTTTTGTCGGATGGAACGCCGGTGGAAATCGTGCTCAACCCGCTGGGTGTGCCGAGCCGTATGAATGTCGGGCAGGTGCTTGAGACCCATCTTGGCGTGGCCGCGAAAGCGCTCGGCTTCAGAGTGGCAACGCCGGTCTTCGACGGAATCGCCGAAACCAAAATCCGCGATTATTTGAAGGACGCGAAGAAGGTCGAGGGCTTCAGTTGGGTGCACGAAAATGGCAAGGCGCGATTATTCGATGGGCGCACCGGCGACGCTTTCGATCAGGAAGTGGTGGTCGGCTATATTTATATGATGAAGCTCGGTCACCTCGTGGCCGATAAAATTCACGCGCGCGCGGTTGGTCCGTACTCGCTGGTTACGCAACAGCCGCTCGGCGGCAAGGCCCAATACGGCGGACAACGTTTCGGCGAGATGGAAGTGTGGGCGCTGGAAGCATACGGTGCCGCTTATACCCTTCAGGAATTGTTGACTGTGAAATCCGATGACGTCCAAGGGCGCACGCGGATTTACGAATCGATCGTGAAAGGTGATAACTCCCTCGAAGCGGGCACACCGGAATCTTTTAACGTGCTGATCAAGGAAATGCAGAGTTTGGGTCTCGACGTCAAAGTTGGCGGCCAGGCCCCGACGAGCGTTTTCGATACAGCAGCCTGAAGTTTTTGAAGTAGTTAACGAGAATTATATTAGATGAACGAACATTCCTGGCGGGAGTTAGTGGGCGAGGAGCGAGCGGTTGGTTTTGATCAGGTCGCGATCGGCGTGGCCTCGAGCGATACCATGCGCTCCTGGAGCAAGGGCGAAGTTAAAAACCCGGAGACGATCAATTACCGGACATTCAAACCGGAGAAGGGCGGACTTTTCTGCGAACGGATCTTTGGGCCGACGCGTGATTGGGAATGTTCCTGTGGGAAATACAAGCGGATCAAACATAAAGGCGTCATTTGTGATCGCTGCGGCGTGGAAGTGACGCTGGCGCGGGTGAGGCGCGAGCGAATGGGGCACATCGAGTTGGCAGTGCCGGTTTCGCACATCTGGTTTTACAAATGCATGCCCTCGCGCCTCGGTCTTATGCTCGACATGAGCGCGCGCCAACTCGAGCGCGTCATTTATTACGAAGATTACATCGTAGTTGATCCGGGCCAGACGCCATTGCAAAAAACGCAGCTCCTGAACGAAGTTGAATTTCGCGAAGCGCAGGAGCAATACGGCGAAGGGTTCAACGCTGGAATGGGCGCGGAAGCAGTCAAAAAATTGCTAGCTGAGATCGATCTGCACAAGCTCAACAAGGAACTCGAGCAGGCGATGGGAAATACCAAGAGCAAACAGATTCGCAAGAAACTAGCGAAACGTTTGAAACTGGTGCAAGGCTTCATCTCCTCGCACGCGCGGCCGGAGTGGATGGTTTTGGAAGTATTGCCGGTGATTCCCCCAGACTTGCGTCCACTAGTTCCGCTGGAAGGCGGACGTTTTGCAACCAGCGATCTGAACGATCTCTATCGCCGCGTCATTAACCGCAACAATCGCTTGAAGAATTTGCTTCAACTCAAAACCCCCGACGTCATCATTCGCAACGAGAAGCGGATGCTCCAGGAAGCGGTCGATGCGCTATTCGACAATGGTCGCCACGGTCGCGCGGTCACAGGAGCAGGCAATCGTCCGCTTAAGTCACTTTCCGACATGCTAAAGGGCAAGGGCGGACGATTCCGTCAAAACTTGCTCGGCAAGCGCGTCGATTACTCAGGCCGCTCCGTCATCGTGATTGGACCGGAGTTAAAACTGCATCAATGCGGTTTGCCCAAAAAAATGGCGCTCGTTTTGTTTGAGCCATTCATCATCCGGCGGCTAAAAGATCTGGGCTACGTCCATACCGTGCGCAGCGCCAAGAAAATGATTGAGCGCCAGACGCCGGAAGTTTGGGACATTCTTGATGAAGTTACGCGAGGGCATCCGGTCCTGCTCAATCGCGCCCCGACCTTGCATCGACTCTCGATCCAAGCGTTTGAGCCGCAGTTGATCGAAGGCGAAGCGATTCGCATTCACCCGCTGGTTTGTACCGCTTACAATGCCGACTTCGATGGCGATCAGATGGCCGTGCATGTGCCATTGTCGGTCGAGGCGCAGATGGAAGCGCGCATGTTAATGCTGGCGCCGAACAACATTTTCTCGCCTTCGAGTGGCAAACCAATCACGACTCCATCGCAGGACATTACCCTCGGTTGTTATTACCTTACACAAAATCCGCGGCGCGCTGCCGGCGGCGATGGCGAGGCACGTTTGCCATTATTTGCCGATGCGATCGAAGTCGAATTCGCGATGGCGGAAGGCTCGGTCAAAACGCATGACCGCATTCGATTCAAAAATCCCGATTTCGGGCGTGATACCATTTATGGCGACAAGACCGTACGTGTTATCGAGACCACCGCTGGCCGCGTCCTCTTTAATCAGATTTGGCCGAAGGACATTGGTTTTTTCAATCGGGCCGCGGGCAAGAAGCAATTGAGCGACATTATTTGGCGTTGTTACCAGGTGGCGGGTCAGGAAGGAACGGTTGAGACCCTTGATAAACTCAAGGAACTCGGCTTCCGCGAGGCGACCAAAGCTGGTGTCTCGATTGGAATTTCGGACATGATCATTCCGAAAGAAAAGCAAATCGAACTCGATAACGCGTACAAACAAATCAAAACGGTCGAGCAACAGTATCGCAAAGGCATTATCACTGACGGCGAGCGTTATAATAAGATCATCGACATCTGGACGCACGCCGGTGATGAAATTTCAAACGTCATGTTCCGCACCCTCGAACACAACGATGGACGGAAGGAATTGAACCCGGTTTACCTGATGGTTGATTCCGGGGCGCGCGGCAATCGCCAGCAGGTGCGTCAGCTCGCCGGGATGCGTGGTTTGATGGCGAAGCCGAGCGGCGAAATTATCGAGCGCCCGATCACTTCCAATTTCCGCGAGGGTTTAACTGTGCTCGAATACTTCATCTCGACCCACGGCGCGCGAAAAGGTCTGGCCGATACCGCGCTGAAAACAGCCGACTCCGGCTACTTGACCCGCAAACTGGTCGATGCCGCGCAGGACGTCATCATTAATGAAGATGATTGCGGCACAGTGAACGGGATCACCGTTCGTTCCATTTACGAGGGCGATGAAGAAGTAGTCGATCTGGCCCAGCGCATCATTGGACGGGTCAGTTGCCAGACCATTGTCGATCCCGTCGATAAAAAGAAGAAGCTGGTGAAAGCGAATCAGCTTATCGACGAACAGATCGCGGCGAGTTTGCAGCGCGCCGGCGTGGAAGAATTGAAAATTCGTTCGGTCCTGACCTGCGAGTGTGGGCGCGGGGTTTGTGCGATGTGCTACGGGCGCAATCTGGCCACTGGTCAGTTCGTGAAATTGGGTGAAGCGGTTGGTATTATCGCGGCGCAATCGATTGGCGAGCCTGGCACGCAATTAACGATGCGGACGTTCCATATCGGTGGAACGGCGAGCCAAACCTTCAAGCAACCGATCATTAAGGCGAAGAATGATGGTCACCTTCAGTTCAACGATCTACGCACGGTGCAGGCGCTGGACGGCAGTTGGATCGTGCTGAATAAAAACGGCAGCATCGGCGTGCACAATGCCGAAGGACGCGAGCTCGAACGTTACAACGTCGTGATTGGCTCGGTTATTTCCAAACCAGACGGCGCCGAAGTGAAAAAAGGTGAGACCTTCGTGCAATGGGATCCCTACAACGTCCCGATTCTTACCGATAAAGGCGGCAAAATTGAGTTTCGAGACATGATTGCTGGCGTCACAATTAAACGCGACGTCGATGAAGCGACTGGTCTCATGGGCACGGTCATTATCGAACACAAGGAAGATTTGCATCCGCAGATCGTGATTGTGGGCGAGAAGAAGGAAGTGCTCGCCAGTTACTCGATTCCGGCGGGAGCGCACGTGATTGTCGAGGAAGGGCAGAAGATTCGCGCGGGCGCGTTGCTCGCGAAAACTCCGCGTAAAGTAGCGAAGACGAAAGACATCACCGGCGGTCTCCCGCGAGTCGCGGAACTTTTCGAAGCCCGCCGCCCCAAAGATGCGGCTGAGATCGCGAAGATTGATGGCGTTGTCGAAATGGGCGGGACCGTCCGCGGGAAGCGCCGTCTCATTTTGAAGGATGTTGAAAGCGGTGCAGAGGAGGAGCATCTGATTCCGCTAACCAAACACATCATCGTTTTTAAGGGCGATTTCGTGAAGAAAGGTCAGCAAATGACTGAAGGGCCGGTCGTGCCGCACGAAATTCTGGAAGTGTGCGGGCCGCAGGATTTACAGGAACACCTCGTGAACGAAGTGCAGGAAGTTTATCGGCTGCAAGGTGTGGAGATTAACGACAAACACATCGAGATCATCGTGCGCCAGATGTTGCGCAAGGTGAAAATTACCGATCCGGGGGACACCACTTTGCTCTGGGGCGATCAGGTCGATAAGCTCGAATTCGAGGACGAGAACAAACGGGTGGTCGAGCAGGGTGGCAAACCGGCGGAGGCCGTGCCCGTCTTACTTGGAATCACCAAGGCTTCACTCGAAACCGACAGCTTCATCTCGGCGGCATCCTTCCAGGATACAACGCGGGTCCTGACCGAAGCAGCAACGCTCGGGAAGGTCGATCGTCTGCGCGGGTTCAAGGAAAACGTGATCATGGGTCACCTGATTCCGGCCGGCACCGGGTTCGCGAAGCATCGCGAGATTCGGCTGATCGAAAAAGGCGAACCGGTGGGCGCGCCGGTGATGGAGGAATCCGAACCGCAGCCAGCGATCGGGTAATCGCCGGAGTCATGGAGTAGAGGAGTGCTGGAGTAATGGGTTTTCTTCGCGGGGCCCGTCACTCCATTACTCCAACACTCCATTTCTCCATCTTCCGTTGATGTCCATCGCGACCAAGACCGGCGACAAAGGCGAGACCTCGCTCATGTATGGGCGACGCGTGCCGAAAACGGACCATCGCGTCGATGCCTATGGTTGCGTTGATGAATTGAATAGCGCGCTCGGATTAGCCCGCGCCGCAACCGACGACGCATTCATTAAAAAAGAAATCCTTCGAGCGCAAAAGGAACTAATCACAGTCATGGGCGAACTCGCGACTGCCCCGGAAGATTTGGAACGCTACCGCAAAGACGGATTCGAAGTCACCAAAGGCACCATGGTCGATCGCGTAACTGCCTTCATCGACGAGCTGGAGAAGGACAAATCACTTTATCCAAAAGACTGGGTTATCCCAGGTGCCTCGGTCGCTTCGGCCGCGCTGGATAACGCGCGCACCACTTGCCGCCGCGCCGAGCGTCGCGTCGCCGCCCTAGTAAACGACGACAAGGATTTCAATATCGAAATTCTCCGCTATCTCAACCGCTTGTCCGATCTCTGCTGGTTGCTGGCCCGAAAAATTGAGCAGGCGAATGGCGTTGAATAAAGCGAATATCTGTTTGCCTTCGAGGCAGCCTTACGGCATCTTCCACGTCCGCTCGCCCGTCGGCGGGCGTGTTAATTTTCCCTATGGCAGATACGACTGAACTTGTGCCGGAACTTTTGGAGGCCGGCGTGCATTTTGGGCACCAGACCAAGCGCTGGAATCCGAAAATGCGGCCCTACATTTTCGAGCAGAAAAACCAGATTTACATCATCAATCTTGATGAAACGGTAAAACAATTGCAGCGTGCGACGCAGTTTCTGCAAGAAGTGACGCGGCGCGGCGGGAAAATCTTGTTTGTGGGCTGCAAGAAACAAGCGCAACAGGCGGTGAAAGAAGCCGCCCTGGCCTGCGGGCAATTTTATGTCAACCAGCGCTGGCTGGGCGGAACGTTGACCAATCTGGCGACCATTCGCAAAAGCATCGGGCGCTTGAAATATATCGAGGAGATCGAGCAATCGCCCGCGTTCAAAAAGATGGGGAAACAGGAGATTGCGGCGCTCAATCGCGAAGGTGCCAAACTGCGCCGAAACCTCGACGGCATTCTGGAAATGGCGCAACTGCCAGATGCGCTCGTCGTGGTTGATACCACCCGGGAGCAGAACGCGGTCAATGAAGCGCGCCGGCTCAATATTCCGACAGTCGCGATCGTCGATACTAACGCCGATCCGGAAATCATCGATTATCCCATCGCGGGCAATGACGATGCCATTCGCGCCATCCGCGTGATTTTGCAGAAACTGGTTGATGCAATCGTGTCAGCCAGCGGCGACTCGCCGGTCGCGGCCCAGGCCGAGATGGCGGGGGTTTCCGCCTGAGGCGGACGTGAATCGAAGCGAAGTTCCGTGAACGTAATTCGTAACTGCTCTGTCAATTTAACGACTTAACGTTTTAACCATTTAACGTGTCAATCATGCAAATCGATCCAAAAACCGTTAAGGAACTTCGCGACCGAACCAATGCGGGGATGATGGATTGCAAGCGCGCCTTGACCGAAGCGAGCGGCGACCTGGCGAAAGCGGAAATCATTTTGCGGACGAAAGGCATCGCGAGCGCGAGCAAGAAAGCGTCACGGGTAACCAAGGAAGGAATTGTTGCATCCTACATTCATTTGCAGGGGAAGGTTGGGGTGTTGGTGGAAGTAAATTGCGAGACCGATTTCGTGGCCAAGAACGAGAATTTCCGTGCTTTCGTGAAGGACATCACCTTGCACATCGC
>Ga0209156_10002430_pt1 | contig 14582 bp, 10 predicted proteins | sample GraSoiAngelo_124_FD_185881 | JGI IMG/M metagenome (GOLD analysis project Ga0209156, IMG submission 185881) | Grasslands soil microbial communities from the Angelo Coastal Reserve, California, USA - 14_0927_05_20cm (SPAdes) (version 2) | ecosystem: Environmental > Terrestrial > Soil > Grasslands...
CATGTCTGAGGCGTTGATCACGCGCCAGCCGCGGATGCTCGATCCGTCAAAGCCGAGCCCATCGGTGAATATTTCCTCATTGTATTCGGTGAGCGTAGTCGTGAAATGCTGCCAGGTGCCGAGCAAATCCGTGAACTTGAAGTCGATCAATTTCACGTTGGCGTCTTTGATTATTTTGGTGACGTCGGATGGAGTTTTGTCTTTGGCCATTTTGAGGAGTTGTTAGTTGATGGTTGAGGGCTGGTGGAAATTAAAAACGTAATCTTTAACAAAATTCACCTAGTGTCACGTCTCACAAACGATAGTCGCGCGCGAGGCTGGCAGTTTCTCTCAACTATCAGCTCTCAACTATCAACTTCTGCATCACACTGCTTTTTCGCCGATCTCTTCCGTGCGGATGCGCACGGCGTGTTCCACCGGGAGCACAAACACTTTTCCATCCCCGATTTTGCCGGTTTTCGCCGCGGCCACCACCACGCTGACGGCCTTCTCCACCATGTCGTCCGCCATCACCACTTCCACTTTTACTTTGGGCAGAAAATCGACCGTGTATTCGCTCCCGCGATAAATCTCAGTGTGCCCTTTTTGCCGGCCGAAACCTTTGACTTCTGTGACGGTCATCCCCTCGATACCAAGCTCGGCCAGCGCTTCTTTGACCTCTTCGAGCTTGAACGGTTTGATGATGGCTTCCAGTTTTTTCATCTCAAAGTAAACTCAGCGTCGCCTGGTATCTCGTGATCGAAGGCGAAACGCAGCACGCGCTCTCTTAGCAATGCCGCGATGCGAATGCAAGCACTCTTTGATGGCGTTAAAATCGTTGAAGCGTTGAAACGTTAAAGCGGCTCACCACAGGCGGAAATCCTGCTTCAACACTTCAAGCCTTTAACGCTTCACGCTGGTGCGTACGCAGGCAGATTTGCCAAAAATTTTCTTTGGCGCTTATACTGAAACTGATGGCTCGCGACTCTTTCGTTCATCTACATCTGCATACGGAATATTCGCTGTTGGATGGCGCCATCCGGATGAAAGAGCTGATGAAAAAAGCGGTTGAATTCAAGATGCCGGCAGTCGCGATCACCGATCACGGCAATTTGTTTGGGGCGATTGAATTTTACCAGGAAGCGCAGCGTGCCGGCGTGAAACCGATCATCGGTTGCGAAGCCTATATTGCCCCTGGATCAAATAAAGACCGCCCGGCATCGCGGCGCGATTCAGCCTATCATTTCACTCTGTTGGCGGAGAACGAGACCGGATACCGAAATCTGGTCAAGTTGGTGACGGCAGCGCACCTTGAAGGATTCCATTACGCGCCCAGGATCGACAAGGAGCTGCTGGCCACGCATTCGGAGGGATTGATCGGGCTGAGTGGCTGTCTCGCGGGCGAAATCAACTCCGCAATTCAGGCGAACAACGTCGAGAAGGCGAAACAGAGCGCAGCCGATTATCGGGACATTCTCGGCGCGGAGAATTTTTTCATCGAATTGCACGATCACGGGATGGAGGAACAGCGCAAGTGCATGACAGCGCTGCTACAAATTGCGCGGGACATTGGCGTCGGATTGGTCGCGGCAAACGATGTTCATTTTCTGCGCCGGAGCGATCACCAGGCGCATGACGTCATGCTTTGCATTGGCACGGGCAAAATGGTGCAGGATGAAAATCGGATGCGTTACGTGCCGGAGCTCTATTTCAAGTCACCGGCCGAGATGCGCGAGCTCTTCCGCGATTTTCCCGAAGCGATTGCGAACACGCTCGAAATTGGCGAACGCTGTCACCTCGATCTCGAGTTTGGGTGCTCCAAGTATCCGGAGTATCCGGCGCCGCCCGGGAAAACGCGGGAAGAATATTTGCGCGAGCTTTGTTACGACGGTTTCCGGCGGCGCTACGGCGAACGCGCGTCGAACGACCCGGAACTGATTCGACAGCTCGATTACGAGTTAGGCGTTTTCGAAAAAACCGGCTTCGTGAGCTATCTGCTCATTGTTTGGGATTTCATTCATTTTGCCAAGGAGAAAGGTATTCCTGTAGGACCCGGACGCGGCTCTGCCGCCGGCTCAATGGTTACGTACGTTCTCGGGATCACCGATATCGATCCACTCCAGTACGGATTGCTTTTCGAGCGGTTTTTGAATCCGGACCGGGTTTCGCCGCCGGATATCGACATTGATTTTTGCGAAGCACGTCGCGGAGAAGTCCTCGAGTACGTTCGGCAAAAATACGGTGAACGCCGCGTCGCGCAGATCATTACGTTTGGCAAGCTCAAGGCGAAAAGTGTGGTGCGCGACGTGGGGCGGGTGATGGGGCTGAGCTATCGAGATGCGGATCGCATTGCAAAGATGATCCCAAATGAGCTCAACATCACGCTCGATTCAGCCGTGGAAAAAAATCCGGAGCTGAAACGAGCGGTGGCCACCGAGCCGGCGACCCGGCAGCTGTTTGATTACGCCAAAATTCTCGAAGGCTTGTCGCGAAATGCGGGCGTGCACGCCGCAGGAGTGGTGATCGCCGATCGCGACTTGTCTGATTACATCCCGCTTTGCCGCGATGTGAAAGGCAACGACGTGATCAGCCAGTACGCCATGGGACCGCTTAATGACCTGGGCCTCCTGAAAATGGATTTCCTCGGATTGAAAACGCTAACAGTCATTGAGGATACACTGGCCCTGATTCACGAGCGCGAGCCAAACTTTTCGCTGAAGGACATTTCACTCGATGATGCCGCTGCGTTCCTTCTCTATAACCGCGGCGATACGATTGGCCTTTTCCAGATGGAGTCTGGTGGGATGACCAGTTTGTCGAAGCAGTTCGACGTAAAGAAGCTCGACGACATCATCGCACTCATCGCGCTTTATCGACCCGGGCCGATGGAACTCATTCCGGAATACGTGAAAGCGAAAAAGGGGATCACGCCCATCAAATATCTGCATCCACTGCTCGAAGATATCTGCGCCGATACGTACGGCGTGATGATTTACCAGGAACAGGTGATGGCGGCGGCGAGCAAACTTGCCGGCTACTCACTCGCGCAAGCCGATCTTCTCCGGCGCGCCATGGGCAAGAAAGACAAGGAGAAGATGGCAAAAGAGCGGAAAAATTTCATCGAAGGCTGCGCGCGCACAAACAAGATTCCCGAGAAAAAAGCGAATGCGATCTTCGATTTGCTGGAAAAATTCGCCGGTTACGGATTTAACAAGAGCCACAGCGCAGCCTATGGCGTGATCAGTTATCAAACTGCGTATCTAAAGGCGCATTACCCGGTGGAATTCATGGCGGGTTTGCTGAGCAACGAAATCAACAACACAGAAAAAATTTCTGTTTTTGTCGGCGAATGCAGAAGGATGGGCATTTCCATCCTACCGCCGGACATCAACAAAAGCGGCTTGAAGTTTACGCCGGAAACTGTAGCCGCGGGCGCTGATCGCGGCAGCACGGAGAAAACAAGGGCGACCGCAGCCAACGGTAACGGGTACAGCGCCATTCGTTACGGGCTTGCCGCCATCAAACACGTCGGCGAAATGGCCATGGAAACGGCGATTCGCGAACGCGAACAAGGTGATTTCACCTCATTGGAGGATTTCTGCGCGCGGCTGGACTCGCGCGTTGCCAATCGCAAGATGCTTGAAAGCCTTATCAAGGCCGGCGCATTTGATTTCCTGGGCCGAGACCGTTCCGAACTTTTTAACTGTATTGATGACGCGGTGACTGCTTCCGCTGCAGCGCAACGTGACAGGATCGCTGGGCAAGTTTCACTCTTTGATGAAGCAACTGCTCCCACTGGATCAAGAAAAAGGCCAGCCACTCCCTGGAGCGAGCATCAAAAACTTTCCTACGAGAAAGAGCTACTCGGCTTTTATGTCAGCGGTCATCCACTCGATGCGTACGCAGATGTTTTCGCGGCGAAAAATTATCGATCGATTGCTTCATTGTCCGGTCTGGACGATCGCGCGCCATTCAGGATTGCCGGTGCGATTGTAGAGGTTGAGAAAAAGTTTACCAGAAAAGAGGGCAAACCGTTCGCGGTCGTTTGGATCGAAGACCGGGCCGATATGCTCGAAGTGGTGGTATGGAACGAGGTTTACCTCAAAGTTTCAGGCGCCTTGGAGGCAGGGCGCGTTGTTGAAATAAAAGGAACGCTGGATAAACGGGACGAAGTTCCTCGGGCCGTGGCACAGGAGATCAAGACGCTTTCGTCCCGAAAGCCCAACGGCGCGACTGAAGAATCGACAGACCAGGAATCCGCGGTGCTCTTGCAGTTCTCTGCGGCCACAACTGGGGATGAATTGCGAGAGGTGCGTAGGATCCTTTCCAGCTCGCCGGGTCGCCGCCCGGTCCGATTGCTGTTCGATCGCGCAAACGGCAACGCGCTGCGTCTGGATGCAGGCGCGGAGTTCAGTATTAATCTCACACGCGAGCTCGAGGACAAGCTTTCGCGCTGGCTGGTGGTGGCGAAGCCCAAGTGCTCTGGTCCCGAGATACTCGATACTTGATTCTGGATTCTGGATCAAAAAATCCAGTATCGAGCATCCAGTATCTAGCATCGGCGCCATCAAATTTCCTGGGTAATGATTACCGCTAGTTGTGGGCTACGTTATCGCGGTTTCGTTTGCTTTTTTGGGGGCGTTGTTGCGGGATGAGCTTCGGACCGCGGAAGTGATCCCAGTAATAATGTTGCTGTCTCCAAGGAATTACTTGAGAAACAGAGCGGAAACTCCCGAGTGACACTATTCGGATCTGGAATGTCAGAGGATCCTGCGATCGTTCGCTCTTTTAAACCGATGGTCCCGTCGCGTTGAAAGAGCGATCCGCGGAATTGCAACTCTGCGACAGCGGGCGCCAGAGTGAATGGTACCGACGCAAATTCGATTTTATTCATGCAACCGATTTGGTGGGGCGTTAGATCGAAGATCGGCATCGCACCATCTATCCTGACCGTCACATTGTTCGTATCCTGAAAATCGATCTCTCCACGAAGTGAAAGATCTGTACTCTTGGTCGCAAGATTAAGAAACTCTATCGATGCGCGATTTCCTCCAAAAACAATTCGTCCGCTTGCTTCAGTGAGATTGATAGACCCTCCGGCGTCGCCGGACATCTTTCCGTTCGTCAGCTGGATGTCGCCATCGATGTGAGGATGTTGCAACGTTTCGGAAAGCGAAATGTTTCCGCTCAGAATGCCGTCGTTGAATATTTCTGGGTGAAAGAGCTGAGGCGCTTTTGCGAGAAAGACCGATGGAAAGTTGAGTGTGATATTCAACGGAGATATCCGGAAAGCGTTCCAATCCGTCCCGACTGGCAGAAGAAAATTGGCTGTGAAGCTCATCGGGCTCGAATTAGGCATGTGGATCACACCCCGTACATCCCACTTACCGGAATCGATCGTTGCCTGAACATCAGCCGGAATTTGGTTTCCTTTTCCAGCTGCCTCGCGCGGAATCGACAGGTAATCGATTAGGTTGTTTAATCTAGCTTCGAGCGTCCCTGAATAGTTGTGCTCGTGCGACAGATCGATTTTACCCTGTCCGCTGAGAGAATCGTTCTTGTGCGTCATCGCCAATTGTTCGATCTCCAGGTCCGTCGCTTTTAAATTCAGTTTCGCGCTCAGGTTGTCGATGGCAGTCTTAAAAAATGTGAGCGATGCACCCTCAACCATGAGATGTCCGCCAAATTTGCGGTCACGAGTATCCATCGCTCCATCAATGGTGATCTTGCCCGCGAAATCGCCGGCGTTCGCGCCAAACAGAGCCGCGAAATCGCCCAACTGATCGATCGACGCGGAAATGTTGCCGCGAAAATCCGGACTAAGCCAGCCGGACACACTTGAGGGAAATGCAGCTTCGCCGTTTAAAGTAAACTGGTTTGCCTGTTGCTTTATGTACAGTTGCTGAAGCTGAATCCGGCGGTTATAGAGCGCGGCACCAAGCATCATCGCTTCGGCGGTGCGATTGCGCCAGGTAAGCCCGGTCAGTTCGCTCCAAAGTGAGGCGGTTACCAAGTCCGGCTCAGCAAAGTTTCCGCGAAAAGTGAAGTTACCAGCGTGGAGCAAACCGCTAACGCGATCGGCGAACCCGAATGCTTCCGAAGTTTGCTCAAGAGAAATATCGGTAGCTCCGCCGGCAATTTTCCAGTTAAAATGTTGGGAGCGCCATTCGTGCGAAATGTTTCCGCGGATTTTTCCTCCGAACGCGTCAACGTCGAACTGCAATCCGACGCGTTGGTTTCCCAGGCGCGACAAGTCCGCCGTAGCCGACTGCAGATCGAGGCCATGCGTTAAAGTGAGCCCGGCGATTGTCAGGTGATCAGCTTCCCAATGAGTTGCACCGCGCAATTGCGAAAACGTCTGGTGGAACCACGGCGAGGCTATCATCACCTCGGCAGCGCTAAAACGACCCGCTTCGGTCTGATTCGCGGATAGAAATCCGTTTCGCAACAAAACAAGCGTTGGTCCGTTTTCAATCCGCACCTCCGAGCCGGCGACGGTCAGATCTTCCGGAAGCATTCGGTGCAGTGTTGCCCAACCCCGCCGCGTCATCGCTCGCACAGTTGGATTGCTTCGGCGCAACTCTCCATGCAATTCCCGAATCGACAGATTACGGATGGCGCGACCTCGGCTGTGAAGGAGGATGTGCTTGAAGTTCAACTCGAACGTCGCATCCGTGATTGTAAGATCGATGCGGAGCTTGTCATCGTGTGCGTTTCTCAGGCGCAGTTGCCGGATCGCAACCGGACGCAGGAACGGTGCATCGATCTTGTCGATATTAACAATGAAGCCCTCCTGTCGCGCTCTCCACCAAATCCACCAACGAACACCATGGGAAACGGCAAATGGCGTAAACCAAAATGCCAGCAACGCGGCAAGCAGAAGAAACAGACTAACTAGGAGAAATCGACTTTTTAGGGGCATTTAGATTTCTGTGAATGACGAATGTCGAAGGAAGTCCAAATGACGAAGGTTAAGAAAACAGGCGGTGATTGTCTCTGTTTGGCCAGTCGCGCTTAGAGATTGATTCCTGGTTAGATATTCGTCATTCATTTGGCTTGATTTGCAGCGACACCTTTGAAAATCAAATGCAGCGGTTGCGGTGCGTGTACGCGTTGCTCGATTTGTTGTTGCAACGTGCGCTCGGCTTCGGCTGGCAAGTCACCTTCTGCTGCTTTTTCCCGTGCAAGCTCCGGCAGGATCGATAATTCGCTTTGCATGTCCTGGCCTGAAATGCGGTTCCACAATCCATTTTCAAACGCGAGGACGTCCACCTGCTCCTGTTCGATACCAAGGATCCGGGCGTGCGGCAGCTGAACGATGATTTCATTGGGTCGAATATCGACCGCCAGGTTTTGCTGTAGATCGAAGCCGGCTTTGACGATGAATGTGCCATGCAACTTTACACGCTTCGAACTGCCCACCCATGTATGGAGCAGCTCATGTTCAACTTCGATGCGTCGTGACAAAACAACCAGTTCGCTCACGGGCGTCGTCTGTTCCATATAGACACGGTTGTTAATCGTGATGCGCGGCTGCAAATGCGCGATGTCGACAAAAGCGCTGCGTAAATCCTTGCCCAGTTGCTCAAGCTCGGCGGTGCTTTGTTGCGCTGTGCGGGCCGGCCAGGTTTCGATGCGCCAAAAAATGATTACAACCACCATGGCGATTAGCAGCGCCACCAGCGTAAAAGCAACCGGCCACGAAATTCGGCCCGAGTTCAGGGATTTCGACATTGAGCGTTGGACGTTGAACGTTGGGCGTTTGTTTTGCTCAGGCTCTAATCGAGCACGAGCACCCGCCTTCGTCTATCTACGGCGCGGCAGGTGAGCACGAGCAAGAGCAAGAAGAAAGAGAGAGAATTTCGCTCAAAAAATTACCGCCCCCCACACCCGATAGGCGTGAAGGGCGGCTGTTCCCCCCAGAACAATCTTGAAAAACTTCGAGGCTACTAAACGAACTTCCGGCAGATCGCAACAAATTTTATATGAAAAAATTCGCACGGAAGATGAGGGTGGAAAAATAACGAATGAGGAATGAAGTGAATGACGAAGGACGAGCGACGAATGACGAAATAAACCCGAATGTTTAAATGACGAAGGCTCGATGTTTCTCTTCGTCATTTCTCCTGTGGGTCTGGCGTGCGAGATTCGATTGCGTGACCTGGGTTGCGCGAGCGCGCGTCGCGGTCTCTAGTTTTACATGGGTAATTTTGATGAGGAGCAAGCGGCGCGCAGCCTTGCTGGTTCATTGCTGGTCGCTCATCCTAATATGCTCGATCCGAATTTCCGACGCACAGTGCTTTTCATTTCCGAGCATGACCCAGGCGAGGGGGCTTTGGGTGTCATCATCAATCGCCCACTCGAAAGACAGGTAGCCGATCTCGTCACCGAGGCGCCACCTGGGGGACTTGCTGAGGTGCCCGTTTTTCTCGGCGGACCTGTGGGGAAAAATCAACTGATGTTTGCAGCGTTCGAATGGCACCAGAGCAAAGGGCTTAAGCTCAATCACAATGTCGGTCTCGAGGAAGCAAGCGACGCAGTTGACCCAAAAAAAGTAATTACAGTTTGCGCGTTTGTAGGCTATGCGGGCTGGGGAGCGGGACAGCTTGAAAGCGAGATGAATCAGAAAGCCTGGCTTCTTCAAAAAGCTAATCCCTCGGTGCTTAAACTCGATCGTCTTCCGAATCTGTGGTTCGAAATCATGCGCGGCCTGGGACCGTGGTATAAGATGCTGGCTGCCGCGCCAGACGATCCGTCTTTGAATTAGTGAATATTGACTGGTGACTGGTGAATAAAAATTCAGTTGGTCGTGTCGGTGGATTTCACTTTACCACCATTCACTGATCACTTATCACCATTCACCTTCTTACATGATCATTGGTATCCCTAAAGAAATTAAGGAGCAGGAGCAACGCGTCGCCCTGCTGCCATCGGCTGCGAGTCAACTCACGAGGCGGGGGCATTCAGTCGTGGTACAAAAGAACGCCGGTATAGGCTCGGGTTATCCGGATGAAGAATACGTCAAGGCCGGCGCTGAGATTGTCGATCAAGCGAAAGAAGTTTTCACGCGAGCTGACATGGTTGTGAAAGTGAAAGAGCCGCTCGAGGCGGAGTTTCCATTGCTGCGAAAGGCTCAAATCCTCTTCACGTATCTGCATCTGGCGGCGAGTAAATCTCTTACTGAAGCGTTGCTGAAGTCGGGCGTGACCGCAGTGGCATATGAGACGATTCAGATTAATCATCGTTTGCCATTGCTCGAGCCAATGAGCGAGATCGCAGGTCGCATGTCAGCGGTGATGGGCGCGAATTTTCTCGCGAAATACAACGGAGGCAGCGGGGTCTTGTTAGCCGGTGTGCCGGGGGTTTTGCCTGGACGCGTCGTTGTTGTGGGCGGCGGGACGTCGGGTGTGAATGCAGCACGCATTGCAACAGGCCTGGGCGCGGAAGTCACGATCCTTGATGTTGATCTAGAACGTCTGCGTTATCTCGACCTCGCGATGGAAAATACCAATACGCTCTATTCAAGCGAGGCAAACTTACAGGACTTGATGGCGGATTGCGATCTGCTGATTGGCGCCGTCCTATTGCCCGGAGCGAAGGCGCCGAAGTTAATCACGCGACAGATGCTGCGAAAAATGAAGCCGGGCAGTGTGCTGGTGGATATTTCCATCGATCAAGGCGGTTGCGCGGAAACGTCGCGACCCACCACGCATCTTGATCCAGTTTACGTGGAGGAAGATGTCACGCATTATTGCGTGGCAAACATGCCGGCAGCCTACGCGCGCACAGCAACCCAGGCGCTTACAAATGTCACGTTTCGCTATGTAGAATTGCTCGCGGATCTCGGTCTCGAGGGCGCATGTAAAAAACAACCTGCCTTAATTGGTGGCATCAACACCCGCGACGGACGACTCACTTGCAAGGCGGTGGCGGAGGCGCATGGACTCAAATACGAGGCCCCGCTTTAATCCGCGCGCACCAAGCATTTACTTTTAAAAAGCAGAATCAAATGCGGTCAAAAACCGCCTTGCTCCGATTAAACTGTTAAAGCAATATGCCTCTTCCAATTAACATTATGAAAAAATACATCTGCATTCTGGCCGGTGCCGCGCTCCTCGCGGCGTGCGAGCAAAAGACCGAGACAACTGAGCCTGCGGCAAGTCCGGCGGCCACGAGTCCGCCGACAACAACTGAAACAACCAGTCCGGCTTCGACAACGGAATCTTCTCCCGAAACGTCAACATCTACCGGTGGGACCAGCGAATCTCCTGCTGAGAGCTCGCCAACTCCCTAAATTCGTCGGCTTTTTTCTTCGCGAAGTCTTCTCTCGAGATTTTCCGGGAGAAGACTTTTGCTGTACGGATGCCGCATCCGTACTTGGAGGGGCGAGCTCCGCGAGCCCAAGATTGCGTCGAAGAGCTCCTCCAACATTTTTCGGTCTATAGTAACGAATCGACAACCGATATGAAGCGGTCAAGTTCGCTTTCATTTCCAAAATCGCGTCGCCTGACGCGCGCGTCCGAATTCGAGCGTGTAAAACGAGAAGGCCTGGTACGGCGCGGCAACTTGCTAACACTCAGCGCAACAGTCGTCGAGAATTCCGGGTTGTGTCGTGTAGGCTTCATTACCTCTCGTCGCTTGGGAAGCGCGGTAATTCGCAATCGTGTTCGGCGCCGTTTGCGTGAGATTGTGCGCCAGCATCAGCATGATTTGCGACAGGACTTTTGGATCGTGCTTATTGCAAAGCGCGACGCTGCGAATGCGAGCTATCGAGCCTTGGAGGATGAATGGTTGCGTCTCGCGAGACGCGCTTCTATTCTGCTCTGATGCTCTGGCTGCTTCGTTCTATGATTCGCGCTTATCAATGCACGCTTTCGCCCCTCCTTGGTTTGCTGTGCGGACCTGATTCGGGCTGCCGATTTACGCCGACATGCTCGGCCTATTTTCTGGAAGCGGTAGAGATACATGGCATCGGCCGCGGAAGCTGGCTGGGATTAAAACGCCTCGCGCGATGTCAACCCTGGGGCGGATGTGGGTATGATCCAGTGCCGCACCGGAAAAATCCAGAATCGAGCATCCAGTATCTAGCATCCGCGTCAGACGCCATATCCGGCTCTGCTGAGTAGCCGCTCAACGACGACCTACCGTTTATGGATCGAACTGCATGGATTGTCGTTGCCGTTTGCGTAATCGGGCTCGTAGGGTGGCAAATTTACATAGCAAAACAGATGCCTCCGCGGCCGGCGCCAGTTAATGCCGCGTCAGGTCAAGCGTCGCCCACGGCAACCCCGAAAGTTTTTGAAGCATCCCCGTCGCCGGCTACCCCAGAGACTACGCCGAAGAGCGCCGAGGCGGCTCCGAGTTTTGCTGAGAAGATAGAAACGCTGCGAAACTCGGATGTTGAGTTGCGTCTAACGAATCGCGGAGGCGGCATCAAGGAAGCCGTTCTCTTGAGGCAGATGGCTGAGAAAGGACAGCACGTTGTGTTGAATTCGGCGCAGAACGCGCCAATCGGCGCAATCATTGAGTCGCGATTTATCGAGACGCCAACGCTTCCTGAGTTTAACGCATCGACAGAATCAAATTCGGTTGTGCAATTTGAGGGGACAACGGGCGAACAAGTCGCCATTCGGAAAAAGTTCTTCTTCGAGAAATCCCCGGAGAACAAAGACAACTACGTGATCGAAATGGACGTCGATCTCCAGAACCGGGGGAGCAAGCCATATCAAAACCCTGGCTATTTTGTGGCGCTTGGGTCGGCAGCGCCTATTCATCCCAAAGATTATCCTTCCTACACGCGGCTCGTCTGGTGCATCGATGGCAAGGCAAAAGGAATCGATGTTGGTTGGTTTGGTAGCAGCGGCGGATTCCTTGGGCTGGGCCAGCGCGCTGCGCGGCCTTATTACCAGGAGAGTATCGCCGGTGCGGAATGGGTCGCTGTGAGTAACCAATTTTTCACCACGCTGATGGCGCCACTCACGGCGAAGGCCACTAGCGTATGGGGTCGGCGCTTTGAAACCGAATATGCGTCGGACCAAAAACTACCCGCGATCGAAGGCGCGCTTGGGATGCCGGGATTTCAGTTGCAACCCGGGCAAACATACAGCGCCCGTTTTGAAATCTATGCCGGGCCGAAGCTTTACCATCGGCTCGCGCAACTTCCGCATAATGAAGCGGAGGTGATGGACTTCGGGATTTTCAAGCTGGTGTGCCAGTTTCTCCTCAACTTCATGAACCTGCTTCACAGTTGGCTTGGGGACTATGGCCTCTCCATTCTGGCCCTCACGACGATTATCAAGCTGACGCTCTGGCCGATTCAAAATCGAGCAAACCGGTCCATGCGGCAGATGGCCGCGCTATCGCCGAAGATGCAGGAGTTGAAGGAAAAGTACAAAGACGATCCGACCCGGATGAATCAGGAGTTGATGAAACTTTACAAACAGTACGGCATCAATCCGGTCGGTGGCTGTTTGCCGATGATGATTCAAATCCCGATCTTTTTCGGTCTCTTCAAAATGCTGGGCCAGGCGGTGGAATTGCGGAACGCAAAATTTCTTTGGGTAAGGGATCTTTCCCAGCCGGACACAATAGCGCACCTGCCACTGCTGGGTTGGCCCGTAAATATCATCCCGCTGTGTATGGCGGCGACACAGATTTGGCTTATGGCGATGACGCCAAAAACCGGCGATCCGACTCAGCGCCGCGTGATGATGTTCACCCCGCTGATCTTTTTATTTATCTGCTACAATTTTGCCGCGGCTCTGGCATTGTATTACACCGCACAGAATCTTTTCAGCATCTTGCAATTTTATCAGAATAAACGACAACCCATGCCCACACTGGAAAAAGTCGCGCCAACAGCAAAGCGAAAGCGATGATGCCACCGAAAGATCTGCTCGATACTTTGCTGGGTTACCTCGGTTTCGTGGTGCAAATCGAGGAGACCAGTAATGAGGGCGGTAACCCGACATTGCAGATTTATACCGAGGAAAGTGGTCGCCTGATTGGGCGCAACGGCGAGACGCTGGAGGCCATCCAGTTTTTGCTTAACCGGCTGCTGCAAGCCAGGGACAAGGATGTTGAAAAGGTAATCGTGGATTGCGAGCATTACCGCTCGATGCGCGAAGACCGCATCGTGCAACGGGTTCGGGAATTGGCCGAACGTGTGCGCATTACCGGTCGCTCGCTTCAGCTCGAGCCGATGAATTCCTACGAACGGCGTCTCGTCCACAATGCTTTCAAGGACGATCCCGATGTCGCGACGTGGAGCCCGTCCGATTCGGCGCGCATCAAGCAAATCACGCTGGTCAAGCGCCAACCAAAAAAAGAAGCAGCGCAAAAAGAGCAGATATCATCCTGAATCAGGCGAAGAATCTCTCTTGGGGTCGCAGCTTGCTCTAATCACACTCGTTAGGTGGCGTAATAAGCCGGCTTCGCGTACCAAAAACAGCTCCATCGCAGCAGATCGGGCGTCACTTCAACTCGAAGGCGTGGAAGAAAAATCTTGTAATTATCCGGTAGCGGAGTGCCGAAAATCTGAGAAGGGTAATCGCTTAAAATCATGAAAACACTCACGCCTAAGCTATTTGCTCTTTGTCTCGTCATTTTTGTCCTTGGCGGAACCGTTTCCGCACAAAACGATTTGAACCTGCCTGATGTCAGTCAGGCTGCCGAGGTCAAACAGCGCATCGCCCTGACGGATATTACGGTCAAGTACCATCGTCCATTGGTGAACGGCCGAAAAATTTGGGGAGGCCTCGTTCCGTACGGCAAAGTTTGGCGCGCAGGTGCTAATGAAAACACGACGATTGAATTCAGCGATCCGGTTTCGGTGGAGGGGAAACCGCTAGCCAAAGGAGTTTATGGTCTGCACATGATTCCGAACCCGGATTCGTGGACGGTTATCTTTTCGAAAACCAATACGGGGTGGGGAAGCTACAGTTATAAGCAGGACGAAGATGCTTTGCGCGTGAATGTAAAACCGAAACCCCTGTCTGAGTCGGAAGAGGCGCTTGAGTTTGAGTTCGAAGATTTGAAACCAGATTCGACGGCCGTGACACTCAAGTGGGAAAAGTTGGGTGTTCCCTTCACTGTCTCGATTAAAGATGCGGAGCAGACGCTGGAGAACATCCGGGCGCAACTAAAGGGTCGCGGTCAATTTACCTGGCAGGCTTTGGATGAAGGCGCGCAATTTTGTTTAGCCAGAAAGATTAATCTCGATGAAGCGTTGCGCTGGGCCGATGCCTCAATTCAAAATGAGGAAAGGTTCGATAATCTCAGCACCAAAGCGGATATTCTCAAAGCTTTGAACCGCCCGGATGAGGCGAAAACCACCTGGAACCACGCTGTTGAAGTTGCGACTGCACCGCAACTCTATTCCTATGGTCGACGGCTGCAGTTTCAGAAACAGAACGGTGAAGCGATGGAGATCTTCAAAGATGTCGACAAACGGTTTCCGCAGGGAGTTTACGGAGATCTTGCGCGCGCCCGCATCAAGTCTGCAGCAGGTGATTTCGCCGGCGCGGCCAGCGATGCCAAGAAGGCACAAGCTGCTGCTCCTACGGATGCGCAGAAACAGAGCATCCAAGCATTAATCACGCGAC
>Ga0209156_10002431_pt1 | contig 14569 bp, 14 predicted proteins | sample GraSoiAngelo_124_FD_185881 | JGI IMG/M metagenome (GOLD analysis project Ga0209156, IMG submission 185881) | Grasslands soil microbial communities from the Angelo Coastal Reserve, California, USA - 14_0927_05_20cm (SPAdes) (version 2) | ecosystem: Environmental > Terrestrial > Soil > Grasslands...
GAACAGTGTGCCCTCTTTGAGCCGGTCGGGAATCGTGCCGAGCCACCCGCGAGTCACCCACGTGGAGTAGGGGTAGAGCGGCATCTTCTCGAAGCGCACGCTGTAATCCATAGCGACGTGGATCGCGAAGAACAGCATCGGCACCACGCTGCCGAGAAACAGGCACAGCGGCACGATCCACAGGAGCGCGACCGGCTCCTGCAGCGACGAGCGCCAGTAGTAGCCGCGCTTGTCCCGCAGCCCCACGGCGCGCAGGTAGAACGGCGCCTTGACGACGTGGTCGATGTCGACACCCATCCCGAACGCGTACGCGAGCACCTTGTCGCGCCCTTCGAGTCCCATCGCCTGCACGCCCAGTGTGGTGGCGAGGAAGTGCGTGAAGACCGTCACGGCGCGGCGGCTCCGGCCGGCGCCGCCCGGCGCCCCGAGAGCCAGACCAGGCCGACGCCCGCTCCGATCCACGCGAGGTCGCGCACCCGGCTCACGATGGCGGTATACACGCCGAGCGCCGGGTCGAGGCCCAGCAGCTGGAACAGGAGGTAGAGCGCGCCTTCCTTCGTGCCCGCTTCGAACGGCACGACAAACAGCACGTTCTGGACGAGCTGCGACAGGCCGCCGATGACGTACGCCCGGGCGTAGCCGATGTCGAGTCCCACGGACCACGCGATGAGCAGGTACTCGGCCATGAAGAGGCAGCGGCTGGCGTACTCGAGCGCCAACGCTTCGAGGAAGCGGCGTGGGCTCGCATGGTAGAACTGGGTGATCTGCTCGTCCATCGAGGCGAGCGTGGCCCGCGTCGGCTCGAGCCGCCGGGCCAGCCGGCCGAGCACCGGAACGCGGTGCAGCAGGTCGAGCGCGCCCGCGAGCATGCCCCGTCGATGTCCCGTGAGGAGCAGGAGCGTGAGCGCGGCGAGCACGACGAACGCGGTGGCCAGGAGCACGACGATCAACGGCGTGTGGGGCAGGAAGATCAGCCCGAGTACCACCGCGGTGAGAAAACTCAGCAGCATGCCGAAGGTGTGGAGCATCTGATAGATCACCGCCGACCCGGCGGCGCGCCGCAGGCCCAACCACGGCGCGACGGCGGCGATCTTGAACGGCTCGCCCCCCACGTTGACGAGCGGGGTCATGAAGTTGAGCGAAAAACTGGCCACGGTGATCGCCCAGGCGCGCCAGAACGGCGGCCGACTCGGCTCGCCCGCCATCACGAGCCGCCACGCGCCGGAGTTGCACGCGCATACTCCGCCGTACAGCAGCACGATCGGGATGAACATCCAACCCGTCCGCCGCGCGTCCGCGAGCAGCGTGCCCACCCCGATGCGTGCCACCAGATAGGCGAACACCGCGGAGCCGACGACGAACAGCAGGGCCTGGAGCCGACGACTCACACGCCGTCCGGGATCGCCACCGTCGCGCCGCTCCGGGCCGCCGCATAGGCGTGCTCTACGACGGTCGCCACACGCCCGATATCGTCCAGGAATCGGGTGCCCGCGTCGCCCGAGTCGAGGGTGGCGACGAACGTCTCGAACAGGCACGCGAACCAGCGGTGATAGGCCGTCTTCTCGAGTTCGGCCGCGAAGTCCAGCCGCTCGACGGCGCCGTCCCGCTCGAGCCGCAGCTCACCGTCGACCCATTCGATCATCCCTGAGTCCCCGACGAAGCGGATGCGGTTCTCGCGGGTCCGCCCTGCCCAGGTGAAGAACATCGTCGCGAATCGGTCGGGATACTCGAACCGCAGGGCCGCCGTGTCCTCGACGTCGTAGCCCGCGTGCCGCAGCCGCCCCGTCCAGGCGCTCACCGCGGCCGGCATGCCGGCGACGTCGAGGAGCTGGTAGACGAGATGCGTGCCGTGGTCGAGCAGCACGCCGCCCCGTCCCGTCGCGCTGGTGCCGCGCCACGGCCGGCTCCCCACCTCCCGCTCCCGGCCGGGGTCGGCCGCGAGCCGGTGCACCGAGAACTCCGCCAGGTGCCAGCGACCGATCGCGCCGGCGGCGAGCCACTCCTTCACCCGCTGCCACACCGGGTTGAACCGGTACTGGTGACACGGCATCACGATGCGGCCGCTCGCCCGGGACGCCGCGGCGATCCGCTCGGCCTCGGCGCGCGTGAGCGCCACCGGCTTCTCGCACACCACGTGGTACCCCTGCTCCAAGCCCCACACGATGAGCTCGAGATGGGACGCGGTCGGCGTGCAGATATCGATGAAGTCGAGCGGCGCGTGGTCGCTCAGCGCGGCCCGGTCGCGCAGCAGTGGGATCCCGTCCACGGGCGGGATGCCGGGCGCACTGTCCACGACGGCGACGACGTCCACGCGGGCACGCAGCGCGGGGACGCCACGCAAGGCGGGGAGATGGGACTGCCGCGCGATGCCCCCGGCCCCGATCAGGGCACCGCGGTAGCGCCGCGGCTCAGGTGACGCGGGCGTAGGCATTGTGCTCCGCGTCGAGCAGGCCGCCCAGCGCGGTGGCATTCCACTCGTGCATCCAGAGCAGCACCACCAGCACGAGGCTCATCCACACCGCCTCGATCCACAGGAACGCGGACGGGCGCGCGAGCACCCCCGCGACGCCCAGCACGACGAAGCGGATGTTCTGCCCCAGCCAGGCGCACAGCGGCAGTACGGCGTCCTGGCGCACGCGGTACTGCGTCCGGAACTGCGGCGACACGCCGCCCCCCTCCTGCCGCAACGCGCGGATGAGCTTGACCGAGCGGGGAAACAGCTGCACCTGGCGCGCGATGTAATCGCGGTACACGCGCGCCCCGAACCGCTCCAGCCACGAGCCGCGCGGCGCGGGGTCCAAGTCCTCGGGGAGGTCGAGCTCGCCGCGGCCGCCCACGCCGATGTAGAGGTATGCGTTGCGGACGAAGTCGATCGCCTCGCTCTGGAACGTGTGCGCGAGCCCGGCGGCCGCGACCAGCAAGCACGCGCCCGGCCACCAGTACCCTGAGGCGATGAGTCGGTACATCAGATGAAAGTACAGGTTGACGAAGCGGAGGTTGTCGTTGATCCCGTCCAGGACCCGCCCGAAGCGCGTGGACGTGCCGCGCAGCCGCGCCAGCTGTCCGTCCGCCGAATCGAACACATCCGACACGATGAACAGCCCGAAGCCGATCAGGTTGGTCCAGTGATCCCGGTAGGCGAACAGGTGGCCGGCGACGACCCCGATCACGAGCGACCACAGGGTCACCTGGTCCGCCGAGATGCCCGTGGGCTGCAACGCCCGGGCAATCCGGATGCCAATGGGCCGGAAGAAGTGGAGGTCCACCCACTCCTCGACCGACCGTCCTTTATGCGACAAGTCGTTCGGTGGCTTCATTGAGCACGTCCTTCATGATGGCGAGGGCGCCCATCGCCTGGTCTTCCTCGATGACCAGCGGCGGGTTGATGCGGACCTCGGGGTTGTAGATCATGGCCAGCACGCCGCGCGACAGCAGCGTGTCGAAAATCCAGCGCGTCGTCTTCTTGTCAAGCAGCGTGCGGGTGCCCGGGACCACGAGGTCCATCCCGAGCAGCAGGCCGCGGCCCCGCACGTCGGACACAATCGGGAGCGCGGCCGGCCAGCGCCTGAGCTCGGCGAGCATGCGATCGCCGACGCGGCGCGCGTGCTCCACCAGGTTCTCCTCGACGATCGTCTCCACCGTCACCCGGGCCGCCGCGGCCGCCAGCGGATTGCCGCCGTACGACGACGAGCTGCCGCTCGGATTGGCCCACGGCTTCGAGAAGGCGAGCTGCTCGCGCGCGATCACGCCGCTCATCGGGAAGCCGCCTCCGAATCCCTTTCCGATCGTCAGGATGTCCGGCAGGACGCCCTCGTGCTCGACGGCGAACATCTTGCCCGTGCGTCCGAAACCCGTGATCATCTCGTCGCAAATCAGCAGGGCGCCCAGCTCGTCGGCGAGCTCGCGCAACAGCTGCAGGTAGCCCGGCGGCGGCACGATGTTGCCCGCCGTGCCCTGGATCGGCTCCACGATGATGGCCGCCACGTCCCTGGTGGTCTCGACCTCGATCTTCTTGCGCAGGAAATCGACGCAGTGCCATTGGCATGATGGGAACGTCTTGCCGAACGCGCACCGGGCGCACGCAGCGTAGGGCGAGAGGTACGCCCCCGGCATCAGCGGCCCCAGTGCGTGCTTGAAGCTCGATCCCAGGACCGGGAGCACGCCTCCGGTCTTGCCGTGGAACCCGCCCCAGAACCCGATCACTTCCGTATGTCCCGTGCGCGACTTCGCCAGCCGCAGCGCCGCCTCGACGGCCTCGGCCCCGCTCGAGTAGAACTGGCTGCGATTCAAGTCCCCGGGGGCGAGCTCGGCGAGCAGCTTGACCAACGCCGCCCGGTGCTCGGTGGTGAAGCTCCCCACGTGCACCCGGGCGATCTGCCGTTGCATCGCGGCGACGTACTTGGGATGCGCGTAGCCGAGGCTCGCCACCCCCACGCCCGCGAGCAGGTCGATGTAGCGGTTGCCGTCCACGTCGTACAGCACGGCGCCCTCGCCGCGGTCGATCGACAGCTGGCTGAACAGGGCCACGCTCTGGGTGCCGGGCGCCAGGTACAGCGCTTCGGCGTCGAACAGCGCCTTGGACTTGGGGCCGGGAATCTGGAGCCTGCGCAGCGTATGGGTCACGAATGTTTCCGGTGAGCGAACCGATGAGTGATGTAGGCCGCGATGGCGCGTGCCGCCGGCTCGCGGAACGGGGCGAAGCTGGGCCAGTCGTTGATGTCGATCAGGACCGGGCGGTCGGGCTCCGGAAACGCGACGTCGCCGCCGAACACCTCGAGTCCGAGAATCGCCGCCGCCTCGAAGGCGAGCGCCTTGAGCCGGTTCTCGTCCACCTGGGGACGCTCGCCCGCGAACCCGGCGTCCGCCCCGTACCAGTTGAAGAAGCGGCCGTCGGTGACGCCGTAGAACTTCACGACCGGTCCCGGCACGTGCTCCTGCAGCGCCACCCAGGGAATGCCGCGGGCGGTGAAGGCGCGCAGCGCGTCCGGGAGAGCGTCGCGCGTCGTGGCGACCACGTCCTCGGGACGCTCCGCATGCACGTCACCACGCTTGATCCACACCTTCTGGTGATCGGGACTGACCGCGCTGAGCTGAGCGGGCGACGGCAGCGGGGCGGAGCTGGCGAGGATGAGCGTCCGGGGAAACGGCAGCGTGCTGTCGCCCAACCGCCTGACGAGGCGATAGCGGTGGCAATTCAACGCGCTCGACGGGCGGTTCACCACGACGATGCCGTCGGACTCGAGCGGCATGAGCTGCTCCGCCGCGAGCGAGCCCTGGCACATGTTGAGGTAGAGCTCCGCCGTGGGAAGGCGGCCCTGCTGCACCTCGAGCTCCGTGGTCTTGGTGGCGCGCCAGCCACCGGCCTCGAGCAGGCCCACCGTCGCGTCCAGGATGGCGGTGTCGTTCACGCGGTGCTGCAGCGGTGAGTACGACGGGCTGCGGTAAATCGCGACCAGTTGGGCCAAGGTTACCTTTCGCGCGCGGCAAGCCACGCGTTCGCAGTCTGAAGATCCGATGGCCGATCGATATCGATGATGCGCGCGACCTCGACCGCCGCCACCCGCCGCCCCTCCGCCACCAGCGCCTTGAGGAAGGCACGCATCTTATGGACGCCACGGGCGACGGCGTCGATGGCAGCCCCACGGGCGGCCGCGCTCAAGCCGTAGACCCCCCCGGTCACACACACGGGCGTCAGCGGCTCGTCGCTCAGCGCGCGCACGTCGCGTCCGTGCCGGCTCACGTACACCGGAGACTCGTCATCCACGTACGGCGTCACAGCAAGCACGAGCTCGGCGCCCTCCTCGAGATACCGCCCGGCCGCCCCGTAGACCGCCCGCCAATCCTCCGGCCGCATCACCGTGTCCACCATGCTGCAGAACACCGGCCCGGCGGCCATCCCCCGCAGCCCCTCGGCCAGGGTGTGCAGCGAGGAGGGCGTACGACAGGTCACCACTGTAAGGGGCGGGTCGAACCGCCTCTCGTCAAGCAAGCGCCGCACTGCCGGGAAATCCGCACGAACTGCACACGTGAGGCTGGAGCACCCCAGGGTGGCGAAGGTTTCGAGCAGGCCCACGATCTGGGGCCGCCCCGCAACTTCGACCAGGGGCTTGGGAACGGCAATCCCGCCGGCCGCGAGGCGCGACCCCTCGCCGCCGGCGAGGATGAGCCCGTGCACCTGTTAGGCGAGCACCCTTTCGATGTCCACGAAGCGTGCGATCCGGGCGGTCGGAACGTCGCCCGCCGACTCCCCCGCCCCCCGGGGCAACGGGCGCTCCGGCGGGGCGAGCCAGCAGGTCCGTATGCCGAGGGCCGCGGCGCCGCGAATGTCTGCTTCGAAGTTGTCTCCCACCATCCAGGCGCGCTCCGGGCGCACCCCCAACGTGGCCAGCGTGCCGAGGAAGATGCGTGGGTCGGGCTTGCTGCATCCGACCACTGCGGAGTCGCTCACGGCAGCGAACAATCTCCCCAGGCCCAGCTCCTCCAAACAAGGCTGCAGGTTGCCCGTAAAATTCGACACGACGCCCAGCCGGTAACGCCGCGCCAGCCGCTCCAGCACGGGACGGTTGCGCTGCACGACGGCCAGGGCGTCGCCGTGCACACGCCGGGCGATCGCCGCTGGATTCACGCGCTCACGCTCGGGCAGGACCTCGCCGAGCAGGCGGGCCTGGGTCTCGATGGCCGCCCGGAACCCCAGCGCCGCGATGCCCGGCAACCTGGCGAGCGCCTGGTCGGACGCCTTGAAGATCGGATCGAAGGCCGCGAGGTCGAGGGTGCCGCCCTCGGCGCGATAGGCCGCGTGAAACCGCGGGCTCCAATGCACGCCGTCCGCGTCGAGCGTGCCGCCGAAGTCCAGCAGCACGGCCGCGTCGGCCACCTCAGCGGTGATGCTCGTGCCCGGCCATCTTCATAGGCATCCCGGTCCCGGCCATGTTCATCTCGTGTCCACCCACGAGGCGCATGTAGTGGAGGTAGTCCTCGTGGTAGAGCGTGTCGCGCGGGTCGGCCGCCGGCCAGGTAACGCCGCGGTCGGGAACGAACAGGCCGCCCACGACGCCCATGCCGCCGTCCGGAATCGGCTGCCCCGTCGGGTTGTCGTACGACACGGTCACACGATAGCGGTGCTCGGGCACGACGTGGGCGCCGAGACGCGTCCATCCATACAGGAAAGCCACCGGAACCGACTCGATGTGGCCGCCGGCGTCGGCCACGGGAGCCGCTTGGTAGATCACCTCACCCGTGGTCGCGTCCACGAACTCGATCAAACGGCCGAAGTCGTGCATGTGCCCGCCGAGGCCGACGATCTTCCCGGGCACGACCGGGCTTCCCACGTACGACCGCGACGAGCGGCCCGGCGGGAGCGCGAATGACTTGTCGCCGACCGGGAAGGCCACGTCCATCTGCCAGGGCGATGCGCTGAACAGCGGCCACGGCCGGCCAGCGGGTATGAAGTTCATGGCCAGGCGCACGCGCGCCCCCGAATAGGTCGCGCTGGTCGGGTTCTCGACCATCGCGCTGGCGACGACGTGCTCCCCGCGCTCGAGCGGCAAGCCGAACAGCAAGCGCGGCAGGCGGATCGCGCCGGTTTCGTGCCCGGCCGCGAGCAGGCGGCGCGAGATCGGGAGAAACAGCTCGCGGTGGTCGGGGTCGATGAGGTTGAAGTGATGGATCAGCTCGTCGGGCAGCGCGTGCCCCGCGCTGTCCACGACCAGCACGCGGAAGCCGTAGATGAATCCCGTCTCCGGAATCTCGAGCGTCGCGACGGGCGGCTGAGCGATCATGTGATGCGGCGTGTGGGCCGGCAGGTCCATCGGCGCGAGGTCGATGACGAGCGTGCCGGCGGCCGCGTCGCGAAAGATGCGGGCTGCGGCCGAGTCCGGCACGGGAACGGCCCCGTCGCTCGACGCGGCGAGCAGCACGAGACTCAGGAGCAGGCGGTTGGTCATGGCGCGGGGAATCTTAACCGGCGCGCGCGACTCGGGGCAACGTACGGGGGTGGGAGCGGGCCGGGCGATCAGACGAACGGCCCCGGCGTTGGCCGGGGCCGTTTCACCCTGCGTGCAACCGGCCGGCTATTGCACCGTGATCGTGATGTGCATGCCCAGCGCAACGTGCGGCATGCAGTAGCCCTTGTAGACCCCCGCCGGGGCGCCCGCAAACGATACGTCGTACTTCTCGTTGGGCTGCGTGACGAACGGTCCCGTGAGGTCACCCATGGGGTTCGGCATCCCCTTCTTGAGCGCGTCGGCCCCGCCTTTCGGCACCGAGTCGGCGTAGAACGCCACGTTGTGCGGACCGCCCGCGACATTGATGAACCGAACGGTCGTGCCGGTCTTGATGGTCAGCTTGCTGGGATCGAACGCCGCCTGCGACGTGCCGTTGCCGATCATCTTCACTTCGACCACGGCGCCCGCCGGTTCGGCGCTGGGCGCCGCTGCGGTCGTGGCGGCCGGCGCCGGTGTCGCCGCCTCGGCCTGAGACGCCGCCGACTTCTTCTCGCCGCCGCAGGCGACGGCCGTGAATGCGACGAGCGTGGTGAGCAGGGTGAACCGCATCGCGAACTCCCTCCGGGACGATAGACGAGATGGTGCTTGTGAACGCGTTCACAATATATTCGCATGACCTGAAAACGGGAGTCCTCTCGAATCCACCATGCCGGAACCACACCCCCCAGTCCCGCGCATCCCCGCCCCCGACCTGGCGCGCCGCCTCGACCAGGGAGAGCGCGTGCAGCTGCTCGACATCCGCACGCCCGAGCGCGTCGCCCGGGGCCGCGTCACGCTGGGCGCGACGCTCGACTTTCGCACCCTGCCCGCGTCGGCGATGTACGAGCTCCCCACGCTCGAGTCGCTGCGACTCGACCCGGCCGCACCCGTGGCGGTGATCTGCGGCCACGGCAATTCGAGTCAGCGGGCCACGCAGTACCTGCGGGAGCGCGGATTCGAAGCGTTCTCCGTGACCGGCGGCATGGCCGCGTGGGACACCGTGTACCTGCCGCGCCGGCTCTCCCCCACGGCGGCGCTGCAGCACGTCGTGCAGCTCGATCGCGTCGGTAAGGGCGCGCTCTCCTACGTGCTCGTGAGCGACGGCGACGCCGTCGTGGTGGACCCGGGGCGCCACCTCGAGCCGTACGAGACGCTGCTGCGCGCCCTCGACGCCACGCCCGCGGCGGTGATCGACACGCACATGCACGCCGACTACCTGAGCGGAGCCCGTGCCGCGGCCGGGCGCTGGCAGGTCCCCTATTTCCTCCACCCCGACGACGCCCGCTCCCCCTACGACGGCGCCGAGGGCCGGGTCGCCTACCAACCTCTGAGCGACGGCGACACCATCGCGTTCGGCCGGGCCACGCTCGTCGCGGCGCACGTCCCGGGGCATACGCTCGGGAGCCTCGCCCTTCTGGCCGACGAGGCGCTGGCGCTCACCGGGGACTTCCTGTTCGTGCGATCGGTGGGCCGCCCCGACCTGGGCGGACAGCGCGACGCCTGGGCCGCCCGGCTGTGGGACAGCCTCGAGCGCGTGCGGCGGACCTGGCCGGGGGACCTCCTCATCCTCCCGGCGCATTACGCGAGCGAAACCGAGCGCCGGGCGGACCGCAGCGTGGCCGCGCGGTTCGACGTGATCGCCGCGACGAACGAGGCCGCCGCGATCCAAGACCGGCGCGCGTTCCTGAAATGGGTGTCCGACCACACCAGCGCGCCGCCGGAGGCGTATCGCACGATCAAGCTGGCGAATCTGGGGCTCGTCGAGGTGCCCGACGCAGAAGCGGAGATCTTGGAGTTCGGGCCGAACGCGTGCGCGATCGGATAGGCGCCCGTTACACCGTCGGCGCCTGCAGCACGACGTACACCCAGTCCGTCCCACCCAGGGTTTGCAACCCGTACGGCACGCCGGCGGGAATGTGGACCAGATCGTTCGCCGCCACCTCGATACGATCGCCGTCGAGCAACATCACGCCGCGCCCGGCGATGGTGAAGATGAGAATCCCGGTGTCGTCGTCGACCGAGATCGGTGCTGCGGCGCCGGGGCGCATGACCATGTGCTCGAAGCTGAGCCCGTGGAGCATGCCGGGGAGGTTCAGCACGGTGTGGCGTTGCAGCTCGTCGGCCGAGCTGGGAAGTTTCGTCAAGCGGCGGTAAGTGTAGCGCGGCACGGCTCCCATCCAGTAGGGCGCGACGACCTACAGCCGGCGGTGCGTGCGCACCCCATAATGCGGGCCCGCGTGCGTTCACCGCAACCCCTTCGCACACCATCACGTACCGCTTGCGACCGGGTCGGCTCCCGATGCCCCGTGTGCAAGACGCCAGGCCAGGGACGTCTCTCTGACGTCTCTCACAGGATCCGGTCACATGCTGTCCACGTCTCGGCTGCTGGGGCTCGTCTGCCTGCTCACCGCGCCGCTCGCGCGCGGAGCGGCGCAGGGATGGATCGAGCCGAGCCGCATCGCCAAGGTGCGTAGCGCCGTGCAGGTCACGCTCACCGGACGCGCCGCGCACGTCACGGTGGAAGAGTGGTTCCGCAACTCCGGCCCCGTGCTGGACGAGGGCAACTACCTCTATCCGCTGGCGGGGGAGGCCGTGTTCAGCGATTTCTCTTTGTGGCAGGGCGACCGCGAGCTGAAGGGCGAGCCGATGGATGCGAGCCAGGCACGCGCCATTTACGAGGACATCGTGCGCCGCAAACGCGATCCCGCCCTGATCGAGCTGGCCGGTCACGGCCTGCTGCGGGCGCGCGTGTTCCCGATCGCGCCAGGTGAGACCCGCAAGATCACGCTCCGCTACACGCAGCTGCTCGATCGCGTGGGCGATGCCTGGCGCTTCCGGTACAGCGGCGGCACGGGGCCCGGCGCCGCGGCGTCGTCGAGCTTCCGGATGCAGGTGGACAGCGCGGAGCGCTTCGGCGACCCGTATTCGCCGACCCATCGAATCAACACGAGCCGCCGCGACGACCGCATCGAGCTCGCGCTCGCCGACACCGCCCCCCATGGGGACCTCGAGCTGTTCCTGCCGCTCGCCCAACGCCGGGTGGGGATGTCGCTGGTCACGAGCCAGCCGGTGGGCGAAGACGGGTTCTTCATGCTGCTGCTCGCGCCGGGTGGCGCCTCCGAGACGCCGTCCGTACGACGCGACCTCGTCGCCGTGCTCGACGTCTCGGGCTCGATGTCGGGCGACAAGCTCGATCAGGCGAAGACGGCGTTGGTGCAGCTACTCGGCACGCTCCGGCCCGGGGACCGGTTCCGGGTGGTCACGTTCGGAAGCGGCGTGCGTCGCTATGCGGGCGGGTGGACCGAGACGTCGGGCGACAATCTGCGCGCCGCTCAGGAATGGGTCCGCCGCCTCGACACTGACGGCGGCACCAACATCGCCGGCGCGCTCACGGAGGCCTTCGCCGAGCCACCCGCCGAGGGCGACCTGGGCGTGGTGGTGTTCCTGACGGACGGGATGGCGACCGTGGGCGAAACGAACCCGGAGCGCATCGCCGATCAGGCCGAGCATGGCCGCGGGCCGTTCCGCGTCTTCGCGTTCGGAATTGGGTACGACGTCAACACGTATCTGCTCGACCGGCTGACCGAACGGGCCCGCGGCATCACGCAGTACATCCGGCCCGGCGGCGACATCGAGCAGGCGGTGGCCTCGCTCGCCGCCAAGGTCGCGTCCCCCATACTGACGGACCTCGCACTGCGCGCGGATGGGGTCGAGCTGTACGACCTCCAGCCCGGCAGTGTGCCCGATCTCTTCGCGGGCGACGAGCTGGTGCTGTTCGGGCGGTATCGGGGAGAAGGAGGCGGGGAGCGGACCGTGACCGTGAACGGACGGCGCGGCGGACGCGAGGAGCGGTTTTCGACCGCGGCGCGCTTCGGGGTCGAGCGGCCGGGCACCGACTACGTTCAGCAGCTGTGGGCCGCGCGCAAGGCGGGCGCGCTCTCGAGCGACATCCGCCTCCACGGGCCGAATCCGGAGATCGTCGACGAGCTCAAACGTCTCGCGTTGCGATACGGTATCCTCACCGAGTACACGTCGTACCTCGTGCAGGAGCCGAGCGTCGCGTGGCGCGCGCTCCCGCTGCAAGCGCCGGCGCCGCGAGACCAAGCCGGAGCGGTGGCGGTGCAACGCTCCGAGGTGGCGCGCAAGCTCGCCGGGTCGGTCAGTCTCGACGCGGTGGTGGCGACCGGAGCACCCGTGGCCGATTCGCTCGCGGCAGCGTCCGCCGAGCGCGGCGCTCGCTCCCGACGAGTGGGTGGGAGATTGTTCGTGTGGCGCGACAGCGCGTGGATCGACATCGCGCACGGCGACTCGCTGCGCGTGGTGAAGGTCGCGGCCTTCAGCGAGGCGTACTTCGCGCTGCTCCAGGTGCTCCCCGAGCTGGTGCAGGCCGCCACGCTCGAGCCCGCCGTGGTAGTGGCCGGACGCCGGGTGAGCGTCAAGATTGAGGCCGGGGGGAAGACAACGTGGACGGACGGAGAGCTGGAGCGACTGGTGAGAGAGTTTCGGGGATGATTCGAACGCGGAAGTGGGAACGCGGAACGCGGAACAGCCGGATCCGGCGCCAGGAAGCTGGTTGGCCTGTTCCGCCTTCCGCGTTCCGCGTTCCGCGTTAACGCCCGTGCCCGAGGACCTCGCGGAGATCTATCGCACCACCTACCGCGCCCTCGTGCGGTTCCTGTACCGCAAGGTGTGGGACGCCGAGCGCGCGGAGGACCTGGCGCAGGAAGCATTTGCGCGCGCCGTGGTGCACAAACCGGACAATGCGCGGGGGTGGCTCTTCATCGTGGCGGCGAACATGGCGCGGGACGACGCACGGCGCGCGGCGCGGGAGCGGCGCCACCTCACGCTGCTCAAAGCCGAGCCGCAGGCGAGCGAGCCCGCGGCGGCGGACGACGCGCTGCACGCGGAGAGCGAGCGCACCAACGTCCGCGCCGCGCTGGAGCAGCTGACGCCCCGCGACCGGGAGGTGCTGCTGTTGTGGGACTCGGGGTTGTCGTACGAAGACATCGCCGCGCAGACGGGGCTCGCGCGCGGGGCGATCGGCACCACGCTGGCCCGGGCGCGCCGGCGACTGGTCGAAGTCTACGAGGCGGGACACCGGGGTGAGCATGTCGCACGTGGATGACGGAATGCTGCACGCGTATCTCGACGGCGAGCTGGCGCCTGCCGACGCCCGGGGAGTCGACGCACACGTGGCCCAATGCCCCGACTGCCGCCGCCGCCTCGACGAAGAACGGGCGCTCATCGCGCGCGCCGCCGAGCTGTTGGCACGAGCCACACCACCCGACCGCGAGCTGCCGCCGTTCCGAGCCGGGGACGTGAAGCCTCACACCCGAGTGTGGTGGCAGGTGCGCCTGCCGTTGGCGTGGGCGGCGACGGTCGCGCTCGCCCTGGGAATCGGACGCTACCTCGGCAGGGAGGCGCCTCCGGCCCGCCAAGCCGAGACGGCCACCGACAGCGAGGTGGCGCGGGGCCGCTCACTGGCTCGGCGGCGGGAATCCCGTCCCGAGGCGCGCGGCACAGTGCGCACGCCGCCCGCGGCTGCGCCGGCCCTTGCCCCTGCCTCCCCAGCGCCAGCCCGGGCTCGGGCGGACTACATCGCGCTGCCCCGACCGGAACTCGTCGAATCGCAGGTGGCGCGAGAGCGCACCGGCGAGCTGGCAGCGAAGGTCGCCGCCCGCAAGGCCGCGTCGGACGGACGCGACCTGTGGCAGAGGGGCACCGTCATCAGCCTGGACAGCGCGCGACGCGTGCTGGGCGCCGACCCCTTCGTCGTGCCCGGCGTACCGGTCGAGGCATTCTACATGGGTCGCGGCGTCGGTTACTCGGCTGTGGTGATCGTCCAGCAAGCGCTCGATTCAACAACCATGATCGAGGTGATCAACGCACGGCCCGCACCCCTGCGGCTCGACCAGGTCGTGGTCGCGGGGGCGCCGGCACCCACCACGGCAGCCGACAGCGTGAGCGGCGCCGAGCGGTCGCTCGCGGGCCGCGCTCACGCCGCCGACTCACTGGAGGCCAGGCCTCTGAGGGCGGGAGTTCAAGCGCGCCCGAATCTGTTCCGGGATGTGCGGGGCTCGCTCTCTCCCGATTCTCTCGCCGCGTTGCGGCGCCGGTTACAGCCGCTGCGCCCACCTACTGGACCGTGATCGTGCCGTGCATGCCGGTCGGAGGCGCGCCGTTGAACCCGTGATTCTTGCAGTAGTAGTTGTACGTGCCCGCGGTGGTGAACTGATGCGAGACTGTCCCGGACGCGAGGGCCATGTCATACGTATCGGCGGACCCGGTCGCGCTCGTGACGGTGTGTGCGATGCCGTCGCCGTTCTCCCACGTCACCGTGGTGCCGGCGGACACCGTGAGAGTCACGGGGCTGAAGCTGCTGCCTCCGATCGTACAGATCTTCGTCGCCGTCGGAGTGCACCCGCCGCCGCCGCCCCCGTACGGCGACGTGGAGTCGCCGCCCCCGCACGAGACGAGCAGCAGTGCTCCCGCAAGCCCTGATACCAGCGACAGCCACTTCGACCGCATAAACCCTCCGTTGTCACGCGTGGGTGCGACGGACGACAGGTACGGGTAGTACACAGGGC
>Ga0209156_10002438_pt1 | contig 14543 bp, 16 predicted proteins | sample GraSoiAngelo_124_FD_185881 | JGI IMG/M metagenome (GOLD analysis project Ga0209156, IMG submission 185881) | Grasslands soil microbial communities from the Angelo Coastal Reserve, California, USA - 14_0927_05_20cm (SPAdes) (version 2) | ecosystem: Environmental > Terrestrial > Soil > Grasslands...
TAGACTCGAACTAGTGACCTCCACGATGTCAACGTGGCGCTCTAACCAACTGAGCTAACCGCCCGAAACCAATTGCGGATTGCGGATTGGCGATTGCGGATTGAAGGAGTCATGCGAGCCTCAATCCGCAATCCGCAATCCACAATCCGCAATGGAAGTAGCGGGGGTGGGATTTGAACCCACGACCTCCGGGTTATGAGCCCGGCGAGCTACCAGACTGCTCCACCCCGCGTCGCCATGGTCGGACTGTCGGACGGTCGGACAGTCGGACCGAAACCTGCGCTTGCCGTGTGAGCCTCAGTCCGACAGTCCGACCGTCCGTCTGTCCGACCGGGAGAGCGGGAAACGGGACTCGAACCCGCGACCCCAACCTTGGCAAGGTTGTGCTCTACCAACTGAGCTATTCCCGCGTGACGGCCCAAATCTAACCTGCCCCCTCCCCACTGCATACCGCGGTGCGTCTGTGCGTCTGACGCTGCCCCCTGCGCCCCAGTCTTACAGTGGAGGCGAGGGGGATCGAACCCCTGACCTCGTGAATGCCATTCACGCGCTCTCCCAACTGAGCTACGCCCCCGTTATATTGGGCCCCCGCAAAGCGTTCCGGCGGGAACACGGCATCTTACCGGGGCGTTGTGGGGATGTCAAGCGTTTTCAGGCTTTTGCGTGAACTTTTTCGCCCCCCCGCGGTATCAGCGGGTGGAACCCGAGATCATAGACATGGCCAAGCACACTCGACGGAAGAAGCAGACTTCCCCCGCCCGGGCCAAGCCCCGCACGGCCGGCCGCCCCGTGGCGGCGGTCGCGACGGCGCATGCCGCCCCGGCGGCCAAGGCGAAGCCCGCCAAGAAGCGCGGGCGGCGCCGCGGGCTGCTCTCCGGACTGGGCCACCACGAGCACGAGCGTGACATCCTCGACCAGTACCTGCACGAGGTGTCCAAGACGCCGCTCCTCACGCAGAAGGAGGAGATCGCGCTCGCTCGCAAGGTGCGCGCCGGGGACCAGGAGTCGATGCAGGAGCTCGTGAAGCGCAATCTGCGCTTCGTGATCTCGGTCGCCAAGAAGTATCAGAACCGGGGCCTGCCGCTCACCGACCTGATCGGTGAAGGCAACGTCGGGTTGCTCACGGCGGCGCGGAAGTTCGACCCCGACCAGGGGGTGAAGTTCATCTCCTACGCCGTGTGGTGGATCCGCCAGGCGATTCTCGCGGCGCTGGCGCGCCAGGGCCGCACGGTGCGCGTGCCGCTCAACCGCACGGCGGACCTGTCGCGCATCGTCCGCACCGCGGAATACCTGCGCCAGACGCTGCGCCGCGAGCCCACGCCGGAGGAGATCGCGGACGCGACCAAGCTGTCGCTCGAGGTCGTGCAGTCGCTCGCCGCCCTGAACACCGGCGACGTGCGGCTCGACGCGCCGCTCGACCCCGACGGCGACCGGTCGCTGATCGAGCGCTTCATCGCCGAGGATCTGCCCGACACCGAAGACCAGGCGATGGACCGGTTCCTCTCGGACGAGATCGAGTCCGCGTTGAACACGCTGCAGCGGCGCGACGCGAAGGTGCTGCGCCTGTACTTCGGGCTGGACGGCGGTCGGGAGCACACGCTCGAGGAGATCGGCGGCATGCTTGGCGTCACGCGCGAGCGCGTGCGGCAGCTGCGGGATCGCGCGCTCAAGCGGCTGCGCGATGGCGATGTGGGGAAGGCGCTGGCGAGCTTCGCCGCCTGACCCGTCGCACGTCACACGTTGCACGTTCCACGAACGGCCGGCCTAGCGCCGGCCGCTTCGTTTTCCGGCTCCATCGTGCGACGTGCAACGTGCGACGTGCGACGTTAGTTTAGCCCCGTGATCGTCCAAATCGGCCGAAGGACCGTCGATGCCGTCAAGGCCGTCGGCCGCTTCGGCCATTTCGTGTCCGACATGGGCCGCGCCCTCCCCGACGTCGCGACCTGGGGCGGGCTGACCGTCGTGCAGATGCGACGCGTGGGCGTGGACTCGCTCCCGGTCGCTCTCTTCATCGCGGCGTTCACCGGCGTGGTGCTCGCCCTGCAGGCCTCCTACACCTTCACCGGCACCGTGCCGCTGTACTTCGTCGGCACGCTCGTGGGCAAGACCATGATGCTCGAGCTCGGCCCCGTGCTCGCGGGGCTCGCGCTCGCCGGCCGGGTCGGCGCGAGCATGGCGGCGGAGCTCGGGACCATGAAGGTGACCGAGCAGGTGGACGCCCTCGAGACGCTCGCCTACGACCCGCAGAGCTTCCTCGTCGTCCCGCGCGTGCTCGCGGGGACCCTCATGTTCCCGATCATCGTCGCGCTCGCCATGCTGGTCGGCATCGCGACCGGCTGGCTCGCGAGCCTCGTCCTGCTCGACCTGTCGACCCAGGAATTCGTGAAGGGCCTGAAGCTGTTCTACCGGTTCAAGGACACCTGGTTCGGGCTGTTCAAGAGCGCCACGTTCGGCTGCACGATCACGCTGGTCGGCTGCATGGTGGGGCTCGGCACCCGGGGCGGCGCGGAAGGCGTCGGCCGCAGCGCCACCCGCGCCGTCGTCTACTCCGCCGTGCTGCTGCTGGTGCTCGATGCGTTCTGGGCGCTGGTGCTGCTGCGATGATTCAGTTCGCGGACCTGTACAAGGCCTTCGACGGCAAGCCGGTGCTCACGGGGGTCACGCTCGACGTGCAGGACGGCGAGACGATGGTGATCATCGGGTACTCGGGCACCGGGAAGAGCGTCGCGCTGAAGCACGTGGTCGGGCTGTTGCAGCCCGATGCCGGGGACGTCATTGTTGACGGCCGGCCGGTCGCGGCGCTCGACCGGGCGGGGCTGTATGGCCTGCGGCGCGACATCGGGTTCGTGTTTCAGTTTGCCGCCCTGTTCGACTCCATGAGCGTAGCCGACAACGTGGCGCTCGGGCTGCGGCGCCGCGGCTTGTCGGAGGACGAGATCGCGGAGCGCATCCGGGAGGCCCTGGCGCTGGTGGACCTGACGGGAGCGGAGCAGCGCATGCCGGCGGAGCTGTCGGGCGGCATGAGGAAGCGGGTGGGGATCGCGCGCGCCATCGCCCTGCGGCCGCGCTATCTCCTGTACGACGAGCCCACCACCGGCCTCGACCCGGTGACGTCGGCGGTGATGGACCAGCTGATGGTGCGAACCCGCGAGCATCTGGGGGTGACGGGGATCGTGGTGACCCATGACATGCGCAGCGCCTATGCGGTGGGGGACCGGATCGCCATGTTGTACGAGGGCCGGATCCGCCAGGTCGGCCCCGTCGCCGAGATCCAGCAGTCGCGGGATCCCGTGGTGCGGCAGTTCATCGAGGGACGCCCTGCATGAAGCGCGAAAACGAGTTCGCCGTCGGCGTCGTGGTCATCGCCGCGTTCGCCGTGGTGGTGACCGGCGCGCTGTGGCTCTCGGGCGCGCACCTGGGAAAGACCGAGGCGGTGTACACGGCGCGGTTCCGCACCGTGGGCGGCCTGGGGGCGGGAGACCCCGTGGTGCTGCGGGGGGTGCGGGTCGGCCGCGTGGAGGCGATCCGCCTCGCCCCGGGAAACTGGGTCGAGGCCGACTTGAAGATCTATGCCGGGGTCACGCCACCGGCCACGCCCGCCGTGATCGCCGCGTCCGCGTCGCTGTTCGGGGAATGGGCGGCGACGCTCATCTCGCGCGACCCGCCGCCGGCCGACCCGAACGTGCGGCAGGCCCTGGCGGAGGCGCAGGCGGCGGGCGGCGCGAAGTGGCCCGGCGCGACCCTGCCCGACATCGGCCAGCTCACGGCCCAGGCGAGCCGCATCGCCACCGACATCGCCACAGTCGCCAACCGCGTGCAGACGGCGTTCGACTCGGAGGCCGTGAACGAGCTGCGGCGCTCGATCAAGGACTTCGGCCAGATCGCCGATCGCCTGGCCCGCGTCACCAACGAGCAGGCGGATGTCATCGGCTCGGTGGGCTCGAACCTGCGGCAAGGATCGGACGTGCTCGCCAAGGCGGCGACGAGCCTGCAAGGCACGCTGGGGCGGGTCGATTCCGCCACCAATCAGGGCCAGCTCGCCACGATCCTCAACAACTCGGCGACGACGAGCGCGAACCTGCGCGCGGCGTCACAGGACGTCCACGACCTGCTCGACGCCGCCCACAAGAACCAGGAGAGCCTGGTGCGCACGCTCGTGGCCGCCGACAGCGTCATGTCCCGCATCGCGAACCGCACCGGCACGCTCGGCTTGCTCGTCTCGGACTCGACGTTGTACAAGGAGACGACCCTCACGATGATCCAGCTGCGACAGCTGCTCTCCGACATCCAGGCGAACCCGCGGAAGTATTTCACGTTCAGCGTGTTCTAAAAACATTGCGGATTGGCGATTGCGGATTGCGGATTGTTTGGGCCGGCGCCGAGGCTCGCGCCGGGCTCTGGTCTTATCTCCTCCAATCCGCAATCCGCAATCCGCAATCCGCAATCGCCGTCACATGAAGCGCCGCCAGTCCCGGGCCACCCGCGAGATCAGCGCCGGCGGCGTCGTCTTCCGGCGGCAGCCGGGCGGCCCGCCGCGCTTTCTCCTGATCCGGGATTCGTACGAGAACTGGGGTTTCCCCAAGGGCCACCTCGAGCGGGGCGAGCCGCCGGCCGAAGCGGCGCGCCGCGAGGTGGCCGAGGAGACCGGTCTCGACGACTTGATCCTGCACGGCCCGATCCAGGTGATCGACTGGTACTTCCGGTTCGGTGGCAAGACGATCCACAAGTACTGTCACTTCTTTCTGTTCGAGTCGCGCCGCGGCGAGCCGGTGCCGCAGGCGGAAGAGGGGATCACGGACTGCGCCTGGCATCCCCTGGAGGAGGCGAAGCGGACGATCTCGTACGACAACGCAGGCGGGGTGCTGCAGCGGGCGGCCGAGATGGTGCAGGCGCTCGCGCCCGAGAGCGGGGGAGGGACGGAGTGACGGCCGTCGTCCCGGTGTACCATCCGCGGCGCGAGGCGCGGCGCGCCGTGCAGGTGGGGTACCCGCGCGATGCGGGGGTGGTGCGCCTGTGCCGCAGCCTCCAGGCGGTGGAGCGCCTGTTGGGCCAGCGTCTCGTGGACGCCGTGGTGATTGACGTGAAGGCCCCGTCCGTGCCGACGACCGCCCTGGCGCTGCCGGCGCGGTTCCCGCGGATCCCCATGTACGTGCTCTCGGCGTTTCGTCCCCACGACGGCAGGTTGCTGTCGGCGTGCCACGCGGCCGGCTTCGCCGGCATCCTGGTGGAGGGCGTGGATTACGCGATCGCGGGCGAGTGGATCGCGACGCGGACGGCGCAGGTGGCGCGGCGCGCGGCGCTGGCCGACGCCCCGAAGCTGCTGCGCCTCACCGACCGGCTGCAGCTCGCCGCGTGGGAGGAGGTGTTGCGCCGCGTCGGCGTCCCGACGCAGACGGCCCACGTCGCCCAGGCGCTCCGGGTCACGCGCGAGCACCTGTCGCGCGAGTTCGCCGCGGGCGGAGCGCCGAACCTGAAGCGCGTGATCGACCTGGCGCGCACGGCCTGTGCCGCGGACCTGCTCGGCAACCCGGGCTACAGCGTACGGCAGGTGGTGCGGATCCTGGGCTATGCGTCGCCGAGCCACCTGGCCGGCGCGGCCCGCCGGGTCGCGGGGGCGACCCCGCAGGAGCTCAGGGAGGCGGGGGCGCGGGGGGTGCTGGTGAGATTCCTTAGGGGGCGGACCAGGTCCAGAGTTTGAATTGCGGATTGCGGATTGCGGATTGCGGAATCGATTGGCAAACTCCTCGGCGCTGGGCATCGCCAATCCGCAATCCGCAATCGACAATCCGCAATTCGGCGGGGTGGCGGTGGTGTGGTCTCATGTGATATTTTTCACAATCTCTCAACGGTGCTGCCATGGCCACTGACTCCATCCTCCGACCGGGCGAGCTGAAAGAGATCCTCCTCAAAGAGATCCAGACCGCCGACCTGGCCGAAATCGACGTTCGCGAGGTCGGCACCGTGCTGGAGGTGAAGGACGGGATCGCCCGCATCTACGGCCTCACGTCCGCCATGGCGGGCGAGATGCTCGAGTTCACCTCCTCGGAGACGAGCGAGAAGGTGACCGGCCAGGCGCTCAACCTCGAAGAGGACAACATCGGCGCCGTCATCTTCGGCGACTATCTCGTGCTGCGCGAGGGAGATGAGGTGCGGCGCACCGGCCGCGTGCTCGATGTGCCGGTGGGCCCGGCGCTGGTGGGGCGGGTGGTGGACGCGCTGGGCCGTCCGGTGGATGGCCTGGGCCCGGTGCACACGACTCAGACCCGCAAGGTCGACATCGTGGCGCCGGGCATCATCAAGCGCCAGCCGGTGAAAGAACCCCTGCAGACCGGGATCAAGGCGATCGACTCGATGATCCCGATCGGGCGGGGGCAGCGCGAGCTGATCATCGGCGATCGCGGCACCGGCAAGACCGCCATCGCGATCGACACGATCATCAATCAGAAGGGCGAAGGCGTGATCTGCGTGTACGTGGCGATCGGCCAGAAGAACTCGACGGTCGCCGCGGTGGTCGAGCGCCTGAAGGAGCACGGCGCCATGGAGTACACCATCGTCTTGACGGCCTCGGCCGCCGAGCCCGCGCCGATGCAGTACATCGCTCCGTTCGCGGGCTGCGCCATGGCCGAGTACTTCATGTACGACGAGAAGAAGGCCACGCTGTGCGTGTACGACGACCTGTCGAAGCAGGCCGCCGCGTACCGGCAGCTCTCGCTCGTGCTGCGGCGGCCGCCCGGTCGCGAAGCGTATCCGGGCGACGTGTTCTACCTGCACAGCCGGCTGCTGGAGCGGGCGGCAAAGCTCTCGAATGAGATGGGCGGCGGCTCGCTCACCGCGCTCCCGATCATCGAGACCCAGGCGGGCGACGTGTCCGCCTACATCCCGACCAACGTCATCTCCATCACCGACGGGCAGATCTTCCTCGAGACCGACATGTTCTACTCGAACGTGCGGCCCGCGATCAACCCGGGCATCTCGGTGTCGCGCGTGGGCGGGAGCGCGCAGATCAAGGCGATGAAGCAGGTGGCGGGACGGCTGCGGCTCGACCTGGCGCAGTACCGGGAGCTCGAGGCGTTCGCGCAGTTCGGCTCCGAGCTCGATCAGGCGACCCAGAAGCAGCTCGCCCGCGGCGAGCGGGTGGTCGAGGTCCTGAAGCAGCCGCAGTACCTCCCGATGCCGGTCGAGCGGCAGGTAATGGTCATCTTCGCGGTGACGAACGGGTACCTGGACGACGTGGCGCCGGAGCACATCAAGGCCTGGGAGCAGGGTTTTCTCGACTTCATGACGGCGCAGCATCCGGAGCTGGGCCAGGAGATCCGCACGCGCAAGGTGCTCGCCGACGAGCTCGCCGCGCGGCTGCGCGCGGCCATCGACGAGTACAAGAAAATCGCGGCGCACTGATGGCGAAGCCCCGCGAGCTGCGCCGGCGGATCAAGTCCGTCCAGAACACGCGCAAGATCACCAAGACGATGGAGCTCGTGGCCACGTCGAAGCTCAAGCGCGCGCAAGACCGCGTCGTAGCCGCGCGCCCGTACGCCGCCGCGCTCGCCGAGGTGATCGGCGACCTCTATTCCCGCGAGCTGGCCGAGCGGTTCCCGCTGCTGCGCCAACCGCCGGATGAGACCGCGGGCGGCCGGCGCGTGGCACTGCTGCTGATCACGTCCAATCGCGGGTTGTGCGGCGCGTTCAACGCCAACCTGATCCGCGAGGCGCGGCACCGCATCGAAGCGCTCGAGGGCGCGGGCGCCACGGTGGCGCTGCACATCGTGGGCAAGAAGGGCATCACGTTCTTCAAGTTCGCCAAGCGGCCGATCGCGTCGCAGCGGACCGACATCGGCGACAAGCCCACGTCGGCCCACGCCGCCGAGCTGGTGGGGCCGTTGATGGCGCAGTTCGCGGCGGGCGCGCTCGATGCGGTCGAGGTCGTGTTCGCGCAGTTCCGGAGCGCGGTGAGCACCCCCCCCACCGCCCTCCGCATCCTCCCCATCACCCCACCCCGGTCGGACGGTCGGTCCGCCTATTACATTCTCAAGCCTTCCGCCGAGGCGATCCTCGAGCAGCTGCTGCCGCTGTATGTCAAGAACCAGGTGTACCGGGCGCTGGTGGAGACGGCGGCGGCGTTCCTGGGCGCGCAGCGCACGGCGATGAAGAACGCCACCGACAACGCGGGCGAGATCATCGAGCTGCTGCAACGCACGTACAACCGGGCGCGCCAGGCGCAGATCACGCAGGAGATCGCGGAGATCGTGGGTGGGGCGGAGGCGCTGAAAGGCTAGCCGTCAGCTTTCAGCCTTCAGCGCAGCGCTGACGGCTGATAGCTGACGGCTCAACGAGGAACCCACATGGCGATACGAACACAAGAGAAGGCGAAGAAGCCGGCGGCCGCACCGAATGTCGGTCGCGTCGTCCAGGTCATCGGCCCCGTGCTCGACGTGGAGTTCCAGCCGGAGCACCTGCCGGAGCTCTACAATGCCCTGCGGGTCGATTACGCGGGCGACGGGGCCGCGCCGATCCACCTCGTGGCCGAGGTGCAGCAGCACATCGGGCGCAACCAGGTGCGCGCCGTGGCGATGAGCTCGACCGACGGCGTGGTGCGCGGCATGGACGCGGTGGACACGGGGGATCCGATCACCGTCCCCGTCGGCGAGCCGTCGCTCGGCCGGATCCTGAACGTGCTGGGCGAGCCGGTGGACGAGGGCGATCCGATCCCGCCTGCCGCGGAGCGCTGGCCGATCCATCGCGAGGCGCCCAAGTTCGTCGATCTCGAGCCCAAGACCGAGGTGTTCGAGACCGGCATCAAGGTGATCGATCTGGTGTCGCCGTTCGTGAAAGGCGGCAAGATCGGGCTGTTCGGCGGCGCCGGCGTCGGCAAGACGGTCATCATCATGGAGTTGATCCACAACGTGGCGATGGGCCACGGCGGGCGGTCGGTGTTCTGCGGCGTGGGCGAGCGGACGCGCGAGGGCAACGACCTCTACCTCGAGATGAAAGAGAGCGGGGTGCTGAAATCCTGCTCCTTGATCTACGGTCAGATGAACGAGCCGCCGGGCGCCCGGCTCCGCGTGGGCCTCTCGGGGCTCACGGTCGCGGAGTACTTTCGCGACACGGAAGGACAGGACGTGCTGGTGTTCATCGACAACATCTTCCGCTTCACCCAGGCGGGCTCGGAAGTTTCTGCGCTGCTCGGCCGGATGCCGTCGGCCGTCGGCTATCAGCCCACCCTGGCGACGGAGATGGGCGAGCTGCAGGAGCGCATCACCTCGACCAAGAAGGGCTCGATCACGTCGGTGCAGGCGATCTACGTCCCCGCCGACGACCTGACCGACCCGGCGCCGGCGACCGCGTTCTCCCACCTCGACGCGACGGTCGTCTTGTCGCGCCAGATCTTCGAGCTGGGGATCTATCCGGCGATGGATCCCCTGGCGTCGGCGTCGCGGCTGCTCGATGCCCAGTACCTGGGCGAGCGGCACTACAAGGTCGCCGTCGAGGTACAGCGGATCCTGCAGCGCTACAAGGACCTCCAGGACATCATCGCGATCCTCGGCATGGACGAGTTGTCGGAGGAGGACAAGCAGCTGGTCGGGCGCGCGCGCCGGGTGCAGCGCTTCCTGTCGCAGCCGTTCTTCGTCGCCACCCAGTTCACCGGCCTCGAGGGGAAGTACGTGAAGCTCGAGGAGACGATCAGCTCGTTCGAGCGCGTCGTCGCGGGCGAATTCGATCAACTTCCCGAGCAGGCGTTCTACATGGTCGGGGGGATCGACGAGGTCGTCGCGCAGGCAAAACGCTTGGCCAGCGCCTGAGTGATGCACGTCACAGTCATTTCCCCCGAGCGAGGCGTATTCGATGGCGCTGCGGACGCGGTGGTCGCCCCGGCGTTCGACGGGCAGGTTGGCATCCTGCCGGGGCACGCGCCGTTCATGACGCTGCTGGGTCAGGGCGTGCTGACGGTGCGGGTCGCCGGCCGGGACGGCGGCGGGGGCGATGGCTTCGAGGTCTCCGGTGGATTCCTCCAGGTGGTGGGCGACGCGGTCCGCATCGTCGCCGACCAGGTCCAAACGTCGTAATGCGGTGTATCACGCGCCCGTCAACTCCTCGCTCGGAGGGCTATCCGTATGCGGAAGCTGATCGGCAGTGCAATGCTCGTGACGGTGCTCGCGACCGCACCGACGCTCGCCTCGGCTCAACGGCGCCCGGCCGCGCGGGCGGCTGCCCCACGCTCCCAGCAACACCCGTCGTTCGGGGTACAACTCGATTGGGGAAGCGACCCTAACTTCGGGATCGGCGGGCGCGGAGTGTTCCCGCTCCAATCGCTCTTTCCCAAGACGCCCCTCGATGGCATCGTGTCGTTCGACTATTTCTTTCCTGGCAATAACGTGAAGTACTGGGAGATCAACGGCAATGTTGCGTACCGGTTCCGAGTCCCCGCCCGCAGTTCGCTTGCTCCCTACGCGGGGGGTGGGCTCAACATCGCCCACGCATCCGTTTCAGTCGCGGGCGTGAGCGGCTCCGAGACGAAGGCGGGGCTGAATCTGGTCGGTGGCACGACGTTCAAGGTGAAGCGCAGCACACTCACCCCGTTCGTGGAGGGTCGCGGGGAGATCGGTGGTGGGAAAACGTTCATCCTCACTGGCGGCGTCCGCTTCTGATCTGAAAGGAGACGCGCATGCGGCGTGAACTCGCGGTGCTCGTGGTTGCCGGACTCTCCGCGGGCAGCGCCCGGGCGGCCGCCCAGGCGACCGGCACCACCACGTTCAACGCCCCGTATCGCGCGTTCGTGCGCTCCGAGATCGGCGTATCGCTGAGCTTCCCCAACGGCGGCGGCACGGCGCTCGAAGGGGCCTATCGCATCGCCAGTCACGGATTCGACCTGGGCTTCAAGGCCGGTTTTTTCACGCCGTCCGGGGCCGGCGACACCGAGCTGCTGCTCGGCGCCGAGGCGCGGCAGCGCGTCATCACGCACACGATCGACTTCCCGCTGGATGGTGCGGTGATCGTCGGCGTGGGGGGGAACTTCGTGAGTGGCGCGTCGCAGCTGATCATCCCGGTTGGGCTCTCACTCGGGCGCCGGGTCGATCCACGGGGCTCGACGGTGAGCATCGTGCCGTACGTGCAGCCGACGATGTACGTGCTCGCCGGCAGCGTCGTCACCAACCACGTGCGGTTCGCGCTCGGCCTGGGTGCCGACTTTCGGCTGAGTCACGTGTTCGACGCCCGCATCAGCGCGGGCCTGGGCGACAGCGAGGGTGTGTCGATCGGCGCCGTGTGGGTGCACTAGACCAGGTTGTGGAGGACCTCCAGCAACCTTCACTATGCTTGTGTGAGAGGAACACATATGAAGCGCGCAGCGATATGTCTCGCTTTGGCCGCGTTCGTCACCGCGCCGGCGGCGGCGCAGTGGCTCGGGATGCCCGTCTGGAACAGCCCGAAGGGCGGCACCGGCATCACCATCAACGGCGACTGGGGCAGGCCGGACTCGACCTCCGGCAAAGGCAACGCGTTCGGCGGCCGCGCCTCGCTCGGTCTCGGCACGTTGACCCTGACCGCCGGCGTCGCGAGCTACAAGCCCGAGAACGCCACGTCGAGCATCACATCCTACGGTGGCAACGCGGCGATGCGCGTCATCGGCGGCAGCCTGATCCCCGTATCGATCAACCTTCAGGTCGGCGCCGCGCGCAGCGATTCGAGCAGCGCCGCCCGGCCCGCCACGACGAGCGTGATCGGTGCGGCGGGCCTCGCGATCAGCCTGCCCACGCCCGGTTTCAGCATCGAGCCGTACGTCTCCCCCGGATTCCGTTACCGCCATGCGTCGGGGACGGGTAAGACGAACTTTGGGTACACCATCGGGGCGAACGTGAGCTTCGGCATGTTCGGCGTGCATGCGGCCTACGATTACGAGCACGTGAGCGGCGGTCACATCGGCATCCTCGGCCTCGGGGCGAACCTTGCGATCAAGGTGCCGCTCGGCATGTGAGGCTGGTTCACAAGCGCGATTGAAGCCACTACCTTTGGGGCGCGCCGTTCCCGGCGCGCCCCTTTCGTTCCCAGGAGTCATGTGACGGGTCGGTCCCTGGTCCTGCGAGCGTCGATCCTCGCGCTGGCGCTCGCCGTGAGCGGCTGTGCGCTCACGCTCGACTCGAGCCATCTGGGTGTGCCGGTGAGCCTGGCCGGCGCCGCCGCGGCCCCGGATTCGGGGGTGCCGTTTCGCGTCACCAAGCATCCGGTGTACCTGCTCGCGGGCCTGCTGCCGGTGTCGCAGCCCAACCTGGAGGACGTGCTGGCGGGGCAGTTGGGGACGGGGGCGCGCATCGACAACCTCCGCGTCCGCGTGCGGAGCCGCTGGAGCGACCTGCTGGTGACGGCGCTGACCTTCGGGCTGGTGGTGCCGCGGTCGGCGACGTTCGAGGGGGTCGTGGTGCCGAAATAGGCGGAAGGCGAGGGGTCTCGCTCCGCGACAAAAATACGCAGTCGCTTCGCGAGACCCCTCGCCTTCCGCCTATCCCTCCACCAGCTCGCGCACCAGCGCCGTCGTCCGCTCCGCCGCGCCGCGGCCCTGCTGCACCAGCTGCTTGCCCGCCTGGCCCGCTTTGCGCCGCGCGGCCGGGTCGTGATACCACACGAGACATTGCGAGTGCAGCGGATGGCGCCCGTCGGCGGGCAGCGCCACCGCGCCGCCCCGCTCGATCAGGAGCGCGGCGTCGCGGCTCATGTGCCAATGGGGGCCCACGGTGACGGGGACGCCGAACACGGCGGGCTCGAGCACGGAGTGCAACCCCGCGCGGGTGTAGCCGCCGCCCACGAACGCGACGTCGGCCAGGGCGTACAGGTCGGCGAGGATGCCGACGCGATCGACCACGATCACGGGGGAGGGGGACACGTGCTCGAGCTGGGACAGGCGGACGGGGCGCGGCAGCTTCAAGTGCCGGGCGCGCTCGGCGATCAGGGCCAGGTGATCGGGGTTGGGCTCGTGCGGCGCCAGCACGAGGCGCGCGGCCGGCACCTGGGCGAGCAGGTCGACGAACGCGGGCAGCACGACGGCTTCGTCGGCGGGCCAGGTGGAACCCGCCACGAGCGTGAACGTACCCGCGGGGAATACAGCGAGTCGGGCGAAGGGCTCGCGGGTACGGTCGAAGCGCTCGGCCCGCTCGGCGACGCTGTCGTAGCGCGTGTCGCCGGTCACCTCGATCGCTTCGCGCCGGGCGCCGAGCTGCTGGAGCCGGCGGCCGTCGTCCTCGCTGATCGTCCCCACGCGATCGAGCGCGCGGTAGGCCGGCTCCGCCCAGCGGCGCGCCGGCCAGCGCAGGCGCGAGCTGTCGAGGGCCACCGTCGCGGAAATGAGTCCCAGCTTCGTGCCGCGCCGCCGCGCGGCCAATGTGAGCTCGGGCCACACGTCGAGCTTCGAGAACACCAGCGCCGAGGGTCGGAGGGCGTCGAGCGCCGCGGCCACATCCGCCGCGCGGTCGAACGGCAGGTAATCCGTGAAGTCCACGGGGAGCGTGCGCGCGAGCCGCTCGGCGGACGGGGAAAAGAAGGTGTAGACCAAGTGCCACTGCGGCCGCTCGGCGCGGAGCGACTCGAGCACCGGTTTCGCCTGTAACCCTTCGCCCACCGACGGTGCATGCACCCAGACGAGGGGCCGCGCGGGGTCGCGCTGCCTCCGCCCCCACGCCCCCAGCCGCTCCAGCACGCCGCGGCGCGCGTCCACTCCGCGGGCGATCTTCTTGTCGAAGCGGGCGGCGAGCGGCAGGGCTCGCTCGGCCAGCCGCACGCTCAGCCGGTATATGAAGGAAGGGCGGTCCTCCATCACCGCGCCCGGTCGGTCGTCTTGCTGCGGTAGACCGAGTCCAGGACGGCCCGGAACACCTCGACGGGGGCCGCCCCTTCGAGCAACCCTCCCTCGATGTAGAACGTGGGCGTGCTGACGGCGCCGGCGGCGCCGGCGCGCGCCGCATCCTCGCGCACTTCGGCCGCCGTGGCCTTGGCGCTGACGCAGCGGGCCAGCCGCGCGTGATCGAGCCCGGCCGAGTCGCCGAGCGCCAGCAGGTAGGGCGCGGGGTCCTTGCGGGAGGCCCAGGCATCCTGGTGCTGGAATAACAGGTCGTGCAGCGGCCAGAACTTCCCCTGCCGGGCCGCGCACATGGCCAGCTCGGCGGCGGCGGTGGCGTTGGGGTGCCGCGTGGTGAGCGGCAGATTGACGTAGACGAACCGGACCTTCCCCGTCTGCACGTATTCCTTTTCCAGGAGCGGCATGGTGGTGAGGGCGAAGGAGCGGCAATAGGGGCACTGAAAGTCGGACATCTCGTACACGGTCACGGGCGCGTCGGGACGACCCTTGGCGCGGGCGGCGAGGGGGTCGGGGGAAGAGGGGGGAGCGGGAGCCTGCCCGTGGGCGGGTGAGACAGCGGTCAGGAGCACGCACGTGGCCGCGGCGAGACGCATCGTCGGGACTCTGGCGTTCGAAGGTGGGCTTACCATAGTGGCTCGCGTCGCCGCGCGCCACTGGTAGGCTGCGGTAGAGCTGGTTACGGTTCGACCACGTCGACGGTCTG
>Ga0209156_10002439_pt1 | contig 14539 bp, 9 predicted proteins | sample GraSoiAngelo_124_FD_185881 | JGI IMG/M metagenome (GOLD analysis project Ga0209156, IMG submission 185881) | Grasslands soil microbial communities from the Angelo Coastal Reserve, California, USA - 14_0927_05_20cm (SPAdes) (version 2) | ecosystem: Environmental > Terrestrial > Soil > Grasslands ...
GAGCTGGGAGATGTCGCCCGCGGCTTCTCGACGCTCCTGCAGCGGCTGAACGAATACACCAGCTACCTGCGCACGCTCGCCGGCAAGCTGGCCCACGAGATCCGCACGCCGCTCACCATCGTGCGTTCCTCCCTCGACAACCTCGAGTCCGAGGAGGTGCCGCCTTCCGCGCGCGCCTACCTCGAGCGTGCCCGCCAGGGGAGCGAGCGGCTCAACGCCATTCTCATTGCCATGGGTGCGGCCACCCGGGTCGAGGAAGCCATCGGCAGCGCCGAGCGGGTGAACTTCGATCTGCGGGCGGTGCTGGAGTGCGCCGTGGCCGCCTACCGCGGCGCCTTCCGCGAGCGCACTTTCCGCACCGAGCTGCCGACCGAGCCGGTGACCCTCCGCGGCGCCCCCGACCTCATCGTGCAGATGCTCGACAAACTCATCGACAACGCCGTGGACTTCAGCCCCGCGGGGGCGCCGATCACCGTGCGGCTGCGCCTGGATGCGCAGGCGGCCCTCATCGAGGTCGACAACCCCGGCCCCGCCTTGGCCGCGCACGTCCAGGGGCGCCTCTTCGAGTCACTGTGGCAGTCGCGCGCCGGCGCCGACAGCCGGCCCCACTTCGGTCTCGGCCTGTATATCGTGCGACTGATCGCCGAGTTCCACGGCGGCGAGGCCTCTGCCGTCAACCTCCCCGACGGCAGCGGCGCGCGGTTCGTCGTGCGCCTGGCTCGCTGAAAGCCGCCTGCCGTGTTTCCCCCTAGGGTATTCGCCGGGGGCGAGCCGTGGGGAGTAGCACCCAGTGGTTGTCGACAAATTGCGACATGGCGTTTTTCTTTGGAATCAGTATAATTCGGCGCTGAAAACACCGTCCGAACAATAGTTTCCAACTTTGGCCGGGTGGTTTATCGAGACCATGATGCGCAGAAGCTGCGCCTGGAAGGACATACCAACAGAAACCTGGGGATCGACGCGGGCACGGGTAACGACAGCTGCTAACTTGTTGCAGGTGTCAGGAACGACATGACGCGTGGATGAACACGCGGGCCTCGCAATAGAAGCCGGGGCATCGGCTCCAAACGTTTCAGCCGAAAGTTTAGATGCTCGTGATGACGCGACGTGCCGCAGCGCTGCGCGGATTCAGCTGAATCCGAAAGGCGCGCTCCGCACCAGCTGACAGCGAACCACCCGGTCGTCGAACGATGAGGCAGAACCTGAAGCCCCGCCAACTGAGCGGGGCTTTTTTTTGCCTGCGATAATCCTCAGGGGAGTCGTCGCGCAAGGGTAGGTGATGCTTGAGCCAACTCGCGGCTAGCGGCGTCGGATTGCTGCTCGCGCTCTCGGTGCTCGGGATCTTCGCCGCGCGCCGCACGCCCGGCACTCGCCTCATCTACGCAGCCTGCGCAGCTGTCTGTGCGGGTCTGGCGGGCGTGGCGCTGCTCAGGCTGCTCGCGCCGGCTGGCGGGCTCGAATCCGTCGAGATCCCCATCGGGCTGCCGCTCGGCCGCACATTCCTCGGCCTCGATCCTCTGAGCGCCGCGTTCGCCCTCATCGTCAACCTGGCCGCGGCCATCGTGAGCGGCTACGCCATCGGCTACGGAGTACACGCCCGCGAGCCGCAGCGGGTCGTGCCCTTCTACCCGGCCTTCATCGCCGGCATGAATCTGGTGCTGCTGGCACAGGATGCGTTTTCCTTCCTCGTCGGCTGGGAGCTCATGTCGCTCGCCTCCTGGGCGCTGGTGCTGAGCGAGCACCGTTCTCCCGAGAACCGCCACGCCGCGCTGGTGTATCTCATCATGGCATCGGGCGGTGCCCTGACGCTGCTGCTCGCGTTCGGCCTGCTCGCCGGCCCCGAGGGCGGATACTCGTTCGAGGCGATCCGTCGCGTGAGCGCGTCCGGCGTCGGCCCGATCGTTCTACTGCTCGCGCTGCTCGGAGCCGGCTCCAAGGCAGGCCTCGTGCCGCTGCACGCGTGGCTGCCGCTCGCGCACCCGGCCGCGCCGAGTCACGTCTCCGCATTGATGAGCGGAGTGATGACCAAGGTGGCGGTCTATGGCTTCGTGCGGCTGGTCTTCGACCTGGCAGGTCCCCCCGCATGGTGGTGGAGCGTTCCGGTACTGGTGATCGCCGCCGTCACCGCACTGCTGGGGGTCCTGTATGCGTTGATGGAACACGATCTGAAGCGGCTGCTCGCGTACCACACCGTCGAGAACATCGGCATCATCTTCATCGGCCTGGGGCTGGCGCTTGCGTTCGAGGCGAGCGGCCTGCGCGCCGCGGCGGCGCTGGCGTTCGCGGCGGCGATCTTCCACGTATTCAATCACTCGCTCTTCAAGAGTCTGCTGTTCATGGGCTCGGGGGCGGTGCTCAATGCGACCGGGGAACGCGACATGGAGCGCCTCGGCGGACTGATCAAGGCAATGCCGGCGACGGCGGTGGCGTTTCTCGTCGGATGCATCGCCATCTCGGCGCTTCCGCCCTTCAACGGCTTCGTCTCCGAATGGCTCACGTTCCAGGCGATTCTCCTGAGCCCGCAGCTGCCGCAGTGGGTTCCGAGGCTGCTGGTTCCTGCCGTCGGCGCGACCCTCGCCTGCTCGGCCGCGCTCGCCGCGGCGTGCTTCGTCAAGGCGTTCGGCATGACCTTCCTCGGCCGCCCGCGCACGCAGGCGGCCTCGAGCGCCGCAGAGACCGACCGCTGCTCGCAGATCGCGATGCTCTCGCTCGCGCTGCTGTGTCTGCTGGCCGGGATCCTGCCCGGTTTCGTCATCGACAGCCTGGGGGCCGTGACGCAGATGGCCGTGGGAGCCCGGCTCGCGCCGCAGTCCGGCCAGGCGTGGTTGCGGATCGTGCCCATCGACATCCACCGCAGCGCCTACAGCGGGCTCCTCGTGTTCGTCATGATTCTGCTCGCCGCCGCCGCAACCGCCTTCGCGGTGCGCCGCGTTGCCTCGCACGCCCTGCGCCGCTCCGCGGCCTGGGACTGCGGCTTCCCGGATGCCAGCCCCGCGACGCAGTACACGGCGGGAAGCTTCGCGCAGCCCATCCGGCGCGTGTTCGGCAGCGTCGTGTTTCGTGCGCGCGAGCAGCTCACCATGCCGCGACCTGGTGATACCGCGGTGGCGCGGCTGCAGGTCGAGCTGCGCGACACGGTGTGGGACGCGCTCTACACGCCCATCATCCGGCTCGTCGCGGCCACGGCCGAGCGGCTGAACCGGATGCAATTCCTGACGATCCGCAACTATCTGACGCTGGTGTTCGCGGCGCTGGTCGCGCTGCTGATCATCGTCGGGACCTGGCGATGAGCTACTCCGACTGGCTCATCCAGCTTGCGCAAACGGCTCTGGTCCTCGGGCTCGCTCCACTCCTGTCCGGCGTGACGCGCAAGATCCGCGCGCGGCTCCTGCGCCGCCAGGGAGCCTCGGTCCTGCAGCCGTATCACGACCTGCTGAAGCTGATCCGCAAGGAAGCGGTGGTCGCCGAGAACGCCTCCTGGCTGTTCCGCGCCGCCCCCTACCTGATCTTCGCCACCACCTGGGTGGCCGCCGCACTGGTGCCGACGTTCGCGAGCGGTCTGCCGCTCGGTGCCGTCGCCGACATCATCGTCATCGTCGCACTGCTCGGAACCGCACGCTTCCTGCTGGCGCTCGCCGGGCTCGACGTCGGCACGAGCTTTGGCGGCCTCGGCTCGAGCCGCGAAATGCTGTTCGCATCGCTCGCGGAGCCGGCCATGCTGATGGCCGTCTTTACGCTCTCGCTCTTTGCGGGCTCGACGCAGCTCTCGTCGATCTCGGCCTACATGCTCGGACCCGGTGCCGGCATCAACATCTCGCTCGCCCTCGCCCTGGTGGCGCTGATCATCGTCTCGATCGGGGAAAACGCCCGCATCCCGGTCGACAACCCCGCGACCCACCTCGAGCTCACCATGGTCCACGAGGCCATGATTCTCGAATACTCCGGCCGTCACCTGGCGGTGCTCGAAGCCGCCGCGGCGGTGAAGCTGCTGCTGTACCTGTCGCTCATCGCGTGCGTGTTCACGCCCTGGGGTACGGCCGTCGCCGGTGCCGGAGTGCTCGCCTACGCCGTCGGGCTCCTCGCCTGGGCCATGAAGCTCGCGCTGCTGGCATTCCTGCTGGTGCTGTTCGAGACCGCCATCGCCAAGATGCGGGTGTTCCGCGTACCGGAGTTTCTCGGCATTGCGCTCATGCTGGGGCTCCTCGGAACGATCCTGCTGTTCGTCTCGAGGGTCTCGCGATGAGTCCGCTCGACAGCGACATCGCCCATCTGCTGGCGGGGTCCATGGTTCTCTTGAGCTTTCTGCTCCTGTATCAGGACCGCATGTTTGCGCTCCTCAACGTGTTCGCGCTGCATGCCTATGCGCTGGCGTGCTCGGTCGCCTGGCAGGCCTATCTGCAGCGCGCGCCGCATCTGTTCATCACGGCGCTCATCGCCCTGCTGTTCAAGGGCGTGATCATTCCGCTCGCCCTGCGCCGCATCGTGGTGCGCCTGGGGATTCATCGCAGCATCGAGACCGTCGTCAGCGTCGGACCGACGATGCTGTTCGGCATTGCGCTGGTGGGACTGTCCATCGTCGTCATGCTGCCGGTGACGCAGGCGGAAGGGCCATTCGTGCGCGAGGATCTCGCCTTCGCACTGTCGGTGCTGCTGCTCGGATTTCTGATGATGGTGACGCGTCGCAACGCCGTGAGTCAGGTCATCGGATTCATGTCGCTGGAGAACGGTCTGGTGCTCGCCGCGAGCGGCGCGCGCGGCATGCCGCTGGTGGTCGAGATCAGCGTCGGGTTCTCGGTGCTCATCGCCTTCATCGTCATCGGCATCTTTCTGTTCCGCATCCGCGAGCGATTCGACACGGTGGATCTGCAGGCCCTCGACATGTCGCGCGGCGAAGCGCTGTGAGCCCCTCCATGGGACAGCTGGCGCTCACCGCACTGCTGTGCACCCCCGCCCTCGGCGCCGTGCTGCTCGCGGCGATCCCGAGGTACCGTCTCGCCGCGGCTCTCAACGTGACCCTGTGCGCGCTCACGCTCAGCTGCGCCGCGGCGCTCTACCGGCACCGGCCGCAGCCCTCGCTTTATCTGCTGGTCGACGATCTCAATACGGTGTTCCTGTTCGTCGGCGCGCTGGTGGGCTTCAGCACCAGCGTGTTCAGTGCCGGCTACATCGCGCACGAGCTGCAGACGCGAAGGCTCAAGGCGCGTGATCTGCGCTTCTATCACGCCATGTACCAGCTGCTGATGTTCGCCATGAATCTCGCGCTGGTGTCGAACAACATCGGACTCATGTGGGTGGCGATCGAGCTGGCGACCCTCACCACCGTGATGATGGTGGGCATCTACCGCACCAATGCGGCGCTCGAGGCGGCGTGGAAATACTTCATTCTGGGGTCGGTCGGCATCGCGCTCGCCCTGTTCGGCACGATCCTCGTGTACCTCGCGGCGCAGGAGCACCTGGGCCAGGGAATGGTCGCGATGGCCTGGGACCGCCTGGCGGTGAGCTCGGCCAGCTTCGATCCCTCGCTCCTGAACCTGGCGTTCGTCTTCCTGCTGCTCGGCTACGGCACGAAAGTGGGCCTGGTCCCGGTGCACGCCTGGCTGCCGGACGCGCACGCCGAAGGCCCGACGCCCATCTCGGCGGTGCTCTCCGGCCTCCTGCTCAACGTGGCGCTGTTTGCGCTGTTGCGATTCAAACTGATCATCGCCGGCAATCCGCACGTGCTCGCGCCCGGCCCGATGATGGTGACGATGGGCTTCACCTCGCTCCTGTTCGCGGGTTTCATGCTCTACCGGCGCCGCGACATCAAGCGCATGTTTGCGTATTCCTCGATCGAGCACATGGGCATCATCACGCTCGCCTTCGGCCTGGGCGGGCCGCTGGCCAGCTTCGCGGGACTGCTGCACATGACCATGCACAGCCTGACGAAGTCCGCCATCTTCTTCGGCGTCGGCTACATCTCACAGCTCGAGGGGACGCAGCGCACCGCGGACATCCGCGGGCTCACGCACAGTCAACCGCTGCTCGGCTGGCTGCTGGTGTTGGGTGTGGTCGCCATCGCGGGGCTGCCGCCGTTCGGGATCTTCACCAGCGAGTTCCTGCTGGTGACGTCGACCTTCGCGCGCTCGCCCTGGCTGGCGATTCTGCTGGTGGCGGGTCTGCTGATCGCATTCAGCGCCCTCGCGCTGCGGCTTCAGGGCCTCGCCTTCGGCGACACCGAGCGGCGACACCTGCTGCCGGCGTGGCGTCTCGCGCCGATGACGCTGCATCTGCTGCTGGTCGCAGCGGCGGGCGTCTACCTGCCCGCACCCGTCGTCGCCTGGTTCCGCCACGTGGCCGGCCAGCTGGGATAGGGGGCGCAGGTGCTCGAGGCTCTGTTCGCAGATTCGGGCCCGGATGTCGCGCATCGCGGCTGGCCGCGCACGCCGGTCGGCCCCGACTCCTGGCGTGCGATCGGGGAGGCCTTGCGCGAGGGCAAGCTCGATCTGCTTGGGCTTTGGGGCGATATCGGCGCCGTGCAGTGCGTGCTGTACGAGCCCGCCACGCGCCAGATAATGAGTGCGTCCCTCGACGCGCGCGCCGGCAAAGTCCCCTCGCTCGCACCGTTCCACCCACCGGCATCCCGCCTGGAGCGCTCGGCCAGCGATCTGTTCGGTATCGAGTTCACCGGGCTTCCCGATCCACGGCCGTGGCTCGACCACGGGCGCTGGCCCGTGCAGCATCCCCTGGCCGAATCGCCGCGCCCGGGCGCAGCCCTGCCGCCCTATCGGTTTCTCGAGGCCGAGGGCCCGAGTCTGCATCAGATCGCGGTCGGTCCGGTGCACGCGGGCATCATCGAGCCGGGTCATTTCCGCTTCACGGCGAGCGGGGAAACGATCGTACGGCTCGAAGAACGCTTGGGCTACACGCACAAGGGCATCGACAGGCTCCTGTGCGGCAAGTCGATCGAGGAGGCGGCACGACTGGCGGCGCGCGTGTCCGGGGACAGCACCGTGGCGTACTCGCTGGTGTTCGCTCGCGCGGTGGAAGCCGCGCTCGAGTTCGATCCGCCGCCGCGCGCGCTGTGGTTGCGGGCGGTGATGGCCGAGCTCGAGCGGATCGCGAATCACCTCGGGGACGTGGGAGCCGTCTGCAATGACGCCGCGTTCTCGATGATGCACGCGGAGTGCGGCATCCTGCGCGAGCAGACCCTGCGCGCCTGCGCCACCGCCTTCGGTCATCGCCTGATGATGGACTGCGTGGTACCCGGCGGAGTCGCCGTGGATCTCGAGCCGGCGGGCGTCGCGGCGATCCTGTCCCTCACCGCAAGCCTGCGCGGGCAATTCCCGGAGCTGGTCGAGCTCTACGAGAACACGGCCTCGCTCCAGGATCGCACCGTCGGCACGGGTGTCGTGTCGAGCGCGCTCGCGGCGCAGTTCGCCGCCCCCGGTTATGTCGGCCGGGCGTCCGGGCGCTCATTCGATGCGCGGATCTGCGTGCCCTATCCCCCCTACGATGCGGCGCCCCTCGAGATCGCGGTCCGGTCCGAAGGCGATGTCGATGCGCGCGTCTGGGTGAGGATCCAGGAGATCCAGCACAGCATCGGCTGGCTCGAGCGCTCGCTCGCCACGCTGCCCGCCGGCCCGGTGCGCTCAGGCATCCGTGCCGTGCCCGCGACCAGCGTCGAGGGCGCTGCGCTCGTCGAGGGGTTCCGGGGCGATGTGCTCGGCTACGCGCGCCTCGGCGCCGGACGGCGCATCGAGCGCTGCCACCTGCGCGATCCGTCGTGGTTGCTGTGGCCGCTGCTGGAGGCGGCGATCGAGGGCAACATCGTCGCGGACTTCCCGCTGTGCAACAAGTCGTTCAACTGCTCCTACTCCGGACATGACCTGTAGTTCCACGCCAGCTTCCTGACCCCTTATGCGCAGACGTCTGTTCAAGAACCTCATCACGGCACCATGTACGGAAGCCGTCAGCGAACCGACGGACGGGTTCGAAGCCGCCGGTGAAGAGCTGCGCGGCGCCATCGCCCGCAGGCTCGGGCGCAGTCTCGCGATCCGCGAAGTCGACGCCGGTTCGTGCAACGGCTGCGAGCTCGAGATCCACGCGCTCTCCAACGCCTTTTACGATATCGAGCGATTCGGCATCCGCTTCGTGGCCTCGCCCCGCCACGCCGACGTGCTGCTCGTCACCGGGCCTGTGACGCTCAACATGCGCGAAGCCCTCGAGCGCACCTGGGCCGCCATGCCGGCGCCGAAGTGGGTCATCGCCGCGGGTGACTGCGGCGCCGGGTGCGGCGTGTTCGCAGGCAGCTATGCCTGCGTGGGCGCGGTCTCGAAGGTCCTTCCGGTCGATCTCGTGATCCGCGGCTGCCCGCCGACACCGGTGCAGCTGCTGCAGGGATTGCTGTGGCTCATGTCGGGGGCCGACAATGCCGCCGCCCCCGCCGTCATGAGCTGAGCCGCGCTTTTCAGTCGCCCTGCTTTGGTGCGTATCTTGCGAGCCACTCTTGCCGCGCGCGACGGCGCACCTCTTCCGAATCCGCGCTCCCGAACCTCCGCTGGGGCCGCGGCGGCGCGGGATACCGGCCCATTTTGGAGTTCCAGTAGGCCCACGAACGCGGGTCGATTATCCCGGGCGGCGCGTGATCGAGAGCGTCCCTGAGGTCGTCATCCGAGACGAACTGCCGAATAACGCGCATGTCCTCGTGCACAGCGTAGGTCATTGCATACGCCATGAACTGCACCGGATCACGAAGTGCCTTCTCGGGCGGCTCGAACCAAATGACCCGCCGTGCAATTTCCAACATGGCGGGCGTTGTGGGGATCGCGTTCACAACTCGTGGCCAAAGTCTCGACCGGTGGGTTCGATGCCAGGCAGATGATCCAGGTCGGTCTCGCGCGCCGCTGTCACCAGGCGAAGCTTCATTGCTTCGGGCAAATCGCGCAGATTCCCATCGTCAAAATAGGATAGGGCTTTCAGTGTGATTTGTGGATTGAACGACGGCCCGTAGATCTTGGCGGCTGCGACCAGCGCAGTCGGTAGACTCACTTTGCCGAGTGTGATCAGTGCATCCATGTCGATGTAGTCACGGGCTTGTGCGCGAACTTGTATCACCGAAGCCTTGGTTCCCGCCAAATCAAGCAGGGATGCAACCTGCAGCCCGTTGTCCTTTACCACAAGAGGCGGTTCCAAGCGTGACAGTTCTGGCACTCCAAAAAATGAGATTCTCACCGGACCGCCACGCTGAACGATCGCAGTCAACGTGTCCTCCGCACGCTGGATGATTTTTGCGCCGGCAAGAAACGGGATTCCGGTCTCGAGAGCGCGCACGTCGAACTTCCGGCCGCCGAAGAAATCGAAGTCCGCCGATTCCCGGTGACCTAAATGCAACGCCAGCGCGGTCCCTCCGTACAGCACGAAGTCCTTGGGGATCGCACAGAGCTCGGGCCAAATACGCCGCTGTGACGGCGGCAGGATCTCGAGTCGAGGGAAGATCTCCGTCATGAGTACCGCTCAGACGCGCTACAGGCGTACGTAGCATTTTACGGCATCGGCCGGGGTCGGGCACCGCACTTCGTCATACTCAGTCAGCGCACCCCTGTCAGCCCACGCCCAGGTAGTTGAGGATTCCGCGCGCCGCCTCGCGCCCCTCGAACACCGCGGTCACCACCAGGTCCGAGCCGCGCACCATGTCGCCGCCGGCAAACACCTTGGAGTTTGTGGTCTGAAACGGCTGCGCAGGGTGCGCCGATACGCGCACCCGGCCGTTCTCGTGCAGGCGGATCTGATGCGCGTCGAGCCACGGCGGCGGACTGGGCAGGAAGCCGAAGGCGATGATGACCGCGTCCGCGGGCACGATCTGCTCCGAGCCCGCCACGGCCTGGGGCACCCGCCGCCCGCGCGCATCCGGCTCGCCGAGGCGCGTGTGCACCAGCTTCACGCCCTCCACCTGCTCGGCGCCCACGATCTCGATCGGCTGGCGGTTGAAGAGGAATTCCACCCCTTCCTCACGGCTGTTGCGGTAGTCGCGCCGCGAGCCGGTCATGTTGCCCTCATCGCGCCGGTAGGTGCAGGTGACGGACTGCGCCCCCTGGCGGATGGCGGTGCGGTTGCAGTCCATGGCGGTATCGCCGCCCCCGAGCACCATCACGCGCTTGCCGCGCATGCTGATGAGCGCGTTGCCGCTGCCGGGGAACCCCAGCTCGTGCCGGATGTTGGAAATGAGGTACGCCAGCGCCTCGTACACTCCCGGCAGATCCTCCCCCGGAAAGCCCCCCCTGACAGAGGTATAGGTCCCCAAGCCGAGGAACACGGCATCGTATTCTGCCAGCAGGCCGCCGAAGGCCCCGGCGCCGACCTCGCAACCGAGGCGAAACTCGACGCCCATGTCAGCCATGATCTCGTGGCGCTTCTCCAGCACCTCCTTCTCGAGCTTGAAGGGCGGGATGCCGAAGGTGAGCAGTCCCCCGATGCGCTCGTGGCGATCGAACACCACCGGCTGCACGCCGTTGCGCACCAGGATGTCGGCGCACCCCAGTCCCGCCGGCCCCGCGCCGACGATCGCGACGCGCTTCTGCGCAGGCCGCACGTTCGACATGTCCGGCCGCCAGCCGGCCTTGAGCGCCTCGTCGGTGATGTATTTCTCGATCGCACCGATGCTGACGGCGCCCAGCCCGTCATTGAGCGTGCAGGCGCCCTCGCACAGGCGATCCTGCGGGCAGATGCGGCCGCATACTTCGGGGAGCGAGTTGGTCTTGTGGGACAGCTCGGCCGCCTCGAACAGATTCCCCTCCTCGATCAGCTTCAGCCAGTTGGGGATGTAGTTGTGAACCGGGCACTTCCATTCGCAGAAGGGATTGCCGCAGCTCAAGCAGCGCCCCGCCTGCTGCGCCGCGCCGCTCGCATCGTAGGAGGCGTAGATCTCGCGGAAATTGCCCACCCGCGCCTCGACCGCCGTCTTGGGCGGCTCCGAGCGCGGGATGTCGAGGAATTGCAGGTTCTTGTCGGCCATGCGCCTCTTGCGCGAATCTTCAGGCCGCGCGCCGCAGGCTCTCGACCAGCGAGTCGATGGAGGCCGCCTTGGGCTTCACCACCCAGAACTTGGGCAGAAAGGTGCGCAGGTCATTCACGATTTCCCCGGCCCAGACGCTGGCGGTCTCGGCGACGTGCCGCTCGAGCAGCGCCTCGAGGTGCTGCACGTTCGACTGCATCGCCTCGGGGTGAATGCGGCTGATGTCGATGAGCTCGTGGTTGTAGCGATCGACGAAGTTGCGCTCCAGGTCCAGCACGTAGGCGAAGCCGCCGGTGAAGCCGGCGCCGAAGTTGACCCCGGTGCGCCCCAGCACGCACACCGCACCTCCGGTCATGTACTCGCAGCAGTGATCGCCTGCGCCCTCGATCACCGCCACCGCGCCTGAATTGCGCACCGCGAAGCGCTCGCCGGCGAGGCCAGCCGCGTACAGCTCCCCGCCGGTGGCGCCGTACAGGCAGGTGTTGCCCATGATGATCGTGTCCTTCGCCACGAAGCGCGCGGCGCGCGGGTGGCGCAGCACGATCCGGCCGGCCGCCATGCCCTTGCCGACGTAGTCGTTGGCATCACCCTCCAGGTACAGGTTGAGGCCGCCGGCGTTCCATACGCCGAAGCTCTGCCCGGCATTGCCGCTGCAGCGCACGGTGAGCGGCGCATCCTCCATGCCGTAGTTGCCCCAGCGCCGCGCAATCTCGCCCGAGACGCGCGCGCCGATGGAGCGGTTGAAGTTGCTGAGCTCGTAGTGCCACTCGCCGCCGCTCCGGTTCTCGATGGCGCTGAGCATGTCGCGCACCATGCGCTCGGCGAGCTCGCCCTGATCGAAGGGCGCATTCGAGGGCGTGAGGCAGAACTGCGGCGCATCGGAGGCGAGGCCGCCGGTCGACAGGATGGGGGTGAGGTCGAGCTTGCGCTGCCGCGGGGTGGCGCCGCTTTGCACCTCGAGATACTCGGTGCGGCCGATGAGCTCGGCGAGCGTGCGCACCCCGAGGGAGGCGAGGATCTCGCGCACCTCCTCGGCCACGAAGCGGAAGTAGTTGATCACCATCTCGGGCAGGCCCGTGAAGTACTTCGAGCGCAGCACGTTGTGCTGGGTGGCGATGCCGGTGGTGCAGTTGTTCAGATGGCAGATGCGCAGGTACTTGCACCCGAGCGCCACCATCGGCGCGGTCCCGAAACCGAAGCTCTCCGCGCCGATGATCGCCGCCTTCACCACATCGAGCCCGGTCTTCAGCCCGCCGTCGGTCTGCAGGCGCACGCGGTGGCGCAGATCGTTGCGGCGCAGGGTCTGATGGGTCTCCGCGAGTCCGAGCTCCCACGGCGTGCCGGCGTACTTGATGGACGACAGCGGGCTCGCGCCGGTGCCGCCGTCGTACCCGGAGATGGTGATCAGGTCGGCGTACGCCTTGGTCACCCCCGCGGCCACCGTCCCCACCCCCGGCTCCGCCACCAGCTTCACCGACACCAGCGCTGCGGGGTTGATCTGCTTCAGATCGAAGATCAGCTGCGCCAGATCCTCGATCGAGTAGATGTCGTGATGCGGCGGCGGGGAGATGAGCCCGACGCCCGCTCGTGCGAAGCGCAAGGTGGCGATCATGTCGTTGACCTTGTGACCGGGGAGCTGTCCGCCCTCGCCGGGCTTGGCCCCCTGGGCGATCTTGATCTGCAGCACCTCGGCGTTGATCAGGTACTCGGGGGTCACGCCGAAGCGCCCGGAAGCCACCTGCTTGATCTTGGAGTTGCGCTCGGTGCGATAACGCGCCGGATCCTCGCCCCCCTCGCCGGAGTTGGAGCGCGCGCCGAGTCGGTTCATGGCGATGGCGAGCGCCTCGTGCGCCTCGGGCGAGAGCGCGCCGAGGGACATGCCGGCGCTGTCGAAGCGCGCCAGAATGGCCTCCGCCGGCTCGACTTCCGCGAGCGGGATCGGGCCCGCGGCGGGCCTGAGCGCGAGCAGGTCGCGGAACGTGGAGGCGGGGCGCTCGTTCACCAGGCGGGCGAACAGCTTGTAGTGCTCATAGTCCCCGGAGATCACCGCGGCCTGCAGGGCGGCGATCACGTCCGGGTTGTACATGTGGTACTCGCCCCCGTGCATGTACTTGAGGAGTCCACCCTGCGCGATCGCCTCGCGCGGATTCCACGCCCGCGCGGCAAGCTCTTTGAGGTCGGCCTCGAGGTCCACGAAGTCCGCGCCGGCCACGCGGCTCGCCGTGCCCGTGAAGCACAGCTCGACCACCTCCTGCGCCAGTCCCACGATCTCGAACAGCTGCGAGCTGCGGTAACTGGCGATGGTGGAGATGCCCATCTTCGACATGATCTTGAACAGGCCCTTTCTCAGGCCCGCGCGGTAGCTGCGTCCGAGCTCGAGGCGCGCCGCGAAGTCGAGCTTCACGCGGCCGCGGCGCATCATCTCGAACAGCACCTGGTACGCCATGTACGGATACACCGCGGTCGCCCCATAGCCGATCAGGCAGGCGAAATGATGCGGCTCGCGCGCGGTGCCGGTCTCGATGAGCAGGTTGCACTTGCAGCGCAGGCCGGTCTTCAGCAGGTGTTGATGCACCGCTCCGGTCACCAGCAGCGCGTGCGCGGGAATACGGCCCTTGATGAGGTAACGGTCCGAGAGCAACAGCACCAGCTTCCCCTCGCGCACCGCGCTCTCCGCCTGCGCGCACAGGCGCAGGATCGCCTGGCGCAGCCCTTCCGCGGGCTCGTACTGCAGGTCGATGAACTCGTGCGTCACCTCCTCGATCGCCAGGATCTGACGGAGCTTTCTCTGCGAGAGGATCGGCGAGCCGAGCACGATCTGGCGCGCGTGCCCGGGCGCGGGCTCGAAGATGTTGCACTCCGGTCCGATCTGCGTCTGCAGCGACATGACGATCGATTCGCGCAAGCTGTCGATGGGCGGATTGGTGACCTGGGCGAACTGCTGGCGGAAGTAGTCATACAGCGAGCGCACCGTGTGCGACAGCACCGGCATGGGCGTATCGTCGCCCATCGAGCCCACCGCCTCGTTCTCGTCCTGCGCCAGCACGCGGATGATGTCGTCGCGCTCTTCCTGCGTGACGTTGAACATCTTCTGATACAGCGACAGCGTGTCGCGATCCATGGGTTCGGCCGCGAGCCGCGCATCCACCAGGTCGCTCTCCAGGTAACGCACCCCCTGGCGCAGCCAGCTCTTGTAGGGATGGCGCTTCTTGAGGATCTCATCGATGTCCTGGGAGGCGAGCAGCGTGCCGCTCTTGAGGTCGAGCGCGAGCATGTCGCCGGGACCGAGCTTGCCCTTCTTCACCACGTCCTCGGGCTGGTAGTCCCACACTCCGGTCTCGGAGGCGATGGTGAGAACACGGTTGCGGGTGATGCAGAAGCGCGCCGGGCGCAGGCCGTTGCGATCGAGCGTGCACAGCGCATAGCGGCCGTCGGTCAGCACCACCCCGGCCGGGCCGTCCCACGGCTCCATGTGCACCGAGTAGTACTCGTAGAAGGCGCGCAGATCCGGGTCGAGCGCATCGAGGCCGTGCCAGGCCGGCGGCACCA
>Ga0209156_10002443_pt1 | contig 14518 bp, 14 predicted proteins | sample GraSoiAngelo_124_FD_185881 | JGI IMG/M metagenome (GOLD analysis project Ga0209156, IMG submission 185881) | Grasslands soil microbial communities from the Angelo Coastal Reserve, California, USA - 14_0927_05_20cm (SPAdes) (version 2) | ecosystem: Environmental > Terrestrial > Soil > Grasslands...
AATCCGTCGAGCACCGTCTGCACCGTGGCGCCGCCCTGGAAGGCGACCTCGGAGATCCGGTCGAGAGCGGTGAGGGTCCGCTGCTGGAAGCGGGCGTACGCCTGCAGCGCGAGCGCCAGCGCGCGATCGAGGCACTCGTTGAGGAAGACGACCTCTCCCGGCGCCGGCCGCCCGGGCTGCTCGTCGAGAAGCTGCAAGATGCGCTTGCGGAGCAGCGAATACTCGAGCGCGACTTCGTCGAGGTCGAATCCCTGATCGAGGCGCGTGAAAGCGTGGATCTCGGCCGCCTTGCGCGGCGTTGGCGGAGGCTCGTTGCCCGAAGCGCGCTCCTCGCAAAGCCGGGCGATGCGCTCGAGAAGCTCGGGGAGATGATCGCGCAACAGGAGGCGCTCGAGAGGGCGCGCCTTTGGCAACGCGCGCACATCCCGCTCCCAGCGGTCGAGAATCTGCTCGCGGTGGGCGCGCAGAAACTCTGAGAGCCGGATGTCCATTTCCTCCCGAAGAAAAGATGCGGCTGGCAGCCGGCATACGCCACCCATACGAGCGGCCGGCCAGGCGCTCGCGGCAAAAGCCGGCGCGCACCGCCCGCGAAAGCCGGTGCGCCCGGACGAGACCAAACCTAAGGCACGAGAACGTTGCTCGCCTGCGCCGCCGCGATGAGCGCGTCGCGGTCCTCCTCGAGGAGGAACCCGCGCGCCACCGCCGCCCGATCCGCCGCCCGGGTGACCGCTTTCACGTACCCGGGATGGACTGGACGCGGCGCAGAAGACGGTCGTTACCTCTCACGAGGATTCCTCCCTTGGAAATCTGTGGATCGGCGCTGCCGGACGCGGAGAGGTGGGTGGGTATGACCTCGGTCCCTACCCCGTCAAGCCGCGGCGAGTCGATCGACTGGAAACGCAGGAGGGATGTTGCGAAGTATTGCCGTCAGGCCGCTTTTGCGTTCCAGGCCTCTCGCGCCGCGGCCTGCTCCCGCTTGCTGAGCTTCTTGCGGTGCTCGTCGCAGATGAAGCCGAAGCGCGGCCCGCGCGACATGCGGCGGCATCCGGCCACCCGGCAGCGCATGTCGAGCTTGCGGCGTTTGCGACCCGGCCTACCACCGCGCACACCGTTCCCGATCCGGGCCCGCGCATCGCGCTCGAGCTCGCTCACGAGCGTGCCGAGCCGGGCGCGCAACGAGGTCGAGAGCTGCTCCACGATCCGATCCACGAACGTCTGGGCCATTCGCCACCCTCCGGGAACCTGGCCCCCGCCCCTGGACAACGGCTCTACTCCGTCCGAGACGAAAGTCCAGTTCCCGATTGTGGGCGATCGCCTGCGCAGGTCGGTAAACGGATCCAGGTTCCCCGCGACAAGGATCGAACCGCTCAAGAATCCGGTTCTCCGGACGATTCTCGATGCGTGCCGCAGCCTGTCGCCGCAACCGCCGCCTCCTCCGACGCGCGCCTGAGGGTCCTCCTCGTCGAGGATTCGGAAACCGCGCGCGCCATCGTGCGCGATCTCCTCGCCGTCGAAGAGCCGACCCTGGAGCTCGACGAGGCCGAGGACCTCGAGAGCGCCGTGCGCGCGCTCGCGGAGCGGTCCTACGACTGCGCCTTGGTGGATTACGAGCTCCCCGACGGACACGGGCTCGCGCTGCTCGGCGCCTCCGAGGACGAGGAAGGCCCGGCGCCCGCCATGGTGATGCTGACCGCGCACAACAATCCTGCCATGGCCATGCAGGCGCTCAAGGGCGGCGCGCAGGATTATCTCATCAAGGGCCGCTTCGACGGACCCATCCTCTCGCGCTCGATCCGCTACGCCATCGAGCGCAAGAAGGCCGCCGCCCTCCAGCTGCGCATGGTGCACGTCGAGCGGATGGTCGCCCTCGGCACCCTCACCGCCGGCGTGGCCCATGAGATCAACAATCCTCTCGCCTACGTGATGGGAAACCTCGGGTGCCTCTCCGAGCAGCTCACGCTCCTGCCCACCTCGAAGGAGTCGGAGGCGATGAAGGACATGGTCCGCGACGCCCTCGAAGGGTCGGAGCGCGTCCGCACCATCGTGCGCGACATGCGCGCCTTCACCCGCCGCGACGATCACGACAAGCGCACCGAGGTCGTGATCGAGAAGGTCGTCGAGCAGGCAATCGCCATGGCGGGCGTCGAGCTCCGCCATCGCGCCCGCATCGTCCGGAGGTTCTCCCCGGTTCCTCCGGTCCTCGCCAACGAGACCCGGCTCGCGCAGGTGTTCTTGAACCTCCTCATCAACGCGGCCCAGGCGATCCCCGAGGGCCGCATCGGCGAGCATGAAGTGCGGCTGTCCATCCGCGAGAGCGGCGCCTACGTCGACGTGATCGTCGAGGACACGGGCGGGGGCATCGCTCCCGAAGCCCTCAGGCGCGTCTTCCACCCCTTCTACACGACGAAGCCCGCGGGAAAGGGCACCGGTCTCGGGCTCTTCATCTGCGACGGCATCGTGCGCGGCCTCGGCGGCAACATCGTCATCGAGAGCATCCTGGAGAAAGGCACCAAGGTCCGCGTGCGGCTTCCCGCGCACGTCGATCGGCCCGTCGAGATCGAGGAAAACGCACCGAAGGAGGAGGTCCGCGGACGCCGCGCCTCGGTCCTCGTGGTGGACGACGATCCCCAGGTGCTGCTCTGCATCCGCCGCATCCTCGATGCGGAGCATGCTCTCACCACCACCACCAGCGCCTTCGACGCGCTCCGCCGCATCCGCGAAGGCGAGCGGTTCGACGCCCTCATCTCCGATCTCATGATGCCCGAGTTGAGCGGGATGGCCCTTTACGGCAAGGTGAAGGAAGTCGCTCCCAAGCTGGCCGAGAAGACCGTCTTCATCACCGGCGGCGCCTTCACGCCCCCCGCGCGCACCTTCCTCGACACGGTGGCGAACGCGCGCCTCGAGAAGCCGTTCGCCGCTCGCGAGCTCAGGGACGTGGTGCGGGGCGTGGTGGCTTAGTTCCGCTGGAGGGGCGGGCGCGGCCGGATGGCCCGCGCGACCGCCTCGAGAAGCTCCTCGACGCTGACCGGCTTGCGGAGCACGTCGTGGACGCCCAGGTCGTCCGGGCCGTACCCGCGGTTGGCGCTGCAGACGACCACCGGGATCTTGCTGAGCGACTCGTCCTTCCGCAGGGCGTCGATGACTTCCACGCCGGAAACGCGCGGCATCATCAGGTCGAGGAGCATGACGGCGGGCCGGACCCCGCCGCGCAGCCGCTCCAGCGCCTCTCCGCCGTCGGCGGCCGTGAGGACGCTGTAGCCCTCGGACGCCAGCACGTCGCTCAGGGCTTCGCGAATGTCGAAATCGTCGTCGACCACCAGCACGAGATTGGGTCCTGCCGGTGAGTCGGGGTGGTTCGTGGCGGCGATCATCGGACCGGAGTTCCCCTCCAAAAGATCTAGACAACAGGAACCCGGGCCCTCTGTCCAGTCCCTGCACGGGTCGCAGGACCGGTGCAGGACACGCCTCACGCCGGCTTGGGTAGCATTTCGCGGCTGTTCGGGTGCCGCACGTCGGTGCCACGCACCATGTAGACGACCATTTCCGCGACGTTGGTGGCGTGATCGCCGAGCCGCTCGAGATGCTTGGCGACGAAGAGGAGGTTGTTCGCCCGGCGGATGTTGCGCGGGTCCTCCATCATCAGGGAGAGCAGATCGTTGAACAGCTTGTGGTAGAGCGCGTCGAGGAGGAGGTCGGCCTTGATGACCGCCTCCGCCTTTCCAACGTCTCCGTCGACGAAGGCGTCGAGCGCGGCGCGGAGCTGATCCTGGCAGAGCTGGGCCAGCTTGGTCAGGTCGTGGACCGGAGGCAGCGGAGGCGACTGGTTCAAGTCGAGCGCGCGCTCGGCGATGTTCACGGCCAGATCGCCCATGCGCTCGAGGTCCACCACGATCTTGAGCGCGGTGGTGATGAGGCGCAGATCGCTCGCCGCCGGCTGCCGCAGGGCGAGGAGCCTGCGGCACGTCTCGTCGACGGAGATCTCCAGCCGGTTCACCTCGCGGTCGGCGGCGAGGACCTGCTTCGCCAGATCGGAATCGCGCTCGGTGAGCGCGCGCACGCTGTGGGCGATCTCGGACTCCACCTTCCCGCCCAGCTGGATGAGCTTGTGGCGCAGGTCGTCCAGCTCCAGATCGTACGTCTTGTCGGTGTGCTTCTTGATGGCCATTTCAGTTTCTCATCCGAACTTGCCCGTGACGTAATCCTCGGTACGGGATTCGCGCGGGTTGGTGAAGATCTGCTCGGTCGGACCGTGCTCGACGAGCTCCCCCATGTAGAAGAAGGCAGTCGCGTCCGAGACCCGCGCCGCCTGCTGCATGTTGTGGGTGACGATCACGATGGTGAGCTGCTCGCGCAGTTCCCGGATGAGCTCCTCGATCTTGGCGGTGGCGATGGGATCGAGCGCGCTCGCCGGCTCGTCCATGAGCAGCACCTCGGGCCCGACGGCGAGCGATCGCGCGATGCAGAGGCGCTGCTGCTGTCCGCCGGAAAGCGAGGTTGCTCCGTGATGCAGCCGGTCCTTCACCTCGTCCCAGAGCGCGGCTTTGCGCAGGCTCTGCTCGACCAGGTCGTCGTGGTTGCCGGGGATGCCGTTGAGGCGCAGCCCGGCCGCGACGTTCTCCGCGATCGACATGGTGGGGAACGGGTTGGGACGCTGGAAGACCATTCCCACCCGGCGGCGCAGATCGACGGGATCGACGCCGCGTGCATGCAGATCCTGTCCGTCGACGAGGACCCGGCCGGTCTGCCGCGACCCCGGTACAGCCCGAGGGGCCGATGATGGCGAGCACCGAGTTCTGCGGGACGGCCAGCGTCACGCCGCGCAAGGCATGGTTGTCCTTGAACCACGCGTTCAGGTTCTGTACGTCGATTTTCATCGCGTCGCGCCGAACCGGCTCCGCGTGAGCACCTTCGCGGAAAGCGAAAGCCCTCCGACGAGAATCAGCAGCACGAGGGCAGCGCCCCAGGCCTTGTCGTGCCAGTCGGAATACGGGCTCACCGCGTAGTTGAAGATCTGGACGGTCAAGGAGGCCGTCGGCTGATCGGGGGAGAAGTTCCAGTACTGGTTGTTCAGCGAGGTGAAGAGGAGCGGCGCGGTCTCGCCCGCTGCCCGAGCGACGGCGAGCAGGATGGCGGTGACGATCCCGCCGAGCGCGGTGCGCAGGACGACCCGGAGCGAAGTCCGCCACCAGGGAACGCCGAGCGCGAGCGAGGCCTCCCGCAGCGAGCCCGGAACGAGGCGCACCAGTTCTTCGGTGGAGCGGGCCAGGGTCGGGACCATCAAGACCGCGAGCGCGACGCCGCCCGCCAGCGCCGAGAACCGACGCATGGGAATGACGACAAGGGCATACGCGACGATGCCGACCACGATGGACGGAACACCGGAAAGGACTTCCGCCGTGAAACGGACCGCCTCGCCCAGACGGCCGTTGCCCTTCTCGGCGAGGAACACGCCGGCGCCGACCCCGAGCGGTACGCCGATCGCGCAGGCGATTCCGACGATGTAAGCGGTCCCGAGGATGGCGTTGGCCACTCCTCCGCCCGTTTCGCCAACCGGGCTCGGCAGCGCGGTGAAGAAATCGACGTTCAGGGCGCGGAATCCGCGTGAGAGCACGAGCCAGGCCACCGAGAAGAGCGGCACGACGGCGACTACCACTCCCGCCCCGCACAACCCGGTCATGATCCAGTTGACCGCGCGCCGCGCGGCTAGCGACTTCATGCCGCGACCCGCCGGGGCCCGCGCGTTCCGATGCGGACGAGCACGCGCGCGGCGACGTTGAGGAGCAAGGTCACCACGAAGAGGAGGAGCCCGAGCGCCGCCAGCGCCGCGGTGTGGTTGCCGCTCGAGGCTTCGGCGAACTCGTTGGCGAGCACCGCCGGCAACGAATAGCCCGGCGCGAAGAGAGAAGCGCGGATGGTGGGCGAGTTGCCGATCACCATGGTGACCGCCATGGTCTCGCCGAGCGCGCGGCCGAGTCCGAGGATGGTGGCGCCGAGGATTCCGGCGCGGGCATACGGCAGCACGGCGATGCGGATCGTCTCCCACCGGGTAGCCCCGAGCGCGAGCGCCGCCTCGCGCAAGGAGAGCGGGACCGTGCGCAGCACTTCGATTGCGATGGAGGTGATGGTCGGCAGGATCATGATGGCGAGGATGGCGCCAGCCGCGAGATAGCCGAGCCCGATCCGGGGTCCCTGGAAGAGCGGCAAGAACCCCAGTGTGCGGGCGAGGAACGGCTCGACGTCGTGGCGGAGGATGGGGACGAGAACGAACAGTCCCCAGAGGCCGAAGACGACGCTGGGAATGCCCGCGAGGAGCGAGATGGGGAAGGAGACCACGGCGCGGAACCGCGGCGGCGACATCTCGGTGAGGAAGAGCGCCAGACCAACCGAGATGGGAAGCGCGAGGACGAGCGCAATCGCGCTCGTCACCAAGGTTCCGTAGATGAACGGGAGCGCGCCGTACGTCTCCCGAACCACGTCCCACTGCGAGGTGCTGACGAACCGTGAGATCCCGGTGGTGGCGAGCAGCGGCTTCGCCACCCGCCACAGTTCGGAAAGGATGAGCAAGGCGACGACGAGGACGGCAACGCCCAGGACGCCCAGAGAGGCGCCCCAGGCGCGGTCAGGCAGGTTGTGGCGCCTGCGGGGCGGCGCCGCCTCGCGGCGGGGCTGCGCCACCGCCACGATGTCACTTGCTCGCTGCAAGAACTGCCTTTCCCTGCACCGTCAGCTTGCGCAACGTGTTCTCCACCTTTGCCACGACAGGCTGGGGAAGCGGCGCGTAATCGAGCTGCGGCGCCATCTTCTGCCCGTCGTGCGCCGCCCACCAGAGGAAGCGCAAGAGGGCCTCGCCTTTGGCCGCGTCAGGCATGTCCTTGTAGACGAGAAGGTAGGTGAACGTCGAGATCGGCCAGGCCGCAGCTCCCGGCTCGTTGGTGATCGACACTCGGTAATCGTCGGGAATCTCAGCCTTGGCGGCGGCCGCGGAGACGGCCTCCAGGGTCGGCTTCACCCACGCGCCGTCGCGGTTCTTGAGCTCCGCCACCGGCAGCTTGTTCTGGCTGGCGTACGCCAGCTCGACGTAGCCGATGCCGCCCTCGTTCTGCTTGACGAGGCCGGTCACGCCCTCGTTGCCCTTGCCACCGAGGCCGGCCGGCCAGTTGACGCTCTTTCCCGTGCCAGGGCCGCTCTTCCATTCGGGCGAGACCTTGGTCAGGTAATCGGTGAATGAATAGGTCGTTCCCGATCCGTCCGAACGGTGCGCGACGGCGATGGCGAGGTCGGGCAGCTTCGCGTTCGGATTGTCCTTCCGGAGCGCGGGATCGTTCCAGTTGGTGATCTTGCCGAGGAAGATCCCGGCGAGCGTCTCCGGAGTCAGCCGCAGCGCCTGGAGGCCCGGCACGTTGAAGACCAGCACCACAGCGCCCATCACCGTCGGGACGTGCTGGAGGCCCGGCGCCTTCGACAGCTCCTCGTCGCTCATCGGCGCGTCGCTTGCGCCGAAGTCCACGGTCCTCTCCGTGATCTGCTTGATGCCGCCGCCCGAGCCGATCGACTGGTAGTTGATCTGCACCTCGGGGTGCATCTTGTTGTAGGCGGAGAACCACTTCGAATAGATGGGGAACGGGAAGGTCGCGCCCGCGCCGTTGATGAGAAGCTTCCCGCCGCCGAGGGCTGGAAGGGCCACGAGCGCGAGCGCCGCGATGAGAACGTTTCGTCGGTTCATGAGCGGCTTTTCTACCGGGACCTGTGTGACGTTCGCGTGACGAGAACGCCAACTCGCGGCGTCAGGGAGCCTTGGGCAGCCGTATCCAGAAGCGGCTGCCCCCCTGCCCGCTCTCCACGCCGACCTGCCCGCCCTGCGCCTGGGCGAGGTGTTTGACGATGGCGAGGCCGAGTCCCGTCCCTCCCATCTCGCGCGACCGCCCCGGATCGGCCCGGTAGAAGCGCTCGAACACGCGCCCCTGCTGCCGGGGCTCGATTCCAGGACCCGTGTCCAGGACGGAAAGCACCACTTCGTTCCCCGCGTCGTCCACGAGCACCGTGACGCGGCCGCCCTCCGTGTACTTGACCGCGTTGTCGAGGAGGTTGACGAGCATCTGCTCGAGCGCCCGCCGATCGGCGAGCACCCGCAGGGCGTCGGGCCCGTCGTAGCCGAGCGTGATCTTCTTGTCCTGGGCGCTCTTGCGAAAGTAGTCGAGACAGGCGGCCGTCAGCGATCCGAGCTCGAGGGGGCCGATCTCGAGGGCGAAGTCTCCAGTCTCGAGGCGCGAAAGGTCGAGCAGGTCGCGGGTGAGCCGCGAAAGTCTTGCGCTGTGCCGGGAGATCATTTCCACGAAAGACCGCGGCGTGCCGCCGAGCTCGTCGGGCGGAAGCCCGAGGAGTGTCTCGACCGCCCCGCTGATCGCCGTGACCGGCGTGCGCAGCTCGTGGCTCGCGTTGGCGATGAAGTCCCTTCGCACTCCTTCCAGCCGCTGCGCTTCGGTGACGTCGCGGAGCACCGCGAGCGCCCGTCCGCCGGGCAGCGGAGACACCAGAGCGGAGATCGATTTCTGCAGGGCGGGCAACCGGAACTGGCCGCCGCCGGCCTCGCCCGAGAGCGCGCGCGAGGCCACCTCGTACAGCTCCGCGCTGCGGCTCAACTCGAGGAGCGTTCGCCCGCGCGCGCGTCCTTCGCCGACGAACGAATCGAGCTTCGTGTTCACCGCCGAGAAGCGCCCGTCCTCTTCGAGGATGCCCGCGGGATCGGGAATTCCTTCCAGCAGCTCCGTCGCGAGGGAGTCGGGCGGCGGCCGCGAGGGATCGGCGGCCAGGAGACGGGAGATCTGGACGAGAGGAACCGGCCGCTCCATCCCGGGCCGGAGGCGCTCGATCTCCATCCGCACCGCGTCCAGCGCCTCGTCGAGCGTAACCTTGCGCCAGAAGAGCGCCACCGTCACTTCTCCTCGGGATCCACCAGCCGGTAGCCGCTGCCCCGGACCGTCTGCAGCAGATCGCGCGCCTCCACGAGCTTCTCGCGGAGCCGCTTGACGTGCGTGTCCACCGTGCGCGTCTGCAACTCGCCGCTCATGCCCCACACGTCGCGCAAGAGCATCTCGCGGGACTGCAGCCTTCCGACCCGCGACATGAAGGTCGAGAGCAGGTTGAACTCGAGCGCGGTGAGCTGCATCTCGGCGTCGCCGACAAAAGCGCGGTGCGCGCCGGCGTCGATGCGGATGGGGCCGACTTTTTCTTGCAGGACGTCGCTCTCGCCGTTCTCGCCCCGCCGCAGAACCGCGCGTATGCGGAGGATCAGCTCGCGCATGCTGAACGGCTTGGTGACGAAATCGTCGGCGCCGAGCTCGAAGCCGACCACCCGATCGACCTCTTCGCCGCGGGCGGTGACCATGATGACCGGGACGTTCCGGGTCCGCGCCGTGCTCTTGAGCTGGCGGCAGACCTCGGTTCCGGGGATGCCGGGGAGCATCAGATCGAGCAGGACCAGATCCGGCGTGCGGGTCCGGGAGAGCGTGAGCGCCTCGTCGCCGCTGCGCGCCGAAAGCGTCTCGTATCCCGCCTTCTGCAGGTTGAAGAGCACCAGATCGGCGAGGTCCTTCTCGTCCTCGACGACGAGGACCAGGGGGGACGAGGTCATGCCCTTGTCTCTACCTGACCGGCGTGACGAAAGCGTGTCGGAGCGGCAACTTCTCCACGATCATCGCGCGATGCGTCATCCAGGTCCCTGTTTCACGGCGAACAGCCTTATGGCATAATTGCACCTCGTAAGGGGGGCTTTCCGGACATGCACGCTGCGGACGTCGCCGTCGTCGGCGCGGGTCCTTATGGACTGTCCGCCGCCGCTCAACTGAAGTCTCGCGGCATCGATTTCCGCGTCTTCGGGCAGCCGATGATCTTCTGGCACCGGATGCTGCCCAGGATCAATCTCAAGTCGCCCGACTTCGGAACCAACATCTACACGGCGGAGAGGGGCCACACCTTCGTCGAGTGGTGCAAGGAAAAGGGCTACTCGCGGCAAGAGCCGATCCCGATGGCCCGCTTCACCGAGTACGGGATCGACATCCAGCGCCGGTTTCTCCCCATGGTGGAAACGGCGGCCGTGGAGAACATCCAGCGGGAGGGCGACGGCTTCGCCGTGTCGCTCGGGAACGGCACCCACTTCCGCGCCCGCAAGGTGATCTCGGCGGTCGGCCTCAGCTACTTCGCGAACATCCCGGCGCCGCTCGACAAGCTGCCGCGCTACTTCGTCAGCCACACCTCGCACCACTCCAACTACGACGACTGGGCGGGGAAGGAAGTCGTCGTTCTCGGCGGCGGGCAGTCCGCGCTCGAGGCGGCGGCCGCCCTCAACGAGGTCGGCGCCAAGGTGCACATCGCGGTGCGGGCGCCCGACGTCTATTTCGCCAGGCCTCCCAGCGAAGGCCCGCGCTCGTTGCGCGAGCGGCTCAAGATGCCCCCCTCGGTGCTCGGTCCGGGCTGGCTCAACTTGTCGCTGCAGCGCGCGCCGCTCTGGCCGCACCTCTTGCCCGACGCCCCGCGCGTCCGCCTGACCAGGAACCACCTCGGCCCTTGGGGCGCCTGGTGGGTCCGCCAGAGGGTCGAGGGACAGGTTCCGGTTCTCGGCAACGTCGAGGTAGCGGGCGCGCGCGAGGATGGCTCGCGCCTTCGGCTCGAGCTGCGGCAGAGCGACGGAGGCAAGCGCGATCTCACCGTCGATCACGTCGTCTGCGGCACCGGATACATCGCCGACGTCTCGCGGCTGCCCTTCCTGTCGCCCGACCTCGCGGGCGAAATCCGCCGTATCGAGCGCGCGCCGAGGCTCTCGCGAAAGTTCGAGTCCTCCGTCCCCGGCCTCTACTTCATCGGCCAGGCCGCTGCGCTCAGCTTCGGCCCGCTCTTCCGCTTCGTCGCGGGGGCGCAGTACGCGGCTCCGACCGTTGCCCGGCACATCGCCGAATCCTTGCGTGGCCGCCTCGCGGCGCCCGCCCTGCAGGCCACTGGCGATGCTGCCTCGACCCGTAGCTGAGGCCCTGGAAAGGCCGCTCCGCGCCGCCCCGCCGCGGCCGCCGGTCCTGCTCACCATGGCGGGGCACGCCGGCACGCTCGCGGCTGCCCGCTGCCTCGGCCGGGCGGGGATCCGCGTCACCGTCGCCTCCGACGCGCGTTTCAAGCCGGCCGCCTGGTCCCGGCACGTCGAGCGGACGGTGCGGTGCCCGCCCCCGTCGCAGCCCGAGAAGTTCATGGAGTGGCTGTTCGCTTTCGGGAAGGCGAATCCGGGCCACTTCCTCTACCCGACGTGCGACGACTTCGCCTACCTCTTCGCGCGCCACCAGAAGGAGCTCGCGCGCTACTTCGTCCTCTACCAGCCGCCGGCCGAGGTGATCCTCGATCTCCTCGACAAGAAGTCGCTCTACGAGGCCTGCGGCAGGGCCGAGGTGGCGGTGCCCGATACCTTCTTCGCCCAGACCGACGCGCAGGCCTACCGCGTGGCGGCGGAGGCGACCTTCCCGCTCCTCATCAAGCCGCGCACGCAGGTGATGTTTCCCACCGCGATGAAGGGCTGGCGCGTCGATCACCGGGAAGAGCTCGCGAGCACGCTCCGCGCCTACCGCGCCCGCAACTCCTACATCCCGGCGCTCCTCAAAGAGCGGCCCGACATCGCCGAGCCGATGCTGCAGGCCTACCACGCCGAGGCAGAGGGCGGCATCGAGTCGATCGCCGGGTTCATCGACGAGCACGGCGGGCTCTACGCGGCACGCGCGGCGACCAAGCTCTTGCAGCGGCCCCGCCGGGTCGGCATCGGCATCTGCTTCGAGCACGTGCCGCTCGACCTCGCGGCCAAGGAAGCCATTCGCCGCCTGTGCAAACAAGTGGGATACTACGGGGTGTTCGAAGCCGAGTTCATCCGCAAGGGCGAGGAGCGCCTGCTCATCGACTTCAATCCCCGGTTCTACGGGCAGATGGGTTTCGAGATCGCGCGCGGGCTGCCCGCGCCGCTCTTCGCCTATCTCGCCGCGGTCGGCGACCGCCGTGCGCTGCGCGAGGAAGTGGCGAAGTCGCAGCGCTACACCTTCGTAGAGCCGCCCATCTACCTGCACCGCTTCGCGCTCGGCCTGCAGATCTTCGCGCAGCGCCTCTCCGGCAGGATGCCGAGGGACTCCGCCCGGCGGTGGAAGCGTTGGTACGCGGCGCATCGGCGGATCGCGACCGATGCGGCTTTCGACCGCCGCGATCCGCTTCCCGGATTCTTCGAGGCGTTCGCCCTGCTCTGGGGAGCAGCGCGCCATCCGCGCGGCTTCCTCCGATCGATCCTGCTCGATCGATGAGGCGACGGCTCTCGGTCGCCCTGCGCGCGGCGACGCTCGTCCATCTGCTGGTGCTCCTCGTAGCGACGGCCCTCGTCGTCTTCGCAGGCGATCTCTACTGGCCGGTCGCGATCCTCATGCTCTTGCCGCTGCCCGCGCTCGCGGTGCCGGCGGCGCTCCTCGTTCCGGTGCTCGCGTTGGTCCGCCTGTGGCGCTGGGTGATGGCGGAGGCGATTGCCCTGGCCGTGACTGCGATCTTCCTCCTGGGAGCGAACGTCGCGGTGCCCGATCCGGGTCCGCCCACGTTCCGCATCCTCGCCTGGAACGTCCATTTCGGCGATGCAGGGGTCGACGCGTTCGCTCGGGAGCTTCGCGCGGTCGCTCCCGACGTCGCGCTCTTCGAGGCGACGAATCACGATGCGCACAACGCGCTGCTCGCGGCGTTTCCGGGCTTCCACGTCGAACGCCTTGCGAGTTACTCCATCGCGAGCAGGTTCCCCATCACTGACCGCGGCGTGCCGTGGGAGCTGGCGACCCGCTCCGGACCGCCCTACGCGCGCTTCACCGTGGATACTCCTTCGGGTCCGGTGAAGATCTTCGCGGTGCACCCGGTGTCGCAGCGGGGCGCCTTCTACCAGACCTTCCGGCACGGCGGGCTGCGCCGCGCCTTCAAGGTAGCCCACGATCTGTTCGCCGACGACTACGACAGGAGAAGGAACGAGCTTTCGTCGCTCGCTCGCGAAGCCGCGGCCGCGGGTCCCAGGGTCCTGGTGGCCGGCGATTTCAACGTCGCCGGCAGGAGCCGGCTATTGGCTTCGCTGTTCGGGGACTTCCAGGATTCCTTCGTCGAGCGGGGAACGGGATTCGGTTACACCTTTCCGGTCCGGCACCCGTTCCTGCGCCTCGATCGGATCCTGGGGAAGGGCTTCCGCTTCATGCGGACCGGAGTCGGCGGACAGCAGGCCTCGGACCACCGGCCGGTCTATGCCGACGTCGCTCTCGCACCCTGATCTTCGCGCGTCGTGCGGACCCATTCCTTCGTCCGCGAGCGGACGGCGAGGATCGCGAGCTTCCAGGCAACGAAGGCGGGGGCGCAGAGGAGCGCCGCGAGGCCGCGGGCGCCGGTGCCCGAGACCATCCATCCGCGGAAGACATAGGCGACGAGGAAGAGCGCGCTGGCACCGGACACCGTCATCGCCGCGGCGCTCTTCAGCGCGGCGGCAGCGACGAGGCCGAGGAGCACCGGGACCGCGAGCAGGGAAAGCGGCGGGACCAGCAGATCGAGGGCGAGGTCGAGGCGGACGCGATCGCGGAGCCGGAACGCGTCGCGGAGCAGCCGCGGTGCGTGCAGCCTGGCCATCGCGAAGCGTCCGCCTTCCCACCGCCGCCGCTGCGACGCCGCGGCGCGCCCGGTGGAGACCATCTCGCCGTAGACGTGGGCCTCGCCGGCATACGCCACGCGGATTCCGGCTTCGCCGAGCCGCAGGCCGTATTCGAGATCTTCGACGATCGAGAAGGCGTGGTGCGGTACCCGCTCCAAGGCGGCGCGGGCGAAGCACATGCCGTTGCCGCGCAGGCCGCACGAGAGCCGGAGCCGCTCGCGTGCAAGGGGGCGGACCACGTGGACGAGACCGAGCGCGATGCTCATGAGCAGCGTGCGCCAGGAGGCGCCCACGTTGCGTACGGCGTAGTCGGCCTGGATCGCCAGCTCGCCAGCCTCGAGGCGAGCGGCAAAGGCGCGCAGGAGATTCGGGGAGACGACGGTATCGGCATCGACGACCACCGCCGCCGCGGCCCAGCCGTCGCGCAGGATCCATTCGAACGCATGCTCGAGCGCGTAGCCCTTGCCCCGGCGATCGGCGTCGTCGCGAACGAGGATGCTCGCGCCTGCTTCTCGCGCGCGCTCCGCGGTCTGGTCCGAGCAGTTGTCCGCGATCACGAAGACGCGGAAGAGATCGCGAGGGTAGTCGAGCGCGAGCAGGCTCTGGACGGTGGCGGCGATTCCCGCTTCCTCGTCGTGCGCCGGGACGACGATGGCGATGGGCAGGCGCGGTTCCGCCGTTTGCGCCGCCGGATGTCCTCGCCGCGACAGCAGCGTGAGCGCGAAGAGATATCCGCAAGCGGCGAGGAAGGGCGCTCCGAGAAGGACGAGGACGAGGCCGATCATGCCGCAAGCTCCGGCACGGGCGTGGGAAGCCGCGCGGCGAGAGTCCGCCTGC
>Ga0209156_10002444_pt1 | contig 14517 bp, 10 predicted proteins | sample GraSoiAngelo_124_FD_185881 | JGI IMG/M metagenome (GOLD analysis project Ga0209156, IMG submission 185881) | Grasslands soil microbial communities from the Angelo Coastal Reserve, California, USA - 14_0927_05_20cm (SPAdes) (version 2) | ecosystem: Environmental > Terrestrial > Soil > Grasslands...
AGGCACGCAATTCGGGAGAGACCGTGAGGCTGTCGATGAACGCGTCACGCGCCGGCGGCGGGTCTTTTTCTTCCACTTCCTTGACGATCGCGGTGTAACTCTTGGTGAGAATATAAAAGGTGAACTGGCGCACCGGCTCCGGCCGCGCGGCCGTGGGTGTAATTCGCGCGACGAACTCCAGCGATCCGGTGGCGGTTTGCGCGGAAGCGGCGCCGGCGGAGGAAAAGCTCGCCACGAGAAGACCGCAAGCAAAGTGCGCTGTTTTGCTCATCCCGGAATCGTAGCAGATTGCCGCGGCGCGAGGAAAAGGAACTGCCGCAGCTCGAGCGATTGGCGAACCGCCGCTCGAGTCGACCAGCGCCCTTGACTACTGTGTTAGGCTTGCGCGGTTGGTGGAGGGCGCTCAATCGATTAAGCATGTTCGCAAAGGGACAGGGATATGAAGAGGCTTGCTGTGGTCTTTATTCTTGCCGCGTTGCCGGTCGTCGCGGCGCCATCGTCTGCATCGCGGGCAGCGAAGACTCCGCATGCGAAACAAGCGGCCAACCCTCCCGATGCGGCGCGATGGGAGCAACATTCGCGCAACGTGACGATCATGCGCGATGATTGGGGTATCGCGCACGTTTACGGAAAAACCGACGCCGACGCCGTCTTCGGCATGATCTACGCGCAGGCCGAGGACGACTTCAACCGCGTCGAGACCAATTACATCAACGCCATGGGCTGTCTCGCGGAAGCCGAGGGCGAATCCAAGATTTATCGGGACCTGCGGATGAAACTTTTCATTGATCCCGAAGCCATCAAAAAAGATTACGCGGCAAGCCCGGAGTGGCTGAAAAAATTAATGAACGCCTGGGCCGACGGCTTGAATTACTACCTCGCAAAGCATCCCGAGGTCCAACCGCGCGTAATCCGCAGGTTCGACCCTTGGATGGCTCTCACCTTTACCGAAGGCAGCATCGGAGGCGACATTGAGCGCGTGAATCTCAGCCAGCTTGAGGCTTTTTACGGCAAGGTTCACGTGACGCAAAACGCTCCGGCGTTTGACGAGGACATCGAGGAGCCGGGCGGCTCGAACGGCATGGCCATCGCGCCCTCGAACACCGTGGATCATCACGCGCTGCTGCTCATCAATCCCCACACCTCGTTTTTCTTTCGTTCCGAATTGCAAATGGCCAGCGAAGACGGCCTCGACGCCTACGGAGCAGTGACCTGGGGCCAGTTTTTCGTCTACCAAGGGTTCAACGACCGCGCCGGTTGGATGCATACCTCGAGCGGCGCGAGCCAGCTTAGCTTTTATCTGGAAACCGTCGATAAAAAGGGCGACCGCTTTTACTACAAGTACGGCAACCAAGAACTTCCGGTCGCGACCGGCGAAATCACCGTGCCGTACAAAACCGACAAAGGGATGGCCGAAAAAAAGTTCACCGTGTTCCGCACGCGGCATGGGCCGGTCGTCGGCGAGACCGAGGGCAAGTGGCTGACCATCCGAGTGATGAACGAGCCGGTCAAGGCGCTGACACAATCGTATTTGCGCACGAAGGCGAAAGACTACCAAACGTTTCGCGAGAAGATGGAGCTCCATACGAATTCGTCCAACAACACCGTCTTCGCAGATGCCGACGGCGAGATCGCCTACTTCCACGGCAACTTCATTCCCCGGCGCGATCTCAGCTTCGATTGGAGCAAGCCGGTCGACGGCAGCAATCCGGCGACGGACTGGCACGGCCTCCTTTCTGTCGATGAAACGCCCCACCTGCTGAATCCCAAAAACGGCTGGCTCTACAACTCCAACAATTGGCCGTGGTCCGCGGCGGGACCATCGAGCCCGAAGAAGGAAGATTTTCCCCCGTACGTCGAAACCGGCGGAGAGACCGCGCGCGGACGGCACGCCATCCGTGTGCTCGAAGGCAAAAAGGATTTCACACTCGACTCGCTCATCTCCGCGGCCTACGACAGCTATTTGACGTGGTTCGAGAAGCCCATCGCGGCGCTCGTCAAGGGCTGGGAGGAAACGCCGAACGACGATCCCCGGAAAGCCAAGACCGCGGAACCGGTTGCCGAGCTGCGTAACTGGGATTTGCGCTGGGGCGTAGCGTCCGTGCCCACTTCGCTGGCGGTCTTCTGGGGCGAAGTCCTCGAGCGCCGCGTCGGCCCGGACGCGCGCAAGGCCGGCATCTACCTCAGCGACTACGTTTCGACAAAGTTGCCGCCCGACATTCTGCTTCGAGCGCTGGCCGAAGCTGCGGACAAACTCTCCGAGGATTTCGGCACCTGGAAGACCCCTTGGGGTGACATCAACCGCTTCCAGCGCCTGACCGGGGAAATCGTCCAGCCTTTCAGCGACTCCGCGCCGAGCATTCCCGTCGGCTTCACTTCGTCATTCTGGGGTTCGCTCGCTGCTTTCAGCGCCCGCGATTATCCCGGAACCAAGAAGCGGTATGGCGCGAGCGGCAACAGCTTCGTGGCGGTCGTCGAATTTGGCGACAAAGTGCGCGCCCGCGCCGTGACCGCCGGAGGCGAGAGCGGCCATCCCGCTTCGCCGCATTTCAACGATGAGGCCGAGCGGTACAGCACGGGAAACTTGCGCGAGGTTTACTTTTATCGTTCCGAGCTAGAAGGCCACACCGAGCGCCAATACCATCCCGGCAGTTGAAAAAGAGAAATCGGGCCGGACTTAGGCGGACCTGGCTTTGGATTTGAGGGACTTCGCCAGTTTTTCGATTTCTCCGGTTTCTTTGACGATGCGGAGAGAAAAGACGTCGGCCGTCGGAGTCTTCTCAAGTTCGTTGCGCAAATCGGAGGTGAGTTGATAGAGGCGCTCGACGCCCTGGCGGAATTCCTTTTCGTTTTCCAAAAGGCGGGCTCGCTTTGCGGCCGCGGCTCCGGCAGGATGGGAATCAATCTCGGCGGGGTTCGGCGTGTAACCGGGCTGGGGCTTAGGGGGTGGGGTTGGCGCATTTTGCCCGGCGAAGATGCCCCTGGGCAATGCGAGAGAGCCGGGCAGCAGGGCGGCGCTCAGGAAAAAGTTTCGGCGGGTTTGGCGCATGGCAGCCTCCCTAGCAGGTGTCGACTTAACGTCGGGCGAAGAGCAGGAACAAAACCGCGGAGGCGAGGCCCAATAGAAGCAGGCCGCCAAGGATGCGAAGGAATAAGGAGGCTGGCGCGGCAGGGATAGGTCCCGGCGGGCGCCCGGGAGGAACGGGAGGGACAAGAACGCCGATGCCCGTAAGCTTGCTTGGCGGGCCGCCGGAGTGCGCCGGACGAAGCTTCGGGCTCGAGTTCAAATTCGTATTCGGCGAATTCGTAGGGCATGGGAAAAGGCTACTCCCCCGGTGGGAACGTGTCTAGAATAACCCGGAAAAAGGCCGGATAAACTCGCCGCCACACAGGCGTGGCTAGATGAGGCGGAAGACAACTTCGATGGTGACCCATGATGCGAGGGCGCGGCGGGCGGCGTCGTGCGCGGGAATAAATTTCCAGGCGCGTACGGATTCTCGGGCGCGTTCGTCGAGCCCAAGCCGACTCCTTGGACGATCTGAACTTGCCAAGCGCGGCCGTCCGTGCCAACCAGAACGCGCAGCGTGACTCTTCCTTGCAGCTTGGCCTCGCGCGCTTGGTCGGTGTATTGCGGCTCGGGACAATACGCGCAAAGGGGAAGCGTGACACCGTTGCCGTAGGCGCCTTGGTAGGAATCGCCTTGGCCGCCACCAGGTCCCTCGTCGTCTCCCATGGCGCCATTCCTTCCGGCACCAAAGCCGTGGTCTTTGCCGGGCCCTGCCGAGTTCGTATCCTCTTTCATCCACGGCAAACCGAGCGGATGCGGGAACGGGAGGCTCCGGAACCGGGTTCACCATCAGACGTGGTGGCAAGAGCGGCCTGGAAGAGCCGGGCGCCAGGTCGCCGTGTCTTGCCGGCCTCGCCTCGTTTTCACCTCCCCCGCTCTTGATTCCAATAGATGGCTGACCGAAGAGGCTTTGGCCCGGAACGGGAAAGAAAGTGTGTGGCCCGTGAAGCGGAGCCTCCGGCCCGGGATTGCCGGCTCTCGGTCGCCCCCCACTGCAAATGCAGAAACAGCATCCCTGAAATCAGCAGAACGTGAGCGAGAAAGGAGATGGTTCGCGACCGATTGGCAAGTGAAGGAGGGCGCGAAGGCAGGAGCTCGAGCGGCGCGCCGTTGGCAGAGGAAGGAAAAATGCGCGCGGGGGCAAACAGTTGCTGGAGATTCTCGCGAATGCGTTGAACCCAGCAATCCCGCGAGGAAGAGAGTAAGGCCAAGGACCGCAGAAAGGGATCGCGCACGGACAGGCCTCCACGGACGCCTCGGAATCAGGGCGGTGGACCTTTCGACCAAGCCGCAAACCGGTAATGAGAATACAACGCCGGGAGATGGGTTGCCTGAAGCTCGGCCATTTCGCGACAGAACCAAGAACTCACGCGGAGTTCCGAGAGCTTCCTGACCGGGTGGAGCCAAGCTCCCGCCGAAAGGAAAGCGGAGCAAAGCATGCAAGAATGGTGAAGCGGAAAAGGTTTAAAGCAAGCGGAAAACGACTTCGATGTTGACGCGGCAAGCCACCGGTTTGCCGTTCGGTCCGCTAGCGGGACGCATTCTCCAGTTCTTCACTGCGGAGATGGCCTTTTCCTCCAGGCCGAGTCCCGGCCCCTTGAGAACGCGCGGCTCGATCACGCGCCCGTCTGCGGTGACGATCACGTCCAGCAGCACGCTGCCCTGATATTTGGCCTTGCGCGCTTCGTCGGAATAGTCCGGGTTCGGGCAGTAGATGCAACCGGGCTGGCCGACGCCATTCACGCCGGCGCGGAACATTCCGCCACCGGTCCCGCCGCCTTCTCCTGGTCCAAGACCGCCCCCGGAACCGCTGCCAATCCCGCCGCCGTCTCCTGTCCCAATGCCGCCGCCACCGCCCGGCCCGGCCGAATAGTTCACCGACGCGGCCAAAGGATCACCCATGTTGCTCAGCGCCGGATTGCTGACTTTCAAATCCGGCGGGCCGAGGAGCGAGGGATCCATCGGCAGCTTGGGATTCGGATTGCGAATGACCGGCGCGGGCGGAGTGAACTGCGTGTACTGAAACTTCGGCGCTCTGCCCTTGGTCGGAGGCAACTGTTCGTGCGCGCCGCCGCCACCGCCGCCGCCCGCCTTGTTCGCACCCGCAGGAAGCTTGGCGAGGTACGGCGAAATATCCAGTGGCGTGACGTCGACTTTGGTGTTTGCCTGAGTCGTTGAAATCACGTGCGTAAAAACAGGTACCGTGAGCAGCGCGATGACGGCCGCATGCGCTGCCACCGCGAGCACCTGGCTGGTGCTGAAGTTCTCGTCTTTGGTCCAAATGTCTTTGACCTTGACCGGCTTGATCCCTGGCGGCAAAGGCGCCTGTTTCGGCGGCGAAAAGAACTCCTTGACGCGCGTGCCAAAAGTGCCGAAACTCCCTCCCCAGGAAACCGCCAGGCGGCTGTTAACCGGACGATTCTTTAGCGGGTCGGGACGGAAATATTCCGCGAGATTGCCGAACAGCCCAGCGCCGAAAGAGGTTCGTATGAAGGGCGCATCCTTGCGCTCGCGAACCTTGACGGGACGCTCGGTCAGAAATTGCTTGAGGTTCGACCAGAAGTCATCGGGAACGAGGATCGCCGGCCTGCCGAACCGCGGGACATAGGAAGGCCGTGTTGAAGGGGAAGGTTGTGAGGCCGTCTGAGACACCTTCGGCCTCGGGGGAGGAGGTGGTACAAGCTTGTTGTAGTTTCCCGGCACCGTTTGACCCCCTACTATAGACGCACTAGCCCCGCTTTGGATATGCCCTAGCGATAGGATTCGCCAAGCCTGGGAAAGGTTGTGCGCCCTGGAGCGGCTGACACCTATCTGCAATTCATTGTAACATAGATGGTTCGACTGGTTTCCGAGGTTTCCCGCCGTGTACCTGGTCGAACGGACAGCAACCGAGGCGGTAGAAAACACGGCAAAAGAAGGGATTTCCGGCGCTCCAACCCATGGCCGAACCACTCGAACTCAAGAAGACGCTCAACCTGCCCAAGACCAACTTTCCGATGAAGGCCAGCTTGCCCGAGAACGAGCCGAAACAGCTCGCAGCCTGGTACGGGGCACACCTTTACGAGCGTATTCTCGAAGCGCGCAAAGGCCAGCCGCTCTTCGTGCTGCACGATGGGCCGCCGTATCCCACTGGAGAAATTCATCTCGGCACCGGCCTGAACAAAATCCTTAAAGACTTGATCGTAAAAACAAAAAGCATGGCCGGTTACTACGCGCCGTACGTGCCCGGATGGGATTGCCACGGCCTGCCCATCGAGACGCAGGTCGAAAAGGAACTGGGCGGTAAAGGCAAAGTTCCGCCCGCGGAGTTCCGCAAGCTGTGCCGCGAATTCGCAACGCGCTATGTGGAGCAGCACAAGCGCGATTTCAAGCGGCTCGGAATTTTCGGCCAGTGGAACGATCCGTATTTGACCATGAGCTTTGACTATGAAGCCACGATTGCCGGAGCTTTTCTGGACTTTATGGAGAAAGGCTACGTCTACCGCGGGCGCAAGCCGGTGTACTGGTGCATTTACGATTCGACCGCGCTGGCGGAAGCGGAAGTGGAGTATGAGGATCACAGCAGCCCGTCCATCTACGTGCGATACAAGCTTGTTCAGGATGGCGCGCCCGCGCAGAAAATCCCCGCCGAGCTGAAAGGCAAGAATGTTTATGCCATCATCTGGACGACCACCCCGTGGACCATTCCCGCGAGCATGGCCTTGGCCTTTAATCCAGCCTTTCCCTATGCGGCTGTCGAAACCGACGGTGAGGTGGAAATCGTCGCCGCGCAGCTCGAGCACGCCGTCTGGGAGACCCTAGGAAGGAAAGGGTCGGGAAAGACGCTTAAGACGTACTCCGGCCAGCAACTTGCGGAGGCCGGTCTAAAGTTCCAGCACCCCTTTCTCAACCGCACGGTGCCAGCGGTGCTTGCTGATTATGTGGAACTCGATCAGGGTACGGGCATTGTGCACACCGCTCCCGGCCATGGCGCTGACGACTTTCTGACGGGGCAGAAATACGGCCTGGAAACCTACGCACCGATTGATGACAAGGGGGTTTATCTCGAAGGCTTGCCGGAGTACAAAGGCAAGGATGTTTTTGCCGCGAATCCCATCATCGTCAAACTTCTAGCCGATCGGGGCGCGCTTCTCGCCAATCATCCCTACAAGCACAGCTACCCGCATTGCTGGCGCTGCCACAACCCGGTGATTTTCCGCGCCACCGAGCAGTGGTTCATCAAAATGGACCAGACTGGCAAGGGGCGCCAGAAAACGCTGCGGCAGGAAGCGCTCGAAGAAATTCACCAGGTGAAGTGGATTCCCGCCTGGGGCGAAGACCGCATGCACGAGATGATCGAGAAGCGGCCGGACTGGACCGTTTCGCGGCAGCGCTTCTGGGGCGTGCCGATCATCGTTTTTTATTGCCAGGGTTGCGGGAAGCGGCTCGAGGATTACACGGCACTACGCCATGTTGTGAAATGGTTCGAGAAGGAAGGAGCCGACGCGTGGTACCAGCATTCGCCGGAGGAGCTGCTTCCGCGGGGAACGAAGTGTGCCTGCGGCGCTTCGCACTGGCGCAAGGAAAACGACATTCTGGACGTGTGGTTCGATTCTGGCTCGTCGCATTTGGCGGTGCTGAAAGGCCCTGAATGGCCCGCGGATGTTTATCTCGAAGGCCCGGACCAATATCGCGGCTGGTTTCATAGCTCGCTGCTCGTGGCCACGGGTACGCGCGACGCGGCGCCGTATCGCAGCGTGGTCACCCACGGCTGGACGCTTGACGAGCAGGGCCGCCCGATGTCCAAATCGCTCGGCAACGCGCTTTACCCGATTGAAATCTGCGAGCGCTGGGGCGCGGATTTGCTGCGGCTCTGGGTGGCGTCGGTCGAATATCAGGCCGACGTAAAAATGAGCGAGCGCGTGATGACGCAGCTCAGCGAAGCCTACCGCAAGATCCGTAACACCTTCCGGTTCGCGCTGAGCAATCTTGGCGACTTCGATCCAACGCGAGATGCGCTAGCCAATGCCGAGCTCGAAGAAATCGATCAGTGGATGCTCGATCGCACCGCGGATCTGGTAAAGAAGTGCCGCGAATGGTACGCGAATTACGAATTCCACCGTGTTTACCACGCCATCCACGACTACTGCGTCGTGGACCTCAGCGCCCTTTATTTTGACGTTTTGAAAGATCGCCTGTACACCAAAGCGAGGAAAAACAAGTCGCGGCGATCGGCGCAAACCGCGGTTTGGAAGATCGCCGACGCGTTGGTACGGCTTGCCGCACCGGTGCTGGTCTTCACCGCGGAAGAAATCTGGAAGCATCTGCCGAAAACCGCGGGCGCACCGGAAAGCGTGCACCAGGCGGTGTTCCCCGAAGCGGTGGCGTTGGCTTGCGGCATTGCCGCAAGAGAGGCGGAAAGGTGGGAGCGTCTTGCCCAGGTTCGCTCCGCTGTTCTCCTGGCGCTCGAACAAGCCCGAGCGAGCAAAGCCATCGGCGGCGGTCTGGAAGCCAAGGTTCGTTTGCACGCCAATGCGAAAGCGCCCGGATTGCAAGAACTTCTTAGGGAAAAAGGTTCACTGCTTCCTGCACTCTTTATCGTATCGCAAGTCGTGGTCGATCCCCGGGAAAGCGACGGACTTGTGCCGAGCGAAACCCTCCCGGGCTTAGCCGTCAAAATCGAGCGCGCGGACGGCAAAAAATGCGAGCGCTGCTGGAATTACTCCAGCCACGTCGGCGAGAACGCGCGCTATCCGACGGTTTGCGAACGCTGCAGCGAAGCCCTAGAGGAAATCGAATCCGACGGGACGGCAGGCGTGGCGGCGAACGGATAATGTTGACTCGTCTTATTCAGGAATCGCGCGGCTTTTCTGAAGCGCGGCAGGTTGCTGCCGCTCTTTCCGGCCGGAGCCTGTTCCGGCAAAGCGCGGCCGCCCTTCTCCTCTCGCCGCCCGTTTACCCCGAGTTTCGAGGGGGCAACGGTTTACGCCGAGCTCGTTCGGCGAAGGGTCACTCGCGACTGTCTTTATTCTCCTTGACCTCATGAGCACCTCCTCCCGCCTGCGCTGGCTGTGGCTCACACTGGCCGTGGTGCTGCTCGACCGCGCTAGCAAAGCATGGTTCGAGGCGCGAACCATCGAAGGCTGGCGCCACGAAGTCCTTCACAATTTCATCTATCTGGTGCACAGCCGGAATCCCGGCATCGCCTTCGGCGTGTTGGCGGACTCTGCTTCCACCACCACGCGGGTCATGCTAATCGCCGGTTCCCTTCTGGTGATCGGCGTACTTGCTTGGCTGCTGGTCGCGGGCAAAGTTGGCACTCCCTTGGGGAATGCGGGCCTCGCGCTACTGCTCGGCGGCGCCGCGGGCAACCTCGCCGACCGCATCTTCCATGGAGCGGTGACCGACTTTTTTGAACTGTGGCTCGGCACCTATCATTATCCCGCCTTCAACGTCGCCGATTCCGCCATCACCATTGGTGCCGTGTTCCTCCTTTCCGACATCTTATTTGGCCGCAAACAGCAAACGCCCGATCAAGTTTCCTGAAGTGTCGAACAGGAAGACGGCAACCGATTGTTCAGCCAAACCGAGTAGGTGTGACGCGCATCCTTGACCGTCGCGGCGCCTAAGCCATACTGGTTTTAAGAGGTGTCTTATGCCAGCTCTAGTCGAAGCGACCGATTCCCCGTTTATTGCCGAGGCTTTAAGCGCGCCTGCTCCCCATCTGCAAGCTTTAGCAAAGCAGCTGGCCGGCGACCCCGAACTGGTCCTGGCGGCGGTAGACGCGCTCGGTTCGCTATCCCCGCGCATCCGCTTTGCGGCCAGCAGACTCTTGCACATCGTAAACAAGAGAGCTCCGGAAGCGCTGTACCCGCACTTTGCTTGCTTGGCACGGCTGCTCAAAGATAAGAACAGCATTCTGCGGTGGAACGCCATGCTTGCGCTGGGCAATCTCGCTCCGGCTGATCGTGAAAACAAGCTCGACGCGATTCTCGAGGCCTATCTGGCCCCGATCTCAGGCGGGAAGCTTGTTGATGCCGCCAACGCCATGCGTGGGGCCGCCGCGATTGCGTGTGGCAAGACTTATCTCGCGGACGAGATTCGGAAGTCCATCCTTGCCGTGGAGCAGGCTCGTTATGCGACGCGGGAATGCCGCAATCTAGCGATCGGCCATGCGATCCGGGCGCTTGATGTATTATTCCCGGCACTGCAAAACCGGCAGGGGGTGCTCTCCTTCGTGCGGCGCCAGAGAACGAATCCCAGGCGTGCGACCAGGAACAAGGCGCGTAAATTCCTGGCAAAGTGGCCGGCGGCCAGTGGTCAGACCGGCGCTTGCGCCGAATGCGATTACAAGGCCCAGCAAGGCGGGCGATGAGGGAGTCGCAGGCGCTCTCGTTTCGACGCGTACTGCTAGAATCACTCGCGTGAGTTCCGATTCCGCGCAGATGCTTCGCGAGTTCTCGGCTGCGCCGGCCGACGCGGGGATGCGTCTCGACCGCTTCGTTGCGGTGCAATGCCCGGAGTTGAGCCGCACACGCGTGCAAGAGTTGATCACCGCGGACCACGTGCGCGTCAACGGTAAACCCGCGAGCAAAGGATCGCTGCATCTTCGCGGAGGCGAGAAAATCACCGTCGAGATTTTCGAGCGCCCGGCGATCGCTGCGCGACCCGAAGCCATCCCGCTCGAAGTGCTCTACGAAGATGAAGACGTCATCGCCATCAACAAACCCGCGGGAATGACCGTCCACGCCGGCGCCGGAAACGTCTCGGGCACTCTGGTGAACGCGCTGCTTGGACGGGGGCTCAAGCTGTCCCAAGGCGGCGATCGGCTGCGCCCCGGAATCGTGCATCGTCTCGATAAACAGACTTCGGGAGTCATCCTGGTCGCCAAGAACGACGCCGCACACGCCAAGCTCGGGGAAGCGTTCCAGCAGCGCGAAGTGAAAAAAACCTACCTTGCTCTGGTACAGGGCATTTTGCAGGAAAGCATCGGCAGCATTGAGCTGGCCATTGGGCGCGATCCCATCCATCGCACGCGCATGGCCACGACTCGAAAATCCTGGCGCGGAGCGCCGATCGCGAATCCCCGCGCGGCGCGCACGGACTGGCGCGCCCTCGCAAACATCGCCAACACTACGCTGGTCGAGGTCCAACTCCACACCGGACGGACACATCAAATACGTGTGCACTTCTCCGCCCTAAAGCATCCCGTGGTTGGCGATACGCTCTATGGAGCAGCGGCCGAATGGCGCGTCGGCAAGGTCACACTGCCAAAGTTGCAGCGCCATTTTCTCCACGCCGCCAGGCTCGGCTTCGCCCAGCCACGAACCGGCGCGTGGACCGAGGTTCTCTCGGCTCTGCCCCAGGAACTCAGCGATTTTTTGCACCAACTTTCAGTTGCTGCCGGCCAACCGCAAAGCCGAATTGACGCTGCGCTCCGAGCGTACCTATAATTCTTACATCCATGAAGCGTCGAAACACCCTCATCGCGGCTGTTCTGGCGGCGGCAGTCTTGCTTGCAGCCTCCGCCATCCGGGCGCAGCAACCCCCCCCGAGTAGCAAGCCACAACAAGCGCCGCCCGCCGCTCCGCCTCCCGGCCAGCAGGGCAACCCGCAAAGCGGCCAAACGTTTGTGAGAGAAGTCAACCTCGTCGACGAGGTTGACTTCTCTCACAAACGTTTGGCCGCTTTGGTGCCGGACCTGCAAGAGGGCGATTTCAAAGTTTTCGACGAAGGCAAGGCCCAGGAAATCCGCTATTTTAGCAAGCAAACCGATTTGCCCTTGCGCATCGGCATGCTGCTTGACACTTCGAACAGCATTCGCGACCGCATCAAGTTTGAACAGGAGGCTTCCGTAAGTTTCCTTTTCAGCGTGCTGCGCCACAATAAGGACCAAGCGTTTGTCATGACCTTCGATGACGAACCGCAAATCCTTCAGCCCTTCACGAGCGACACCGGGGCGCTGCGCGACCAGGTCATGGGCACGCGCGCCGGCGGTGGCACGGCCATTTACGACGCCATCTACCATGCTTGCTCCACACAGCTGAATCATCCGCCGCGCCCCGAGGGGGACCAGCCGGATGTTGTTCGGCGCGTGATGATTCTCATCAGTGACGGCGAAGACAATTTGTCCACACACACGCGTGCCGAAGCCATCGAACTGGCCCAGCGTACCAGCGTGGTGATCTACACGATCAGCACCAGCACGCAATGGGTTTCGCTCGAAGAAACCGACCCGAACAAAACCAGCGACCGGAAATACCATCTCACCGAAGGCGACAAGATTCTTCAGGACCTCGCGGAAGAAACCGGCGGGCGCGCGTTCTTCCCCTATCACGTCGACGATCTCGACCAATCCTTCCAGGACATCGGCGACGAACTGCGCAACCAGTATTCCATCGCCTATCAACCCGCCAACTACGTGTTGGACGGGCGCTATCACAAGATCCGTGTCGAAGTCCCGGACCACAAGGGTTACCAGGTGCGTGCGCGCCGCGGATACTATGCACGGGCGAATCGGGACGTGCATGCCCCGTCGGAACCCGGCTCGGGGGCCCCCCAGGGAACCCCGCAAGCGAACTCGAGGCCTTGATTTTCGATTTGGCCTTTCGCAGGCTGCTCCAGAAAGTGTTTGGTTGGCCTTCAACGGCTTGCACCCCGGCCTCCTGAAATTTCAGCGTTTTTCCGAGCACCATCGTGGCGGGACACCCGGCAAGTTAGAAAGCTTGCGCCTGAAACGCAACTTGCCGTTCCGGCGTCTCACATTTTAGTCTTAGGTTTCTGAGCGGTCGGTTCATTTCCATTTCAAGTAAAGCTTGGCGGGACAAAAAGTCTGGAGGCGGATGTGCGAAAGCATAGGAAAGCCTTGCTGATTCTCCTGTTGATCGTGGCCGCGATTCCGCTGCGCGCGCAAGCGCCCAGTGCGGCGGATCTGAACGCCATTTATCAGATCAAAGACGAAGGCTTCAATCACTCGCAGGTCATGGACCTCATGAGCTATCTCACGGACGTCTACGGCCCGCGGCTGACGAATTCGCCCAACGTCAAACAGGCCGCCGACTGGACCATGGGCAAAATGAAAGAATGGCAGCTTGCCAACGTACACCTCGAGCAGTGGGGACCTTTCGGCAGAGGCTGGTCGAACGAGCGTTTCTCGCTGCAGGTGATCTCGCCGCGGCCATTCCCGCTCGTCGCCTATGCCAAGGCGTGGACGCCGGGCACGACCGGCGTGGTTACCGGGGAGGCAGCGTGGGCGCCGATTCAAAAAGAAGAGGACATGGAGAAGTATCGCGGAAAGCTCAAGGGAAAATTCGTCTTGACGGCGCAGCAGCCAGAAATTCCACTGCGCACCGAAGCGCAATTCCATCGCTACACCGATGCCGAACTCGTGGAGGAGTCCGCCGAACCGGTGCCAACCGCGCGCGCCGAGGACCGGTTTGCCCGGTTTCGCGCGCAGCGTGAGTTAAACGAAAAGATTCAGAAGTTTTTGGTGGACGAAGGAGTTGCCGTTTGGCTTGAGCCTTCGCCGGGAGACGACGGAACGGTATTTGTGTCGGGCGGGGGAGGACGCGACCCCAAGGATCCGCCGGCGCCTCCGCGCGTGGCGGTGGCCAATGAAAACTATGGCCGGCTCGTGCGCATGCTCGAAAAGAAGGTTCCTGTCACATTGCAAGCCGACATTCAGAACAAGTTTTATGACGACGACCTCAACTCCTTCAACATCATCGGCGAAATTCCCGCCTCCGAAAAAGCCAAGGCCGACGAAATCGTGATGATCGGCGCGCACTTTGATTCCTGGCACTCCGGAACGGGGGCCACCGACAATGGAGCCGGCTCCGGCGTGATGCTGGAAGCCATGCGCATCCTCAAATCGACCGGGGTGAGGCTCCGCCGCACGGTGCGCCTCGGGCTGTGGACCGGCGAAGAGCAGGGCTTGCTCGGCTCGCGAGCCTACGTGAAGCAGCATTTTGCCGACTGGGAGCCGGAAGGGACGGACAGGGAAAAAATCAAAGTTCTGCCCGAGCAAGCCAAGCTCGACGCGTATTACAACGTGGACAACGGCTCAGGGAAAATCCGCGGTATCTATCTCCAGGGCAACGAGGCCATCGCGCCGCTGTTCGCCGGGTGGATGGAGCCGTTCCACAATTTGGGCATGAATCGACTGACGATTCGCAACACCGGCGGCACCGATCACCTGTCTTTCGATGCCGTGGGTCTGCCGGGCTTTCAATTCATTCAGGATCCCCTGGATTACGACACGCGCACGCACCACTCCAACATGGACGTCTACGAACGCATCCAGGAACCGGACATGAAGCAGATGGCGGTGATTGTGGCTTCCTTCGTGTATTTGACTGCCAACCGCGACGAAATGGTTCCGCGCAAGCCGCTCCCCAAAACACGGGCGAAGCGCACGAGTCCGTTCTAGGCGTTTAAAGAACCATTCGACTAACGACACCGCATTCCCTGAA
>Ga0209156_10002446_pt1 | contig 14512 bp, 9 predicted proteins | sample GraSoiAngelo_124_FD_185881 | JGI IMG/M metagenome (GOLD analysis project Ga0209156, IMG submission 185881) | Grasslands soil microbial communities from the Angelo Coastal Reserve, California, USA - 14_0927_05_20cm (SPAdes) (version 2) | ecosystem: Environmental > Terrestrial > Soil > Grasslands ...
ACATTCTGCTCGATTTCACTAACAACTACGGCGTCCGGCCGTTTCTGCCATTCAACTGGCGCTGGTACTCGTGGGACATCGTCTTCATCCTCGAGCCGGTGATGCTTGCAGCATTGCTGCTTGGTCTGCTGATCCCCGCAATCTTCGGACTCGTCAGCGGCGAGATCGGCGCTCATCGCGAGATGTTTCGTGGGCGCCGCAGCGCGATTTGCGCGCTGCTTGCAGTCTGCGGAATATGGTGGGTGCGCGACTATCACCACCGCAGGGCCATCACGCTGCTCAATTCGGCCGACTACCAGGGGGAGGTCCTCAAGAGAACGGGGGCAATGCCTTACGCTGTGAATCCGTTCTCCTGGGCTGGCATTGTCGAAACAGAAAACTACTACGCCGAGGTCCCAGTTGATTTAGGCGCGACCACGTTTGATCCGCTAGCGCACGCCAAGATTCTGTACAAGCCGGCGGAGACTCCGGCGACGCTCGCGGCCAAGCGCTCGCTTTTAGGCCGCGTATATCTCGATTGGGCGCGCTTTGCTTACGTTGAGAACCAACACCTTCCGCCTCCGGAGCAAGGCTATGATGTACGCTTTCGCGACCTGCGCTTCAGCTACATTGGCTTCCAGATTCCCGGAGAGCCTCGCGGACGTCCTCCGCTGAGCGCCGATGTGTTTCTCAATGAACAGCTGCACGTGGTGCTGATGCGAATGGGTAACCGTGAGGAGAAGCCGTAACGCTTTCGATGCTATTCCAAGCCGCCAGGCAAGGAATCCCTATGGTGAAACCAGACTGGCGATGCGACGAGAATCGCCGCACCTTCCGGATCACCACCCAAACAGTTGACGTTTCCCGCGGCGAAACGGAGAATAAAGCTTCGCGCGAGGCTCACTATGTTGGCTTATCTATTCATTGTTCTGGCTGTAGTAGTTCGTTTACTGCCGCATCCTTGGCACCTCACCCCGCTCGGCGCAGCGCTGCTGTTCTTCGGCGCCAAGCGTCCAAAGCGAGAGTGGATCGCGCCACTGCTTCTGCTGGCCTCGGCAGACGTCTATCTCACCACGGTTCATTACCGCATGCACGTCGGAGCCGATCACATCGTGACGTGGGCATGGTACGTGGCGGCAATGGTGATTGGACGTGCGCTCGTTCGGAGAGTCGAACCTCTGCGCGTGGTTGGCGCCTCTCTTGCTTCTGCAATTTCGTTCTTCCTGGTCAGCAACTTCGCTACATGGCTCTTCCAGAACATGTATCCGAAGACACTTGCGGGGCTGGTACAGTGCTACACGCTGGCGATTCCATTCTTCCGAGGAACGTTTGCCTCTGACCTGATCTACACACCGATTTTGTTCAGCGTGCCGTATGCGTTGTCGTTGCTCGAAAAGAAAGCGGCAGAATCGCGGGTTCGGAGCTAAGCCCCGGAGTTCGATAGCCTCAATTCTTCAGGACGAAGGTAGACCCTTATCCGTGTGTTCCGTTAGGTCCGCTCGCCGGACTCTTTTCCAGTTCTTGCAGCGCCACCCTCGTTTTGGGAACGAGTTGCTCCAGTTCGGCGTGGCGCCTGCGCAAGCCCTCGATAACGGTAGCTGGCGCCTTGGCGAGGAAGCCTTGGTTGCTTAACTGGCGCTCTGTGTTGCCGCGTTCCGACTCAAGTTTTTCCAGTTCTTTGGAAAGACGGTTGCGCTCAGCGGCGATATCGATCTTCCGTTCATAGACAACAAGCACCTCAAAGGCGTTGGTCGTTTGCACACCTGGCACCTTCGCCATGCTCTCAGGGCTGAATTCGATATGATCCACGTCAGCGCCTTGTCCGATCAAATTCCGATTCGAATCGATCAGCGCTCGAGTCGAAGCTTCCGTAAAGATGCGCACAGTGATCTTTTCTTTTGGCGCAACCTTCAGTTCTGCCCGCCGGTTGCGAATGCCCTCGATGAGCCGCTTAATGATCTCCATCTGATCGATAGTCGCGACGTCTGCCTTGCCGAGTTCGGCGCCAAGCGGGAAACGTGTAAGTGCAATGGACTTTGCTGGTGCCTTTTGTTGCCACAGCGCATGCCAGATTTCCTCAGTAATGAATGGCATGAATGGTGACAGCAGCCGCAGCGAACCCTCAAACATCCTGACTAGCTGATTGAGCGCAGCTTGTGCTTGCGCCCGAGCGCCGCCAGAGAAATGCGAGCGCAGCTTTACGGCCTCAATGTACCAGGCGCATAGGTCGCCCCAGAAGAACTGGTAGACCATATTCGCGGCTTCGTCAAAGCGATAGTGGCCGAGAGCGGCATTCATGTCCTGAGTCGTCTGCTGAAAACGCGCTTCGATCCAGCGATCCACGAGCGGAGCTGAGCTATCCAGTTTGTACGCGCCGCTCACAAGCCACGAGAGTTCCTCCTGCTTCCATGCTCCCGCCTCGGTTGCCTTGTCGATGTTCATGAACATGAAGCGGGCAGCGTTCCAAATCTTATTCGCAAAATTGCGATAGCCTTCAATGCGGCTCTCGTTGAAGGCAATGTCCGTACCGGGCGATGCCATGGAGGCGAGCGTGAAACGTACGGCATCGGTGCCGTACTTGTTCGTGATGTCGATGGGATCGACCACGTTTCCTTTCGTCTTCGACATCTTCTGGCGATCTGCATCGCGCACCAGCGCATGGATGTACACCTCCCGAAACGGAACTGCCTCGGAAGCGGGACGGTTGCTGCCATCGCCCATCGGCATATCTTGCATGAAGTGGCAGCCCATCATAATCATCCGCGCTACCCAGAAGAACAGGATGTCGAAGCCGGTAACCAGCTGCGCCGTCGGGTAGAACACATCGAGATCGCGCGTGTGCTCGGGCCAGCCGAGCGAGGTAAACGGAAGCAGCGCCGACGAGAACCAGGTGTCCAGAACGTCGGTTTCCTGCTCAACGGCAAAGCCACAGGCGGGGCACTTGAATGGATCTTCGCGACCCACAATGGGCTGAGAGTTCAAGTCGCTCTTCGAATGCGCGCATCCGTTATTCGTGCAGTACCAGGCTGGAATGCGATGTCCCCACCAGAGCTGGCGCGAGATGCACCAGTCGTAGATCTTATTCATCCAGTTCAAGTAGACGGTCTTGTAATTCTCCGGCGTGAAGCAAATGTGACCATTCATGACCGCGGCGATCGCCCTGTCTGCCAGCGGCTGAATCTTGACGAACCACTGCATCGAGAGGCTGGGCTCGACAACATCCATGCTGCGGCTGCACTTGCCGATCGAGAGCACGTGATCCTTGGCGTTCACCAGGAATCCTTGGATCTCAAGATCAGCGAGCACTCGCTTGCGCGCTTCGTAGCGATCGAGCCCGGCATAGGTGGCACCGTTCTGGTTGATGCGCGCGAGCTCGTCCATGATCTTCAACATCGGCAGGTTGTGTCGTTTGCCGATCACGAAGTCGTTCGGATCATGCGCAGGCGTCACCTTCACCGCACCTGTCCCGAATTCGGGATTCGCGAGTTCATCGGCAATAATCGGGATCTCGCGATTGATCAGCGGAAGCCGCAACTTCTTGCCAATCAACTCGCGGTATCGCTCATCATTTGGACTCACGGCCACGGCAACATCGCCTAACATCGTTTCAGGACGCGTGGTAGCGATGTGAATCGAGCCACTGCCGTCAGCCAACGGATAACGAATTTCGTAGAGCTTGCCCTGCTGCTCCTCGTGAACCACTTCCAGGTCGGAGATCGCAGTCAGGCATCGCGGGCACCAGTTCACGATGTACTCACCGCGATAAATAAGTCCCTGTTCCCAAAGACGCACGAAAACCTCGCGCACGGCACGGTTCAGGTTTTCGTTCATGGTGAAGTACTCGCGCGACCAGTCAACAGAATCGCCGAGCCTCTTCATCTGCTTGAGAATATTGCCGCCGTAGAGGCGACGCCACTCCCACACGCGTTCGACGAACTTCTCACGTCCAAGGTCGGCGCGTTTTGTCCCTTCGCTTGCGAGCTGTCGCTCAACCAGCATCTGCGTCGCAATGCCGGCGTGGTCTGTACCGGGAATCCAGAGCGTGATTTCACCACGCATTCGCCGCCAACGCACAAGAATGTCCGACTCGGTGTGCTCGAACATGTGCCCCATGTGCAGATTGCCGGTCACGTTTGGCGGAGGCAGCAGAATCGTGAACGCCGCTGGTGCGTCCTTGGACGGAGTCTCAACGTGAAAAAGCCTCTCGTTCACCCAGTACTCGGCCCAGCGCGGCTCGATGGCGCTTGGGTCATAGGTTTTTGGAAGCTCGTGGGGCATGACGGCAGTACCTAAACCATAACACGCAAGAAACAGGAGATCGGCCTTCGGCCCGGACTCAGCAGGGTTCTTTGCGGGAACCAAATGTCTGTAGAGGACTGCTTGAACGAATATCAGCGATAATTCCCATGCCATTCCATACCCGAAAGTCGACCGCCGAGAGCCGAGTGCCCCCTTACTCGAACAACTCTTCCTTCCACAACTTCTGCCCCGCAAGCGCGGTATAAAACGCAATCAACGCCAAAGCCGTCGCACTGGCGTAAACGAAGATCGTCGAGCCGATAAACCAGTTGGAGAAGTTGGCGGTCATGGGCGCGTTCAGCAGGAAATCGGTTAGGAAGAGGGCTGCGGCTAAACTGACCAGACCGAAGCGCACTAGTGCGATTGCAGCAAGCGAATAAATGATGAGGAAGACGATCAACGCTACCCAAAAATACTCTTCGCGCAGAGATTGCATGATGCTGAAGAGAACTACGAACGCTCCCGCCGCGAGCCACTCATTCCGAAGAACGAGGCGCAGCAGGAAGATCAGGAAAAAGAAGAGCAGTGTTGTGCGGATGTCCGCGGGAACGAGGAGCAGCCCTGCGCCCAACGTACGGCGAACACCCAACAGAAACTCAGCGTCCCCGATGTGCGGGACCGCACCGATACGAATCAAGTAGGCGATGAATAACTGGATCACGATCACCCAGAAAGTTCCCAGCACGAATCCGAAGAGAACATCGCGTCCTACCAGCGGATCGCGCCAACGGCCCAGAAGCAGCCTGCTCCAGGAGATGATGCTATGGGGCCAACGGCGGCGGACATATGGCTCCAATGCGAGATACACGAGCGCAACCATCACGCCCCAGAAAAGAGATGTGCTGATCGCAATCACGATGCCGCCGAAGGTGGAGATGCTCATTGTGAAATGCGCTCGAAAAATCCACAGCGCCATTTGCACCGCGAAGACAAACAACACAAGGCGGAGCGCACCCCGAGGATCGGTTCTCCTTACCTGGTAGTTGCGGTAAGCGAAGAAGATCGCTCCCAACATCACCGTGCAGGCGACAATAACCAGAATAATGGCACCGGCCTGTTGTGCCTTCGTGCTCTGGTCTGGATTCTGGCGCCATGCCGGCGTCCACGGTCCGAAGAGCGAAAACGATACCGGCTTCCCATGCAGAGCGGCAGCTTCCAGTCGCAGTGGACGCGTGCTGCCCGGCCAGGTTCCGGTCCAGGCAGCCCTGGTATCCGAGCTTGCGAGAGAGTTCCAAATTGGCTGGGAGGATATGAGCGCTTTAGGATCGAGCCCAGCCGCGGCAAACAGCGGACTCCAATCCACTGGCTTTATTCCTTCCGGTCTGTCTTCCCGCTGCGGAGGAATGCTTTCGAATGAAATCAGTCTGCCGTCCAGATCGAGAATGATCGAGACCATGCCTGGGGCCGTGAACGGCGGATCGTTTTCCGTAACGATTCCAGGAGTCAGAGAACTCTCTCTGTAATCCGTTGCAACCATAAGCTGAGGACTGCTGCGGTACCAGAACCGCAGGATTGGAGGGCTCTTTTTCAGCAGGTCATCCCAATTGGGAACTGGCTTGTCGTTTTGCTTCGCATATTGCTCATATTGATCGTCATTGTCGAATCCGTAGGCGGTATCCGCCGGTGGAGTCGTGTAGCCGGCACTGGCAGCGATCTCCTGTGCACGATGCGTGAGCACTTCGGGGGATTGCTCGGTTCGCATCTTGTCGTAAATGCTTATGCGAACACCCAGAAAGTAGCTGAGAATCACTCCAAATAGCAGTACAGCGAGACAGGTCACGGCAATCCGCGGTGCGAGTCCTTCGACTTCACCTGCGGCGGCCACCATCTGCGGCGACGGTGTTTCGCCTGCGGCAAGCGCAGCAGCGAGTGGATCGCCGCCGGGTAGCGCGGCTGCAACGCTCAACACGGTAACCGGACGCATTGCGGGCTCGGGCTCGAGACAGCGCAATATGACGCGCTCTACGCCCGGGTCGAGATCGCGCACCAGACTTGACGGGCTTGCTGGTGTTGGAGTCTCGCTTCGCGTGCGAACAATTTCCGCGAGCGTGTCTGCTTGAAACGCGCGTTTACCCGTGAAGATTTCGTAGAGCACTAGCCCTAGTGAATAGATGTCGCTCTTGAGCGTGACTTCCTTACCCGCGAGTTGCTCCGGAGCCATGTATGCCGGAGTTCCATGACGGACCTGGTGCTCGGTGATGAGTTCGGCAAATTCAGCCAGCCCAAAATCCATGATCGCAACTTCGCCCTGGCTGTTGAGCATAATGTTGGCAGGCTTCAGGTCGCGATGGAGGACACCTTTGTCGTGCGCAGCGGCCAGACCGGCGCAGAGCTTGCGCGCAATTTCCAGAGCCTTATCACCAGGCAGGCGTCCGATACGGCGGAGCAGCGAACCAAGATCCTCGCCATCGACGTACTCCATTGACAGGAAGGTGAGTCCGTCTGCTTCACATATATCGTAAATGCGGCAGACATTCGGATGCGAGATGCGGCGAGCGATCCGCACTTCGTTGCGAAAGCGTTCCAGCGACGCGGGATCATTCGTGACAGCTTCGGGAAGGAATTTCAAAGCAACCGGCTGAGCGAGTGTCAGATCATCGGCACGGTAGACCTCGCCCATACCTCCGCGGCCAAGCAACGCGATGATGCGATAACGGGAGGTGAGCAGCGTTCCCGGCAAGAAGCGGCCCTGTGAAATCGAACTGCTCGATGAAGAGGAGCGAGGCGTGCTCCGGCTTATCTGCTTTGCATTGCCAAATGAAGCCGGAGTGGAAGTAGCCGTGGCCAACGGGTCGGAACTTGGCGATTGCGCCGTGCCACACGAGGGGCAGAACCTTGCGCCAGAGTTGATCTCCGTGCCGCACGAGGAGCAGTAGATGGAGGAGACTTTAGCCACGCAATCAGCGACACAACGTCGCCATCATATTAGGCGTAACCGGGGCTTATCGCTACGGCTAGGCTCCAGCAGCCCTGGCTCTCGCATTATCAGGCTGCGGTTCCCGGAAAGGAATGATCCTGGCCTGATTCATCTGATGCATCGCGCCGGCGATCTCCGGCGTGTCCGATTTTCCGGCAAACTTGCCGAAAAAGTACGTGAAAAGAATCAAGGCGCAGAGAAAGGGAAAGACGGTGATGGCGACGAGAAGCATAGCGGGGCAAGGCCTCCCGGGGAACGCCGAAGAGTATGTTACAAAACGAGGTTCTCTCGCAATGGGTGCACTTGCTTAGGGCATGAGACAATTTACGCCGAATGGCAGAATCGGATGAAGTTCCGTCACGGAATGTGGGTTTAGCGCTTGGTGAGATCGAGCTCTGCCATGATCTTCCAAATCAGGCCGGGAAGCTCGCGCTGCATGACTCTCTCGACGGCTGCAGCAACACGATTTGCATCTTTAGCCGAGTGCGCTTGCTCAACCTCGGATTCTCCAATGGGGGCGGCCTCACCAACGGCTGATTCGCCCAGGGTAGCCTTAAGTGCACGAGCCAGTTCCGTTTCAGCTTCGTGATTGGAATGCGAAGGCACAACTACCGGCGCGGAAGCAGCGGCGGCTGTGGCCATCGCCATCGGCACGACCTCGGCTGTTTCAAGCGTCTCCGAAGGCGCAGGGTGTTGGCTGGCGATCGCAGTCAATTCAGGAGCATGCGCATCGACGGCCGCTGCAGCCTCCTCGATAGCCTTTTCGTATTGAGACTCGCTGATGGCGGAAGCCATTGCAGACGCAGGAAACTCGACTACATTCGAGGCTACAACTTCAGCCGAGGCCACGACTTCAGCTGGCGCTTCTACTGCTGGCGTAGGCTCGGGAAGGGCAAGGTCCGTCGATCCAATCGGAGCCGTGGCGAAGAACGGCTCGTCTTCTTCCTCAAGCGAGCCGGCCTGCATCGGGACCGGCAACTCTGGAATGAATTCCACGTGCGTTTCAGCGGGAATTGGCAGATCGGTTCCGGGCGCGGCATGCAGACCCGGCGGCGTATTAGTCAACGGAGTTGGCAGCGGCAGATCCGCTGATCGCTGCTCGTAGCTCGACATCGCTGCCTGTAGGCGCGCCTCGAAGTCGTCGATCGGTGCGGTGGCGGCTCCGGCTGGAATCGTCAGATCGGCTACCGGAGCATCAGCGGTTCCGAACTGCGTCGGAAAATCCATAGTGGCACGATGCGGATCGGTGACCAGCGCCGGATCCTTCAGGATAATTGTCGGAGTCTCGGCGCTCTGCATCGTTTCGAGTGCGCTCTCCCGTGGTATGGCAACATCGGGAACCGGAGGAGCAGAAGTCAGCTCCAAGCCCTCGACCAATGCGACCGGAGGCTGAGGCGCGCCAGGAAAACGGTGCGAAAGCAATTCGCCCGAAATGGGAATCGTAGGCGACGATTGTTCGATTCCAGGGAAGCCGGAACCCGGAGTAGGAGCCCTTTGCACTACGATCGTCTTTTCCGCGTCGAACTCAGCGGAAGGGCCTACAGCCGGACGCGCTGTAACAGCAGTATCGGCATCTTCAGCCGATTGATCCAGATACTGAGCCATGTAAGACGGAATTTGTGGGGGCAGCGGTGCGCCAGCGTGCCTTTCAGGCAGCAGCTCGTTTCCCAAGAATGGCGTGCTTGCCTCTGCCTTGGCGAAATCCGCAGTCGCCGCAGGCTCAATTCGGAACTCTTCAGCGGCGAGAGCCGGCGTCCCGGCGGCGCTCAATTGTTCTGCTGGAATGTTCGCCGTGATCGGATCTTCTTTCTTGGGTTCTTCCTTCTTCGGCGTCGCTGTGTTGAGCAGAGCCGCGATCTGAGCGGCGTCGAGACGCATCGTCTGCTCGTACACTCGCTGCTCGCCCGCACCCGTCGCGATTGCAATCTTCTGGCTCTCTCTCCCGGTCTCATCTCTCGATCCCGGAGGAGCCGCGATCTTTATGGTCTTTGCGTAGGGACGTGGAGGTGGCTCATCCTGAGCCGCTTTGGCCTTCTGGGCAAAGCGTTCAACTGCGGCGGTGAGATCTGTGGCCTCGAACGGCTTCACGATTACGCCGTCGGCTTTGACGCGAGCACCATCCTGCGGACTGTAGGGCTCCATGCGTCCGACGGTTAGCAGTACTGGAAGCTTGGCGGTCTCGATAGAATTGCGGAGCTTCTCGCAGAGCTCCAGGCCGCTGTAACCAGGCATAAAAACATCGAGCAGGACGAGTTCGGGTTTGACCTCCGCGATCTTCTTGGCGGCGGCTGCGCCGTTGCTGACAGTGACTACATCGTGGCCGGCTTCGCTCAGAATCTTCTTGCCCATGTTCTGGGCGGTGACACTGTCATCGGCGAGTAATATCTTGATACCCACAAAAGCGTCCTTTGTACTAGTCGGGAAAACGTACGGGTGCTGTGGTGGAAAAGTACTGTGTCCCAAGCGCTAAGTCAATGAAAAGGGTACCTGAGTAGGTGGCGAGGGTTATCGCTTAGTTACCAACGGACTAGCCCGACTGGGATACCTCTAGACCGGCTGGCAAGAGCCGAGAACCGACCGCGCTCGACCGCTCCCCGGCTCGAATTGGACTTGCTAGGCCGCGTGCTTGACCGTAATCGAATGTTTGATCGTCTCGTAGACCGCCTCAGGAATGATGCGGCGGCCGACTAGATCTATTTTCGTGAGATATGGTCGGTTGTCGACAATACGGTTGGCGAGGACGTCCCCAATTCCACTAAGTTCCTTAAGTTCGAGTAATCCGTCCACCGTTCGATGACGCAGGCGCATCTTGCGCGCTCGCCGCGGCTTCGGCTGCTCAATGATGCGCTCAGCTTTGTGCCGAGTTCCGGATTTTCGGTAATTGGCGAACGCGAGCAGCCCCAGCGCTCCCAATGCAAATGCCCATGCCTGCTTCATGGTTCCCCTCCATGGCGTGCGAATTTAATCGGATGAGACCGCAAAAAGTGAAGTTGTAAGAAGCCTTCGGAGCTGCTCAGCTTCTGAGCTGCTGAGCTGATCCTGCGTTTTCTGATCGTTCGTTCGCGTTATCATTGCAACGGCACAACCTGAAAGAACAGCGAAAATAACAGTGAATTTTTCCGGATCTCACCTGAACGTTATCGAATTCTGCCCAGAATCCGCGAAACTCGATTTTGGGAGCAGTGAACAACAGTGAATTAGCAGTGAATTTCTTGCAGCAGCGCTTTGATTGTCTGCTGCCCTTTTGGTCAGTAGTCCGTGAAGCCGAATTCTTTGGGAGGACGTGAAGTGCTCTCAGAAGGAGCTCAGAAGATTAGCAACTTAGGAGCTTAATGGCTGGGCTTGCAGCTGCTTAAAGGCCGAATAGATGAACCAACCAAGATGCCAGCCGTCGAGGAACTTGAACGGAATCTCTCCCACCGTGTAATGGCCGCAGGGCAGTGCTACGGCTTTGAAATCGACCTGATAGTCGCGGAAAAGCTTCACAACCTGCTCTGAGAGCTCGCGCAAGAACGTCAGGTCGTATTTTGCATAGACCACGAGCACTTTTTTGCGATGTGCGGCGAACTTTTTCATGTAGGCAACCGGACTAATCGCTAGCCAGAGCTGTCGCAGCCGTTCGAGGTCGATTACATCCTCGAGAGCCGCGCGGATGTGACGCGTGGATTGTCCTGTCCAGACAACATCGCCAAAGTATGTGGAAGCGTGGTTGAAGGCATTGACTTGGAGCCGCGCATCGTGCGCGCTGGCAATGAACGCATAACACGATCCCAGGCTTGTTCCGAGGATACCGAAACGCTGGCAGCCCTGCATCTCCAGCCAGTCGAGGCAGCACCGAATGTCGATCACTCCTTGACGGCACGAATCGAGCGTGCGCCCGATGTTCGCAGAAACAGCGTAGTCGCTGCGTTCGATCTCTGCGGGCCGGCGAATGTCATGGTAGGGCTTACTAAGACGGAGCGCTGAGACTCCATAGAGATTCATGATCGCGCACAGCGCGTTGTGGCTGAAAGCATCCGCGTTCCATTGTGGGAGGACGATAACCGCCTTTTTGCTGGGATTGCCTTTACGATCGAATGCCGGAAACCAGCGAGCATTGACGACGTCATTTTCGGGATAGGGTGTACGGACCGGCGATGTGAATCTCAAAAACTGTGCCGGACGCAATTTGCCTGTGCGCGACATATTCTCAAGCTTCTCGAGTTGCCTCTGCTGCCGCATGTTGGTGGGAAAGAGCTTCGGCAACCGCTCTTCAAGATAGAAATCGCTGGGAGTCTGATAACTGAAAAACCGATCGCTGTCGCTTACGATCCGTCGATTCAACTCGGTAAAGTAGCTCTGGGCTCGAGCGTTGTCATCTTCGGAAGGCGAGGCGGGAAAGTTACCGTTTACCTGCGGCCATTGCCGCGTCCACTCAATGCCCCACTCCAGGGGACGCACGATGCGATTGCTGTCGCGCGTGGTGAGATGGGTCTCCCACGCAAACATCCATTTCTCCCAGAGCTTACGCATAGTAATTCCAATTTAACAAACTGGGCAGGATTGAACCGAGTGCGCCGGTTCATTAGCGGATTAAAAAGCTTTTTCGGAGTCGATCAGAATCGTCACCGGACCATCATTAACGAGAGAGACCTGCATCATTGCCTGAAACTCTCCAGTGCCGCAATCGATCCCCTGTTCCCGAATTTGCTTAACCACATATTCGTAAAGAGTACGAGCTTGTTCCGGACGGGCGGCATCGTCGAAGGAAGGGCGCTTTCCCCGACGCACATCGCCGAAGAGAGTGAACTGTGGAACGACGAGCACGGCTCCCCCGACCTCGCGCACGTTAAAGTTCATCTTGGAGTCATGATCCTCAAATATGCGAAGGCCGAGCAACTTATCGATCATGTAGTCAGCTGAAGTGGATGTATCGCATTTGCCGATACCAAGCAGCACGAGCAGCCCGAGGCCAATTGTCCCAACAATCGAGTTGTTCACCGTAACTGAGGCTTGAGTGACTCGCTGAACAACCGCGCGCATAGCGGGAAGGATAAAGCAGCAATTAGCAATTAGCGACTGGCTACAAGAAAAGCCAGATTCTTCGAAAGCTAATTGCTAATCGCTTCTTGCTAATCGCCGCTTTGTCCATTTACCCTGCTGTGTCTTCGTCGTCTAATTCCAATCCTCACAAGTCATCAAGGAGAATCGCGATGGCAATCTTTTCCTGGGCGTCACGCCTGGGTCTCATTGCGCTCGTATTCACTTATGCAGCTGCTGCGCAGGGTTCCGCTGATTCGCAGAATCCTGGAGCTACGCAGGCACCGGCAGCACAGCCTGCTAGTCCGCAACCTGATCTGCTCATCAAGAACGGCACTGTATTGACGGTCACTCATGGAGTGATCCAGAACGGCAGTGTGCTCGTCCACAATGGGAAGATTGCCCAAATAGGAACAAACATTGCCGCTCCTGCTGGAGCGACGGTCATTGATGCCGCGGGCAAGTTCGTAATGCCAGGCGTGATCGACTGCCATTCGCACCTTGCTCTCGATGGCGACGTGAACGAAGCCAGCAGCCCGATTACGCCAGCGATGAACATGCTCGATGCCTTCGTCAACACCGACAAAGGCCTGTATCACGCGCTGGCCGGTGGAGTGACATCGCTCTTGCTGCTTCACGGATCGGCCAACATGATTGGCGGGCAGGCGGTGGTCATCAAGAACAAGTTTGGCCTGAGCCGCGATCAGATGCTCTTCCCGAATGCTCCGCGCTCGATCAAGTTCGCGAGCGGCGAAAATCCTAAGCGCGTCTATGGATCGCGTAATCAGGCGCCTTCCACCCGCATGGGCAACTTCGAGGTGCAGCGTGAGGCGCTGCAGCAGGCCAAGGAGTACATGCGCGATTGGGATGATTACAACGCCAAGATTCAGAAAGGTGAGAAAGAAGCCCGTGCTCCAAAACGGGATCTAAAGCTAGAAGCTTTGGCCGATGTTCTGCGGGGCAGGCTCCTGGTCCAGATTCATTGCTACCGTGCCGATGAATTTCTAACTGAGATGGCGATGGCGCGCGAGTTCGGATACAAGATCCGCGCCTTCCACCATGCTCTCGAGGCCTACAAAGTTGCGGACAAAATCGCTGCGGAAGGAATCGCGATCGCAACCTGGCCGGATTGGTGGGGCTTCAAAGATGAAGCTTGGGACGCGCAGCCTTGGAACGCAGTGATGTCGTCACGTCACGGAGTGCGCGTTGCCCTCAAGAGCGACTCGAACGATGTGGTTCGCCGCCTGAACCAGGATGCCGGCAAAGTGATCCGTTACGGCGGAGCAACGCAGGAAGAGGCGCTAAAGATGATCACGCTGAATCCCGCATGGATCATCGGTGTGGACGATCGCGTGGGATCGCTTGACGTGGGCAAAGACGGCGACATGAGCATCTGGGACAAAGATCCGCTCTCCAGCTACGCCAAAGTGGAGAAGACGATCATCGACGGCGAAGTCTACTTTGACAATTCGCTTCCCGGTCTGGGACTGACGCACTGGAAAGATGCGCCGATGTCAGGCTCGGATTTTGATGGCAATGAATTGGACGAGATGGGCATAGCGGAGGTGCACTGATGACGGCGACGAATGATTCAATTTTCTTAAAAAGAATCAGAGGGGTCTCCCGGGAACCAGCTTCAGGGAGGAGCACGGGTTATGACGGTGGCGTTGAAGAACCAAACATAACTGCGCTTCGGCTCCCGAGGTCTTCGGCGGCGGATAGAAACATAACCTCACTGGCTAAAGCCGGATCCATTCGCGCGCGTTGGATGGCACGGCTTGAAGCGCTGCCCTTCCCTAAGTTTCTATGGTTATCAATACTCGTGGTCGCACTGTCCGCGAGCCTGTCCTTCGCGCAGGCTTCGAAACAGAAAATAAAGATGGCCACTTCACAAGCTGAGGCCACCGGTCCCGTCGCCATCCGCGGGGGCAAACTGCTGACCATCACTCACGGGGTCATTGAGAACGGCGTGGTTGTGATGCAGGATGGGAAGATTACTGCCGTCGGTCCAGCGGGAACTGCCATTCCACGCGGCGCGACCGTTGTAGACGCTACCGGAATGACCGTCTACCCCGGACTCATCGACTCGGAAACCAATCTAGGACTGGTGGAAGTCGAAGCCGACCAGATGAGCAACGACATGAACGAGCCGAGCGACGAGATCATGCCGCACATGCACGTCGCCGATGCGTTCCATTCTGAAACTCAGCGAATTCCTGTGGTGCGTGTAAATGGCATCACGAATGCCATCGTCGCTCCTGGAACCGAAGACAGTCTCCCCGGGCAAGATATTTTCAT
>Ga0209156_10002447_pt1 | contig 14511 bp, 24 predicted proteins | sample GraSoiAngelo_124_FD_185881 | JGI IMG/M metagenome (GOLD analysis project Ga0209156, IMG submission 185881) | Grasslands soil microbial communities from the Angelo Coastal Reserve, California, USA - 14_0927_05_20cm (SPAdes) (version 2) | ecosystem: Environmental > Terrestrial > Soil > Grasslands...
CCAGCCCGGCCGATGCACGTCCTGAACAAACCGCAGTCGCTCATCCATCGCTGATGTCTCCCTCCAGGGCATTGGCGCCTCCTCGTCGAGGCACCTACGTTAGAGAGAGTGTTACCAATCAGCTGAGCACAAACTGTTACCTATCACCTGTGAATGTACCGTCCGGCTGCCTAACAAGCGCTTGAAGCTGCCGGGCGCTGTCGTTCTAAAGGAAGCCGTTGTGTTGTGCCCTGCCGGGCACGGACTTTCGTCCAACGGCCTTGCGCCGGCGGGCAGGTCGCCCGCAGCTTAAGCGCGAGCCGTTAGGTGGCAGCGTGACCGCAGCGGTAAGAGGAGTCATTGGATGCGTGCGTTCGTGAGGCGGCATCCGATCGTGGCGTTCGTCGTGCTCGCCTACGCCCTTTCATGGGCGGACTGGATCCCGCTGCTTCTTCGCGGCGCGCGTGTCGTGCCAGGTGGATCGGTCACGCACTTCCCGGGATTGTTGGGCCCGGCCATCGCAGCCTTCGTGATCGTGGCGCTTACCGAGGGCGCCGCCGGCGTCGGTCGCCTGCTCCGCCGCCTGGTGCTGGTCTCGAAGCCGTCTCTCGGATTCCTCCTCTACAGCTTGAGCCCGCTAGCGTTTCTTGTGCTGGCCCTGATTGCGGCGCAGATCGCAGATCGTCCCATCCCTCCGATGCGTGACTTTGGTCTCTATTCCGGACTGCCAGCCCTTTCACTTCCGGTAGTGCTGGCGCTGGTCTTCCTGTTCAATGGCTACGGCGAAGAAACGGGGTGGAGGGGGTTCGCTCTCGGGCGACTCCAGCAGCGGTTCGGACCAGTCAAGGGCACGCTTGTTCTGGCACTGATCTGGGCTGGGTGGCACACTCCTTCCTTCTGGTTTGTGGAGGGATATCGAACTATGGGCGTTGCCGTGCTCCTCGGAGGCTTCGGTCTAGGCATATGCGCCGGAGCGGTAGTTCTTGCCCGCGTGCTCAATCGCACCAACGGTAGCGTCTTCGCGGCGGCACTCTGGCATGCAACCTACAACCTTACGTCGGCGACGACGGCTAGTCGCGGCGTGATCGGGGCGGTGACGACCACCTGCGTCATGGTGTGGGCGGGCTTGCTTCTCGTCCAAGAGTGGCGCCGTCCGCTCACCCGTTCTCGGTTGGCCGTTGTGGCTGCCACCTAACCAGCGCTTGAAGCTGTCGGCCCGCGGCGGCCGCCCTGATAGGGAATGGGTCTGTCTTGTCTGCGGCCGCCGCAGGCCGCAGCTTAAGCGCGATCCGTTAGGCAGCGCAGCATGACAAGCACGAGCCCTACAGGGTTGGCCCACGCGATCGCCGGGCTCTATGAGGAGTTCGGCGACGGTCCACTGGGCCGCCCGCTCAACGGGTGCGAACACTGCGCTGACGCGGAGACCCTCAAGCGATGGGCGGAGACGCCCTTACGGCAACTCACCGCGGAGGAGCTCGAGCGCTACCTCTACAGCGCCATGGCCACTATTGGCGACGAGGACGATTTCAAACATTTCATTCCCCGTCTCCTCGAACTCGTAGTCAGTGATGCGGATTTCCTTGGGATCACCTTTGAGCAGGTCGGAGCACAACTCACCAGAGCCAGATGGCAACAGTGGCCTGCTCGGCAGAGCTCGACCGTCCGCATCGCACTAGAGGAGCTCTGGAAGACGCTCGGGGCCAACGAGTACGACGACTTCGCCATCGATTCTATAGTCTGTGGGGTCGCTCTGGCCCGCATGGATATCGTTGCCCTATTGACGGCGTGGCAGAAGGCGCCCACGCCGGTCGCGCAGGCCAACCTCAAGCGTTTCTCGGAGCACAATCGCGACTCACTGAGGCAGAAGCGGCGCCTCGCTAATGCGTTTTGGGATGGCTGGCCGGCACAGGAAGTCATCGTCGCGGATTGGCTCCGGACCACAATGGGTGTCTACTGAGCAATGCGCTGCCTAACAAGCGCTTAAAGCTGACGGGCGCTCTCGTTCGAAAGGAAGCCGTTGTGTCGTGCCCTGACGGGCACGGGACGTTCGTCCACTTTTCTTGCGCCGGCGGGCACGTCGCCCGCAGCTCAAGCGCGATCCGTTAGGCGCCATCACCGCTACGCACCCTATGCTAGATCACGATACCCCTGTCTCAAACGCCGCTGCGCGCATTGCTGGCGCGGTCCTCGTCATCGCTGCCGTCGCGGCCGGTTACGCCGTAGTCACCTATGTGCCAGGACCAGAGGTTCGACTGGCGAGTCGACTCTTTCTTTACCTCTTCTTTGGTGGCACTGGGCTGCTCGCCTTCATTGTGGGCCTCCAGTTGATCCATTCGGATGAGCCAGAGCTAACACTCCCTCCGATCGTGCTACGCCTCGGCGTGGTTCTACTAGTTCTCGGCGCAGTGGTACAGGTCGCCCTCTTCGTTTTGCTACATTCTCTTGGCTTCTTGGAGACAGCGATAACACTTGGTATCGGCGGGGCGATCGGCGCCTTGCGATTGCTAAGGCGGCGTCAACAGAGCACTCCTACTGGTAAGTGATGGCGCCTAACAAGCGCTTGAAGCTGGCGGGCGGTGATCGCTTTAAGGGAAACGGAGCATTGTGCCCGCAGCTTAAGCGCGATCCGCCAGGCGGCTGGCGATGACCGAAGGGTGGTACGGAGACGACTACCTCGTCCTGTTCGAGGAGCAAGCGACCGCCCTCGATCGAGACTATGGTCTCAGCGCTGCGCTCCCTGGTTATCGGTTGGTCGGGTTGAAAGGCTGGGACGATTTCATAGTTGAAGACTCGACTGGGGCGCGCTTCACGGTCCCCACGGTTCCTCTCCTCCACGAGCATCTCGAGCCGTTCGCACCTCCCAAGATCCCCTTGTGTCCTGAGCCCGACGCGAAGTTGACAGGGCGGATCAAGTGGTACATCACGCCCATCGTCTTCGGGGGCGATCCGAAGCTTGGGGACAACGTCACGTGGATCACCCTTGAGCAGCACACGCAGCTCGTGACTTGGTGGAACAAGAAGTATCATGATGTCAAAGAAGGTCGTGACGGAACGCCAGCCGCCTAACAAGCGCTTGAACCTGACGGCGCCCGGCGATTGAGGTAGAATCCATCTGTGACGAACGACACTAGGCGCCGCAGCTTAAGCGCGATCCGTTAGGCCGCACCGACCCTAGTCGCAGGTACGCGTTGCCGTGACCGACTTACCTGAGCTCGCTGAGACTGCTGGCCGGTACGTGGCCAAGCGATCTCTTGCTCTGCGGGGCGCCGTCGTGGGCGCCGTCCTATATGGCGGGTTCTCGCTAGAGCTAGAGCTGTCCATGCTCATCGATCGCCGGGGCCATCACTCCCTTCTCGGTGTAGTCGCGGGCACGCTGTTTGGCTTGGTGGTGGGCACGGCCATGGGCTTCTTGTATGGTTCTGTCCTTCGTTGGTTCAGGCGTCCGAAGATCGGGGCGCACCTGCTTGCCGGCCTTGCTGCGGCGACTGCCCTCATAGCACCCCTGGCCTTGGTAATACGTCAGGTTCCCGGAACGCAGGCATTACTCATAGGAGCTGTCGCCGCCACGGTCTTTGGCATCGGCCTCGGCGTCATGGTTCGCGTTTACGTGTACAATAGAGATCGTGACTCTGCAGCCTAACAAGCGCTTGAAGCTGGCGGGCGAGTCGCCCGCAGCTTGAGCGCGATCCGTTAGGCAGCGCAGGTGAGTCTCAGGCCTGGCCGAGGAAGGCCACATGGAACTTGCTGTGTCTCTTGTCGGACTCCTATCAACCGTGGGGATCGCTGCGTTCACGGTGGTCAAGGTCGCTCGTCTGTTTGCCACTCGACGAGAATCATCATCGCCCGACGCCACGGCCCGGCTCGAGGAACTTGAACGGAGTGTCCAGGGCCTCCAACAAGAGTTAGCAGAAACACAGGAGCGGCTCGATTTCGCAGAGCGTTTACTCAGCAAGTCACGGGCAGAACCGCGCATTGGCGGCTAGCGAGGAGTCCACGGACTGCGCTGGCTAACAAGCGCTTGAAGCTGGCGGCGCGCGGAGATGCGGGAATGAATCTTTCTTCAGTGCGCCGCAGCTTAAGCGCGGTCCGCTCGGCAGCGCGTCGGAGCTCGAGGAGGGACCGCATGCACACACGAAGCTGGCAATACCTGCTGATCAGCCTTGCGGTTGGTGCGCTCGCTCGGTGCACCGATCTCCTGGCTCCTTGCAGCGGGGCCGTGACCGTGACATCCACGTCCTCGGTCTCGCCCACACTCTCGTGGACACCGAATTGTCGGATCGATAAGCTCGTCGTCGAAGAACCGCTGCCAATAGGAATCCGTCCCAGCCGAGCCCCTGGCGATGGGGCACTCTTACCGCATCCGAGTCTTGGTCGGTGGCGCGACGGTTGGAGAGCGTCCATTTACCTACTGGGCGCCGGATTAGCGCGTGCCTACAAGCGCTTGAAGCTGACGGGGCCTGCTCCTAAAGGCATCGTTCGTTCGTTCACCGGCGCACACCAACGGTGCAGGGTAGGGCGCCTTGCGCCCGGTGACGTTCGCCCCGCAGCTTAAGCGCGAGCCGGTTAGGCAGAGCGCGATCTTATGGAGCAAGACAAGAACCAGCATAGGGAAGAGGAGTTCGAGCCGCCTCAGACGCAGGAGAAGGCCGAGCTCGTTCCACCTGTGCGTCGGCCACCTACCGCTGTCGGGACAGGCACTCCTCCACCGCCGCCGCCTCGCCCGCGGCCGTCGGGGCCCGCCCCAGCGCCGCACGGTCGGCCAGTGCTCTGGCACCTTCTACAAGCGGTACGCAGGTCAATCGGAGCTGCTGTCGACCTAGCTGACGCTGCAGCGCACGTGATTGTGAAAGGGTTGGCAGGGCGAGCATAAGTGCAGCGCTGGCCTAACAAGTGCTTGAAGCTGCGGGGCGCTCGGGTGGGAAGAATTGAGTTCCCTCGCTGGTCAGCCTTTGTTTCGGCGGCTCCGCCGCCTTGCGCCCGCGGGCGTTGCGCCCGCAGCTTAAGCGCGAGCCGTTAGGCGGGCACGTCACCGATACATGTCAGTCTTCGACGATCGAGTCACGAACTACGCCGTGGAGCCCGCAGCCAAAGCAGGTGGCCTGGCTGCGGGCGTCATTCTGCTCGCCACAATCTTCCACGTCCCGCGCCCGGTTGGCGTTCGGGCGGAGGTCCTCTTCGTCGGTACCTTTTTCGCGGTCTTCCTAGGCTATCTAATTTGGCGCGTCATTCGACGCGCTCAAGACGGATCCCTCTACCGCGCTCGTGCGACCGGCCTAACCACGCTTGACGAGGACAGATCGGATGCTCGGCGGATCACCGGGGTCGGTGTTCTCACAGGTGGGATGGTTGTGCTAAGCCTCTGGCTGGCCGCTCTCAAATGAGCTCTCCCTTCCACCTCGGTGTCGACGCCCAAGCCGTCGAAGTCGCTCTCAAAGATTATCTGGCTCATCCCGATGAGGGCGCAGGCGAACTGGTGCGCTTCGCCCAACTGCATCACGTCCTCCCCCTCTGGACAGACTGGGTGGGTTGCATTGCTCTGCGGCCTACCGGACAGCTCGTGTTCTTGGCGTGGGACGATCCGGAGAAGCTCGAGCCCGTCGGCGCCGCGGGGGACCACGATCGGCGAACGATCCACGCAGCCCGGGCTGAAGGCAGCCGGCGCTTTCCCACCATTTCCGGTCTCGCACCCGTCCGTGACGCCTCCGCTCGCGTCTGCTCCTCCTGCGGCGGCTCTGGCAAACTCGCATCCGTGCCAGAGAACGTCCTTTGCGAATGCGGCGGCTTGGGCTGGGTCCCGTGGTGAAGGCCGGGCTGCCTACCAAGCGCTTGAAGTCGAACGCTCCATCACCTTGCGCCCCGATGCATGTCGCCCGCAGTTTAAGCGCGATCCGTTAGGCTGCGCCCAAGGAGACGGGACCGGGGTGAACTCCGCAGCTGCTTTGTCCTTCGTTCGCCGCCAGGGCATCGTGCTCGAGAGCGCTCAGGGACCCGTGCCCAACCTCGCCGAGACCGTCGCCGGTGCGCCCATTCGCGGGAGCTGGTGGGGCCACGCGAAGGGCAAAGAGATCTTTTGGCTGACGCGGGCGGTGCGCAACTCCAATCAGGTCCTCGTGTGTCGCCTCTTGCGGGGTAAGATCACCTACGTGCATCGCCGCCTCTGGCCAGCGCTGGTCCGGCTGGCCCACGCGTTCAGACGTCCGGATCTCGCCGCCGTGCGCGAGGTGCACACGGCGCGCGGCGCGCACACCCTGCGGCTCGTCCCGTTCCCACGCTGGGTCCCGGCTCCGGTGAAGCGGCGAGCACGGGAGCTCACGGAAGGGAAAGCCTGGGCGGCCCTAGGTCTCGAGCGGCCGCCGGGTCGTCGCTCCGGCGCAGCCTAAAAGCGGTTGAAGCTGCCGGGCGGTGATCGCTCTAGGGGAACCGGAGTGTTGTGCGGTGGCGCGCACGAACTATCGTTCAACGACACAGCGCCCGGCGGGCGCGTTGCCCGCTAGCTTAAGCGCGATCCGTTAAGGGCCATGCTCGACCTACGCTTGTTCTTCGATCCCAAGGCTCTAAACGAGCCCGTGGCGCCCTGGTTGCGGTTGCCGCTAGCAGTCGTCGTCGCCGCGGGGTTCGGTCTCTGCCTCGGCATTGCCCTCGACACTGTCCGTCACTGGGCCGATCAGCCGCATGCCTTCTTCCAGCTGGCATTTCTCACCGCCGTCGGTCTTGGTGCCGCGGTGCTGGCCATCAGGCTCTTTCGCGGTGACCCGATCGTCAAACCTGTTCAAGGACCGCCTCGACCTGTCGTTGTCCGCATTCTCGGCCTGGTCATGTTCGTGCTCTGTGCGCCTGCGGTGCTTGTGAGCCCGGGCTGGCTCGAGCGGATCGAGCTCATTGTGATGACACTTGGCGGATTGGGCTTGCTCCTGGAACCGAAGCGCTTCTTCCCACCGCGGACCGGGCATGGCGCTTAACAAGCGCTTGAAGCTGCCGAGCGCTATCGTTTTAAAGGACGCTGTTGAGTCGTGCCCTGGAGGGCACCGGACTTCGTCCACCGCCCGTTGCGCTGGTGGGCCGATCGCCCGCAGCTTAAGCGCGATCCGTTAGGCCGCCACCATGGTGTGCATCGAGGTAAGGTTAGACGGCGAGCTGTTTCGAATAGCGGGGATCAAGGACGCTTCGCTCATCACTCCCACGCTGTCGGGGTATGTCGGGGGCGAAACGCCGGCCTGCTTGATCCTGCGTGGCATGTGCGATCTTGTCGGAGGGCGAGCCGCGCATGTCTCTTGGGGACCGGACGAAGTCGCACTGACGAGCGGTACCGTCGTGACCTTTCGATTCACGATGTCTGAATCTCCCTCCCATCCAGAACAGATCGTTCCGACCGATTCCCCGGCATACATCGAGGAGCAGCGCGACTTCGAGGCCTACAAGAAGACCTTGGTACCGGATAGCAACCCGTCGCCCCGAGCGTTCCCAGAGTTAGCCTTCCATTGTCGCGTAAACCGCAGAGCGGTCACGGTGGCAACGCTGAATACTGGTGAAGAGCATGTTCTCTGTTCTGTGCTCTGGGACAAGTGGCATCCCAATCGCCTTCTAGTGTCGGTCCGCAGCTTTGGCAACGAGCCGCACGCTAAGACCGAATGGCTTCGCGAAGATCTTGCGATAGGCGATGAGCTTGAAGTACGTGTGGCGGCCTAACAAGCGCTTGAAGCTGCCGGGCGCTCATAAGTGCGGCATCACGACCGCCACCCGCAGTCTGGCATACCTGGGACGATCCATGGTGAACACCTGCGGTACTGCCGCAGGACTCGCGGCCTCGCTCCTGTGGGGCGCGAGCGTGGGCGCCGCTCAACGCGCGCCGGCCGGAGGACGGGAGAGCACAGTCGTCGTGATGCTCGGTACCGGCACCCCCCGGCCGCTGCCAGACGTGTGGGGACCAGCGACCGCAGTGGTGGTCGGAGAGCGAGTCTTCCTCGTCGATGCCGGTGTTGGTGTCGAACGGCGACTCGCCGCGGCCGGGCTCCCGATCGACGGGGTCACCGCGGTCTTCATCACACACCTCCACAGCGATCACGTGCTCGGCTTGGCGGACCTCATCTTCACGTCGTGGGTGATGGGGCGCACACGACCGTTCCCGGTCTATGGACCGCACGGCCTCGCTCAGATGACCGAGCACCTCTACGCAGCGTTCAGCGAAGACATTCGGATTCGCACGGAAGGACTGGAACACGAATCCCGAGAAGGCTACCGCATAGCGGTGCGAGAGATCGGGCCGAGTGTCGTCTACGACAGCGGGGGAGTGCGCGTCACAGCGTTTCTCGTCAACCACGGCGCATGGCGCGAAGCATATGGCTACCGATTCGACAGCCCCGGCCGAAGCATTGTGTTATCGGGCGATACGCGGCCGAGTGAGGAGCTCGTGCGGATGGCGACGGGAGTCGACATCCTCATCCATGAGGTGCAGCCATCAGATTCCACGCAACATCCTGGGAATCGGTCCGCCACCGAGTGGGCAAGCTACGTCCGTCAGTATCACACGACTGCGTTGCAGCTAGGCGAGCTGGCGGCTCGGACACGGCCCAAACTCCTCATTGTCTATCACAACGGCCGGCGGGTCACCGCCGATCCGATTCTCGCCGATATCCGGCGATCTTTCTCGGGACCCGTGGCCATGGCTGCTGATCTTCAGCGTTTTTGAGGCGAGTCGTGCACAGTTGGTGCACTCTCATCGGCAAGCGGCCGCCTAACAAGCGCTTAAGCTGCGCCTGCTCGACGACCAATCTCTGAACACGAATGACTCCTCAAGCGCAGGTCATCTGGGCTGGTCTCGAGTTCCGGAAGCCAGCCACGCTCCAGCTGCTGGAGCCACTCACGGCGGAGGAACTCCGCTGGCGTCCGCCCAGCGGGGCTAATCCGATTGGCTGGCAAGTCTGGCACATTGCCGAGGTGGAGGATAATTGGGTGCGCCAAGTCCTCCTCGGCGAGGCGCGCTCGTATCCCTTTGCGCGGTCGGTAAGGGAAGCGGCGCCCGAGCAGTACCCTCCCAAGTCGGCGCTGCTGAGCTATTTCCACGAGGTACGCGAGCGGTCACGCGCGCACCTCGAAGCGATGATCGAGGAGGATTTCGAGCACCACGTGAGGGATGCGCATTTCGGTGAGTTGACCGTGCGCGAGGTATGGGGCGGTGTGGTCACAAGCTTTGCTTGGCACGCTGGTCAGATAGCTCTTACCGTCCGCTTGCTGCGTGGCGGTGACCCATTCTCAAGGGGCGCGGCGACGGACGGGTCGCCCGCAGCTTAAGCGCGATCCGTTAGGCGGGGAGACCCTTTACCGAGCGAGCACGTCTATGGCCTATCAGTGCCCACGATGTGGACAGCCGGTCCGGCGAGGGTACAGCAAGACGGCCCAGCATACCGCGGGCTTGATCGGTGCACTCTTTTATGCGGCATTCGGTTCCTTCCAATGCGCGAAATGCGGAGCGGTTCAAGAAGTGAATTCCCGGCGGAAGTCAGAACCAAGATGGCCCACGGGGTCGGTCCTCATGGCGTTCGGCGCAATTGTGCTGATAGGATTCCTCTTATGGCTTGCCTCGAAGCGTTAAGCCGATCGTCTGAACAGTTCAGATGATAGGTAACAGTTTGTACTCAGGTGATGGGTAACACTTTCTGGTGGTTCCTTCCTTTGTGGTTGTCGCCGGTGCTCGGGTCGTCCCCTGGCGGGCACGGGACGTTCGTCCACTACCCTTGCGCCGGCGGGCGAGTCGCCCGCACCTTTCGGCGCGATCCGTTAGGCAGCGTGCTCAGCTAGCCGAGACCGCGAGGCGTGACTTATGCAACACTGGCTTTTCCACCACCGGCATTCCCACCTCGCCGTACTGATTACGGGCGCATCTGTAGCCGTCAGCGCGAGCGTCCCTCTGCAGTGTCAAGACCTGCCACCTCTCCAGATCTCGTCGGGATTGCAGCTGCTGATTGATCAAGAGAATGCAGCGCCCACATTGCGCGTCATCCTGCCTGGCCGCTCAGCGTCGGATCGCACCATCGAAATCCTCTTTCCTGAGCACATCACGGCCGTGCAGCACGGGAGCACAACGCCCCAACAATTGTACCGTTGGCGGCCGGGCCTCGGGATCAATCGGCCGGAGTGGCGCCGTGCCGAGACATCGTTCGAATATGAGCAAGATCTCGCCGGGTCCATACATCTACTCGCCCGCAGCACGCTGGACTCCGATGGCGTGCGCTTCCGCTACGAGTTTCGCAATGGTTCGCCGGTAGGGTACGACATGATCTACGCGGTTACTGACCCCCGACTGACGTCAATCTTCCACGACCTGCGCCTGGAGCGAACGTACGTACATTACGCCACTGGCCCTCAACTGCTCGCTGCGGAGACGCCGGCCCGCCTGACCATGCCCCTTCGACAGTGGCTGCCGCTCAGGTACCTCGCCGCATTCACATGGCCTGTGCCGCGCAACCGGATCGAAGATCGAGGTGATGGCATCACCTACTACAACACCTCGCGCGCCGTGGACCAGCCGTTTATCGCGACTGTGTCGTCGGACCGTGCCTGGGTGGTCGCCAGTTTCGCGCGGACCACCGGCAACGTCTGGAGCAATCCCGAGCTGACGTGCCAGCATGTGGACCCGCAGGTAACACTGGCGCCCGGCCAAACAGCGGTTGTCGAGGTCAAGGTCCTAATTCTGCGCGGCTCACTAAACGACGCCTTTCAGCAGGCCGTCCGGCAACGTGCCTCATTGCAATGACGAGGAGCGGCCCACTCGATGAGGCTTCCGCCGGCGGCCAAGTCGCCCGCCGCTTAAGCGCCATCCGTTAGGCGCCACCCGAGACTCATGAGCACTGAGGTCGCTATCAACCCCTGGGCCGAATTCCGAAGACGCTGGCGTCCATTGCACAAGGCGGCGTCCGATACGATATGAGCGCGTCTCCTGCCAGAAGATGTGCGATCCCGCTCTCTGCAGCGGTCTGCGCATTAGCGCTGATACCCGTTCGGGGATCGGGGCAGGCTCCGCCGTCTGCGCGGGCGCAAGTCGTCTGGCATTGGTTCGGTGGCTGTGCGGGTACTGACTCGCTGGTTCTCGAGTTTCATGTCGATGGCACAATGGTCTACACCGCGACGTTCCCCGTCTGTCAGATGCGTCGCGCCGACATCCGTCCGGAGCCCCAGCAGCGCATACTGACGTTCCACTTCGACGCGGCACCCCATCGGTTCGGTCGTCAATATCGAGCGCTTGAGCCCGAGCCGATCACCGGCAATATCTGGGAGGCGGATCGGCGGCAGAGCGCGGTGGTGTTGGGCGTGTCGTTCGCCACGGCGGAACGCGTGCTGTTGAACACCCGTCATGCGGCGCGTCCCGATCGCCCGGCTCGGTCGGAGTGGATTCGGGGGCTTGCGCTCATCACACGACCCATCCGGCGGAACTGAGTGGATGCCGCCTAACAAGCGCTTGAAGCTGCCGGGGCCGGCTTTCGAAGACAGTGTCCGTTTGTGCCCCAACCAGCTCGTACAGCAGGGCGGGGTGCTTGCGCCCGCCAGCGCTCGCCCCGCAGCTTAAGCGCGATCCGTTAAGCATCCGCACCAATCACCAGGCACAGTAGGAACTATCTGTGAACGATCTCAGCGCGAAGTCGTTGCTCCCATTCGTTCCCAGCGGCAAGGATTACGAGGCCAGTCGCCGTCTTTTCGTGGATCTTGGTTTCGAGGAGGTATGGGAGAGCAATGGCTATGCTGGGTTCCGAAACGGCGGGGCAGAGTTCATTCTACAACGGTTCGACGACGACCAATTTGCGCAGAACTTCATGGTTCGGCTCAACGTTGACGATCTAGATCGGTGGTGGGAGACCATTTCGCGAAAAGGCCTCGATCGAACCTATGCGGGTGTCCGGTTCACTGGTCCCACCGACCATCCCTGGGGGCGTGAAGTCAATTTGATCGATCTCGCGGGCGTCTGTTGGCATATTGGTCAACGCGAGTGAAGCCCCGTGAGCGGATGCAACGGGTTCAGTGACCGACGGACCGATTATCGAGAGCGAGTACGATGGCCTCGCGGCGCGCTTTTTCTGCCACGCGGGAAAGTGGCTTGTTCAGCAGTTGGACTGACCCTCAGTGGCAACGGGAATGCTGGCTTGAAAAAGCGTCGTCCCAAACTGGCACCCACCGTTCCTGGCATCTTCATCCAGACCGTCGCCCGAGTGCGTTCGCTCGGCCCAGACCCACGCGATTATCCGTATTCCGTGCCCGCCATTCGCCATCTTACCGAATTGCGGTTCGAAACACCGGTGACGTTCTTCGTTGGAGAGAACGGCTCTGGGAAGTCCACCCTTCTCGAGGGAATCGCGGTAGCATTTGGGTTGAATCCTGAAGGCGGCACGAAGCATGAACGGTTCACCACGCACTCCACGCATTCAGATCTCTTCGGCTCGCTGATCCTCACCAAGAGCCGAGACGCGCCCACAGACTCATATTTCTTACGGGCGGAATCATTTTACAATGTGGCGTCCGCGATGGATCCCCGCGATGTCGACCAGTACGGCGGCCGCAGTTTGCATGCCCAATCGCACGGAGAGTCTTTTCTGTCTCTTGTGCTCCATCGGCTCCGCGGGAATGGGTTGTACCTCTTTGACGAGCCGAAAGCTGCGCTGTCTCCTGCACGCCAACTTGCCCTGCTGGCAGCGATGTACCGACTCGTTCAGCGCAATTCACAGTTCATCATCGCGACCCACTCTCCCATCCTTCTCGGGTACCCGGGAGCGACCATCTATCTCTTTGCAGAAGAGAACCTGACACGGACAGCGTACCTCGACACGGAGCATTACCAGATCACGAAGGCATTTCTGGACCGGCCGGAACGCATGCTCAATGAGCTCTTCAGGGGAGATGATCCCCCGGAACGGTAAAGGGGAGCCGTTGGGTCGTTCTGGGACACTCAATCGCTTGTCCCTGGCGTCTTCTCGGTCTATGGCACCTTCTCGGCCGAGACCATACACCTCCAAACGGCACCAAGGGCGGCCTACCTCAACTAGCCGCTTCTGTCGGCGCGGCCCACCAAGGGCTGGGGCTCCGATGACCGAACACCCTCCTCGATCCTCGCTCCTAGCGATGAGCCTGGCGTGCATCGCAAGCGTGTCCGCCGCTCAGGTCGCGCACAGGGATCACAACCTTCGTTTACTTTTCCTTTAGTCCCTTTCCGATTCGGAACACATGGCCGTCGGGATGTCGCACGTGCATTTCCCGCACGTTCCAAGGCATGTCCGTCGGCCGCCAGGTCACCTCGACGCCCTGCTTGACGCACTCTTCATTGACCGCATCCACGTCCTCGACCCACCAACTCATCCAGCACCCTTTGTCCTGCGTCTCGTCGTCGAAACTCGCGAAGGTGCTCGTGTTCTTCCCTTTCCCGCGTCCCCCTTGGCCGCCGTGACACATGAAGATCTCGCACGGACCGGAACCAACGGCGCCAAATCCCGTCGGGTCGCCCCAGCGCCACAACTCCTTCCAGCCCAGCTTGGCGAACCAAGCGAAACTGGCGTCCATGTCCGAGACATTGAGAATCGGGGTCACGCCGTGAACGATCATGGTGCCGCTCCTAGTGGTAATCTTTTACTCGTGAAAGCGATGACTAACGAGCCTCTGCTGGTCCTGTCAGAGCAACGCCTGCAGCACGAAGTGCAGCGCGCCCTTGCGGTGGCGGCGGCCGCGCACTACCAGCTGGTGCGCAAACGGCGGCTCATCGCGGCTTGCCTCCTCGAGTTCATCGGGGGACTCACCCTCATGGGCCTCGGCTTCCATGTCACCGGCGAGGACTTCGGGCAGGCCCTGTTTCTTGGCGGGGTTATCGTCGGGTATCTTGGACCAACCTGGACTTGGATTCTGGCCAATTGGCATGGCGGCGAGTGACGCGGGGAGGCGCTTGCGCCCGCCAGCGCCCGCCCACAGCTTAAGCGCCATCCGTTAGGCGGCTCGTACCAATGACCCCTCATCAACGACTCAGGCTCCAATGAAAAAGACTCGCTCCCAACCAGCCCGTCGGCGCGGCATCAGCCGCATCGATCAACCGTCCACCCGGACACACGGCTGGTTCGTGCGTGTGAACTACCACGGGCGGCGCGACGGGAGCTATGGCCCGCGCCACCAGAAGTTCTTCGGAGACGCCACGTACGGCGGGAAGCGGAGGGCCTTACGGGCCGCGCAGGCCTATCTCGCCGCCGTGGCGGGGGTCCGAGGGCGGAAGCGCACCCGTGTGCTGAGACGCGCCGCCTGACAAGGGCTGGCGCCGAAGCGTCTTAGGGCTTCGCGTTCCTCGACGGTTTCGACTTGCCAGAACTGTTGAAGGCGACTGCTTGGCGAACCAGGGCCTTGAAGGCGGACGCGTCAACTTCTTCTCCTTCGTGGATGTCGATCGCGCGGCGTACGTTTCCGTCGAGACTCGAGTTGAAGAGACGGGCCGGATCCTTTAGAAACGCGCCCTTGGCGAAGGTGAGCTTCACAACGCTCTTGTAGGACTCGCCGGTACAGATGATCCCCTCG
>Ga0209156_10002449_pt1 | contig 14506 bp, 10 predicted proteins | sample GraSoiAngelo_124_FD_185881 | JGI IMG/M metagenome (GOLD analysis project Ga0209156, IMG submission 185881) | Grasslands soil microbial communities from the Angelo Coastal Reserve, California, USA - 14_0927_05_20cm (SPAdes) (version 2) | ecosystem: Environmental > Terrestrial > Soil > Grasslands...
GGAAAGCAGCAACGCTGCGACCGCGATCGTAGCAATGGCAACAAGCAACGGCAGGGCCGCAATAGAAGATTTTCCACGTCGCCCAACAATGTAGAGGACCCCGACCGGGATCAGCATTTCCATGAGCCCGGCGAAGTGGTTGGGGTTGACGTAGGGACCAAAGTGAAGGTCGCCGGGAGTCGCTACGATGCCATAAATCTCGCGTGTCCCCGAGGCATTCTGAACAATAGCGAACAATCCGAGGGAGCCGGCAAAGAGCAGCACACCGGGGCCAAATAGACGCCAAATCCGGCTTCGACCGCTTGCGAAAAGCTGGGAGACCAGGAAAAAGATTGTCAAGTCCATCCCCAGCAGTACCAAAGCCTGACGGGTCTCGGATCGATCCAGTGGAAGTCGCGCCCAGTACTGCGCGAGTCCCAGAAGAAGAAACATCGCCAAGGGTATGTAAAGCGGCGACCAGATGAATTCAAGTCTTCCTCGCAAAACGCTGCCTCTCGCCCAGAGGAAGAGCGCGAGGCAGGCCGCAAGGCCCAGTGCCATCCAAGCCCAGGTAACCACGGCCCCGAAGGCCAGTGGTGCGCCTATTAGCGCGACTACGAGCAGAACCCGCGCGAGTGAGAACGCAAGCGGATCCGGCTTAACCGCATCAGACTCCAGACGCGGAACCACCTGAGGCGATTCCGCCGTGACAACCGGCAGATTGAGCGTGATCCGGGTAGCGGTCATTTTTCGAGGGAGCAATCCTTGCATTCGAGGGTTACCGCGTCCAACCAGAAACTTCCGGAGATATCCATGGGGAAAATCCGGCCACGAGGTCGCCAGAGGGAGAGCCGCACAGACTGTGTTTCAGGTCCGGTCGAAAAGGATAGGCTCACCGGGTGCCAGTCGGTCGTTCCCACCGTTGTCTCGCCGATCGCGTCTTCGAATCCTTGCTGCTGGGTGTCAGTCACACGCAGGCAAGGGCCGCTAGTCGAGGTGATGTCCTGCGAGCGGACGTAGGCCTTAAGCGAGTAGGTATGATTGGGCTGGACCGCAACAATCTGACATACGGGCTCATGTTCATCGTTCCGCCCAACTTTAAAGTCCACATGAAGGCAGCGAGCACCCTGGTAAGGCCCGCGAGCTGCGAAATCAACGGCCATATAAGCTCCAGGGCCGACCCGCCAATCAAATCCCGCGTTTAATGGCGATTGTTCGAAACCGCCATTAAAGACCAGGTTGTTCTTCTCCTCGGCATCGGGACTTTTAACTGTCCCCCGGCGCTCGAGGTCCTGCCAGACATGCGTGGCCTCCTCGATTCTGCCCGTACTGATCAGGCGCTCGAGGTAAGACTGAACCGAAGAGAAAGGAAAAGGCCGGCCGTTTGCCACTAAGTTCCAAATGCCGTAGGCTGCATCGTTGTCGCCTTGGGCGCTCAAGAAATCTACGTAGCCCACCCCAACCGTCGAGTCAATTTTATTATTATTAGCCAACACCTTTTGAAAGATGACGTCGGGCTCGAGCACGGTTAGAAGATCGGCCCAGGTGCCCGTCGCGTATATTGGGTCAAGTTCCAATAAATGCCGGAACTGCGCGAGAGATTCATCAAGTCGATTCCTTCGCAGATAAGACTCAGCCGCGAGCTGATGGTAATAGGGCACCATGGGGCAAAGCCTCAACAGATGTTCCGCAGCCCAGTCCGCGCACTGTGTGTCATCGATAGATTGACAAGCTGAGGCTAGGTCTGACCAGTAGAGCCGGCTGTAGCGGCTTAGCTCTGCGGCCCTGCGCAGATATTGAACGCTTTTATTCGTATCGGTCTCCGCATAGACTTGCCCGAGCCGGTGCTGAATCTGAGCATCGTCCGCATCCAGGAGCGAGACCACACGACCCGTTGAAGGCCTCTCAAATGAGGAAGCGATCCCAACTAACGAGATTTCCGCTCCGAGTAGCAAGCTCACAGCGCTGACCACCACCAGGAAGGGCAGCGACCGAGAACGCTCCTGAAGTGAGACTTCGACTCGCGCAACGCCAAATTGCCGCAAACTCATGCACCCTGCACGGTTGATATGAGGTTCGCCCGGTCCAACGGGGCCAAGACTCTTCCCGCGGCTTAAATTTACGAGCACTTACCCAAAGGGACACAAGGAGTGCTAGGCGACGGTCCGGGCGTGCAGCAGAGGCCGTTGCAGCACACTTTGCTCGGCGGACAGCACTTCGGAGCACTCCCAGTCCCGCAGCAGCTCTGGTTGTTATTGCAGCATATCTTCCCCTTGCAGCAACTCTGGTTGCTATTGCAGCATTGACTGCCGCACGCGGTCTGATTCTTAGGGCAGGTGACAGCAGCTCCTGCGGGTCCGGGGTCGGGGCCCCCGGAGCCCCAGGACGCCCTGCCGAAGCCCAGGGATGCTGACACGGCGCCAACAACCGCTCCACAAACTAGCCTGAGCGTTTTCCGTCTGGAAAGCGGACTGGCAACGATCCGTGATACATCGTCAAATGCGCTCATACGATTCCTCCTCTGATGCGCCCACGCCGTCCCCGGCAAGGGCCAAAATAGCGTTTTTGCCGACTGCCACGTCCCTAGCAATCACGCCGTCCTCTCTAATCAGAAAAGCTACGGGCGTGGCGAAAATTCCGTATTCTTTCGAAAGCTTCCACTTTTCCTGAACCACGATGGGAAACTGAAACCCGTGCTGCTGCGCCTTACGGCGGTTCTCCTCTGAATTGCCCCGTCCGACAAGAATCAGGGCCAAGCCGTTATTGGAATGCTTTTCGTGCAAGCGGACCAGATGCGGGGCGAGTTCGTCACAAGGTCCGCACTGAGGATCGCTGAAGACAAGGAGCACGCGCCGACCTCGGTATTCCTCCAACGAAATCATGCGTCCCTGGAGATCCGGAAGACGAAACGCAGGTGCGGGAGTCCCGACCTTCAGCCCGTTCCGTTCGATCCGGCTCTCGGAGAGTGGCCGCACGCCGGGAAGTTTGCCGCGCTGAAGTTGACGTTTGCCGGCCTGAAAAGCGCCGATCTCGCCGGTAGCTGCGTGACGGGCCAGTGCGATGACCTGATCCGCGCCACTGGCGTATGGCGCGGCCACGCGTCCCTGCTCATCTAACAAATAAGCTACCGGTGTGCCTTGGTTGCTAAAAGGCGAGGGGCTTTTCTCATTATTGATGAGGAGCATAGGGCACTTCAGACCATGTTCCTCTGCCTGTCGTTGATTGGATTCGGAGTCGCCGTAGGTCAAGAGAACCAACTGGACGTTCCGCTTCTTGAGGCCGCTGTCGAGGTCTGCTAAGTCTCGAGCAATGAACTGGCAGTACCCGCACTCGAAATTCCAATGGACAAGCAAAACGCGCTTGCCGCAGAAATCCTCAAGCGCGATCGTTCTTCCCTTCAGGTCGAGAAGCCTAAAGGCGGGGAAATGCGCATTAAGCGGAAGTTCATCCGACTCAGCTTCGCCGCTCGGGTGCTCCAGCGCACTTCCCGCGACTTTCGTGCTGCCCTCGATTTGGTCCAAACGAAGCAGAATTCGCCCTTGCTGTTTTACTAGAGCGTAGAAACACATCCAGACGCTGAGCAAAATTAACAGAAGGAGGACAACAGTCACGGAATACCCTCTTAACTTTGGGCTTTCACTGTCGAAGGAGTTTGTTGGCTGATTCCGGCCGGAAGGTCAGCAAGGCTTTCTGCTGACGTCGCTTTAGACTCTGGCCGGCTGTCGTCATCAATTTCTTAAGCTAGGCGGGGCTTGGTAATTCGTGAATTTCGCGCCAAAGCGAGCAATCTTTGAGGCCGCGTAGTTCATTCGCTCAATCACAAAGGCATCAATTTCGACAGAAGCTGCCTTCCCAAGGATCTCGACGGAGAGGACCAGCCGATAAAGATTTTTCTTCCGCACCAGAATCCCCTCGATTCCCTGCAAAGGACCGTATTTGACTCTTACCCATTCGCCGCATTTCAAGAGCGGATGTGGCTGGACCGGGGCACCACTTTCAACCGCTCGTCGAACGCCTTCGATCTCAGAGTGCGGAATCGCGGCTGGCTGGCCTGCGGTTGAGACGAGGGCATGTATGCCTGGTGTCGTCAGGATGTCAAGGCGACGCTCAAGGCCTCCTTTGATGAATACATAGCAAGGAAACAGGGGCAAAGAAAGAAGCTTTGTGCGGTCCTTCCAACGGTGCGCAGCGGAATAGAGCGGGAGAAGGGTCTCGAATCCTTTGCTCGCGAGAATCCCTGCCACGTTCTTTTCGTGTTGGTGCCGAGTATAAATCGCGTACCAACCGACGGCGTGGTCGGAAGGACGAACTTCTGACGCCGCTGCCATGGAAAGCATAGAGCTTCGCCCTGTGACTTACAGGACCTTGTTCCTCCCTCTAAGCCGTAAAGGAAATTTGACTCTTCCCACAGTGGCACTGCGATTCAGGCCTTGAAATGCGCCTCGGTCGGCACCAAATTGTCCACTGTGCCCTCAAGTTAAGGTCTGTTGAGGCGCTGCACACGCCAGAGACAAACTAACTGCGGGCCGCTTCTAAGCCTGTCGGCTGGCCTTCCCTTGCTGCTCACTGCCGATTTCTCTGACTGATTCACTGATCATTGCAGCCTTCACCTAAATTCAATCCTTCGAGAACAACCGCGAAACCTTCGTTCCCGACATCACTTCCATGCTCGACGCGAATCACGGTGCCTTCTGTTTTCAGCCGCAGGCTACGCGTCCCGCCTTCGAGGGGAAAAAGTAAAACGTCGAGATGGATTGTGGCTCCCACCGGTGGAGACGTCAGACTGAATAGAAACGCTCCTCCTACACTGAGGTCCCGAGTTACTCCTTCTCCGTGCAACCAACCGCCCTCGGCGCTTCGCCATGTGAACACCGCCTCAGCTGCGAGTCGATGACGAACTCGTCTTCTCAGTTCAGTTTGCACTGCAAACATTCCGTGTTCCTGATTGCCTCGATGATGGTCTGCCCTCGTTTTTCTGAATTCGCTTTTGGAGACTACTGGAGCGGACCGGGCGAGAACAAGTGGCAGAAAGTCCCCGGTATTTTTGCGGGATCGCATCGCGACGATTGTGCGCAGTATCTTTGGCTCAGCCTGGTTAGAGTCTTTTGTCCGTATCCACATCGTGAGGATCGAGCGTGACTTAGGCGGATGTTAACCCTTGGCTATGTGCTATCTGCTTCAGGGTTAGGAGGTTGCTTCGCCAGCTGACGGCTAAGGCGAGCAAAAAAAGACCTGTCGAGCGACATTGCGGCTAGATCGTCTGTAGTCGGGATCGTGGCCATGTCATGCCTTGAGGGAAACTGGCAAGTGTGCAAGGACAAGTGGCACAAGGACTTCGAATGGCACTTTCGCCGTCACCACGTATGCAAGTTTTGTTTTTTTTTACAGCCAGATTTCTCTTGCTTTTTGATACGAGGTGCTGATACAAGTGCTCGCCTAGCCCCTTAACACTGGAGCATCTCGCGATAGCTGAGCTGTGGAGACTTGTATGGACATTGTCCGCCAACAAGGATCCTACCGAGTGCGTGTTTGTATCGCCGACGCCACCCGTATGAGCGCTCAGCTGATTGCGGCCGCACTGAAGCGGTACCGCAACAAGTTGGATATCTGCGCATTTGCAGGGAACTCTTCCGAAGTATTTTTCGAACTAAGAACGTCTAGACCTGACATCGCCGTGATCAGCGCCCAACTGGAAGATGGTCGCCTCGCTGGTTTCAAGGTCGTGGATCAGCTGCTCGCGTCGAACTCGAAAATCCGTTCAGTAATGTTGCTGGATTCCGGTGAACGGGACCTCGTCGTCGATGCGTTTCGTGCCGGGGCGAGAGGTGTCTTCTGCCGGGGTAGCTCCTTCAATGCCCTCCCGAAATGTATCCGCCGCGTTTATGAAGGCCAAATTTGGATTAGTAATGCCGAACTAGAGTTTCTCCTTGGGGTAATCATCAATTTGAGACAATTTCATATCCACAAAGGAAACAGAAACGTTTCCCTCACACCGCGCGAACGGGACGTCATCCGCCTCGTAGCGGAGGGGATGAGGAACCAAGAGATTGGCGTGGCGCTCAGCCTCCGCGAGCATACGGTTAGAAACTACATTTTTCGGGTTTTTGAGAAGTTGGGCCTATCGAGCCGAGTCGAGTTGGTTCTGTACGCGCTCAAGGCAGAACAATCGTTCGGCGACCAATCGTCTCGCGATGCAGCCGAGAGAACGGCTCCGGACATAGCTGTGGCTAGATGAACCTAGGGCGCATGCGAATCCAAGGCGACACCGCTATGTTCCTGGAATTCTATGGGTTGAAAGAGCAGCCGTTCGGCGTCACGCCAGACCCGCGCTTCATCTGCCCTAGCAAAACCCACTGCAAAGCGTACAACTCCTTGGCGCGTGGCCTCGAAGCTGGATGCGGCTTATTAGCTCTTATTGCGAAGCCGGGCATGGGCAAGACCACGTTGGTGTTCCAGCTTTTAAAGCAGCTAAGTCAGACGTCTCGTCCGATCTTTCTATTCCACACGCAGTGTAATTCACATGGGTTCTTGTGCCACATACTTCGCTGCTTGGGAACGGAAACGGCAGGGCTAGATGCCGTTGGCATGCTCGAGAGACTGAAGCAGGTTATCGTGCGTGAGCGGCTGGCTGGCCGACAGCTTGTCCTGATCATTGATGAATGTCAGAACCTTGACAGCTCCGTGCTCGAAACGGTCCGGCTTCTATCCGACTTCGAAACACCCGAGACGAAGCTCATACAAATCGTTCTTGTAGGCCAGACCCAGTTGGCGGCGAACTTGTCAAGCCCATGCCTGGCGTCGCTTCGACAGCGCATATCAATCCTGTGCCGGTTGGAACCGCTTACGCGGGAAGAAATCGTTCGGTACATCGAACACCGGCTTCGGATAGCGGGTTATCGGGGAGCACCGCTGTTTACCGACGGAGCTCTGGAATGGATTTTGGTGCGCAGTGAAGGTATTCCTCGGAACATCAACAACCTGTGCCTCAATGCCCTGCTTGGTGGATACCAAGCAGGGCGCAGACAAATCGATTTCGATGTTGTGGACAAAGTTCTGGACGACCTGGATGAGAACCCGCCGAAGTGGAACAGCGAGTCGCGGACACCAATCATTCATGATTCAGGCATGTTCAGGGCCAATCGGGATAGCACGCAAGTCAGCTCCCAAGACATAGAGGAGATTGTGATCGAGTTTGCCGAAACTCCGCCAGATCCGGTGCCGCAACTCGGTCACACGCAAGCGCCACAGAAGGCGCAATCTGACCCCTACACCGCGAAGGGTAACATTTCGGAGCAAAAACAACCCGCTTCCAATATAGCGGGTCATAACGCCGCTCACTCTGACACGAGCTCCCTTTCCCAGAAAACGTCCCAGTCGGTTCGATTGCAAACTCCTGCACTGCAGCGCACGGCCGTGATTTCTCATCCGGAGATTTCCAGTGCACGCTGGCGCAGCAAGACCGTTGGCGCTTTGACTGTCGGTGCAGCGCTCACGGCTCTTTTACTCTTTTCTTTCAGAGGCGGGCTGCGGCGGGAATTTCAAGTCTCGGGGGGAGCGGTAGGAGCACCTGTTGGAGCGCCTCCACCGAGCCCACCGGTTTCGAGCGCCCTAGCCGCCGGCTCAACACTCGTTACCAGCCCTCTTGCGACGAATGTGTCACCTACACGGCCCTTCGTGACGCGCACACGCGAAGGAAAGATCGTACGCATCGTGATTGATCCGGGTCACGGCGGCCGGGACACAGGCACTACTGGACCCGCGGGCTTAAAGGAGAAGGATCTTTGCATGGACATCGCGTTGCGGCTCGGGCGGATTATAAAGCAGCGGCTCCCCAGCGTGGAAGTCATATTCACACGAACGAATGATACGTTTATCCCTCTCGAAGAGCGCACTTATATCGCCAACGATATAAAGGCTGACCTCTTCTTGTCGATTCATGCGAACTCAAGCCCCTATCCCGCAGCCCGAGGCATCGAGACTTATTACTTGGACTTGGCAGGAAGCACGGAGGTGATGGAACTCGCCGCACGCGAGAACGCAACCGCTCAAGGACCGGACAGGCTCGAGCGGATGAAGAAGACTGGGCTCGGAGAAAAAATTGAGGAATCAAGAATGCTTGCCGAAGACCTTCAAGAGTCTCTCAACCGGTTCGTCCAGCACTCCGGGAGTGGGCTCGAGAGCCGTCGCGTGCGCCGCGCGCCCTTTGTGGTGTTAGCCGGAGCAAATATGCCTTCCGTGCTCGCCGAAATCGCTTTTCCGAGCAATCCATCGGACGAGCAGCTCTTGAGGAAAGGCGAGTACTGTGAGCGTCTGGCCGAGGGCCTCTATCAAGGCCTAGCAAACTATCTCCAGGGCCCCAACGGCGTCATGCATAGCCCACCGACGACAACGAATCCGGTTGTCGTACCTTCGGCTGCGTCGTGAAGGGCCTCCTTCACGTCGTTGAAGATGTTGAGTTTGATTTTCTTCGCCATGTCTTGGGACGCTAGACCGTAATGCCGAAACGCTTCTGCAGCTCGCGCTGAGCTAGATGAGTGACGCGAACGGCCCGCGTCTTTGGCAACTGGGCAATCCATCCCAAAGCGCGCAAGCGGAAGTAGAGTGCCGCGCCTAAGGCGCCTGCCAGGCACTGGCGCGCAAAGGACCGGCGAGAGCGCCTCAGCCGGGCAACCTCGATGCCCAAATTCGAAAACCATCGTTCGCCTCGGCGGCAGACTTCATAGTCCTTGTCGCTGCGAGGCGCAATGATCTTTGATGACTCGAGCGCCTTACGCAATTCCACTGCGATGCGTCCGGCGAAGTGATCGTAACAGGACCGCGCCCTCCGGAGGGCTGTCGCTTCCGGCCTGGGAGGAATCCCGATTGGGCGGGGTCTTGTCGAGATAGCACTGGGCGCCTCGTGCGCCTGTCCCACTTCCGGGCTCGCAATCCCGGAATAGCGGTGCCGCCCTTCGGTGTGAACATGGAGGAGTCCGCCAGCCACAAGTTTCGAAAGGTGGGCACTCGCCGATTGTGCTGAAACGCCGGCGATCAACGCCAGTTCTCCGGCCAGCAGCGCCTTACCATCCAAAAGCGCGACGAGAATTCAGCCATTGGCAGACCAGCCGCGAGAGAGCCCCTCGTGGCAGAGCACGCTCTTCCTCACTTCTGAGCTTAGTCGTCAGTCAGAGCCGAGTTGCTCCATTAAACTCACGCTAGGGCGTCACGCGCGTTTGCTTGCCCGAGTAAGGCACCACTTTGTCTGGCTTGCTCTCCGCCGATGGGCCAGCGCCGTGGTTCTCGCGGATAAACACGATTTGAAAGCGGCGCTCGGTCAGCATTCCCGGGAACGCTCCTTTGCGCTCGCCGATAGTCAATGTCTGCCTCGCGTCGTCCCAGTGAAATGGGATCGTGGCGTGCATTCCCTTCTCGTAGTTATAGCCGTCGTTTTCGTCTTCATAGAGCGTGAAGTCTCCATCCGCTCCGCGATAGATGCGCAACTCGATGGGATCTTCCGGCTTTTCGCTGGACCATTCCTTTTCCGGCCCCATCGGCACGATGGAACCCGCGCGCACAAACAGAGGAAGCTTATCGATGGGAGCTGCCGCATCGCTGGTGCGCGGACCTTCGAGAGAGCTGCCGCTCCAAAAGTCGTACCACTTCGCTTTCGGCAGATAGACTCGCCTGGAATTGACGGCAGGATCCGTAACGGGATTCACGAGAAACGCCGGACCAAACATGAACTGGTCGTCGATTGTGGCCGAGTGCTCATCTGCGCGAAAATCCATAATCAATCCGCGCATCGGCGTGTAGCCCTGGCTGGTGGTCATCCAGGCAAGCGAATAGATGTAGGGGAGCAAGCGATAGCGCAACGTGTCGTAGCTGGTCAGGATCTTCTGAGCTTCTGCTCCATACGACCACAATTCGTTCTGGTTCGTAGAGCGCGTTCCGTGCACCCGCAAAATCGGATTGAACGTGCCAAACTGAAACCAGCGGATGAATAACTCACGATATTCCGGATCGTCCGGATTGCCGGAAACAAATCCGCCAATATCTGTGGTCCAATTCGGCAGCCCGGAAATCGAATAGTTGAGGCCTGCGGGAACCTGCTTCTTGAAAAACACCCAGTCCGAATTTACGTCCCCCGACCACACCGCGGCCGCATTGCGCTGCGCACCGGCAAATGCCGAGCGTGAAAGAATGAACACGCGCTTCTTGTCCGACTCGCTGCGCTGGCCCTGATAAACAGCGGTTGTGGTCATCAGCGGAAACGCATTTGCGTATCTCGCGCCGTTTCCCAGGTAGGTCTTGTTGGTCACCAAAATGTTCGTCTCGCGATCCTCGGTCTCTGGTTCCGTGGTGTCCAGCCACCAGGCGTCCACGCCTATCTTGAAGAGCGCTTGGTCCATCAGATTCCAATAATATTTCCTTGCTTCCGGATTAAATGCGTCGTACAAGGCCATGCGCGCAGGATGAAACGACGGCACTTTTGTCCGATCAAGGAAATATCCGCGCTGGTCCATGTCGTCGTAAGTTCTCGACCCAGGGCGGAAGTACGGCCACACGGAAATCATCAAATGAAAATTGTTTTTGTGGAGATCCTCGACCATCCCGGGAGGATCGGGATAGCGCGCCTTGTCAAACACCGGCTCGCCCATGGTGATCCACCAGAACCAGTCCTGCACGATGTTGTCCACAGGAATGTGTAGCTCTCGGTATTTGTGCGCTACGCCGAGCAGTTCTTCCTGCGTGTTGTATTTGTTTTTGCACTGCCAGAAGCCATAAGCCCACTTGCCAAAGAGCGGCGGAGCCCCTGTGAGTGCGCGGTAGCCGGCGATGATTCGGTCGAATTCCGGTCCGTAGAGAAAGTAGTAGTCCATCTCATCGGCCACTTCCGAGCTGAGATAAAGGGCGCTGAGAAAACGGTTGTTGAAGCGGCTCCGCGAAGCATTGTTCCAGAAGACTCCATATCCATTGCTGGACAAAAAGAAAGGAATGCTAATGTTGGTGTTGTCCTGCGAAATATCCACAGCTTCGCCGCGATAATTCCAGACGCCCGCCTGATGTTGCCCGAGCCCGTAGAAGGATTCGTAGGAACCCCACAGCTTCGAGAAAAGCTCGATATGGTAGGTCGGCTCGCCATTGACGACGACGGGCATCATCGTAACTTCCGTTTGCTGGAACAACGTCTTGCCGCTGGAATCCTGAAACGTGATGCTGCTGTCTTTGCTTGCAATGACTGCTTTGATTTGTGACGTGGCCAGTACCACGTGGTCATCGGAAGGTTGCAACTCCCACTTCGTGGCCGGCCAATCGTCCTTGATCACCACCAGGTCCGGGTGGGCGGGCACGGATTCTGTCGGGGAATATCGCACGCGAAGAATGGAGTCGGAGCAGATCTGGATCCTCATCACGCCTTTCTCAAGCGCCAGATGCACTCCGTTGGGCTCTTTTTGCAGGCCCACAACTGGATTCAGGGTATTCCATTGCGCATAAACGGTTCCGGGAAAACCAGCGCCGGCACAGAGGCAGAAAAGAAAAACCTTCAGACCCCGAAACAGCGCCTTTTGCCGTGGCCCACGAACACAGCAGATGTCCAAAATCATAGCTTTGAGACTACTTTCGCTCAGAAGAATGAGAGGAACACAAAAAGTGGCGCAAGCGGCGGCGTTCATGGTCCAGAATCGAGTGCCCACCCGTAAACGCTTACGTCTTTTTGCGCAGTGATTGTGCACTCACATACGGGGAGATTCAAGAACCCGCTGCTCCACTCGCTCCACTCCCTAACGGCCCCGATCCACATCATCAGCATCTTGGGGCTTCAATTTAGGCTGGAGGCGGATCTCTCTGGTCAAGATCCAACGTGAACAGCAGCGAGTTCGCGACAATTTCCTTGCTCCCCTTCTCTTTCTGACCTAAAGTAACCACCGCAATCGTTTACGGAGCTTCTAAGAACTTGCCTGTTGCGGGCCCAGCCCCAAAGCCCGAACAGGGGCTGCTCGTTGCAACCTCCGCCCGCGATCCGGCTGAGCCGAGTTCTGAAACGATCCCCATGAGCTGCCGAGTCACCCTGTTTGACATCGCTGACGCGCTGGGCATATCCACCGGCACGGTGCACCGGGCTTTGCATGACCATCCTGGCGTGAATTCCATGACCAGGACGCGTGTTCTGCAAATGTCGAAGAACATGGGCTACCGGCCCAACATGGCCGCCCGCCTGCTCTCGAAAAAGAAGGAATTTCGCGTCTCCGTTAACACCTTGAAAGGCACGAGTTCTTTCTGGGACGAAGTCCGCAGGGGCATCGAGGAGGAAGCTGCAGCCCTTGGCATACACGGAGCGGATATTCAATTCCGAACGTTTCCCAGCCAGGGAGAGGGCGAGAAAGAAGCCTTCGAAGCCGCCATGGCAGCGGAGTCCGATGGCATCATCATGTTTCCAAGCCATCCGCGCAGCCTGCGTACGCGCATGCGGCGCGCATCCCGGTCCAAAATTCCCCTAGTTTGCGTTTCGACCGATGCGCGGGACACCGGCAGGCTCGCGGTGGTTTCTGTGGACACCATGGCGAGCGGCTCGTTAGCCGCCGACCTGATGGGGAGATTTCTGCATCGGAGGGGCAAAGTCGCAATGACACTCAGCGCCTTGGCTATCACCGAGCACGCCGAAAAATTGGCCGGGTTCCAAAAGACACTCAAGTCCTTGCACCCCGAGATATCCCTCCTTGCTCCGCTCGAGGATCACGACGTGGAATCGGAAGCCTATGACAAGTGCAGCAAACTGTTCTCCTCCCATCCCGACCTGGCCGGAATTTATGTGACCACAGAAGCTTCAATGCCCGTCGTGCGGGCCGCACAGGACGCTCATGTGCTGGACCGCCTCACGATTATCGCTACGGACTTGTTCCCTGCGCTTATCGAACAAATTCGCGGCGGCAAAGTAGCCGCGACGATCTACCAGCGGCCCCACACGCAAGGCAGGCTGGCGTTTCGTGTCTTGCAGGAGTTTCTCGTTTATGGCCGATGCCCAGCCTTGCGCATCACTCTGGCGCCGCACCTGATCATGCTGGGGAATTTGGATTTCTTTCTTGAGAGGCAGGATTCCGGCGGTACACGGTCCAGAGCCGCAGACGATATAACTTCCGATTTTGGTCTAAGTAACTACGACTGAACATTTTCGCAGATGTCCTTGCCTCACGAAGCCGCCATTCGAACCGTTCCTACCGTCCTCCCGGTCGCTCGATGCTCCCCCCTGGAAGGCGCGGGAACCCACCAGAACTCGCTGAACATCAGCCTCAACCTTTATCGTAGGTGGGCTCTTGTAGCGATGTTGTATTTCTTTCTTTTTCCGCCCAGCGCTTTTGCCATCGGCCAGGAGCAGTACGTCGAGAGCACTGCCCGCGAGGGCAGCTTTCCCATTGCCGACGGCACCTCGCTTGCCACAATTTGCGTTGATCCCAATGATTATCCCGGCGTTCTTCGCGCCGCGAATGACTTGCGCGAAGACATTGGGCGCGTTACGGGCCGCACTTCTTCGTTGGTCCGAAATCCCCATTGCGCTGGACCCAACGTCATCCTCATTGGAACCATCGGAAAGAGCTCGGCCTTGGACGAAGTATCCCGCAGTGGGAAAATCGACTTCAAGCCAATCTCCGGCAAATGGGAATCTTTTCTCACGCAGGTCGTTCCACAACCTCTGCCTGGAATCGACCAAGCCCTTGTCATTGCCGGAAGCGACAAACGCGGCACCACCTACGGCATTTATGACCTCTCCGAACAGATCGGCGTTTCGCCCTGGTATTGGTGGGCGGATGTTCCCATCCAGCATCGCGACACTCTTTTTGTGAAGCCGGGGATCCATGCGCAGGGGCCGCCTGCCGTCAAGTATCGCGGCATTTTCCTGAACGACGAAGCGCCATCCCTCACTGGATGGGTGAAGGAAAAGTACGGCAACTACAATCACTTCTTTTACGAAAAAGTCTTCGAGCTCATCCTCCGTCTCAAGGGCAATTATCTCTGGCCCGCCATGTGGAACAACGCTTTCAACGAGGATGATCCATTGAACCCGAAGCTCGCCGACGAAGATGGCATCGTGATGGGAACTTCCCACCATGAGCCGATGCTTCGCGCCCAGCAGGAGTGGAAGCGCCACGGCACAGGTCCTTGGGACTACTCGAAAAATGCAGACACGCTCGGGCACTTCTGGGAAGAAGGGATCGACCGCAACAAAAACTACGAAAGCATCATCACGCTTGGGATGCGCGGCGATGGCGACCTTCCCATGTCGCCGACCGCCAACATCGAGCTTCTGGAAAGGATTGTCGCCGACCAACGGAAAATCCTGGCGGAGCACATGAATCCCGATCTTTCCAAGATTCCCCAGGACTGGGCGCTGTACAAAGAAGTGCAGGAATACTACGAAAAGGGTATGCGTGTTCCAGACGACGTCACCCTGCTCTGGTCCGACGACAACTGGGGCAATGTTCGCCGCGTTCCAACCGCGGACGAACATTGCCCCAGTTGTCGTCGGACCAGAGCAGGGTGACGTCAACTG
>Ga0209156_10002451_pt1 | contig 14496 bp, 11 predicted proteins | sample GraSoiAngelo_124_FD_185881 | JGI IMG/M metagenome (GOLD analysis project Ga0209156, IMG submission 185881) | Grasslands soil microbial communities from the Angelo Coastal Reserve, California, USA - 14_0927_05_20cm (SPAdes) (version 2) | ecosystem: Environmental > Terrestrial > Soil > Grasslands...
ACATCGATCGTAGAATCACCCGCAAGACCGGACGCAAGCTAACCGCTTTGATTGTGATCGTCGCGGCCGTCGCGGCCGGAGTGACGGTATTTCGGTTCTTACATTCGCAGCAAGGCATCGAAGCCGCAAAACAACCGCCACTCGCAGTTGCCGTCGAAAGTAAATCGATCGCCGTCCTGCCGTTTGAGAATTTAAGCGACGAAAAAGCCAATGCCTACTTCGCCGATGGCATGCAGGATGAAATCCTCATCAACCTCGCCAGAATCGCGGATCTGAAAGTGATCAGCCGCACTTCCGTCATGCAGTACAAGACCGATGCGCAGCGCGATCTGCGCGAGATTGGGCAGCAACTTGGCGTCGCGTTTTTATTAGAAGGGCGCGTGCAGCGTGCGGCCAATCGCGTGCGGGTGAATGCACAGCTGATCGACTCGCGCAATGAGGCGAATGTTTGGGCGCAGACTTATGATCGCGACCTGGCCGATGTCTTCGCCATCCAAAGCGAGATCGCCAAAGCCATTGCCGATCAGTTGCAGGCGAAGCTCTCGCCTAACGAGAAGAAAGCCATCGAGCAGCCGCCCACCACAGATCTGGCGGCTTTCGACCTTTATAGCCGGGCGAAGTCAATTCTCCTCACGGCAAGTTTCAGCGTAACGGCCGATCCAGATCTGCGGAAGGCAATTGAACTTCTGGATGAAGCGGTGAAGCGCGATCCCTCATTTTTCGACGCTTACTGCCAGCTCGCCTGGGCGCACGAAACCCTTTATGCAGTAAAAGGGTCTGATCACACTCCCGCCCGGCTTGCGCTGGCTGAAGCTGCTCTGCAGGCCGCGACACGGCTGCGACCGGATGCTGCCGAAACTCATTTGGCGCGCTCTCAGTATCTCTACTACGGGCTGCGTGACTATGCCGGCGCCCTCGCTCAGTTGGAGATCGCGCGGCGAGGGTTACCCAATGATCCGCGTCTCTTCGAAGTCACTGGATACATTCTGCGGCGGCGCGGCCAGCACGAGGAAGGTCTGCAGAACCTGCAACGCGCGGTGGAGCTGGATCCGCGCAACTTTTTTACTCTGCAACAGATCGCGCTCAGTTACCAATTCCTGGGGCGCTATGTCGACTCAATCACTGCCTTGGATCGCGCCTTAGCGATCATGCCCGACAACCTCACGCGGGCCTTCCGTGGACTATTTTATTTCTGCTGGAAAGCGGACACCCGGTCGCCGCTCCGGACGATTGATTCAATCCTCGCACAAGAGCCGAGCGCCATCGCCGGTTCCGCGGACATCTGGTTCCTTTGCGCTCTGGCCGAACGCGATCCGGCTGCGGCCGAACGAGCACTCGTCGCGCTGGGCGACAATCCATGCTGGGGCGAAGGCACGATTCTTCTGAGCCGCAGCTTTGGTGAAGGTCTGCTGGCGCGCATGAACAAAAATGAGGCACGAGCGCGCACTGCGTTTGAAGCGGCTCGCGCCCAGCAGGAGAAGATCGTGCAGGCGGAGCCGGACTACGGCCCGGCGCTCTGCGTCCTCGGCTTAATCGACGCTGCTCTTGGGCGGAAAGACTTGGCCTTGGAAGAAGGCCGTCGAGCGATCGCGCTCACGCCGGTGGAAAAAGATGTCAACAACGGCAGCCGCGTCCTTCAGTATTTCGCCATCACGGCAGCGTGGGCGGGGGAGAAGGAGCTTGCCTTGCAGCAACTGGAAGCTGGGCTGCGTGCTCCCGACGCATCACAAATGCTGAGTTACGGTGCCCTAAAACTGCTGCCCTTCTGGGACCCGCTCCGCGGCGATCCGCGCTTCGAGCAAATCGTAGAGTCGCTTGCGCCGAAAGGGAACGCCGCGAGTTCAAAGAAGTGAACTTCAAGAGTTTCTTCTCCGAACTGAAGCGGCGCAATGTTTACAAGGTCGCGGTTGCTTACATTGTCGCCGGCTGGGCGCTCTCTCAAGGCATCGCGCAGGTTTTTCCGGTCTTCGACATTCCGAACTGGATCATTCGATTGATTGTTTTGCTCATCATTCTCGGTTTGCCGATTGCGCTTGTTCTGGCCTGGACGTTCGAGTTAACGCCGCAGGGAATTAAACGCACGGAAACCGCCGATGCGATGCCAGAAACGGCGCGACAGAAAAAGCACACTTGGATTTATGTGGTTGTTATAGCCGGTCTTTTCTCGATCGGATTGTTTTTTCTCGGACGCTACAGCGTTAAGAATGCAACGCCTCGACAGATCGAGGCGGCTACAGTTTCACAAAAATCGATCGCGGTGCTGCCGTTCGACAATCTTAGTCGCGATCCCGACAACGCTTACTTTTGCGAAGGTGTGCAGGATGAAATTCTGACGCGGTTGGCAAAGATCGCCGATTTGAAAGTGATTTCGCGCACATCGACGCAACATTTCAAAAGCGCGCCGGAGAATCTTCCCCAGATCGCGAAGCAACTTGGGGTAACCCACATTCTGGAGGGAAGCGTGCAGAAAGCCAGCGATCAAGTCCGAGTGAATGTGCAGCTCATTAACGCTTTGACTGACGCGCATCTTTGGGCCGATACATATGATCGCAAACTCACAGATATTTTCGGAGTCGAAAGCGAAATCGCGAAAACGATTGCGGAATCGTTGCAGGCGAAGCTGACTAAATCGGAGCAAAGTTCGATCGCCAAAGTGCCGACGGCGAATCCGGAAGCGTACGAGCTTTATCTCAAAGGCAGGTTTTTTTGGAACAAGCGCAGCGGCCCAGAGCTGCGCAAAGCGATTGAGTATTTTAATCAAGCCATCGCCAAAGATCCGAACTACGCGCTGGCCTACGTCGGCCTGGCCGATTCCTATCTGCTTCTTTCTTCTTACGCTGCGGTTTCACAGGCCGATTCGCTTCCACCGGCAAGATCTGCTCTGAAACGAGCGCTTGAGCTGGACGATTCGTTAGCCGAAGCGCACGCCTCTTCGGGATTGCTCGCCACTCTGGAACTCGATCTCGACCGCGGTATCGATGAGCTAAAGCGCGCCGTTGAGTTGAAACCGAACTATGCGACCGCGCATCATTGGCTGGCCCTCGCCTTGATGTCGATCGGTCAATTCGATTCCGCCTTTGCCGAAGCCAAAAAGGCGCTCGCGCTCGATCCGCTTTCATTGATCATTAACGCTGACTTTAGCTGGATGTATTTTAGTGCGCGGCGTTACAACGAGGCCGAAGCGCAGGCCCGCAAGACTTTGGAAATAGATCCTGGGTTTTTTCTAGCGCATTATTATCTGGGTCAGATCTATCAATTCCAACGCCGCTTTCCCGAAGCGATTTCCGAATTTCAAAAGGCGTTCGATCTAACGAACGATCCATACCCGCTCGCCATGCTTGGTCAGATTTACGCTCGGACTGGAAAATCGGAGGAGGCGCGAAAGATTCTCGTTCGATTGAATCAGGAAGCGAAATCGCGCTACGTCGCGCCTTATGCGACGGCGCTGGTTCTGACGGCGTTAGGCGAAAAAGAGCGTGCTATTGATGAGCTCGAACGTGGCTACCGCGAAAACGCCGGGAACTATCTTTTTATCATCAAAGTAGATCATTTTTTGGACGATCTTCGCGGCCAGCCGCGCTTCGACGCGCTGGTGCAAAAGATTTTGCGCGGAGCAAAATGAATTCAGACAACTTCTTCGCCGAACTAAGGCGGCGCAATGTCTACAAGGTGGCGGTCGCCTACATCGTCGCCGGATGGGCTCTCGCTCAGGGCATCGCGCAGGTGTTGCCCGTGTTCGATACTCCAAACTGGCTGATCCGATTGCTTGTCCTGCTTATTATAATCGGTCTGCCCATCGCCCTGGCAATGGCTTGGGCGTTTGAGTCGACACCAGAAGGCATCAAGCGCACGGAAGAGGCGGATGCGATGCCGGCAGAAGCCGCGCCCGCGAAGCGCACCTGGATCTATGTGGCGATTGTCGGCGGCCTCTTGTCGATCGGATTATTTTTTGTCGGCCGCTATACTGCGATGACAAAACAAAATGCAAGCGGTTCAGCGAAGTCAATTGCGGTTCTGCCATTCGAGAATCTAAGCGACGACAAACAAAACGCCTACTTCGCCGACGGAGTGCAGGATCAAATCCTTACCAATCTTGCCAAGGTCTCCGACCTGAAAGTCATTAGTCACACCAGCGCGCGTCAATACAAGAGTGGCATCCAACGTAACTTGCGGGAGATCGGTCGTCAGCTCGACGTCGCTTATATTGTTGAAGGCTCGGTGCAGCGCGCCGGCGATCGATTGCGCATTAATGCGGAATTGATCGACGCCCGGACTGATGCCCATGTCTGGGCGGAGACTTACGATCGGACCTCGGCCGATTTGTTTGCCATCCAGAGCGAACTTGCCGAATCAATTGTCGTTCAGCTCAAGGCAAAGCTTTCGCCCAAACAAAAAGCCGAGATCGAAGAACGTCCAACTCAGGATTTGGTCGCATTCGACCTCTATCTTCAAGCAAAACAAATTGTCGATAGCTATCTGATCGCTGAAGACGTCCGGGCGGCACTACTTAAAGCGCTGCAATCATTGGATGAGGCGATCAAACGCGATGAGAAGTTTGTTGCCGCCTATTGTTATGCGGCGCGCGCAAACGATCTACTCTACTTTTTCGATCTCGATCCAACCCAAGATCGCACCCTTCTGGCCGAGACCGCCGTCAACGCCGCCCTCCGCCTCCGACCCGATTCAGCCGAAGCGCATTTTGCCATGGCCGATTTTCTGTTTCGATGCCGTGGCGAATACGATCGCGCGCTGGAAGAACTCGCAATCGCACGGCCAGGTCTGCCGAATAGCACGCCTTTCTTCATTCTCTCCGGCTACATCACTCGGCGCCGTAACCATTGGCTTGAGGCTGAGCGAGATTTTTCCAAAGCGGTCGCCCTCGATCCGAGAAATCCTAACGCCTACAATCTGCTGGCTGATACGTACGTGCTGCAACGGAGATTTCCCGAAGCGGTGCAGACCTACGAGCGTGTCATGGATGCAGGTGAGCAGACGCCGCTCGTTCAAGTCCGTCGGGCATCGGCACTTTTCAATGGAACCGGGAATTCAAAACCATTGCGCGAAGCCCTGGCCAGCTCGCCAGACATGGACATAGGGGGTGCACAGACTCCGATCCGGATGTTGTTCGCCTTGCTCGACGGGAACTATGCTGAAGCCGAACGGGTTCTTGCCGCCTCACCCCGGCCAGACTTTCAAGATATAGATTACAGCTTCTACTATCCGAAGGCTTGGTTTGAGGTGATTGTCGCGCAAGAAAGAGGCGATTCAGCTCAAGCACTCAATGCTTTGCGCTCTACCCGCGCGATTCTGGCGCAACGCCTTATTATTAAGCCAGAGCATGCACGGACGATAGCAGTCCTCGCCCAGGTCGATGCCAGGCTGGGCCAAAAAGACCTCGCTCTGCAAGAAGCAAGGCATGCTATCGATTTGATGCCCATCTCTAAAGACATTTATGACGGCGGCTTGGTGTTGGAAGGCCTCGCCCAGGTTTACACTTGGAGTGACGAACACGACCGCGCGATCGATTTACTGCAAAAGCTGGTCGCGATGCCTAGCTACATCAATTACGCTCGCCTCAAATTCCATCCCCTCTGGAAGCCATTGCGCGGTAATCCGCAATTCGAACAGATCGTCGCCTCGCTTGGGCCCAAGAGTTAAGCGCCCAACCTGCGCTTAGGCACATTGTGCTGCGTCGCACAACAAAGCGGAATTCAGAAACTTCTTCCGACTTCAGCCTTCGGTATTGGATGTTGGATGTTTGCTTTGCCTACAACTTACCTATCCCAGTTTCAGTACACAATCCTCGCGTAGATTCAGAGGAAATCACTGAATCCAAATCTGATCTCTGATCTCCGACTCCTGAACTCTGCTGCCCCGTCGTAGTCCAGCGACTACCGGACGAAGGCGGACCCTACTTAAGCCTTATCGTAAACGGCTTTGCTGCTAAACTTTTTCCCCTTCTCGTCTGTCCCGTTAATCGTAACGGTGCGCGATTTGCCGTCCGCCGCCACGGCAATCCTGCCTGACCAGACCATTTTGCCATCTTTCCAGGTGGTGATGTCGTTCGTCCGCTCGTTTACCTCTTTGTAGGCGGCAGAGTTCCAAGACATATTCCCTTTTGCTGGGTAGGCTTTGCCATCGAATTTGCCAACCCAAACGCCGTGAGTCGGCTTCCCATCCTTGTCTACACCCTCCACCGTCACCTTGATTTTGTCCTTCTGCTCCGTGTAAGTGACCGTCGTGCTCTTGCCCATCCCCGGCGCGAGTTTCGACTTCGCCTCATTGAGCTTCCACGTACCCAGGTGAGGATTGGCCGCAAAGCAGGCGCCTGCCGCCATAAACGAAACAGCCAACGCCATTACTGCAATTCGAGTTTTCATCATGCGGCGATTCCGCCGGAAATGCCAGTCGGCGTCAATACTTAACCGCGGATTAGGCGATCAACAATCAATCGAGTACATAGAATCTAGAATCTGACACCGATTTTTTAGGCTCGCGACTACGGGAAGTTGGCCGGTTGGATTCGTACCGTAAATCCCAATAACCATGTAATCCGCGGTCAAAAACAAAAGCATTGACGAAAAACAGAATTCCCGGCTCGATCATTCGCATGAAAATAAAAATGCTGGTCCTCACTCTCGCGCTTGGCCTTGCAGCAGCCGCCGTCTGCCTCGCTGGCGACACGAAGGCTGAACAAGCTCTTCGTGATGCCGATGCCGCCTGGTCGAAAGCTGCAGGAAGCAAGGATCTCGAAAAGACGATGTCGTACTACTCCTCTGACGCGATTGTGTTGCCTCCGAACGCGTCGGCGGCAACGACAAAAGAAGCAATTCGGAAGGTTTGGCAAGATCTGCTCGCCAGCCCCGGTATGGTCATTAGTTGGAAATCCACCAAGGTGGAGGTCGCAAAATCCGGCGACCTCGGCTTCGTCAGCGGCACGTATGAACTTACTATGAATGACGCCAGCAGTAAGCCGGTCAATGATCGCGGCAAATATGTCGAGGTCTGGGAAAAGAAATCCGACGGTAAGTGGAAATGTGGAACGGATACCTGGAACTCCGACCTTCCAGCATCAACGCCAGCACCCGGAGCCGAGGAGAGAAAATAACCTCTGACACATTAGATCACGGACGAGTCACGATGTTTAGCGGCGGCCGTGCCGGCCGCAACCAAGTGACGAGACACTGCCTACCCGCCTGTGCGCCTCGCGGTGTCGCTATCGGCGCCGCTGTGTGTTTAGCGTCGTTTATGGCGGGGCGTCTCCTCTCCTCATCTCTCTCCCTGCGCGAGGCTAATAGGCGATTCTACAAGCGCTCGTTTCTCGACGGTAAGTCGGAAAGATTTGATCTGATCATTTGACGTGTCTGTCTCCTTGCGTCTTCGCGCCTTCGCGTGAAAGACTCTTGTTGGGATTGCATGGCGGAGGTGTCACGCAAAGGCGCCAAGGCCGCTAAGATTTGAAACTGAAATCCGGTCCTTTGGGCTGTCTGTCCTCTCAGCGTCTTCGCGCCTTCGCCCGAAGCTGTTTCTGAGCCCAGGATCTCGCGCAAAGACGCTAAGTCGCGAAGATTTGAGAATGAAACCGCTAGTAAAACGCCTGACGCAAATCAGCTCTTTCCATTCTTGAGGTAAGGCTCCAGAAATTTGCGTATCGCAGGGGCTGCCATGGCGCCGACCTGTCGTGTCACTTCCAGGCCATCTTTAAATAAGGCCATTGTCGGAATCGCGTTGATGCGGAAACGGCGCGCCAGATTTTGCGCGTTCTCCGTATTCACTTTTGCGACGACCCATTTCCCGGCGCCTTCCTGCGCGACCTTGTTCAGTTCCGGCGCGACCATCCTGCATGGACCGCACCATGGCGCCCAAAAATCCACCAACACGGGAAGAGCAGAATGTGTGGTTAACGCATCGAATGCCAGGTCGTTTGCCACATCGATTGGTTCGCCCGGTGCGCTTAGTTCGGTGCCGCATTTCCCGCAGCGCCCGGTTCCGCCCAGCTTGTCGTATTTCAGGCGATTGCGCTGGCCACAATTCGGGCAAGGGACTAATACGCCGCGGTCATCCAGTTGTGTCGAGTTCATCTAAAACGTTACGTCGCAACCTACGTCTGTTGGTCGCCATCTGCATGGGAAAAGACTCGGCAGCAAACATCGAACACCGAACACCGAACATCGAATTCCAAAACGAGTTCTCCCCCTTGGGCGTTGGATGTTCGACGTTCGGTGTTCGATGTTCGCTTCGACCCCAGATGCTAGATTCTACATCGATGAAGGCTGTGCGATTGGTCAGACTTGGGAAACCGCTAGAAGATGCCGAGGTTTCACTTCCAGATATCGGCGCGTCCGAAGTCCTGGTCCGCGTCGCAGCCTGCGGGGTTTGTCATTCCGACGCGCACTATCGCACCGGCATCTCCCCTATTGATTCCTTACCCGTTACTCTCGGGCACGAAGTAGCGGGGCGCGTGGAAAATGTCGGGCGAGACGTCCACCACGTTTCATCCGGAGACCGTGTGTATGTGCACTATCTGGTCAGCTGCGGTTGCTGCGACTTTTGCCGTCGCGGTCACGAACAATTCTGCAGCAAAGGACAAATGATTGGAAAGCATCGCGACGGAGGCTATGCCGAGTTCATCAAGGTTCCTGGTCGAAATGTTTTCCTCCTTCCTGACGGGATTCCATTCGAGCACGGCGCAATCATGATGTGCTCTTCGGCGACTGCGCTTCATGCTTTGAACAAGGCGCGTCTTAAATCGGATGAGCGTGTCGCTATTTTCGGCTTTGGCGGACTGGGATTTTCAGCGCTTCAGCTGGCCATAGCCTTCGGCTGCGGCGAGGTCTACGTCGTCGATATCAACCCGGGCAAACTCGCTTCCATCGCGACGTTCGGCGGCATTGCCATCGATGCCAACGCGGGAGATCCGGTCGACCAGATTCGCGAAGCGACCGATGGAAAAGGAGTGGATGTATCGATCGAACTGGTTGGATCTGCCATTACTATGGGACAAGCAGTCCGATGCCTCGCCGTTTTCGGCCGTGCCGCGCTCGTCGGTCTAACTGCGGAATCACTGTCCGTTCTTCCGTACACTGAGGTCATCAATAAGGAAGCCGAGATCATCGGGGTTTCCGATCATCTGGCGACCGAACTTCCCTTGCTGATGCAATTCGCACGCAACGGGAAACTTTGTTTTCCCGAGGGCACGCTGCGCTCAGTCGGCCTTGATGCTGCGCAGATTAACGCGGCCTTGGATGCAGTCGTGAGATCCACCGATCATATCCGAACCGTGATTGTTCCAACCACGTCCGATCTCTGACTTCTGTCGCCTGATCGCTGGTCTCCGACCTCCCTGTCCCGCCGCAGTTCCCGCAATCGCGGCGACGAAGTTAATCCGCAGCGCACGCCCTGTTGTTTAATCCAACAATCGTTAGTGGCCGCGGTGCAGGATTGGACGTGACGAGCCTTCACGCCAAGCATCCGGCGTGTGTTTGGCCTCGCGAAGAGGAGCCCAGCTGCACAATGCTATTTCCGTCGGCGTCGCCGACAGCCCTATTCTACCGTCACGCTCTTTGCTAAATTCCGCGGCTTATCCACGTCCCGACCCAGCTCGACTGCGACGTGATAGGCAAATAACTGAAGCGGAATCGCTGTTAGGACCGGGGTAGCGAATTCGGGAGCACTCGGGATCTCGATGATATCGTTCGCGATTCCCTTCAACTGCTTGGCACCGTCGCCGCTGGTCAGCGCGACGATCGGTCCTTTGCGCGCTTTGACCTGCTCGATGTTGTTCAGATTTTTGGAAAACACCGCATCATCGGGTGCGACGAAAACCGAAGGCAAATCCGTTCCCACTAATGCGATGATACCGTGTTTCAGTTCCGCGCTGGGATGGCCTTCGGCGAAAAGATAGGTAATTTCTTTCATTTTCAGCGCACCTTCTAACGCAACCGGAAAATTAAATTGGCGGCCGAAAAACAGCATTCCCTCGGCCTCGACATATTTCTTAGCAACCGCGCGAATTTGATCGCTCAACTTCAGCGCCGATTCGATCTGGTCGGGCAAGGCTTCCAGTGCTTCGATCACGCGCGATCCCTGCGAAGTAGAAAGATGCCGCATTCGCCCCAGCAGCAGTCCGATTAATGCCAGAATGGTCACCTGTGAGGTGAATGATTTAGTAGCGGCTACCCCAATCTCCGGCCCGGCATGCATGTAAACCCCGCCATCACTTTCACGCGCGATCGTGCTGGCGACGTTGTTGCAGATGCCGAGAGTGCGAAATCCTTTGCGCTGGCTTTCGCGCAATGCCCCCAGAGTATCAGCGGTTTCACCGCTCTGGCTGATGGCGAAAACAAGCGTGTTGCCGCTCATTGGTGTGTTGCGATGGCGGAACTCGCTGGCGTATTCCACTTCTACCGGAATGTTTGCAAGCTGTTCAATGAGATATTCCCCGACCAGCGCGGCGTGTAATGCGGTCCCGCAACCCGTCAGCACGACACGTGAGACATCGCGCAATTCACCCGCGGTCATGTTTAGTCCGCCAAGCTTGGCGGTGCATTCTTCGGTGTTGAGCCGCCCCCGCATGGCATCGCGCACTGAATTCGGCTGCTCAAAGATTTCCTTGAGCATGTAATGGGGAAAATCCCCCTTGCTGACGTCTTCTGCGCCAAACTCGACCTTGCTAATTTGATAATTGCCGGACTCGCCCGCGACCGAGCTGATCTCGAATTTATCGCGCGAGACCGCGACAATATCGAAATCGTTAAGGTAAACTGCGTCGCGAGTGTGAGCGACGATCGCGCTTACGTCGCTGGCGAGAAAATTCTCATCCTTACCGACGCCGAGCACGAGGGGCGAACCGCGGCGCGCACCAATCATGAACTCTTTGATGTCGGAGTGAACGAGCGCGATGCCGTAGGTGCCGATCACTTGCTTGAGGGCGGCGCGCGTGGCGTTGACCAGGCGCGCCTTGGAATCGGCGCCGTCGATTTGCTCATAAATGCTGCCGATTAAATGCGCCAGCACTTCAGTATCGGTATCGGACGTGAACTTGTGGCCGCCTTCGCGCTCCAGTTGTTCGCGTAGCGCCGCATAATTTTCGATCACCCCGTTGTGCACCAGCGCGATTTTTCCGCTCTGGTCAAAATGCGGATGCGCATTTTCGTCGGTCACTTTTCCATGAGTAGCCCAGCGCGTGTGGCTGATGCCGTACTGCCCGCCGGGCGGTTTCTCGGTCATGAGTCTGGCCAGGTTCGCGATCCGTCCGGCGCACTTGCGCGTTTCGATCTGCTTCCCGTTTACGATGGCAACGCCGGCGGAGTCGTAGCCGCGATATTCGAGGCGGCGCAGGCCGTCCAAGAGTATGGGCGCCGCTTCTGCGCGGCCGACATATCCGACAATTCCACACATAATATTAGGAGTGGGATTATAGCATATTTTCCGCCGTTGCGTCGCTCCGTCACCCCGAGTGAATGCGAGGGATCTTACCTAAAGGAAACGGCGTCGGAATTGCACGATTCATTAGACGGAAAGCAAGCGGTGCAAACGCGTGTTAGCGCAGAACTATGCGAGGTCCCTCGCCGTCTTCGCGGCTCGGGATGACAACGACGTGTCTCAGTGATTTCAGAACGCAAAAATTTTGCGAGCAGCGAATCCTGTTTGTGGCCACATTAGCGCGATGCAAGCGCCTGCGCTTCCACCGGGGACGACCCAGCGCACTCTCGCCATCATCATGGGGGGCGGAGCGGGCACGCGACTGTTTCCACTAACCAAAGACCGGGCCAAGCCGGCCGTCCCACTCGGTGGAAAATATCGCCTGGTAGATATCCCGATCAGCAATTGCCTGAACTCCGGCCTGCGCTCGATCTATGTGCTCACGCAATTCAATACTATGTCGCTGCATCGTCACATCCAGGCGAGCTACAAATTCGACAATTTTTCCCGTAGCTTTGTCGATATTCTTGCCGCTCAACAAACGCCTGAAGGTTCGCAGTGGTATCAAGGAACCGCCGATGCTGTGCGGCAAAATATGCGCTACTTCCTCGAGCATCCGTTTGAGTTTTATTTGATTCTCAGCGGCGACCAGCTCTACCGGATGGATTTTCGAAGCCTCCTGCATCAGCACATTCGCTCGGGTGCAGAAATCACGCTCGCGACCAAGCCGGTCAAACGCGATCAGGCGTCGGACTTCGGAATCATGTCGAGCGGGGAAGACCGGCGCATCACCCGGTTTGTCGAGAAGCCGAAAGAAGCGAAAGAGCTCGATGCGATGAAAATGGACCGCGCTTTACTCGCTGCCATTGGGCACGGGGAGGATGAGGAATTATTGCAAGCGTCGATGGGCATTTACATCTTCAATCGCAACGTGCTGATCGAGTGTCTCAACAACGATCTCTTTGATTTTGGCAAGCACGTCATTCCGGCTGCAATTCAAACGCGCAACGTCAGCGCCTACATTTTCGATGGCTACTGGGAGGATATCGGAACGATTCGCGCCTTTTATGAAGCCAATCTCGATCTCACCGACTTGGTTCCCGCCTACAGTTTCTTCGAACCCGATGCGCCGATTTATACCCATCCGCGGTTCCTACCCGGCAGCAAAATCAACGGTGCCACCCTGCGCCAGGCGATCATTTCTGATGGCTGCATCATCTCCGATGGCCACATCGAGCGCAGCGTAATTGGGGTGCGTAGCATTATTCAAAGCGGCGCAACCATTCGCAACAGTGTGGTGATGGGCGCCGATTTTTACCAACTCGGCAACGACCGTCCCTCGGAGGAAATTCCCATTGGTATCGGCCGCAATTGCGTGATCGATCGTGCCATCATTGATAAAAACGCACGCATTGCCGACGGAGTTGTGATTACCCCGGAAGGGAAACCGGATAATTTCGACGCGGAAAATTATTACATCCGCGACGGGATTGTGGTGATTCCGAAGAACGCAACCATTCCGCCCGGTTTCTGGATCTGACTAGCGGGTCGCCTTTCCCGGGCAAGATACGATTGGCCGCACAGCACAAAATGGCCGTGCCACAAAATTACTTCGCGGGTATTTCGGATTCGACGCCTAACGCCGGTCCGTCATGTTGGCGAACTGGCCTTGCGTTTCCCACTTCTCCTGTTTGTTCCAAGGAATCTGGGATTCTTTTTTGGCATCAGGATCATCGACCAGCGCCAGTTGCGGTTTCTGCGTCGCGCAGGCGGCAAAGGCCATGCAACCTGCCAATAGCAATAAAGCGGAGATTGTTCGTTTAGGAATTCGACCCAGCATAAATGACAGTATCACCTGGTTGCACCTGGACGCCACGCGCCAGGCTGTTTCCAAGAATATCACCAATAGCGGTCGCCGGTTCAACCGAAGAAATGCGAATTTTTCCAATAATGGTGGTCTCGCGCAGCACCAACATTTCGGCATTAGGCTTTAACCCCTGGCGATTGCCCAGATTGAGCACGACGAAATTGTAGGCCTGGTTCACCGCCAACACGGTTCCGCGGACCGAAGGATGAAAACTCGGCTCGCGGCGCTGGACCATTATTTCCGGACCGCGCGATTGTTCACGCGTCGGCCCCAGCCGTTCGGCGATGAAGGTCTTCTCATGTTCTGCGCCCTCCAATTGTTTCCGCGCATCGTCGAGCTGGGCTTGTAACTCTGCTACGGAGGGCGCACCAGGATTTGGATTCGCCGAATTCTTGCTCGTCTCTTCGATATGTTTCTGCAACTCCGCAATTTGGGCTTCGTTCGCCTGCAGCTTGGCTTGTAAATCAGACTTTTCGGTTTGTGTCTTCACTAGTTCCGCTTCCGCGCTGGCTATCCGATTCTCGTTTTCACTAACCTTCGCCAGTTCCCCGGCAATCTTCGTTTCCCGGTCCTTGATACTTTTTGATGCAGTCTGACGCTGGCGCTCGGCCGTTTCGCGCTGATTTTTAGCCGCCGCCACGTCGGTTCGCAAAGCCTTGGCTTTGCCACCATTCAAAACGCCGAATACGGCTGAAATGAGCAACAGGCATACCGAAATGGCGAGGAGCGGCTTCGGAGAATTCACGGGGCGGGTTTACGGAAAGGACTTTTTACACGAAACGAGGCCGAATTAGCAATAGGGAAATGCAAAATTTACAGGGCTATTGGGACATTCGCTCTTGCGCGGATTCAGTGCGAAAGGCCCCGGCTTGAGATTTCGTTAGCGGCGCTTTATGGCCGCAGGAAAGGCTTAAAACCCTCTCTGCCGCGCCGGAGAACCGAGCTCCGGCAAATTGGGGCAGTGCCCAATTCTTGCGCGCCTGTCCCGCCCGCCCTATAGATGGTACGCATGGGTCAACAACTTCGCAGACGCGCCAAAAGAAAACGTCGTAAAGCTTATCTCGAGCGCAAACGAGCGAAGCAAAAATCGATGCGGCGCGAGCCGACACGCGCCAAACCAAAGAAATCGGCGGCCTCACCATCGCCAGTTGCCACGGAATAAGCCTTCCGTGCGCGCACGCTATCTCATTGTCGATGGCCACAGC
>Ga0209156_10002454_pt1 | contig 14490 bp, 11 predicted proteins | sample GraSoiAngelo_124_FD_185881 | JGI IMG/M metagenome (GOLD analysis project Ga0209156, IMG submission 185881) | Grasslands soil microbial communities from the Angelo Coastal Reserve, California, USA - 14_0927_05_20cm (SPAdes) (version 2) | ecosystem: Environmental > Terrestrial > Soil > Grasslands...
CCCAATGCTCGGTGCTCGTCGTTCGCTATCGATCGCCCGGGCCAGCCAAAGGTTTATGGCAGTCGATCGCCAGGCTGTTTCGCTAGAGGCTGTTACAAAAGCTGGAGGGGCGCTCGGCGAGACCTTATGCCCCAGCGTCGCAGGAGCTCCGCCCTCCATTACCAAGCGCGCTACAGACCTTCGATCGACAGCTCGCCACGCATCAATCCTTCTCCCACCAGCAACGCGTCGATTGGATAAGCCGCCATCCGCTTCAAATCTGCCACCGTTCGGATGCCACTCTCGCTGACGATCGTGATCCCTTTAGGAATTTCCGGCAGCAATTTTTCCGTGGTGGCGAGATCAACTTCCAGCGTCGCCAGATTGCGATTGTTGATCCCGATAATTTTCGCGGCGCTATCAATCGCCTTCCCGATTTCGTCGCGAGTGTGCACCTCAACCAGTACGCTCAGTTTATGTGTGATCGCGAGGTGGTGGAGCGCACTTAGTTGATTCGGTTTCAGGGCGGCAACGATCAACAGAAGCGCGTCGGCCCCGATCACGACCGATTCCAAAACCTGCGCCTCGTCCACGATGAAATCTTTGCGCAAAACCGGCCGCGCGATGGCCTGGCGCACTGCGGTCAGGTGTTCGGGCTTGCCGCCAAAATAGTTTTGCTCAGTCAGAACGGAGATCGCATCAGCTCCATTGGCCTCATAATTTTTTGCGCTTTCCACTGGGTCGTAATTCGCCTCAATCACGCCGGCTGAAGGCGACGCCTTTTTTGTTTCCGCAATGATTCGCACTCGATCCGACCGCTGAATTGCTGCCGCGAAGTCACGAAAATCGCGGCGCTGTTCCGCGAGCGCGCGAAATTCTCGCACGCGCTTTTTAGCTGCGAGGATCTCGTCGCGTTTCGCCGCGATTATTTTCTCGAGCCAATTCACAAGCCAGTTGTCAGACGTCTTGGCAAGACGCTACCTATTTCGCGCGAATGGCGCGATATTTATGCTGTAGCGGCGGTCTATGACCGCCGAAGATCTTACGCCTGTCGGTCCGGCAATCATAGACCGCCACGACACTCGGTGTAATTAACTTAATGGAATCGGAACGCGAGGCGGCGCGCCGCGCGATTAAGCGCCGCAACTGGCTGGCGCATCTCTGGCGGGAATGGATCGTGGAAAGCCGCAGGCCCATCGCGCCTGTATTTGCCCGCCCAACACCGGACACTTGGAGCAATGAGAATCTCACTGCTGCATGGATTGGTCATTCTACCGTCCTGATCAATTTTTTCGGGGTCACCATCCTGACCGATCCGGTTTTATTTCCCCGCATCGGAATTCGCCTGCCATTTTTTACCATCGGTCCGAAACGGCTGACCGAACCGGCGTTGACCTTTGCCCGTCTTCCGCCAGTCGATCTCGTCCTGCTTTCGCACGCACACTTTGATCACATTGATCGGCGTACCCTGAAATTATTTCCCGAATCGACGCGCGTGATCACGGCTAGCCGAACCCGAGATTTGCTTCGAGGCACGAAATTCCGCGAGGTGATCGAGCTGGGATGGAATGAATCAGTTCGCCTGACACCGCGAGGTCGTGCGCTGGAAATCCGCGCGTTCCAGCCAAAACATTGGGGCGCCCGCCTGCAATACGACGTGCATCGCGGCTACAACAGCTACGTCATTTCACGAAATAACCGGCGCATCATTTATGGGAGCGATACCGCCATGACCGATGCGTTTGCTAAATTGAATGATGGCGAGCCCTACGATCTCGCCATCATGGGCATCGGCGCCTACGACCCGTGGATTTGGGCGCATTCCACTCCCGAACAGGCCGTTGCCATGGCCGATGCCGCCGGCGCGCGTTTCATCATGCCGGTGCACCATCAAACGTTTCGCCTGAGTGTGGAACCGTTTCGCGAACCGATCGAGCGTTTTACCCGCGCCTTGGCGACCTTGCCGGAACGAATCGCGCTGCGCGAGATTGGCGAGACCTTCATTTTGCCGCCCTGACCCGTCAGGCTCAACGGGTGGATCCAGCAGTCTTGCTCGATGTCCAAACACCGGCGTAGCAGCCGCTAGCCATTTCTACGGAGCCGTGCGCGCGCGTGATGGGAATAAATGCGCGCCATACTCGGGAGGCACATCCTCTCTCTCAAGGAGAGGATTGAGGTGAGGGCGACGGTGTCGGGAACGCAAAAGTCGGATGGATCAGCGGTGGCGACGTAGGCGAAGGTGTCTCGCTGAACATGGGAGTCGGTGACGGCGACGCGGACGGAGTCGGCGAGATCGATGGAGTTGGAATCGGCGTGGGCGTGGGTGTCGGAGTCGGCAACGGCGGCACGGTATTTACCCAATGATGCAACGCTACACTCGCGCCGCCGATTTCCTTTACCAGCGCTTCGCAACGCGCTTGCAGCTTTTCCAAGTCAGGCGGTCCCCACGACGAATCAGCCGTGCCGTTAAAAACGATGTAGGTCGCTTTCAATTCGCTAATCGGCCGGTTATTCGGATTCGAAAGTGCATTGACCTCCTTCGCGATCCGCAACGACGCTTCCCCCACTCGATCGTTCGGGCCAACGTCGCCCACGATTGCAGGATAAATCGCGCTCCCGGCAATCACGACCCCGTAATCGCCCACGTGCGCCGCATCGTTACCCTTGGTAAAACTCCCTGGCACCACGATAAAAGGATCATAGGTGCCGATGAGATAACTATATTTTTTCATCGCGGCGATTTCGTCGCGTAATTCCGTCACCGCGTTTTTCAGATCGCGCTTACGCTCCGGCGCTGCCGTTCTTTGCTCCAATTCCACGCGATGCAATCGATCTTCGATTCCGGGCAAATACGGATTCGGCCGATTGGATTTCTTCCCCCAACGAAAACTGGTGAACGGTTTGAAGGTCGGCGAGACGCCGTTGCCAGCCGGAACCCGATCGCCGTCGGAGCCATCCGCATCCACGTCCATATCCGCCTGAAAGAGCAGTGCGCGGCGTTTGGTTTCCGGACGCCGTAACGCCAACACGCTTTGGCAGTCGTAAAAATTGTGGCGCGAAAGAAGCAGATCGAGCCGACTCAAATTTTCGCGCAGCTCGCGCACCTTGGTCTCGTAGAGTTGCGCGAATAGCGGCGAAACCGCCTCCGGTTTTGCCATCGTCGCCAGACCGGGCAGTAACTTGCCGAGATCGGGACTCACTTTCGCCAATTCTTCCACCGTTCGATTTGGTGTCGGTACTCGCACGCGCAGTTTCAAATCGATCGCATAACTCATTGGATCGATTCGTTCCTCGGATGCAGCCGCACCTGATGCCGTCTCCACTTCGCTCCGCAACGTGATGCCATTAAAAAGGCGGGAAATGTCGAATTTGCCCGAGAGTGTTGGTGGACGGGGCGGGGCGGCTGACGGCACCGCTGTTGGAGAGGGCGAAGCGGTTTCAATTTCTTCCGCGTGCGTCATTGTCCAGCGCCAGCGTTCCAGTGAAATCCATCGCAACGTGATTGCGACAAACAGCGCAAAAAAGATGAGGAGAACGATCCGGCGCAGCGTGCCGAGCCCCAGCTTCCGCACGCGATTATTTCCTCAGCCAGATCGCGATCGCGACAATGATCCCGAGGGCGCTCAGGACCGACATCAGCCCTGCTGGCATCACTTTGAAGGTGCGAAAAAATTTCGGGATAAATTGCGCAGCCAGTAGGAGCGAAACCACCAATGCGACGACTAATCCGGCTGACTGATGTTCCGGCATCAACCACGCCGCTAGCAAAAGCAGCACGCCCGAAATGGATCCGGCGATGATCGAAGCCATGCTTCCCGCCTTAATGTAGCCAATGATTCCGCCCGCAATCGTCAGAATTCCAAAAATAATGAAGTAAATTTTCGCCGCTCCAATCATCAGGGCGATTGGTAACGCACGAGGCCGGACATGTCCAGCAGGCAACGCAAAACCGTGAAACATCGCACCTGCGAAAAACTAGAATGGCAAATAATAAACTTCGACTAGAGCCACTCCACTGCCTCCATTTTTGCCGCGGACGATCGCAGTCGTGTTTCCGGCCGGACGCGTGACGATGATCGCGGATTCCGCAGGACAAGGAGGAGCGTAACCAGTCCCTTCGATCTCGTCGGCTTGAGTATCGCCCCAGTTGTCGTTAGAAGCAATAGAGTTTCCGTTCTCATCGAACAACATGAGGACCGGGTCAGGCAAAGCCTCCGCAATCCCGAACCCCTGGAGGGTCGGGCCCAGAGCGCGTACGACAACACGCGTATTATTGCTGCGGGCGATGAACCCGCCAATGAGCACGTGGTCGCCGACACCGACAAAACCGCGGGTGCTGATATTGAACAGGAGTGAGGTGCCGCCCGCACTTAAATCATATACCTCAATCAGCCCGACACCTGAGCCACCGTCGGCGTCAGTGAGAACGGCGGTGTACGTGCCTGGTGCGAGTGACTGGATGACTGCAGCTTCGGCGTCATCCGATGGTGCTAAACCAGTGGAACTGATGGCATCTTGCTGCGTATCTTTCCAATTGTCGTTAGTGGCCAGTACCGTTTCATCACCGAGCAGATCGGCGTAATGCAGAGTGAGAAATGGATTGGGCAGGACGCCGTTGACCCCGAAGGAGGTCAGGGTAGGGCCGAGTCCTCGCACGAGCACGGTGTGGTTCTCGGTTCCAGCAACAACAAAACCGCCGATAGTAGCACTTTCGCCAGTGAACACGTCCGCGCGAGTCGAGATATTGGCGAGACCAGTAGAGGAGGAGGATGAATCTGCAGGCTGGTTTGCTGGGACGGTGAACTGCGCCTCGTTCGATACCGGGCTTTCCGAGCCCGTTGCGGTAATGGCGGTGGCCACGAAGTAGTAGGTTGTGCCTTCGACCAAACCGTTGATTTGGGCAATAGGTGCGTTTGGAACAGTGAGCGCTACCTGATAACTGCCGCTGCTGGTCCCGTAATAGATTTTGTAAGCGACGACGCCGTAAGAAGGGCTAGGTCGCCATGCGAGGGTGACCGAGCCGGCGCGTGCAGTGTTGAAGGCGGTCGCGAATAGAGCGAAGGCTAGGCACACCCGTTTTAAAGCGGATGTAAACATTGGTATTATGGTAAGTATTTATAACGCAGTAAATATAAGCAGCGAGCGTGCCCGACTTTTTCAGTGCCGCCCCGCCCCAACCAGTTGTTTTCCCCTGAGATACAGATACTTATTGTTGATGCCTCAGTTCGCGGTCATTTAAAAACTGATACGGCGTGATGAAAACCTCGCGGGCATCGTCTCCTCCGGGTAGCGCGCGCATCTCCCGTGATGCTTTCCGCGTCTCGCAGAAACAGTCTTTTAGTGTCGTTGAAACCGCAGTAAAAAGTTCGGGAACCTGAGAGAGGGTCGCCAGCCCGGCGAGACGCGCGCGCTACCCGGGTTCGAAAAACTTGCGCAACCTCTCCTATCGACTAAATCTCCTGCTGGCATGAAGTCACGCGCCTGCATCGGCCTTACCATTCTGATTGGTTTGTTCGCGGCGTTGACGCTGGCCAGTTCGCCGCAGTTACACGAAAAACTGCACAAGGTCGGCACGCATCACGAATGCGCGGCGACGATGATCGCGTCCGGCAATTGCGAGCACAGCGCGCCGCCTCAGCTTGGTCCCAAACTCGAGAACGCGCCAAATTCGCCGGCTTTTCTCCCGAAACGTTTTCAATTCGTTATCGCGGCCGTTCCTTCTTCGGTCCAGGAACACGCCCCGCCGGTCGCTCCGTAGCGCGAAGCCGTCGCGTTTGCGCGCGGAATTGATTTTCTCCCGCTTGTAGCAATCGCGGCGTTTACTCGCGCCCGCGTTCCTTATTCACCGCAACCGCCCCAGAGGCGCATTGCATTCATCCAATTTCAATCATGAAAACTTTTAATGAAAAAACTTTTAGTAATCACAATCGCGATGCTGAGCGGGGCGAGCATGGCGATTGCACAGGACGCGACAGCATCACCCAGTCCTTCAGCATCACCGGTCGCGTCGCAAACTTCCAGGACGGCGACGGCAGAGAACGTGGTCATTACCAGCGAAGAGCTCGACGTTTCACGTGAGCAAATCGTACCCAGTCTCGGTGCGACGCGTTACACCGTCGGGCCTGATCGTCTTGATCAGCAAGCGCTTGGGGAAAACGCTCCCTTTAATCAGACCATCCTGCGTTTCCCCGGCGTAGCCCAGGATTCATTCGGCCAACTGCATTTACGCGGCGAACACGCCAACCTGCAATATCGTCTCGACGATGTGCTCCTGCCCGAAGGTATTACCGGCTTCGGTCAGGAATTGGAGACACGCTTTGCTGACAACATCTCGCTTATTACCGGGGCGTTGCCGGCGCAATTCGGGTTTCGTACCACGGGGGTGCTCGATATCCATACCAAAAACGGCGCTGCCTTTACCGGCGGCGAAGCTTCCGTCCAGGTGGGTAGCTTCGATACCATCATGCCAAGCTTCGAATATGGGGGTGTCAGCGGCAAGCTCACCTACTACGGCAGCGGGAGCTATCTGCACAGCGGAATTGGGATCGAAAATCCGACACGAAGCAGCGACCCGATCCATGACGACACCGATCAATTCAAAGGGTTCGGCTATTTTTCCTACATCATCGACGACACCAGCCGGCTGACGCTGTTGCTAAGCGGAAACGACAGCAACTTTCAAATCCCGAATAATCCCGGGCAGATTCCCGTGTTCGCTGTCAACGGCAGAACGACGTTTGATTCCTCGAAGCTGGACGAGAACCAGGCCGAAAACTCAGCTTACGCGATTTTGGCTTATCAGAAGAAATCCGAGCTCTTCAACATGCAGGCGTCGGTCTTTACCCGTTACAGCGGTGTGCTGTTTCGTCCGGATGAAGTGGGCGATCTTTTCTTTAATGGCGTAGCCTCGCGAGTCGATCGTCAGATTTACACTAACGGCGCGGAACTGGACATGAGCTACAAACTTAACGAGCAAAATACTCTGCGCGGCGGGTTACTCTTTACCGCATCACACGCAACAGTGGGCACTGCCACGCTCGTTTTTCCAACGTTGCCCGATGGCAGTCAGGCGGGTGATATGCCATTCCGAATCGTCGATAATACAAGCCAATACGGCTACTTTTACGGTGTTTATCTACAGGATGAATGGAAGCCGTTCGAGCAGCTCACGATTAACTTCGGCGGCCGCTTCGATGTCGCGGACGAAACGTTGACTGAGAGCCAGTTTAGCCCGCGCGTTAGCATTGTCTATACCCCATGGGCGCCGACCAGTTTTCACATCGGTTATGCGCGTTACTTCACGCCGCCGCCTCTGGAAAATGTGCCACAGAGCACCATCGCGAAATTTGTCGGCACAACTAATGAATCTGCCATCACGTTGGATTCACCGGTGAAAACCGAGCGCGCCCATTATTTCGATGCCGGGGTGACACAGAAAATCGGTGATGATTTACAGCTTGGCGTAGATGGATTTTACAAGCACGCCCGTAACGTCCTGGATGAAGGACAATTCGGGCAGGCCCTCATCCTTTCATCCTTTAACTATCGTGAAGGTGAGATTTACGGTGGCGAATTCACCGCCAACTATCAGCACAAAGGTTTTTCGGGCTATCTGAATATCGGCTACGAATACGCGCGCGGCATGCATGTTAGCTCCGCACAGTTCCTCTTCGATCCGGATGAGTTCGCCTATATTCGCGACCACTGGGTATTCCTCGATCACGATCAGCGGTTCACCGGCTCCGCCGGAATCGCCTACCGCTGGAACGACTGGAGTTTTTCCGCCGACGCACTTTATGGGAATGGGTTGCGGCGCGGCTTTGCCAACACCCAAAAGAATCATCCCTACGAGACTTTGAACCTGGGAGTGGAACGCAGAATTTCTCTTGGTGGAAGGCAAGCGATCAAAGTTCGTTTCGATGTCGTGAATCTATTCGACAAAATTTACGAACTGCGCGACGGCAGCGGCATCGGCGTTGGCGCGCCGCAGTTTGGACAGCGCCGCGGATTTTACGGAACCGTCGCGTACGATTTCTGACTCACATTCAATTGCGTGGCGCCTCAACAAGGTGATTTAGTTTTCGACTACGTGTAATCGATCCAGTTCAAGGTCACCGGCAGAAATTTCTTGCGTGCTAATTCGCCCCGATGGAGTCTCGAGGGCTGATGAAGGCCTGCGCTCGCGTTGGGATTAGCGTCCTGGTTGCCTTTCTGGTGGCATTGACGCTGGCCAGTTCGCCGCCGTTACACGAAAAACTGCACAAGCCCAGTTCGCAGCACGAGTGCGCCGCAACGTTGATCGCGTCCGGTAATTGCGAGCACGCTACGTCGTCTCAGCTTGTTCCCAAACTCGAGAATGCGCCCAATTCGCCGGCGTTTCTCGCGAAACGTTTTCAATTTGTTGTCGCATCAGTTCCTTCTTCGATTCAGGAACGCGCCCCGCCCGCGTTTCACTAACGCTTCGCGCGTCCGCGACGGGCTGCGCATTCATTTTTTGCGCAGAGATTCTACCCGCGCGCTAATCGCTCGCATCCTCATCGGCGGGACTTTTGCCGATACTATCAATTTCTTAATGACCAAATTTTTCTTCAAAACTCTAGTTACAATGTTGCTGATTGCCTCCCGCGAGGGCTGGGCGCAAACACCGACACCAGCCGCTTCCGCCACCGCCTCAGATGTGGCCGCGCTCCGTGAGCAGGTCCAAGCCCTGACCGAGACGGTGAAAGCGCTGCAACAGCAGGTAAAAGATCAGCAGGCAACGCTGGAGAAGGCGAACATCACCGGGAACCAGGGGCCGCAAAACGAAGGAACACCTTCAGTGGCGTCGGCACCTCTACCTACGCCTCTGCCGGGCGCGAGCGCTCAGGAATCATTTCCAACAACGGATAGCTCGGTCGTTGCTAACGCGCCGACTGCACCAGGTGCGCCAGCGGTGAACGCGAACGGCACCCCCACGGGCCAGTTCCCAACCAGTGACGAATCGGTGGTCGCCACACCAGCGGGCGCAATCTCCTCTGCGACCGGTGCACCACCAACTGAAACATCCACCCGCTCGCTCACGCAGCCGATCACAATCGCAGGCGGAGGCAAGAATTACATGAACATTTCCTTCGACGGCATGTTTGCTCTCGCTGGATCGAGTGCACGCGATCTGGCGCACATCGAAGTGGGCGATCACGATCCGCAGCAGCGCGGATTCAATGCCCGCAATATCGAGCTCGCCTTCGATGGTGCGGTCGATCCTTACTTCGAAGGTTTCGCCAACATCGTCTTCAAACTTGACAACGACAACGAGACCGAGGTCGAAGTCGAAGAAGCGTTTATGCAAACAACGAACCTGCCGTTCGGTTTGCAATTAAAGGGCGGACAATTCTTCGCCGCGTTTGGCCGACTTAACCCGATGCATCCACACGTCTGGGATTTTGCGGATGACGCGCTGGTGCATGGCCGCTTGCTCGGACCGGATGGATTACGCGGTGTCGGAGCCCAGGTTTCCTGGACGTTACCGACACCATGGTACTCGCAACTGATTCTGGCCTCGCAAAACGGACGCGGCAGCACCGGATTTTCTTTTCGCAATCCGGGCGATAACGGCATTTTCTTCAGTCGCGAAACAACTGATCGCGAAGCGCGCGGTCTCCAGGATTTCGTCTGGATTCCGCGCTGGGAAAATTCGGTTGATCTCAGCCCGACGCAGGTGGTGCTGGCGGGAGTTTCCGGCGCGTTCGGTTCGAACGAAACCGGCGCCAATGCGCGGACGCAGATTTACGGTGGTGACCTGTTTTACAAATGGAAAAGCGCGCATGCCGAGGGTGGCTTCCCCTTCGTGAAATGGCAGACCGAAATGATGTATAGACGATTCGAAGCCGGGCGCGGGGTTGATGAGAGTTTTCCGGTAGCGGAAACGTTCCACGATTGGGGGTTGTATTCACAGGTGCTGTGGGGTTTTCGCAAGGGCTGGGTCGCAGGTCTTCGTGGTGATTATCTCCACATGCAGAATTCACGATTTACCGACGATCAAGATCGGCAATCGCGTTCCCGCATCAGCGCAAATTTAAGCTGGTACCCGACCGAATTTTCGAAGCTGCGATTGCAATACAATCACGATTTTCTGGAGTCGAACTTCTTCCTCGCCGATCGCGAAGTCGATTCGGTTTTTCTGCAGTTCGAATTCATTCTCGGCGCACATGGGGCGCACAAATTCTGAAACATGATCAATAAAACAGTCATCCCGAACGGAGCGAAGCGGAGTCGAGGGATCCCGTTGAAGTTACCTGTACGTCGCGCCGCGGAATGACTGGGTGTTCGCGATCCAATTTTTCATGAAAAAAATCCTGTTAATTCTATCTATTGTTCTCGGCGCATTTTCGGCGCAGGCGAAGATCAACGTCGCCGCCACACTTCCCGATCTTGGCTCGCTTGCGCGCGAAATCGGCGGTGACAACGTCAGCGTTACGGTTTTGGCGAAGCCAACGGAGGATCCGCACTTTGTGGACGCACGCCCGAGTTTCGTCGTTGCGCTTCGGAGCACGGATGTGTTGATCGATGGAGGCGCAGAGCTGGAGCTGGGATGGTTGCCACCGCTTTTACAAAATGCGCGCAACGCCAAGCTCGACATTGGCAAACCGGGCCGGGTGCAGGCGTCGCAAGGAGTTCGCTTAATGAACGTGCCGGCGAATGTGACGCGTGCCGCTGGTGACGTACACGCGCTGGGCAATCCACATTTCGGAGTCGACCCAATCATTGCCAAAGCGATCGCGCAGCATATCGCGCAATCATTTTCCGCGATCGACCCAGCCAACGCCGCTGCCTACGACGCGAACTACAAAAAATTCGAAGCCGCAATCAATGCCAAGCTTCAGCAATGGGGCGCGGCCTTGTTGCCATTCAAGGGCCAGCATATCGCCGCCTATCACGATTCCTGGCCCTACTTCGGCCACCGTTTCGGTTTGGAGATCGACATTTTTCTGGAACCGAAACCCGGCATTCCCCCGTCGCCATCGCATCTGGCGGAGGTGATTGCGCAAATGAAGGCGCAGAAGATCAAAGCCATTATCGTCGAGCCGTACCACGACCGAAAAATTGCCGAGCGGGTCGCCAGTGCGACCGGAGCGAAAGTGGTCGATTTCGCGCAATATCCCGGGGCGCTCCCGGGCACCGATAACTATATCAAGTTGATCGACACACTTGTTTCGCGATTGGCCGCGGCGCTGAAATGAATGGTGACCGGTACCAGTGAATGGAAGGTGTGCCCGATGAGACTCGATTCACGTGTCACTAATCACGATTCACGTTTCTCAATATGTGGGAAGTAATGTTCTGGCCGATCGTAGCCTGCGTCCTCTTGCCCTGGTTGCTCGTCTATCTTGGTCTTCATGTCGTCCAACGCGGCATTATCTTCGTCGACATTGCGATGGCGCAAATGGCTTCCCTCGGGATTTGCGTGGCGTTGCTCCTTCGTCTCGATCTCCATGGCTGGACGACATTCGCTATTGCGCTCGGTTTCACCCTCTTGGGCGGCGCGATCTTCTCCTTAACGGGAAAACGCGCCGGCCAGATTCCGCAGGAGGCGATCATTGGCATCGCCTATGTCGTGGCGGCGGCCGCAGCGGTGTTGCTTCTCAGTCGCGCCGCTGAGGGCGACGAAGAAATCAAACAAATGCTGGTCGGGAATATCCTGCTGGTTACGCCGGCGGAGGTTTGGAAATGTTTCGCACTTTTTGTGGCCGTCGGAATTTTCCATTTCATTTTGCGACGAAATTTTTTGCTCGTTTCATTTGATCGCGATGGCGCTTACCAGAAAGGATTGCGGGTGCGATGGTGGGACTTTCTATTTTACGCCAGCTTTGGGTTGGTCGTGACTATCTTTGTCCGGATCGCCGGCGTCCTTCTCGTATTCAGTTATCTGATCGTGCCGGCGGTTTGCGGAATCAATTTGGCACGCAGCACCCGCGCGCGGCTGCTGCTTGGCTGGATCGTGGCGACGCTAGGAGGAATCGGCGGCTTGTTCTGGTCCTTCTACGGCGACTTGCCGTCGGGTGCGGCTATTGTTTGCACATTTGGGATCTTGCTCATCCTCGTTTCGGCCGGCGGATTGCTCAAAAGGAACTCGTAGCGGTGATAGCGGTAATCTGTTCCGGGTAACGCACGCGTCTCGTGTGTTGGTTTCGGCGTCACGCCGAAACAGGCTTTTTTTGCTCTTTAACAGCGAAACAAAAGTTCGCGATGGCGAGGACGCCCTCGCCAGACACGCGGGACGCGTGCGCTACCCGGGCGAAACCATTCGTAATCGTATTCGTATTCCTGTTCGTAATCTCCCGATGGAATAAGATTAGGAGCAGGAATAGGAATACGATTAGATTTCAATCGTGCACGCCTTCCATTACCGCGATGGCCACCTTTTTTGCGAAGACGTCGAGGTCGCCATCGCCGCCGATAGATTCGGCACTCCCCTCTATTTATATAGTGCGGGCACGATTCTCGATCACTTCGGGCGATTAGATGAAGCGCTGGCGGGACTTGATCATCTAATTTGCTACGCCGTCAAAGCGAACTCAAATCGCGCCATTCTGCGTCTGCTACGCGATGCTGGTGCGGGCTTCGATATCGTTTCGGGCGGCGAACTCTTTCGCGCGCTGAAGGCCGGCGCCGACCCAGGCAAATGCACCTTCGCCGGGGTAGGAAAATCGCGCGAGGAAATCGAATACGCGCTCGAACAGGGCGTTTATTCCTTCAACATCGAGAGCGAAGCCGAACTCGATTACATCAACGAGATCGCATCGGCTAAAAACCAGCGCGCGCCGATTGCGCTGCGAGTGAATCCCGACGTCGAGGCCCAGACACATCAATACATCTCTACCGGTAAAAGCGAGAACAAGTTCGGCATCGCGCTCGAACAGGCCGCGAAAGTTTACGAGCGGGCGAGCAAAATGCCGGCTGTCGCCATTCGCGGCGTGCAGATGCACATCGGGTCGCAGATTACCGAAGCAGCGCCGTTCGTGGCTGCGATTGAAAAAATTGCCCCATTGGTTTCGGAATTGAGAAGCAAATATGCGATCGAGTTTTTTAGTATCGGCGGCGGCCTGGGGATTGCCTATGAATCGTCGATCGCCAGTGGCAGCGGCGATTGGTGGACCTCGCAGCGGTCGCATCCGCTCACCATTCGCGATTACGTCGATGCTATTCTGCTCCCGCTAACGAGACTCGGGCTACGGATTTTGCTCGAGCCGGGCCGATTGCTCGTGGGAAACGCCGGAATTTTGTTAACCCGTGTTCGTTACATCAAAGAAACAGCGCAAAAAAAATTCGCGATCATCGACGCGGGCATGAACGATCTCATTCGTCCGGCGCTTTATGGGAGCTACCACGAGATCGTTCCGGTTAATCAACCGAGCACGAGTAGGATTACGAAGAAGAACAGGACACAGAAGATAGATATTGTCGGACCGGTGTGTGAGAGCGGCGATTTTTTTGCTCAGGATCGCGAGATGCCGCCAGTGCAAGCAGGCGACCTGCTAGCCGTGATGAGCGCGGGCGCATACGGATTTGTCATGGCATCCAACTATAATTCGAGGCCGTTGCCGGCGGAGGCGTTGATCGAGGGCGACAAGCTCGCACTCATTCGCGAACGTGAGTCGTTTGCAGACCTTGTGCGAGGGGAAGTTAATCCCGAACTACGAGGAGTTTCGCCAACGTTGTAGTAACTGTCTTGCTTGTCCCCTTCCGCTAAAAGTCGCTCAGAATCAAAATAGTCCCATCACCAGGACATGAGGCGAGAAATTGAACGCGGATCAGTTTGGATAAGCCAGAATTTGACTGTAATCGCGACGATCAGCGCGATCATGTAATTCAGGTCGGCTGTATATTAGCTAGTTTGAGGTCCCGGCGTTAAATCTTTTAGGTACGGTTTCGGAGGAAACGAGCCCGGTTGAAGATGGAGTAACGCGATGGGGTAGAATGTAGTAACTCGGCTATCATCGCATTCGCATCGTTCTGCTTAACTCAGCCAGCGATGGCACGCTTCGGGCGTACTCGCGGTCGCGGGAGCCCAGTGCCTCTCCGATATCGATGAATTCAATTCGTTGTTCCGGTGCCAACTTCAAATCGTGATGGAGCACCGGTTCAAATAATTTCAAATCCCAACCGTGAAATTCTTGCGTCAGATCGTTCATAATAACATTCGGAACGGGAAGCCCGGCCGCCCGCGCCTCGCGCGACATTCCCTTGATCAAAGACCAGGCATGATCATGCGAAACTTGGGCGAGCGGTTGGAATTTAGGATAAACATATCGCGCGAACTGGTGCTGTGAAATAATTGCGCAAAACGATAACAAGAGAGAAGCGATCGATAGATAGGCCGTTTTTCCTCCGGCCGCAGTCAATGTCACTGTTGCCGCAACCAGTGCACCGAAAAATACGATTGTGCTCGGGACCACGTTGCGCGAACCGACAAACATTCCGAACAATGGAATGCGCGATGGTTCGTGAATTTCTCGAATCGCTATCAGCAGT
>Ga0209156_10002457_pt1 | contig 14487 bp, 9 predicted proteins | sample GraSoiAngelo_124_FD_185881 | JGI IMG/M metagenome (GOLD analysis project Ga0209156, IMG submission 185881) | Grasslands soil microbial communities from the Angelo Coastal Reserve, California, USA - 14_0927_05_20cm (SPAdes) (version 2) | ecosystem: Environmental > Terrestrial > Soil > Grasslands ...
AGCTCATTCAAGCGCTCAGTGGGTTCCAACAACCGATCCGCAATGTACCACTGGATCACCTCCGGAATCTCACGGTTGTGCCCAAGGAGGCTGCTGGTTGCATGCACCTTTGTCTTTATGAATTGCGCCGGCACGGCCCACGGCGTTGCGGCACCGATATGCCGTAGGATGCCGTTGACATAGGTCTGCGGATCGTCTCGAAGCCGTTCAAAGAAGTCAATGTGCAAGGCATCCCGTCCAAACGCCTTGGACCAGATTCTTATAGTGCGACGGTAATCCGAAGCTAGTCTGTTGCGAGCCCGGTCGACCTGGCGCACAAAGTTAATTGAACTAACCTTGCGGACGTCTATTCTTTTCAAGTATCCAAGTTCGAGAAGCGCTTCAGACCACGCCCGCTCGATAGGATGACGCAAAGTAAAAATAATGCGCAGATCGGGGAACAACTTTGCAATTCGATTGACCTGCCAGGCTTTCAGCCGGCAATACGGAGGTGAAATCTCTCCACGAACAGGCTTCGGTTCATCTCCATTCTCCGGTGCAAAGTGCGCGTCGTACCAATCCAAATCACGCTGGAGCATCTCACGCATAAAAAAGAAGCTCAGTTCTTTACGATCGTTCAGTTTTATATCCGGATGGCACTTCAACACTTGATAGAGCCAGGTCGAGCCGCACCGCAGGGAGCCAATTCCCACAAACGTTGGCGGACACCTGTATGCAAAATTGCCGTTCCTAAACAAACTTTTCTCCGATTCTAAAAGTGTTATCGACGGTAGGTTTGCCTGACAAGGTTGCGTTCGCATTAGTTAGCGATAAAATCGAGGATTCTCTGCGATTGTCTCTCCCAGCAAAGACGACAGTATCGTCCGTAGTCATCAGCCAGGTAACTTGACGACTTAACCCGCTCAGAAAAGGCTTGGTTCGCACGCTATCGTTACTACTCAACCTTTGATAATCAAAATTCTCAGCTGAAATTGCCAAAGAGTCGCGACCGAGGGTTACAGCAGGTTCCGTTCTTTCGTGGGACCCGATGTCCGGACATTCAGCGACACCTAGCGGCAAGGTAGGAACGGAAGCGAACTTATACTATGATTGATAACGAAACGACTCCGGCCTAAGATCGTCGAGGCGCCACAACGCTAAGCACTGACTTGACCGATCCTCGCTAAGGGTTATAACAGGTGCTGGAAAATGGAAAGGCGGTAACGTCCAGTTTAGACCCCTGCAGCTTCCGGTTACCACATCTACGTTCCTTTCTATATTTGGAAAATGAGTAGTCAGTAAATACATTGATCTGTTAGCTTTAAAATTCGATATCGTCGTCTGAATGTCTGCGAATGATAAATGAAACAGGCATTCTCTGCACAGTATTAGATCCACCTCCGGCAGTTTCTCATTAATAATATCTAGCTCAACGAATTGCCTACGCTCATTCGCATATAGCGCCTTATTTGTATCTATGATGTCCCCAACTATATCTACGCCTATATATCTCGTCTTTCCCATGTCCACGTGTTTCATCCAATTAAAATCACCACAGCCTGCGTCACAAATAGACCTAATGTTGTACTTTTTTAGGAGAGCAGGTAGTTTATTACGAATTTGCAGTGTCCGCCTGAGCGTCGATCCACCGCCAGATTTCGACTCTTCATTATTCCAAAGATTATTCTTATATATAGCAGTAAACTTATCCTTAGCGTTGAGACTAATCAATTTTTGCCATCGCTTGTGCCTGACTAACCAATAATGCAAGGAAACGAAAAGCTTACGGAGCTTTTTGTCTGAAGCCAGCCAATTTCTATACTTCGTCGTTAATACAGTTAACATAAGTCATTCTCCAATAGTGCTCATCCGTGAGTGGTACCGAGCCTTGCTGGTTTGAGCTCAGGCTTCGGACCTCGCCGTACTACCCAATACAGAATCCCGCTAACGATCTGTGCTTTTCGGTGCCAGCTCAAACATTTTCGAGCGTAACGCATGCCTCGCTGCCGCAAACGCTCAAGACGATCAGGGTCGCGAGCAAGCTCAGTTAAGACCTTTTCGATTTGAAGCACCACGTCTTCTTCATTGATGAGAGGTACTTTAAAGCCAATGTCGGAATGAACAATATCCCCGGGTCCGCCGAAATCCACGACGACGGGTACAACGCCCAGCGCCAGCGCCTCGAAGACCACCGCGCCTCCAAACTCGTGAATCGACGGAAAGACCAGCACGTCAGCCGCTCCCAATCGCTCCATCGCTTGGGGATGTCGAACCATCCCATGGAACGAAACAACTTTCTCGATTCCAAGGGATCTTGTCAGTTGTTCAAGGCGCGCTCGTTCGGGGCCGTCCCCTATAACTGTGAAACGCGCCCGGTCCGTTTGCAGGAGCGAAGCAGCCCCCCGTAAGGCGAGATCGCAAGCTTTGTAGGGAACAAGCCCGCCAACGAAAATCAATTCGAGCTTGTCGCTGCGCCGAGAGTCGCGGCAAGCAGTTGTATAAAGAGCGGGGTTAATGCCATTCTCCCCTGGAACAAAGAAGAGCTTTTCCCGATATGCTGCAAACTCGTTGTAGGTGTGCGAGGAACCTGCGATGATCGCAGCCGCATCGCGATAGGTAGACCGACCGAAAGGCAGGAATCTGTAAAAACTCCTCAGGTTCGAGATCCACTCTTTCTGTTTGACAGCCTGGCTGAAGCCGGTTGGCCACGGCAGACCACCATTGATTGGCCCAATCACGAACGGAATAGGGCCGTGCCGAAGAAAGAAAGCAAACGGACTTGGTAACACTGACGAGATGGGTAAGATCCGAAGCACTACATCGAAATCGCCTGCTTTAATCCGTCTTCGCGTTTGCCGCCAGGCGCGCCATTCAAAGGCCACGCAAAAGACATAAGTGAGGGCCGTCAGGACCTGACTGCGATAACTGCTCCCGAATAGGTAACGAATAATCCAACCTCGAATCCGGCTGAGCCAGGGGTTTTTAACTACCTCAATCGCCTGGAACCGTCCTGCCTTGGGGCGGACCCCCTTTTCGTTCTCGTCAAGAATGACCAACGTGACCGCATGCAGGCGCGCGAGTGCTTCCGCATGAGAATACCCGATGAAAGGGCCGGTGATACCGTTCGGGTTACAACCCGGAGCGAGTAGCAACACACGTAACTTGGCTGATTCGCCATCTACTGAGACAGAGTCGATCTCAGACAACAGTCGTGCGCAAAAGGCAGAGCCGGCGGGAGGAATTGAACACTCCATCTACTGATTACGATTCAGTCGCTCTAACATTGAGCTACACCGGCAGATTTCTGCGTTGCAGAGTGGACTTTGTGGAAATTGCTTTGCAATACCAGGTCCTAAAACGTAACAACGGTTGCAGAAATGGCTCTGGAATCAATCCGTTTAAACCTCGATAAAGGCGCAGATTGACGAATACTTTTCCTCTCAGACTCAGTGGAACGTAATACCTGGGAAACTTAACCTGTTCGAAACCGTTTCGGCGCTTGAACTCGACAAACGAACCTTGGCGATTATTGCCATAGACAAATCGCCCGTAGACGAGCTGCGAGATTCCTTTTTCCTGACAAAGCTCCACGGCCTTTGCGATCAATGCGTTCATTGGTCGCTTATCATAATGCTCGTTCATCGAGATGATATGAATAAGGTTCGCTATGTCATCAACATAGACGATCTTTATGAAGCCAATGAGTTCCTCATTCCAGTATGCGCCAATGAAGTCACTTCGATCCAAATACGTCGTTAGTCCTCGTTTTACTGTTTCAACATCTTTCCCGAAGTGCCAGAAAAATCTTCCTCCCCGTACGGGTGTCTCATTGTAAATTCGGTGGACGCCTCTCACGAAATTGTCATCAAGCGGTACAATTTTTACAATGACGCCGCGCCTGGCCGCACGCCTGACATTCTTCCTGGTTTCCTGAGGTAGTCGATTCTCCCACCATTCGTTAAAGGATGTTGTTGGTGCTACCGCCCAATTCTCCCACTCCAAGTGATAACCATACTTGGGTGTAATCTCCGGCGGCCGTTGCGCAAAGGTAAAGACATCGGCTTTTAGTTCACTCTCTTTTAATTTGGCGATGAATGTTTCAGGAGCTGCGACAGTCACACCTTCCACTACTTCTTCATCCTTGACTTGCGCCATCCTGATCCGCTTACCCGTCACCACGACCGTTCGTCCGCAGATCACCACTGAAGGCACATAGAATGCCTTACCGGCACTGCGAACCTCTTCTAATTTAGCGTTCAAGCAGGTAGTCATTGCCTGTCCCTAAGATGCCAACGCGGATTCGGTCCTGCGCTGTGAGCTTCCCCGAACCCCCCGCAGCCATTGCTCGACCATGACCAGGCTGAACAGGAGCTTGTGATTATCCTGCCTACCCCGGCGATGCTCGCTCAAAAGCTTTCGCACCGGCTCACGCTTGAGCAGATCATACATAAGCGAGCTTTCGTCCAGGAGCAGTTCTGAAAGCTGACCCTGTACTGAGGAGCGGAACCATCCGTCCACCACATTAACAGCGAAGCCGCGCTTCTTTCGTTTGAGGATATGCGGCGCCAAATAACTCTGGCAAACCTGCCGGTGCAGCCATTTTCGAGTGCCGCGCCGGATTTTTAGATTGGCGTCCAGTCGCTGGACATACTCAACTACCGTGCGATCCAGATAGGGAACGCGCCCTTCCAGGCTATGTGCCATGGAGAGTTTATCCGCGTACATGAGCAGTTCGTCCGGAAGCGAGGAGCGGATTTCGAGAAGCTGAAATCCGCCGAGCTCGTCGATGTGTTCCATTTGCGGCAGCAGCGCGCGCCAGTACCCCACCAGTCCATTGCTCCCTGGTTCAGGAAGGAGACCATCTCGAAAAAGTCCGTGAATCGTTGCTTCGGACGACAAAGAGAAAACATCCTGATATCGCTTCAGCCGGTTCTCGGTTCCGAGTGAACTGACGCCGCGCTTCAACATCTCATTGCGAGATAGCCCGTTTATGGCAAAGCTCACCATCGAACGAAGACCGCTCGGTAGCCAGCGCCACCGGTTTCCGTAATGAATTCCCAAATGCCGATTGTAGCCGCCGAACAATTCGTCAGGTCCCTGACCAATCAGGACTACTTTCACGTCCTGTCGCGCACGTTGAGAAACAAAATACATCGGAACGATAGAAGAGGCTGCGATTGGCTCTTCGAGACATTCTACGATCATTGGAAGCGATCGCTCGAATTCGGCCTGGTCAATTTTTACCGGCACATGGCGAGCGCCCAGAAGAGCAGCTGTCTCACTGGCGTCGGCTAGCTCGTCATCTTCAAACGTCTCTCCATAACCTACAGTATATGCCGGCCACGGACCGCCCTGTTCATTCATCAGGGCCAGGAGCAAGCCAGAATCAAGACCGCCGCTGAGGAGGATTCCTACGGGCACATCACTGAGGAGATGCCGCTTAACCGCGCCTCTATATAATTCGAGTAATTCCTCCCTAATCTCCTCCTCACTCCCGGAAGATTCGAAGGGCGTTGGCGTGTAATTATACCATCGCTCTTCCCGATATTTTCCTCCCTCAACTACCAGCATTGTGCCGGACGCTAGTTTCCGAATCCCATCGAAAATGGTTAATGGCGAAGGCGTATAACGAAACCGGAGGAAGAGGTTGAGTGCGACTGGATCAACCGCGGGCTTTAAATTTTCCCCTGCCAGAATTGCACGGATTTCGGATCCGAAGGTCAGCTGTCCGTTGGCAATGCGATAATAGATTAGTTTGATGCCCATGGCGTCCCGCGCCACGATCAACCGCTCTTTCTTAGCATCCCAAATGGCGACGCCAAACATGCCATTGAGGTGATTAAAAACGTCGCTGCCCCACTCCTTATATCCGTGAACAATCACTTCGGTGTCCGACCGTGTCCGGAAATGATGGCCGCGTTGTTCAAGTTCAGCGCGCAGTTCCTTAAAGTTATAGATCTCGCCGTTAAGGATCACCCAGACCGTTTCTTCGGCGTCGGACATGGGCTGGTGTCCGCCGGCTAAGTCGATGATGGAAAGCCGCCGAAAACCCAGCCCAAGCCGGCCGGAGAAGAAGTAGCCTTCGTCATCCGGGCCGCGATGAGCAATCGAGTCCGCCATTCGCCGGACTATTTCCGGCTCGACCGGTTCGTTCCTAACAAAGTTAAACTGGCCGCAAATGCCGCACATGGGTCAGAGGTCGGAGATCAGAAGTCAGAGATCAGCGAAAGCCAGGTTTGGCTGGACAGGCATGAGCCAACTTGGCATCTGATGTTGCAATCGTTCGAGATCATTATGCAAATAAGATCAGCTAAGGATCTGATAGTTTATCAGAAAGCGTACGCGCTCGCGATGGACATTTTCAAGGTCAGTAAGCGATTCCCCGCGGAGGAGAAGTATTCACTTATCGACCAAATCCGGCGCTCATCTCGATCTGTTTGTACAAATCTGCGAGAGGCCTGGGCAAAACGTAGGTATGAAGCGCATTTTGTGAGCAAGCTGACCGACGCGGATGGCGAGAATGGTGAAACTGAAACGTGGCTCGATTTCGCATGTGACTGTGGGTGTTTGCTAAAGCCGGAACACGCCAAATTAGTCGAGAAATGCCATGAAGTCGGTGCAATGCTTGGAAAAATGATCAATGACCCTTCTTCTTTCATTCTGAAATCATCGAGTTCAGACCGCTGACATCTCATCTCTGTCCTCTGATTTCTGATCTGCATTGCTATCTACGGATGAATTCTGTTCTTTAACTTGCGAGAGCCGCTTTCTGATCTCTGACATCTGACGCCTGATCTCTTTCGCCACGCATTTTTCTCGCTTCTGCGAGGTAAAAGGCGAGAGCGCGGAACATTTGCGACTGCCCCCAGCGGTGCATCGGAACATTGTCCCACCCCCAATACAGACGACGCGAGCGGAATGAACCGTCTGCCTTGATCCAGTCCCTCAGGATCGCTTTAACTACCACCTCCAGTGGCGGCTCAAGTTGCGGAAACCGGTCTCGGAGCAGCAGACAAAGGTTGATGCACTCTGCGCAGTCATAGAGTTCTCGCTTGTAGACGGTCAGGCGCGGAGCTTTTGAAAACGGTTTCGGCAGTCCGTCGACATCAAAGAGATTGTTGAGATAATAACTAACGGCTTTGGCCAGCGCCTCCTTGCATGCTTGGTGGCCAGTTAGAGCGTGAATCTTGGCTAGGGCCTTCATGACAAAGCAGGTGTGGAAGTGATCAACGAAATCGCGCACTCCGTCCACCGCGTACGGCCACGACCCATCAGCATTCTGATTCTCGATAACGAAATTCAAATTCCTCTCCGCCATCTTCCAATAGTTGTCGTTGGAAAAGACCTGAGAAGCACTAGTCAGTAAAAAGGCGCGATAGGCAGCAGCGTTGATGACTCTGCCCTTGTCGAACGGTGTGTATGAACTGCTACTGGCTGTTGCTGAAGTTTTGAAATCTTTAATATCAGCAGAGGCATGCCGCGCAATCGATTCGACAATTTGCTTGTAGTCATCAAGCAAATCCAGAGGACGGAGGACAGAGGACGGAGGACAGCAAGCAGAAGACAGGCTATTCAGCTCAGAACTGTTGCGTAAGATTTGGAGGACTTGCAGAAAAGCCTCGTAAGCATAGGGAGTTGAGGTAATGAGTGGTGTCTGCCGCTCAATAACTCCATTCCTTGTAACCCAATCAAAAGGATAGCCCCAGCAGTACTCTTTGAATTGGCTACAACGGGTCTGTTTAAGCATCCGCAGAAAATGCATCGCCCTTTCCAGATAGACCATATTGGACGTGGCTTGGTAGAGAAAAGCGAAACCCATCGCATAATGCGCGTCGGCGATGGGGAACCGCATGCGGCGGTGAAACAGCCGGCGCCATGATGGCACGAAAGCTTCGCAAAAGACCATGGGAGCAACGGCCGCGGTTCCGACAAGGCGGCTCCGATAATAGAGTGACTTAGCACGCCCGCCCATTGGACCGGCATAAAAGCTTTGATAATCCCACGAGCTTTCGCCGTAGCCATTCAGCCATCTGGCGAAAGCGGTGAGGACGCGAGATATCTCGTCCGTCAATGAATTGGAGGTCGTTGTTACTCGCATCTCCTCGCAGAGGTAAGGTTAACTCTAATGCCGAATACCTTCTACTGCTCAGTCGCAATGCAGAAGCTATCCACTTTTTGGCCTCTCAAGATGGTCCCAATAATCAGCCCGAGCTTTCTCATCTGCTCACGCCGATGAAAACGCATTAGCTCACGCGAGACCGGCCTCTTTATTCGCCGCAAAGCCGCCCAACAATAACCAAAGAGCAATGCCAGACCGCCGATAATGACCGGCCGTTTGCCCATTCGATACGCCACCCTAAATATCTGCCAGACAGGTGATCCCCCGAGGTAATAATCCTTTTCTCCATACGAAAATAAAGAACCCAATACACTTCTTTCAGCAGTCCCGAGAGAGCGGTAATGATGGAACCGCTTTTCGGGAAAAGAACGCGTTTTCCATCCCCTCATGCGCGCCGTGGTCACCGCCACCCAGTCAATGCCGCCGACGCGATTGGGAACATACCCACCGATCTCCTCGAAACACCGACGCCGGAAGAGCTGACATCCGCCAGCGACATGATTTTCACCCTCAAAGCTGTCCCTGGTCGAGTCATAGCCGCTATTTTCTGTGAACGGAGTTCCTGCAACACCAAGCAGCGAATCCTCGGCGAATTTGCGAATCAGGAAATCCAGATAATCGGCATCGAACGACACGTCCGCATCGAGATTGCCGATAATTTCGAAGTCAATTGATTGCACTCGTTCGAGTCCGGCTTTGAAGGCATAAACTTTGCCAGCGAAGTTTCGGTCGGCCCGTTGTTCGCGTCGAAGGAGCTCAATCCAGGAGATTCCATCCGCAAAGGAAGCAACAATCGCTGCGGTATTGTCGGTAGATCCATCGTCAACAATAACCCAGCGCTCGGGCAAAACGGTCTGCTTGAGCATTGAGGCAAGGGTCGTTTCAATGAACGCTTCCTCATTGCGTGCCGGTGTTATGAGGACGAATTTCATACGTCCGAGGACCGAGGAGTGATCACCGAGGACAGCGATGCCCGCGCCGGACCTCCTCCCCGTCTGCCGCCCTCTGTCCTCTGTCCTCTGTTGTCCCCAGTCTTATTCAAACTAGGACCGACCCCACTTCGCCCTTGAGCTGGATAAATCTGGGCGAAGATCTCGTCCATGATACGAGCTGTTAACAAGATTTCGCGGTATGGGATTGGGAGTGGATCGCCCAGACGAATGCTGTTGTAAAAACGTTCGATCAGTTCTTTCATGCCGAAGTCCTGATAAAGCCGGCGTCGCGCAAAATTAGCAATATTGCGGCTCGCATTCCGAAGGTGTTCCCCGGCACTTTTCAGCGGTGGAATAAAATAGGTGAGATAGCTTTTATACGAGCGGTTCCCTCGCCGAGTAAGGCTGCCAGTAATTATATCTGCAATCATTGAATTAGCCGGGCCGTAAATGCACAATTGGTTAAGCCCTTTGATCTGCGTTGAAAAACAGAAGAATGCTGTGACGCCACACTTGTCTCGAATAAGCAACCTCAACTCATCTAAAATTTTCTCGTCGCCAAGGTCTCGGAGCTGCTCGCTTTGATATGCTGTAGCAACAATCTCAGTAAGTTCGTCATCAAGAAATTCTGCCAGCTTAGCAATTCCGTGACTGATGATGTTGTGAAATAATTGTCCTGGTAATTGGCGCACCCAATGATTGGGATTGCCAAGGAATGCACTGGCGTATCTTAAATCTCCCAAATCGTAGGACCAGTAGCTTTCGAGATGAACAGGCCTTCCGCCAAGGAACCCTTCCCTTACGAGCCGGCGCATTTCCAGCATCTCGAGCGTGAACTGATAATTATGTCCGACGGTTATCTTTAACCCGCAGTCTTCAGCGAACTGAATCAGTGATTGCGCCTCTCCGGCTGTGATGGTGAAAGGTTTTTCCAAATAGACATTGGTTCCGGACTCGAGGCACTGCCTGGCTAGCACATAATGGCTCTGTGGCGGAGTCGTGATATGTATAATATCAGGAGAGGCAGCATCTAGCATTTCTCTCAAATCGCAAAAGCATGCAGAAACACCACAGCGTTCACCCAGTTGCTTCGCCATCAACAGCTCCCGATCGCAAAGAGAAACAATCTCGCAATCCGGAATCCGATGGATCGCGTGCACGTGTTGGTCGGCGACTTTGCCGCAACCGACGAGCGCGATCCGCAGGACGCGCGAGGTTGGTAGTTGAGTGTTAATGGTTGAGGAGCCTTACGGATTTAACGATTACCTCTCGCGTCGTAGTTTTTGACGTAGGCGGAACGACTCACACTTCCGTCATCGGCCTTCTGTCCTCTGACCTGTTTTCTGTCGTCTGTCCTCTGTCCTCTGTCCTCTGTCCTCCGACATCTGACCTCGCCGTTCGTGTCGAACTGGCCGAGGAAGGCAGTCATAGCCTGTTCCATCGGAACCCTCGGCTTCCAGCCCAGTCGCTCATGAAGCTTCCGGTTGGAGTAGCTGTTCCCCTTCCATTCCGCTGCGCACCGGCGGCGATTAAAAACCGCCGGGAGCTGTCCATTCGACCATTTAGCGTATTTCTCCCAGAGCACACATAGTCCGTATGCAGCGAGATAAGGAATCCGTACTGAAAATCGTTCTAATTTAGCTTTATACAGCCTCAGAAATTGCCTGCCGGTAAGGAGTTCGTCATCTACAACATTAAAAACTTCTCCGTCGATACCGGGCTTGAGACCGGCGAGCACAATAGCTTCTGCACAATTATCGAGAAAAGTCACCGGCAGGGGATGTGATCCACCTACCTGGATAAGAAAACCAAACGTGTTAATTGCAACACGGCCGTTTAATTCGCGCTTACCTGGTCCAAATACGTACCCCGGACGGAGGATCACGTAAGGCAGATTGTGCTTGTTGCCATACTCCCTGACGACTTCCTCCTGTTTGAGTTTACCAAAACCATAAGCGTCAAATCGTTCCTGAGGGGCATCTTCCAAAGGGCAAGTTTCATCAAGCAGAGCACCACGTTTTAAACTTAGGTTCGAGTAAACGGAAAATGAACTGACATTGACGAATCGTTTTGGTTCACCCCGCTCGATGAATGCATCCATCAGGTTCCGCGTGCCTAGTGCCGAATTCATGAAGGCACCGGCAAATGATTTCTCCATGCCGGCGGCGAGGTGATAAATGATCGAAACCCCGGCAGTGACTTTCCTACAATCGTCTCGCGATAGTAGATCGCCGGTGAAGAACTCTACATTTCGATCGGCATGCACCTCGCCGAGTAGCCTTTTCAAGCGATCAAGGTTGCTGGAAGGGCGAACAAGACAACGAACAGTAGTGAAGCCGTATTCGAGTAGTTTCTCCACCACCTTTGAGCCAATAAAACCGTTGGACCCTGTGACCAGGATCCGATCATCATGCAAGGCGATATATTCAGAATTCATCCCTCGAGCGCGATCTCAGCCTTTCGGTTCTGGCGAATGCTTCTGCAATTGCGGCGACCGAATCGTTCGCCGCTCCGAGCTACTGGGTCGAATCTTCTGGGGCCCGGCAGGCGCGCTGGCACCCTCGCTTACCAGCGGATGCGGGTAGGTGTAGGAGGTATAGCCAGGCATCGGCGTGTTATTGTAATAATCTCGACCTTCCTGTTGAAGTTTGTGATTGCCCGAACCAGTCTTGAAGTTTACCGACTCACCCGTAGGAGCATAGATGTCCTGCCAGGAATAACTTGGTTCCAATGCTTGATGTGGCCACGTGGCCTTCCCGGTTACACGATTGACAGGCGAAGTCCCAGTAATCATATCGCCCTGACCTCTTCCCGGCTGATCCAGCAAAATTAACGGTCTATGGATTTGATATTGGTCGCCTGCCTTCCAAATAGCTCCGCCTCCCGAATCCTTGTAATAGAGTAGTGCAAGAGTGTTATTTGTATTCGATTTGATAAAGGCTACCTGATCATCAGACAGCCTTTTTGCCGTGAAATATTGCCACTGGTTTGGTGCCCAGTTCTTAGTGGTATCAACCAGCATAGTACCGGAGCCGCTGGAAACTGTTCCGCTTGCAAATAGAAATGGGCTGTGTCCCGAAATGTTAGTGCCATTTCCTTCAGTATCGTTGACATCCCATGGATTATCTCCGGTCGCACCTCCCCACCCCTTCGGCAGGGATTGACTCTTCCACTTAAAAAATGCGCGGTACGCCTCAAGCACCAAGCCGTGAGTGGGCTGCACCCCGTCATAAGTATTGTCATGGGTGATCGTCACCCCGCTTCTGATTCCTCCGGTGCCGTGAGGGTGCGCGTTGTGAAAATCATTATCACAAATTTCGCGTGCTCGCCCTCCGCGATACCGGCCGCCTTCGGTTCCGTGGGTTTGCATCTCGACGTCGTAACAATGGTTATGACGAAACACCCACCGCCCGCCGCGCAGGTCATCGGTGTGGCCCCCACCCTGTTGGAAACCTTTTGGTAAACTCGCAGTGATATTTTTAACATAGTTGTCCTCTACAAAAAAGAATTTCTCGCTCCCGAAACTTGTCGCGCTTGCCCAGGAACCGTCCCCATTTAGGCCAGGCCTTCCATCCGGGTATGGCCAATTGGCCATGTAAAAGCTGAAGGATGCTACGCGGGGGCACTCCAGAACGTTATGATCCGCTACTCCATAGATTGCGCCCGTGATTGCGACATAGATAGCCTGAGCGGGCATTGGCTGGAAATGACAGTGATCCAGCCTGACCGCATGTGAGTTCCCGGTTAACACGACCGCACCATTTTGATTTACGCCAGTTGCAAGACCTTGGAAAGTAAGCCCGCTAACGCGATACGTCTGTCCCAAAACTGACGCTATTCTAAGAAGAGGCTTGCTGCCGCGCCCTCTCGGAAGATTATCCTGTATAATTGTCTTATCAACAGCAGTACCGGCAATCGGGTCCGTCGACGTCTGTCCTATTAACATAATACCCTTAGTGAGAACAAGAGTACTACTCCAGGCCGCAGTCCCAGCAGGAATGATTACGGTGTCACCGTTACCAGCCGCGGTTATTGCACTGTCAACGTCCCGCAGAGACGGGCTTGAAGCCGTGATCGTGATTGCCATTAGCGTGCCGGATGAAATTACAATCAAGCACAAAAGCGCCGTAAGTTTTTTCATCCTTCTGGAATTCAAAGGATCTGAGCCACCACGCATCGGGATTTATGCCGACGAATGGGAATGGCGCAGCATGGCACATTCCCCGAAACTTTCTGTCGTCGTTGGATGGCGATCTCGAACCAAAAACTGTCGACGGGCGTTGGCTTCTGATCAAACGGCCGTTTCAGCTATTTCATTCGCGAGCGGGACAATCGTTTCGAAACCAAGGGTGTGAAAAGTCCGGAAGATTCACAATTACTTCCCGGCTCGAACGCGCGCGATGTCGATCTTCGAAAACTTGCTACCGCGTAAAAAAGCCGCTCACTTCTGTTGAACCACGGATACTCGATGGCTCATCCGTAGGGAGACCGATGGGTCTACGGAACAATTTGAAGGGCGCTAGGCGGCGCCAGATCGCGGGCCAGAGGATGCGGATAGGTGTACGGCGTGTAGGCAAATGGCGGGGCAAAATTAAAATAATCCCGCCCTTCGACAAATGTTGGATTAGCAGGTGCTCCCGAATGAATGGCGACCTTAGTTCCGTTTGCTTGTGTGTTATTCCAAGCATAAGACCCTTCGTTAACCGCTCCGTTAAGCGGCGTGGCAGTAGGAGCTGTTCCCGACAGAAGCTTGCCCGCGCCCAATCCTGTTTGATCGAGAACGCGCAATACTCTGCAAATTCGGAACGGATCGCCTATGTTAAACGTAACTTTGGACGTCGCCCATGCAATGCTATATTCGCACGTTATGAGGGTTTGGTTTGAAGTCGAATTGTAAACAGCGCCCCGAATGATACCCCCTAACCCGGTACGAGTATTTTGGATAGTGTAATATCCCGTATTGTATGCGCTCAAATTTCCAGCGACTTTAAATGAAGTTTTGCCGGTTTCGCTAACAACTGAAGCGGTGACAGCCGTTCCGCTTGCGTATAATCCATGGGGATCATTTTGATCCCAAGGGTTAGCGCCGCTTGCTAATAGCCAAGGCGTAAAAGCCGTTCCCAACCGGGCAACCCAAGCACCTACCCATGGGTTACCTAAATCCACTCCAGTATATTTATTATCGTGAAAAAGTAGATTCCCACTTCTTAATCCGCCTGGCGTTCCAGGACCTCCAGTGCTCCGATTACAGATGTTGTTGTAGAATTCGATCGCCCGGCATCCCCTGTCCCGGTCTCCTTCGGTTCCGTGTGTCTGGATAACAGAGCAGTCATAAAACTTGCTATTACGGAGGACGTAGCGAGCGCCTCTTTTGGCGTCCATGTTTCCACCAGCTTTGACCACATTGTGGACTACATTGTTTTCTACAAAGAAAAATTTGTAGCTGCCCCAATGAGC
>Ga0209156_10002460_pt1 | contig 14478 bp, 15 predicted proteins | sample GraSoiAngelo_124_FD_185881 | JGI IMG/M metagenome (GOLD analysis project Ga0209156, IMG submission 185881) | Grasslands soil microbial communities from the Angelo Coastal Reserve, California, USA - 14_0927_05_20cm (SPAdes) (version 2) | ecosystem: Environmental > Terrestrial > Soil > Grasslands...
ACGGCTAGGTGGCGGCGCCGTTCCCCGCCCTTTGCGATCAGCAGCAAGCCTCAGCGGAGCGCCTCACCCCGCCGCCCGTCGCGCTCAGCAGCACGCTCCTCGTGGACCTGTACCTTCCTGGTCAAGGAACCGTCGCAGGGTCGGGTCGGCAGCCGTTTCGGCCTCGGCGTCCTCGATCAACGTGTACATCTCCCACGGCATCCCATCCGCGTCGCGGACCCAAAACTTGTCCGCCTTCGCGTAGCAGCACGTCGTCCCCTTCTGTTCCAGTAGCTCGACTTCCTCGCGCTTCGCGCGAGCCATCTCCGAGGCCACGTCCCCGGTGCCGGGATAGCGGATGCCGAGGTGGCTCACGGTGCCCGGCTCGCCGCCGGTGTTGAGGGACAGGATCACGGGCGGATCGGTGATCTCGAACTTCGCGTAGTCGTGGCGCACCTTGGCCGGCTCCTGGCCGAGGAGCTTCCGATACCGGGCAATCGCGGCGTCGAGATCGCGGACGTACAACGCGACGTGGAACGTGTTGTGGGCCATGAGTCTTCCTCCCTTCATCTCGGTTCGATCAATCGCACACAACTCGATTGATGGGGAAACGGGTCGCGGACACGAACGAGCCTCGCGCCAGCCGGCGACGCATGAGGACTCGGGCGAAGATGACACCTTCCGTCACGTCGATCACGGAGTTCACCATGTCGAGGGCGAACAGGCCAATGATCACCTCATCGACGATCCGCGATGGCGTACCGGCGGACAGCAGCGCAAGCAGCCCGAGAAAAATCGCATGTCGGCAGAGGTGGGTGATCTCCTCTGCCACGCTGCCGTCGTGCGCAAACAGCCGGAAGCGGTAGAGGTGGAAGTAGAGGACATCGATGGCGCCGATGGCACCCGCACCACCCAGGATCATCAGGGGATAGTTCATGGCACTCATCCCAGCGTGATGCCGCGCCGTAGTTGCTCGTCCCCGTCGTCAAAGTCGGGCGCAGCGAGCCATAGCCGCAAGAGGTGACGCTTCCGCTCGGGTTCCTCCCAATCCTCGTACGCCGTGCGCTTGTGGAGGATCACGGAGTTCTTGAGAAGCTGGATGTCGCCCGGCCGGAACTCCATGTCGAGATAGAGCGATGGGTCGTTGGCCGTGGACTCCAGTATCTCGACGGTTGCCTCCTGCTCGGCGGTGAGGGGAGGCACATCGGGCAAGTCCTGCGCGCGGCGGATGTACCAGGGGATGAAGAACGTGTTCAGACCGCCGCCCCGCTCGGCGCAGATCGGACGGACGAAGTGGATGGGAGCGTTCATCTGCGGCTCGAAGTAGTGCCAGTAGAAGTCCCGAAAGAGGGTCGACGCGAGGTCAGGGCGGCGCCGGAGAATCTCGTTGAAGACCGTGACCGAGCTTACGATCCGACTCTCACCGCCACGCTTGGGGGTGCGCAGACAGAGCAGTCCGATGATGTCGGCGGCGTCCGTGTGGAAGTCCTGCTCGACCCGGGTCTTGTACAGCCGGGTGCTCGGGGCGGCGGGATCGGCACCTGTGTCGCGGACGTGGACCAGCGTCTCGCCCAGGAAGTTCTGCGGCACTGGCGTTCCGAGGTGGAGTCCGAGCGCCCAATATGCGAGCACCGCGTCGTCATCCGACAAGCGGTCGAGGGGCAGCCCCCGCACGAGCACGAAGCCACGGCCGCGCCCGAGCGCCTCGCGCCACCCCCGAACGGCGGGAGCCAGGGCATCGAGGCGTACGTCCTCGTGCGTGATCTGGTCGCGTGGCTTACCGCTCCGGCGAAGGGTCGCGACCAGCCGTTCGACCTCGACCGTCTCGCGCGCTGACAGCGGGTAGACCCAATCCTCCTTGCCGGAGAGGTCTGGACCGCGCCAGGCTGCCGGTCCCTCGGCCGGATGCAGGCCGCCGGCGTCAGTCATGAGCGATGCTTCCAAGGCCATGGGAACGTCCTCCTTCATCGACGGTTGTCGATACCCTTGCACACCATATCGACCTATGTCAATATCCACCCATGTCGATGAAAGAGAGGGTGGTCCGCTGCTGTGCTCCCCTGCTGCGGACGCGCCTCGGACGGGATGACGCCGAGGCGCTCGCGACGGCCTTCAAGGCGATTGCGGACCCAGGACGGCTCCGGCTGCTGAGCTACATCGCGGGCCAGCCGGGCGCGGAGGCGTGCGTCTGCAACCTCGTCCAACCGCTCGGCCTCGCACAGCCCACGGTTAGCCACCACCTGAAGGTGCTTACCGAGGCGGGGCTTCTGGCGCGGGAGCGCCGAGGCACGTGGATGTTCTACCGGCTCGTGCCCGAGCGCGTGGAGGCACTGCGACAGGCATTGGCATTGCCGTCCGAGAAGCCGGTCGCGAAGCGGTCGGCATGACCGTTCGGGCGGCGCTCGAACGGTGAAGTCCGCCTGCCGGTCAGCTTGGGAAGCCCTTGAAGACGGCCCGAGGAGCGCCTCGGCCATCTGACTGCGTGCGGCGTTGTGGGTGCAGAGGAAGGGGACGCGGGGCTTCTCCACCCCCATCCCGGTCGGTTGCTTGGCTGGCATCATCGTGACCTCCCGCCGAAGAGGACGACGCTCATGGTCGTCCCACGATGTCTCCGACGCACATCTCGCGCTTTGGAGGAGGTGAAGGATGCGAAGCCGGGTCCGATCCGAGAACGCGCGAAACATGAGGTTGACCCGGCTACCGGGCCGAGCGGGCGTTCCGGCGGTGTCCGTCCGCGTCGCGACGGCTAGGGCCGTCGTCCGTCGCCTGCTCACGACTCCCTCTCGTTTGCCCTCGGGGTGGACATCCGTTGATCAGCGGGTCCGCGGTTCGAGGAGCGCGGCTTCCAATGGTCAACGCGACTCCGACCGGCGCGCACTCCCCTGCCGATCGCCCGCCCCGTCCCCCAAGATCGGTGGATGAAATCGTGTTTTTCCCCGTTGAGGCGGGGAGCGCGGATGGTCTACTCCCCTTTGTTCTCCGGGGGGTGCGCATGAGGCGTGTCTTCGTCCGCGCGGCTACTCTCACGCTGGGGCTTGGGCTGCTACCCGTCGGTGCACCGTGCGCCGATCCGGTCGCGCCCTTCGTCGATCCGCCGTTCACCAGTGAGTGCGGCGCGATCCACCACTTCGGCGAGGGCGTGGCGCCGCCGGTCGACGGCTGCGCCTTCGACCCGCTCTGCGTCGAGTACGAGAAGCGCGACATCACGGCGACCAACGGCGGCGCGATCGACTTCCTCGCGGCCGAGCCGGCGCGCTTCGCGATCGCGATCCCCAAGTGCCGCTACTGGCAGCTCGACCACTGGCGGGTGCAGGTGAGCCCCGGCGCCCCAACCATCGTCGGCTGGGACGGCGACTACTGGTTCAACAAGCGCAACTCGACCGGCGCGGCGGAGCTGAACAACTTCACCATCGGCGGCCAGCCGGCCGGGGCCGGGGAGGTCGCAGACCTGATCGAGCCACTCGACCCGGACCTCGCTCAGGTGATCCGGAGCTACGGAGCGGGGCCGGGCGGTGGTGGCGGCGCCAGCTTCCCCGCGGGAAGTGGGTTCGGCGATCCGAGCTGCGGGGCGCCCGAGGCGTGCACCGACGACCCGGCGGTCTCGAAGGCGCGGGCGGCGGTCGCCGCGCAGTGCGACTGCGCGACCGCCGCGCGCCACGACCTCTACCTCGACTGCGTGCGCGATGCGGTCGCCGCCGAGGTGGCCGCCGGCCGTCTTTCGCCGGCGTGCAGCGACGACCTGGTCAGCTGCGCCTCGCGCTCGACGTGCGGGTGGCCGGGCGCGGTCACCTGCTACCGCACCGATGCGACGGGGAGCACGACCTGCGATATCCGGCGCGATCCCGCCGCCTGCCGCGCGCCGCAAGGAGGAACCGCCGCCGTGGGCGACACGACGAGCTGCTGCGACCCGCGCACGGTCGAGGGCTGCTCGTGACCCTCGACGTCACCCGCCGAGAGCTGCTCCAGATCGCCGCGGCCGCGGCGGCGGCGTGGAAGGCCGGGCCGTGGCTGGTGCGCGCGCCGGCGGCCTTCGCCCAGACGCCGCCCGGCGATCCGGCGACCGTCGCTACGCTCGAGGCGTTCGCCGACACGCTCATCCCGGGCGAGAAGCGGTCCCCCGACGATCGCGCCATCGCCGGCGCGGCGCCCGGGGCGGGGGGGGTGCAGGCAGGCGCCCTCGCGATGATGAGCTTCCCCGCCGCCGGGACGGGGCCGGCTCTCCCGGGGCTCGCCGCGGGGCTCAACGTGCACGCGACCACGTTCGCGGCCGAGAACGCGATCGTCCTCGACCCGAGCGTCCCGCCCTTCGTGTCCCTCGACTTCGCGCGGCGGACGACCCTGCTCGTGCAGATCCTGGACGGCACCGGCCCCGACCAGCTCGCCTACTTCGCGCTCGCCGGCATCGTCTTCCTCGCCTACCACACGGCCGGCTTCCTCCATACCACGGACGCCCTCGCCGCCGGCCATCCGGGCCTGGTGGCCATCGGCTTCCCGCTGCCGCAGGCCGACGGCAAGTGGCGCTTTCCGGACTTCTCGTACCGCCAGGTGCTCGCGCAGGAGCATCCGCTCACCACGGGGCTCGGGAGCCCGCCCTGATGGCGGCGGTCGAGACTACCGACGTGGTCGTCATCGGCACCGGCTTCGGCGGCGCCATCCCGGCCTACTACCTATCGGCCGGCGGGGCGCGCGTCGTCATGCTCGAGCGCGGGCCGCGCCTCGCGACCGCGGACTTCACGCAGGACCTCCGCCTCGACACCTACACACGCATCGTCGATCTCATCAACGGCACGGGCATGAGCGTCGTCGCAGGCAACTGTGTCGGCGGCGGGAGCGTCGTCTACTTCGCCGCCTCGCTGCGCGCGCCGAGCTTCGTGTTCGAGCGCCAGGGGACGCTCGGGCGCCACCTCTGGCCCACGTCGATCACGCGCGGGAGCCTCGACGGGTACTACGACCGCGTCGAGTCCGTGCTGCCGGTCGCGCAGCAGAGCTGGGACGAGGTGTCGTACGCGGGCGGGCTGTGGGCGGCGGCGTGTGCGCGCGCGGGACACACCTGCAACCCGCTCCCGGTCGCCGTCGACTTGCAGCAGTGCACGAGCTGCAACTGGATGCTGAACGGCTGCGTCTTCGGCGCCAAGCGCTCGATGCTCCTCAACTACCTGCCCGCGGCCGAGACCTGCGCGACCGAGATCCGGCCGCTGCACGAGGTGCAGTCGATCGCGCCCGCCACGACCAGCGGCTCCCGCTACGCGGTGACCTACAATCAGGTCGATCCGAGCGACTATCGCGTGGTGGTCGCGAGCGGCACGATCGAGGCGAAGCTGGTGATCCTGGCCGCCGGCGCGATGGGGACGCCCGTCATCCTGCAGCGCTCGGCCGCCGCTCTGGGCGGCATGCCGGCGGCGGTCGGGCGCTACTTCTCGCCCAACGGCGACCGCGTCACCCTCGGCGTCTTCGACGAGGCGAAGGTGCGCGACCTGCTCGGCCTCGAGCGCGCGCCGGGGGTGCCCTACGAGGCCTACGCCATCGGCCGGCCGATCACGACCGCCAGCTACGACTACCTCGACGCGAGCCTGCCCGAGTTCTCGCGCTTCTCGCTCGAGCAGATCTACTTTCCGCCCATCGTCGACATCCTGGCCGAGGACGGCGTCGACGGTCCGCCCGTCTGGTTCGGTGTCGACAAGCGCACGCTCACGACGAAGTTCGCCTCGTGGCTCACCGTGCTTGCCATGACCGAGGACGCCAACGAGGGCGTCTTCGGGCCGCCGCCGCCGACCGGGAACTTCATCCGCGCCTCGGTGGCGGCGGGGGTCGGGCAGCTCTCCTACCCGACCGCGCCCGAGACGCGACAGGGCTGGGACGCCGCGGACGCGGCCGTCAAGGCGATCGTCGAGAAGGACGGGCTCGCGCAGCACCTTCTCTGGAAGGGGGGCGGGAACGGCTACAGCGCCCACCCGCTGTCGACCTGCCGCATGGGCGACGACCCGGCCATCTCGGCGCTCGATGCCCAGCACGAGCTGCGCGGCCATCCGGGCATCTTCGTGACCGACGGCTCTGCCGTCCCGACCTCGCTTTGCGTGAACCCCTCGCTCACCATCGCGGCGCTCGCCGAGCGCGCCTCGGCGCTCCTCCTCCAGCGCGGCACCGAGCTCGGGCTCACGCTGCGCGCGCGGGTGCCGCCGCCCGGGCGCACCGACGCCGTACGTCGCCGGCGCTGCGTGAATCCCGTCTGACCGGCCGTTTGTTTGAGCGCGTGCTTGGCCTCGATTTTCCGTCACATCGAGGCTAATCGCGACCTGGCTCAGCGGGCGTGCTTGTAGAACGGGGCACACACGGCACCGACCTCGGTCTCCTGATGATCGGAGAGAAAGAGGATGTCCATGTGAACGTCGCGGCGAAAGTAACGAGCGAAACACTCACCCACCTGCGGCACAAGGTCCCTATCGTCGCCTGACACAGAGCGAAGCGCGAGCGCGACCTCCTGCGCCTTCGGGTTGTTGTCGTATGCTACGCGAGCCAAGTAGGCGCTCTTGATGTTGGGGCGCGCGTTGAGGACGGTGAGAAGGTCAGCTTTCAAGCGACGCTCAATGGGGCCATCCTGCTCACCGACGAATCGGACGGTTCGCTCAATGCGCTGTTTTGGAGAACGCTTGCGCTTCAAGAAGGAGAACATGTGGGTCCTTTGCTTGCCGAGAAGCCGGCACGAGAGCTACCCCTTCGACTGCTGTGCCTTCCCGTTGCGCGGCAGGACCCAGGCGAGCGCGGCCCGCGCTAGAACGTCACGGGCGGCCTCGTGGCTACCCCGACGCGAGGCTGGGAGGAAATCCCGTCGCAGACTGTAGGAGCCGAGCCCGAGTTCCCGTCTGCCGATGCAGAAGCCCGCGAAGCTCGTCAAGCGCTTGCCCGGATTCATCGAAAACGTAGGTCTTTGAACCGCCGACGGTGGCGTTTTTGCGACGGGCGAGGAAGAGGTTCTGAGCGGTGAGAAGCGGGGTGAACCCGAGGGATAGCGCGACGATGGTCCACTCCCACAAGCTGGGCGCACGGTGAAGTCGTCCGAACACGAGAAGCAGAAGGACCACGCCGGACGCCGGAAACAGAAGGTTCACGAGAAGCAGCCCCTCGACTGCACCTGCATCGTCAAGATGGCCCGGTACTGCTGGGCGAAGGTTGGAGTGAAAGTGAAGGTCATTGGTGAATGAGACGGCGCCTTGGAGTTTGACATCGCTCGGGGCGAGTTGCGAACCCCGTATGTGGAGCCGCTCGCAGCCTGTTTGACGCCCCCCTGAGCACGTAGCCCGAGCGGATCGGCTCCCCGAGGTAGACGACGGCGTGGTTGCCTTCGTCCTCTCGTGTGCGTGGCCAGTCAATCCACCCGAACGTCCACGTAGGTCAACAAGACTTCCAGGCGCGGTGGGATGCGGGGGAGTCCGAAGCACGCCGCGACGTGTGCGCCGGCAGTCGCCTCTTCCTCTTCCCCGATCCGCTCGGACTCCACAATCCGGCGACCACACCCCTTGCAGAGAAGGGTGAACGTGCGGCGCATGGGTAGGCTGTCCAGCAAGTCTCGTTCCGACATGGCGGGTTCCCAGCGGCCAGCTCCATGGAATCGTCGAAACTCGGTTCCCATCCACCCCAGGGGACACGGCGTCCACCCGAGCGGACCAAGGGTCCTGCGCTGCTAGAAATGTGGCGGTCATGACCCGCCGCGCCTGCCATGACGGTCCTGGGCTCAGTCGCTCCACCAGATAGCACCTTCAAAGCGGGTATTTCGCCCCGATCGCGTCCTACCAGCCCGCCGGTCCTCCGTAGCGACGCAGCGCACAACGGGCGGTCCGGGTGCCCCCCGAGGACGGGCGCTTAGCGTGCCCGGAGGCTCTTCCCCGCTTGGCCGTGCGCCCTCTCCCCGCTTGTTTCCGGCCCGTCTACCGACTGATTGTTCGGCCAAGCACTGAAGACGTCGAAGCGCCGGCCTCGCTTCTCTGATAGACCCCGTTCCGACCGACTATGGCGACCTTGAAGAAAGGCCCATTGCCGCGAGCCCCGAGGAGGAATTCGTGATGTCGACTGCACATCACCGTGCGCTGCTCGTCTTCGCCGCCGCCCTGGCGGCCCTGCTGCTCCCGCGCGCGTCGGCGCGCGCCTTCGACGTGGTGCTGAACGCGCAGGGCGAGTTCATGGACGCGTACCTGGTGAACGGGAAGGCGTTCCCGCCCAAGTACGTGTTCATCGACCCGGACCCGCCGAACCCCGACAGCCTCAGCGGCCCGCCGCCCCGCGTTGGCCGGCACGTGAACGGCCAGCTCTGCTTCTTCCCGTCCGGCTTCGGGCACGACGGCCAGTTCGTGGTCTCGGACGACACGTATCGCGAATCCTGCCTCGATCGGAACCCGCCCGAGGCGCGCTGCAGCGTGACCGATCGCGGCAGCCGCTTCTACATCGGGAAGGATCCGGACGGCTGGGGCGTCTTCGACCGAACCGGCCAGTGGAAGAAGCAGCACATCCACACGGCCTGGCCGGGCTTCGACACGACGCCCCTCGGCACGGATCCGGGCCAGCCGCCGCAGGGCAACATCGACCCGCAGGGCTGCGTCTTCGGTGCGAATGGGAACATGTTCGGGACCGACGTCGGGACCGGCGACCCCACCGACCCGGACCCCAGCCACCACGGCAGCCTGCTGGCCTTCTTTCCGGGCCCGCTGGGTCGGTACGACACGTACTGCTTCCTCGACAAGGACATCAGTCAGGCGGGCATGCCGGCGATGGACGAGGCGGGCAACATCTACGTGGCGGAGACCGGCATGGGGAAGATGTGGAAGTACTCGCCGCCCTTCCCGTCGAGCGCCGCGGACTGCAGCAATCCCGACCACCTCGTCACGACGCCTCCGACCAAGACGGTGTTTCCCACCCCGGGCGAGTTGACGCCGGCGGCGATCGTGCGCGTTCCCGGCACGGACCACTGGTACATCGACAGCGTCCTACTACCCGGAACGCCCGGCACGGGAGGAGGCATCATCAACGAGTACGACGCGAACGGCGTCTTCGTCCGAACCATCGTCCAGAACGTCCCGCCCGGCACCCTGCTGAACCCCCTCGGCATGGACGTCGGCTCGGACGGCACGCTGTACTACGCCGAGCTGAACCTCAATTCCGACCTCTCCACCGGGTGCGGCCGCGTCTCGATGGTCCGGTTCGTCAGCGGCGTGCCGCAGCCACCGCAGGTGCTGGGTCAGAACCTCAGCTTTCCCGACGGGGTCACCGTGGTGGACTCGTCGCAATTACGGGTGAATTTCACGAAGTTGCCGCGGGCCTCCGAGCCCGCCCCCTCGACGTGTAGCGGAGGCGGGTAGCCGAGCGCGCCGGGGCTCAGCGGCCGAGCAGCGCACCGGCTTCGCTACCGCAAGGCACGCCCCGGCGTAGAGATGATGGCGCCGGGTCCGACCGCGCACCGTGGAGCCGGCGCGGGAGGCGGGAGGCGCCGATCAACGCGCCTGCCCTGCGCCCTCTCCGGCGTCACGAGCGCGAGCACCACGACGCCGAGCGCGAGCACGAGCGGCACGTGGAGCACGAGCGCGGGGCGAAGGCCATGCATGGCCGCCGCGAGGAGAAGCAGCCACGCGACGACACCCCACCAGAGAAGCGTGGCGCGGAGCACGATCCGAAGGGCGTGCATAGTGAAAAGCTAGCACGCTCGCGGCTTCACGCTATCAGCCGAAAGTATGAGCCAAGAAGCGCGCGGCGGAGGCTTCGACCCCAGGGACGTGGTCTCAGCCGTGCCACGGCCGGCCGATCGCCGTGAGTGGTAGGCACGCCACCATGCTAGGCACGGTGGTCAAGCACGGTCCCGCCTTTGCGGTCTTTGGGAGCCCGGGAACCTCTGATACGAGGATGCCGTCGACGGTGCGTCCAATTGATGCCTACGCACAGGAGGCTCGCATGCCCCGTACCGCCTGCACTCTCGCGCTCGCGCTGACTCTCGCCCGAGCCTCGACGGCCGGCGCCGGGACCGTCGTCGTCCACTCCGGGGAGTCGATCCAGACAGCCGTCGACGCCGCGCCCGCCGGGACGACCATCCGCGTCGAGCCGGGCACATACCACGAGGCGGGTGACACCCGCGCCGTGACGGTGACCGAGGAGGGCATCCGTCTCGTCGGGGCGGCGCGCCCGGGTCGCCCGGTCGTGCTGGAGCAGTCCGGGACGCAGACCCAGGGCATCTGGGTGTCGCCGGCCGATTCGCTGGCACCCGCCGACGTCGAGCTGCCGCCGTGCGGCGTGAGTGGCATGCGGCTCGTCGGCTTCCAGCTCTCGGGCTTCACCGTGCGCGGCTTCGATGGCTTCGGCGTCTATCTCGCGTGTGTCGACCGATTCAGGCTCGAGCGGAACGAGACGCATGCCAACCTGACCTACGCCATGTTCCCGGTGCGCTCCTCGCAGGGCCGGCTCACGCGGAACAAGGCGTCCGGCACCCACTCGGACGCCTGCCTCTACACCGGGCAGGACGAGAATATCCTCGTCGACCACAACGAGGCCACCGACTGCCAGATCGGTCTCCAGATCGAGAACAGTCAGCACGTCCGGATGACGCACAACCGCGCGGCCGGCAACACGGCGGGCATCGTCGTCGACGTGATCGACGGCCGTCAGGCGAAGATCGCGTCCGACAACAGCGTCACGCACAACGAGCTCCGGGACAACAACCGCCCGAACACCGCGCCGCCAGGGGGCGAGACCTCGTCGCTACCGCCCGGAATCGGACTCGTCCTCGACGGTGCGGATCGCACGCTCGTCGCGGGCAACCTCATCGCCGGCAACGATTTGGCGGGGCTCACGCTCGTCGACTTCTGTCTCGGCGACCCCGAGGCGTGCATGCACCCGCTCGACATCGATCCGCACCCGGACATGAATCGCGTGGTCGGGAACCGGTTCGAGGACAACGAGACCGACGTGATCCTCCTCCTGGGGACCGGGCAGGGGAACTGCTTCGCGCACAACCGGCCGAAGAGCCTCGATGCGCAGCTGCCGTCCTGCCGCTGAGCGATGAAGGCGCTCCTCTGCGCCGTGGCCCTCGCCGTCTTCCTCGCCCCGGCTCGCGCGGCGTACCTCGACAGCAAAGTGATCAGCCGGAGGTAGCGACGAGCCGCGCGAGCGCCGCGCGTTCGGCCGGAGACCGCGCTCCCTCCGCAGCGTGAGTTCCGCTCCGAGAGGGAGGGGAGACGGGTGCGGCGCAGCGATTGCTAGCTTACCAGTGGGCTCGTGCGCGGTAGCTCGAACGCGCCCCGGTCGATGAGTGGGCAAGCTCCCAATCTGGCGCTTGTAAGTGTTGCCGTGAAATTTTTGCCCTCGACTCTCTCCGGCCCGGCCTCGCCGTGATGGCCACCTCGGATCCTCGCGGGGGTATCGGCTGGCCGGGTGGGTTACCCGGTACGACGCTCCTGTGCAGGGTCGCGTCGAGCATGAGAACGCTCGTATCGGTCCTCCTCGGCTTTGCCCTGCTCCTCGGCCCGCGCAGCGGATGGGGTTGCGAGCTGCCGGCGACCGGGCAGACGACGTGCTGGGACAGCAATGGCAACGTCATCCCGTGCGCCGGCACGGGGCAGGACGGGGAGCTCCGGGAGGGAGCCCCGCTCGCCTACGTCGACCACGGGGACGGGACGGTCACGGACGTGAACACCGGGCTCATGTGGGAGAAGCTCTCGCACGACGGGACGGTTCACGACGACCACAACACGTACACGTGGGCCAACGCGATTTCTGGGCACGTGGCGACGCTCAACAGCACGAACTTCGCGGGCCACAACGATTGGCGGCTGCCGAACGTGCGCGAGCTGCTGAGCATCGTGACCTATCAGAACCTCCTCCCCACCGTGGCCCCGGCGTTCGACAACCACTGCTCGTCGGGCTGCGACGTGACGCGGTGCAGCTGCACGTTCTCCGGCGACACCTGGACGTCGACGTCCGAGGCCGACAGCCCGTCGAACCAGTGGTTCGTCGACTTCCAGGACGGTCAGGTGGGCGCCGGGCTCGAGCACGGTAGCGGCCCCGTGCGGGCCGTGCGGGACGCCTCCACGGGCTGCTCGCTGCCGGCGACCGGGCAGACGACGTGCTGGGACAGCAGCCGGAACGTCATCCCGTGTGCCGGCACCGGGCAGGACGGCGAGCTCCGGAAGGGCGCCCCGCTCGCCTACGTCGACAACGGGAACGGGACGGTCACGGACCTGAACACCGGGCTCGTGTGGGAGAAGCTCTCGGACGACGGGACGGTCCACGACAAGGACAATCTGTACACGTGGGCCGACGCCTTCACGGCACACGTGGCGACGCTCAACGGCATGAGCTTCGCGGGCCACACCGATTGGCGGCTGCCGAACGTGCGGGAGCTGCAGAGCATCGTGGACTACCAGACCATCAATCCGGCGGTGGCCTCGGCCTTCAACAACAACTGCTCGCGGGGCTGTCAGGCGACGACGTGCAGCTGCACCGCCTCGGGCGACTACTGGTCGTCGACGTCCAGCGTCTCCGACCCGTGGAACGCGTGGTACGTGCGTTTCTCGTACGGCCGCGTGGATGCGTTCGGCAGGAGCGACGGCAAGAGCGGCGCCGCCTACGTGCGGGCCGTGCGGGACGCCACCGCCTCCACCACGACGACTAGCTCGACGAGCAGCACGACGACGTCCACGAGCACGACTCAGGCGCCCACGACCACGACGAGCACCACGCGAGCGCCGACTACCACCACGACCACCAGCACCACGACAACGACTCAGCCGCCGACAACGACTACCGCGACGAGCACCACCTCGACCACGACGACCACTACCACCAGCACGACCACCACCACGACGACGCTGCCCATCTGCGGCGATGTGAACGGCGATGGAGTCGTGAATATCGGTGACGCCCTGGTGATTGCGCAATTCGACGTGGGTCTGCGACAATGCGCCGTGGCGTCATTCAGCCAGCCGACCGTCTGCGACGTGAACGGCGACGGGGCCTGCAACATCGGCGACGCTCTCAAGATGGCCCAGTGCGACGTGGGGCTCATTGGCTGCGCCTTCACCTGCCGTTCGTTCGCATGCCCGTGAGTGAACCGCGGTGGGCACCGGCACGAGTTGGTCCTGCGTCCTGACTACGCGTAACGCCAAGCGCGCGGGGCGAGCGTCCGCACCGCCGGGCGCGCGGCCGGCGTGCGCCCGAGCGCGCGTTCGAAGCCGGCGAGGAAGTCGGCGGCCATGGCGACCCGTCGCCCCCACTCCGCCGGCGTCTCCTGCCGGCGGCGCCAGGCGGGGAGCCCGATCCGGCGCACGGCGCGCCGGTGCCGGTCGGGCGTCTCCCAGTCGAGACCGCGGCACTCGAGGTAGGTGACCTCCGGGGCGAGGCCGAGGACGAGCGCCGCCCACTCGCCGTACAACGCGGCGTCGCGCGCGCGCGAGCGCGCGAGGAGGCGCACCGCCGCGTCGCGCTCGAGGACGAAGGAGGGCACGAGCAGATCGAGCGGGCGCGCGAGTGCGAGGCGCACCGTCATCAGCCGGTTCACCAGCGCCTCGGTCGCATAGAGGGGGAGATGGTGCGAGCGGTGGGCCTTCGGCGTCCTCCCGAGGACGAGCACGCCGTGCCGCGCCCCGAGACGCAGCACGGCGCGAAGCTCGCGCGGCGCGCGCACGACCCAGCGCAGCGCGCGGTCCAGATCGAGATAGTGGATGCGCGCGGCGCCGGTCGCGAGCGCGCGGCGGATCGCGAGGCGATAGAGCGGGCCGCGGAGGTTCGTCCGCGTCGTGCCCGCGAGCATTCCGCGCGCCGCGAGCAGCGCCGCCACGCGGGGAGCGGTGGGTGGGCTGACCGCCACCGCGACCCCACGGTAGAGCGCGGCGAGCCGCGGCAGCCCCTCCGCGATGGCGCCGGCCAGCGCGCCGGGCGGATCGTGGAGCGTGGCCGCGAGCGCGATCTCGGGGGGCACCCGGCTCACGGGACGCCCCTACCACGGCCGCGGCGCGCGGGAGTATAGGCGCACGCATGGCAGAGAAGACCATGATGGAGGTCCTGCGCGCCGAGTGCCCGGGCGCGGCGGACGCGCTACAGGCGTTCTTCGCCGCGCTGGTGGCCGAGCCGGCGCTCGACGAGAAGACGAAGCAGCTCGTCTACGTCGCCGCGGCCGCGGCGGCGGGCCACGTGCGCGGTGTGCCGGCGCACGTGGCGCGCCTGCGAGCGCTCGGGGCGACCCGTCGGGAGGTGCTCGAGGCGCTCTTGATGACGCTGCCCGCGGCCGGCTTCGGGCCGCTCTCGCAGTGCCTGCCGGCGGCGATGGCGGTGTTCGACGCCTAGCCAGGCTAGCTAGGCGGGCCGGCCGACGACGCCTGCGTCGATCAGCGCGGCGATGCGCTCGGCGGGATAGCCGAGCTCGCCGAGCGCCGCGGGGCCGTCGGCGCCGAGCAGCGGCGCCGAGCGGCGGAGGGCCGCCGGCGTCGCCTCGAAGTCGATGAAGGCACCGCTCATGCGGAGCGGGCC
>Ga0209156_10002463_pt1 | contig 14469 bp, 13 predicted proteins | sample GraSoiAngelo_124_FD_185881 | JGI IMG/M metagenome (GOLD analysis project Ga0209156, IMG submission 185881) | Grasslands soil microbial communities from the Angelo Coastal Reserve, California, USA - 14_0927_05_20cm (SPAdes) (version 2) | ecosystem: Environmental > Terrestrial > Soil > Grasslands...
CGGTAGGACAGGTCCAGACTCAGCAACCGCAAGTCGGCCGAGGCCCACTCGAAAAAGTTTTCATCGTGGCCCTGCAGGAAGTAGCCGTTGCCGCTGAAATGCTTCCACTGGGGCGTCCCAATCTGGACGATGTATTCGCCATTCACGATCGTGGGCTGTCCCTTGAACCGCACCGTGTCGCGGCCGAGACGGTAGGCCGCGTAGAGGGCGGAATCGTAGCCGAACGATTCCACGAAATATCCCGCGCCGACGTTCCAGCCACCGCGTAACGCCGCGTTGCCGTTGAAGTGCAGCTTCTTATCCTGCAGGTGACGCCCGTGGATGAAGTTCTGATACTGCCAGATGCCGTCCACCACGATGTCGCCCGTGAACCGCTGCAACAGCGCCCCGGCCCCCCCATAGGTCGTGTAGCTCGGATCGACATACGAATGCACGATCCCTGCCCGGCCGATGAATCCACTCGCGTCGCGAAAGTCGTCCGAGATGCCGGCAAACAGGCTGCGCAGACCCCAGATGCGATGCTGCACCGTGAACTGGCTCAGCCACAGCGGCGCGGTCGTGGTCACGCCTCCAACCCGCGTGCGGCTGCCGGCGAGCTGGAGGTTGAGGCCGTAGATCTCCTTGAAGACGAGCCGGCTGTCGAGCTCCGCGACGCGGTTATAATCGCCGCCCTCGATCCAGTCGGTGTACGCGAGGCCGAGGCGCGAGGCTCGGCCAAGGCTCCTTTGCGCCCGCAGGATCGTGAAAATGGGATTGTCTGTGCCCGTTGCCGACGCGAACTTCTGGTCGACCGCCGAGAGCAGACCGATGTCGGTGCCGAAGGTCGTCCCGGTGAGCTTGACCGCCGCGACCGGCTGGACGATGCGACGCGTATAGATCAGGTTCTGCGGCGCCTGAAACAGCTCGCTGCCTTCCAAAAAGAAGGGCCGCTTCTCCGGAAAGAACAGCGCCTGGCGCGGGTCGAACACCAGCTGCCCCGCGTCCGACTCGACCTGCGAAAAGTCCGGCTTGATCGTGCCGTTGAGCGTGAGGTTGTCCGAGACCCCCCACCGGACGTTGCCGCCCACCTGGGGGTCTCCCACGTCGTACTGATAGGCCCCGCCGGGAGTTGGACCACCGCTCGCCTTCCCGGTCGCCTCCGGATTCAGGTCCATGACGAGACCGCGATGCATGCCGCTGAGGCCGACCAGGGTACCCGCTTGCCCGATGAACGTCGCGCTGGCGCGGCGCGCCGGGTACCAGGAATCCTCGACGCCGGAGTGCTTGACCTGGCGCACGATGTTCAACCGCCAGTCCTGCGGCTGGCGCGGTTGATACCGGATGCTCTTGAACGGAATGCGCACCTCGACTTCGTATCCCCAAGCGGTCACGTGCCCGCGCGATTGAAACACGAAGTCGGGGCTCAGGTCGGGTTGCTCCCGTCCCACCACCGCGCCTCCGATGAAGCCGCTGGCGGTCACGTTGGCGCCCTCGACCAGGGAGCCATCGCCTTGGACGCCGACGGGATTCACGGCGAACATCAAGACCTGCTTCCCGTCGGGAAACGTGCCGAGCAGGATCTGCACGTTGTCGTCGTCGAACATCTGGTCCCGATTGGCCAACGTCATGGTGGGGCGGCCGTGCAGCTCGAACGCCCGAATGCCGAAGTAGATCGCCGTCGCCGAATACCAGACCAGCACTTGCGTCGAGTCCGTCGCCGCCAGGCCGTCGTTGGGGGCGTACTGCGAAAACCCGGTCAACCGCGCGGCATGAGTCCAGACCGAGTCGGCGAGGTCGCCGTCGATCGCGACATCGGCTTCAAACCGCGGAATCGGCACGTCGAGCTGCCGGGCGCGGCCCGAGTAGGTCGGCGCCGAGTCGCAGCAATGCAGCAGGGCACACAGCGTGAGGAGCATGGGTGATATTATGGCTGCGGAGCCCTCAGACGGGCACCGGCAGGAGTTAGGAACGTGTCAGAACCACAAAGGTTGTGCAGCGCGCGCCGCGGCGCTATCCGTTACACATGGCTCGTCTGTTCTGGCTGACCGTCATGGCTGCCTTCGTCGCCGCCCTGCTCGCGGGCGCGTCGTGGGCCTTCGCCCTCGCCGCCGTGGGCACGCTGCTCGGCGCGCCCCCGCCGGAGATGGGGACCCAATCCACCACCTTTCTCTGGCAGGGTATGCCCCAACTGCCGGGACACCCGCGCGTGTGGCGCTTTGCGTTCGGACCCACCCGGATCCCGGGTGCGCCGACGGTACGCATCTACGTGACGCCGCTCGGGCAGGTGGTGAGCACCGAGCCGGCCGATCTGGAGGCGCGCGTGAAGGCGCTACATCCGTACTGAACCCCAGCGCAGAATCGTCTCTCTACAATCCGCTCCACCCCCGGGAGGACATTATGCGTCGAATCTCCGCAGTCGCCGTCTTGATACCTGCGATCCTGGGCCTTCCCGCGCTGGCCTTGGCACAGGAGGAGCCCGTGCGCGCCGTCGGCGGCGGCGGGATCTCGGCTCCAGGCTGGCAGGGTGCGGTGGACGCCCGGGACGCAACGCAAGGACACGCAATCAAGGACACGAAACTCGCGAAAGAGGGCGACGCGCTCCACGTGATCACCGGCCCGGCTGCCATCTACTGGAACCCGGCCAACACGGCTCAGGGGGACTACACGGTCAAGGCGACCTTCACCGAGCCCAAGTACATGAACCTGAACGATCACCCGCACCCCTACGGCATCTTCATCGGCGGGACGGACTTGGGCACCGACCACCAGAGCCTGTTGTACTGTGAGGCGTATGGAAACGGGACCTTCATCGTGCGGGGGTTCGGACCTGCGCCCTTCAGGATGAATGGGCGCGAGGGCGAGTCGAACGCCGCCGTGCGCCGGGCGGCGGCGCCGGGCCAGCCCGTCACGCAGGAAATCGCGCTGTCGGTGAAAGGGGACAAGGTGGCCTGCCTCATCAACGGCACGGTCGTCGCCACCTACGCCAGGGCCGACGTGGTAGCACCGGCTAAGCTCAAGTCCACCGACGGCGTCTACGGGATCCGCTTCGCGCACAACACCGAGGGCCTGGTGACGGGGCTTACGGTGACTCGGCCGTAGCCCTGCTAGTCAGGGTACCAGTTCTTGTCCCAGGCATGCCCCTTGAGCTGGGAAAGCAGCCGAGGCGACAAGGGCCCTTTGGCCGACGCCGCCGCGTTCTGACGCACGTGCGCCGGGCGGCGCATCCCGGGGATCACTGTCGACACCGCGGGCGATGACAGACAAAACCGCAGGGCCAGCTCGGGCAGCGTCTCGACGTCCTCATCGAGCAGCCCCGCCAGCGCCTCGCCCCTCCGCTCCGCCTCGGCGCGACGGTCGCCCTTGAAGTACTCCTCGCGCCAGTCGCCGGGAGGAAACACCGTGGTGGATCGAATCTGGCCGGTGAGCGCGCCTTCGTCGAAGGGGACGCGTACGATGATCCCGAGCGGCTTGGTCCGTGCGAGGCCGAACAACGCCGCCTCGGGAGAACGATCGTAGATGTTGTAAATGACCTGGGCGGTCTCGAACAGCGGGTCCTCGAGCACACGAAGCGCCGTCTCGGGCGCGTGGTCGTTGATCGAGATACCCCAATGCAGCACCTTCCCTTCCCTCTTCAGGCGAGCCATCCGGTCGTAGCACGCCTCCCAGTCCGGATCGTCCAGCCAGGCGTCGTGCCACACATGGAGCTGTTGCAGCGACAGGGCGTCGACGCCGAGATTCTTGAGCGAGGTCTCCGTGCTCGCAGCGATGTGCCGGGCGGGAAACACGGCCGCGAGGGACCGATTCGCCCTGCCGGGCCATTCCTCGTTGAGCGGCGGCACCTTGGTGGCGATCTGGACGCGACCGGCGTGGATTGGGTCTCTTAGCACCTCGCCGATCAGGCGCTCGCTGTGTCCGCTGCCGTACGCCAGCGCGGTATCGAAGAACGTGACGCCCTGGTCGACCGCCGCACCCAGCGCATCACGTGCCAGGGCGTCGTCGGCGCCGCGCCACATATCGGCGCCGAGCCCCCAGCCGCCGAATCCGATCTCGCTGACGGAGTAGCCCGTGGGGCCCAGAGGTCGAAGTCTCACCGCCGCTCCTCTCGTGTAGGGCTCTAACAATGGCCTGCGGGCCCACGCAAGGCCACTTACGATCTCGACCGCAGACGAGCACGTTTCGTGACATGGGAAAAGGCACGATCGCGATTCTGACCGGTGGCGGGGACGTTCCCGGTCTGAACCCCGCCATCCGCGCGATCACCATTCGCGCGCTGCGCGACGGCTATCAGGTCGTGGGCATCCGACGCGGCTGGGCGGGGCTCGTGGACTATGTGCGCGACGCGAAAGCCGACAACAGCGAGAACGTCCAGCCGCTCTCGGAAGCCATCGTCAACCGTGCCGGGCGCACCGGCGGCACGTTCCTCCATACGTCGCGCGTGCGGCCCAGTCACCTGCCGCGCGGGCGGGTGCCGCCGCATGTCACCGGCTATGAGGAGCCGATCAACGACATCACCAAGGACGTGCTCAAGAACCTCGAGCACATCGGTGTGGACGTGCTCATCCCCATCGGTGGCGACGACACGCTCAGCTACGGCAAGCGCCTGCACGACGAAGGGATGAACGTCGTCGCCATACCCAAGACGATGGACAACGACGTCTACGGCACCGACTACTGCATCGGCTTCAGCACCTGCGTGACGCGCACGATCGAGCTGACGCACCGGCTGCGCACGTCGGCGGGCTCGCACGAGCGCTTCCTGGTCATCGAGGTGTTCGGTCGGTACGCCGGGTTCACGGCGCTGCTGCCCACGATGGCCGGCGCGGCGGACCGCTGCGTCATCCCCGAGCACCCGGTCGACATCGAGCAGCTGGCGGAGCTGCTCACGCAAGACCGCAACCGCAACCCGAGCCGCTATGCGGTCGTGCTGGTGTCGGAAGGGGCGCGCCTCACCTCGCATGCAGGCATGAGCTTCGAAAGCGAAGAGACCGACATGTTCGGGCACAAGAAGCTGGGGGGGATCGGGGACCAGGTCGGAGCGGCGCTGAAGGAATCGTCGCCCAAATACAACAACGGTCGCCGCATCGACGTCGTGAACCAGCGGCTCGGGTATCTCGTGCGCTCGGGCGATCCCGACGCGCTCGATTCCATCGTCCCGATGGCCTTCGGCAACCTCGCCCTCGATCTGGTCGCGCGGAAGGAGTACGGCCGCCTGGTCAGCATCCACCGCGGGTTCTACGACAGCGTGTCGATCGCCAGCGTAACGTCGGAGAAGAAGGTCGTGAACGTCGCGAAGTACTACAACACGGCCCGGCTGCGGCCGATCTATCAGTTCGATGGTGCTCCGCTGTTCATCATGACGAGCGATTGATCGCCCCGACGTCGGCGCGCGATGGGAACAGGTTTTCCCTCGCCCACATGTCCGAGGACGGGCGCGGCGCGGGCCCGCGCGACGGCGGCGACCACCGCGCCGGGCTGTTCCTCATGGATGTAATGCCCACTTCCGGGCACACTGTCGATCGTGAGGAAGGACAGCCCCTGCCGCAGCAATTCCACGTCGCCGGGCGGCACACGCCCGTCGTGCGGTGCGGTGCCCAAGAGCAGCCACACCGGGCAGCGCACTTCCCTCAGATGGGGAACGAGCCGCTCGGGCTCCGAGACTGCCGTCATGCGGAGGAACGCTTTGAGGGTGGCGTCGAGGTCCGCCGCCGCGCCGGCGGTGTAGGCGTCCACCACCGAATCCGTGACCCAGTGCGAGTCCCCGGAGGCGGCAATCAGACCACTTCGCACCTTCCCGCGAATCCGCCGAACGCCGCCGAACCACTTGATCCAGGGGGCGAAGCGCATTGCGCGGCGGAAGCTGGGGGTCGCGGCGGCTTCTGCCGGGCCGCCTTCGAGCGACACGACCGCTCGCGCAAGGTCGGGCCGCCGGTAGGCGAGCCGGAACGCCATCGAGGCGCCGAGGGAGTGGGCGACGAGAATGGCGTCGTGGACGGCGAGCGTATCCAGCACCGCGGCGATGCGGGCGGCCTGAGCCGTGAGCGAGTAGTCGGCGCGCTCCGGGCGCGCCGAGGCCCCAATTCCCAATGGCTCGACGACGATCACCTGGTATCCCGCCGCCGCGAGGCGCGGGGCCACATGCCGAAACCCGAAGGCCGACCCGAACAGGCCGGGAATGAGGACGACCGGCGCTCCGGTCCCCGTCACGCTCACCTGCAGCGATTCCCCGGCGGCGACCGGGACGCGAAAGACACCCGTCGAGTCGCCGAGCAAGAGGAGTACGAGAGGCCACATGGAATCGTCCTCCTGGACTACGGTGAGGCGGGCATCGGCGCGGACAAGGCGGGAGCTCCCGAGCGAGCCCTGCCCGCCACCGCCCTCCGCTTCCACACGAGCACGATCACTCCCGCGGAGATCGCGCAGGCCACGTACGTGACGAGCACTTGGGTCGGCACGGGGATGACGAGCCCGAGCGAAGCGAAAAACCAGACCCGCGGTCCGCGACCCAGGAACGTGGCCAAGAGGTATTTCCGCATCGAGTACCGCGACAGGGGGGCGAGCGTCGAGACGATCCAATAGGGGATCGGACTCCACGAGCAGAGCCAGACGGCGAAGAACGGACTGCGTTGGAACAGCATGAGCGCGCCCTGGACGACCCTCGAGTTCTTGGCCTTTTCCAGGCGGGGGTGGTGGATCGCCGCTCCGAACACGTGATAGTTGATGTAGTCCATGTAGAGGTTGCCCGCGACGGCGACCAACGCCACCAGCAACGGTGGATACGCTCTGCCGGCCACCATCAGCATCGGCTCGAGCATTGCTGGCACCAACACGGAAATCGGTCCGCTCACAAAGACGGTCAGGCACAGCAGCCCGGTCAGGCCGGCGACCCATGGCCAGTGCGCCGAGGGATAGAGTGCCAGGAGGGCCACGAGCCCGGTCCCCCGTAGGACCGCGTCCCACTCGGCGTTGCCGCGGCGCCGGCACAGTACGGCGAGCAGTCGTCTCAGGCGAGTGCTCCTTCTAGCGTCGCGAGGCGGGAAAACGGCACGCCATCCAACCCGTCGGGAACGGGTGCGCCCAGGATCTCCAGCATGGTGGGCATCAGGTCGACGGTGCGAAGCGCCGCGTCGGGCAGCGGCACGCTCGCCGCGATGGGCACCAGCATGTGCTCGGCGAAGAGGCTCCCGTGTCCCGATCGGTGCTCCGGGAGCTCCCACGGCCCGCGGAAGTCGACACCCGGATCGGCCGCGAGCACGAGGTCGCCGCTGCGCGCACACGACAAGAGCTGCAATAGCTGGCGCGGAGCGTCCGGGAACTGTGTCGCGCGCGACGACTCGAGCAGCTCCCGGTCGGGGAGCGAGAGCGGGAGCGCGCCCAGCCCCAGCGGGTCGCCCAGGAGCGGCTCGTAGGTGACGCCCGCGGCGTCTTCTCGCAGCCGCGCCCGGGAGTGTCCTCGCGCGACCATCACGCCTCCCCGGTCATCGCGATAAGCGCCCACCCCAACGCCGGGGAGCAAGAGGAGCCGCGCCAGGAGCTCGGCGGGCAGCTGGGCTTCGGTGCGCGGCGTCCGGCCACCGGAGGAGGCGGGAAAGTAGACATGGGCGCATCCGTTCCCGGACACCATCACCGAGGCCCGCGGGTGGCGTCGCCACACATGCAGCGGATGGCGCAGGGTCCGAATCCCCCAGGCCTCGAGCTCGAGTGCGATGTCCTTGTGCTCGTGGACGGCGCTCGCGCCGTGGTCGGCGACCACGAAGAACGCGGGGAGATCCCCACTCCGGCGAACGCGCCGGACAAACTCCCCCAGGGCCCGATCGATCTGGCGGTACGCGTCGAGGACCGATGGGTGGGTGGGGTGGTGGAGATGCGTGAGGCCGTCCGGGCCCGGAAAGACCACGAACAGGAACTGCCACGGCCGCGCGGCAACGGCCAGCCACGAGTTCGCGACCGCGCGGTCGAGCGCGCCATAGCTGCCGAGGTAGTGCGCCGCGGCGCCGAGGATCGCCCGGCGGACGGGCATCAGGTGCGCACCGCGGGCCAGACCACGGGTGATCGGCGTGCAGATCGCCAGGCTCTGCGGGACGAGCTCGAAGAGAGACGGGCCGCAGTCGATGTCGCGGTTGATCCACGGCGCCTGGGGGCCGCAGTAGCTTCGCGCCGCTCGCCACCGGGCTGCCGCACCGCCGGAGATGCCCGCCCGGTCGAGCCACCGGATGCCCGGGACGTTCGCGAGGCCGGGGTATCGCCCGAACAAGATCGGGATATAGGCCACGCCGGTCGTCGAGGGAAAGACGGTGGTGCCGACGGCCATCCCTCCTGGTTCGATGACCCAACGGGCCAGGTTCGGCAAATCGCCTTGCCCGAGCAGATCACGCAGGACGTCGTGACGCGCGCCGTCTACCAGAATGCACACCACCCTACGCGCCTCGCGCGCAGGGACATCGGCAATCGCACGGACGGGGGCTGCACGGCGCATCAGGACTCCCGGCGAAGCGGGTGAATGTCAGTGTGGACGGAGGATGGCGAGCCGGTCACAAGCCGCTGTCAAGTCCAACATGGACAGTGACCTACGATGCTACTGACCGGGGGGGGACGCTATGATCGATTGAGCGGCGCGGCTGCGCGAAGATGCGACCCTTGCACCCGCTGCCCGCGGCATGCAGCGTTTGGTGTGACCGGCCTCGAGCACCACCTTCTCGCCGCGCTCCCGCACCTCTCCGACCGGGTGCGGGGCGTCGTGCATGCGCTGGTGCTGAGTGGTGGCACGATAACTGGCGCGACGAAGGTGGCGCGCTCGACCGGTGTGTCGAGTCGCTTCGCGCTCGGCCGAATGATGCGGCGAGCGGGGCTCCCCGCCCTCCATGAGCTCGCGGCCTGGGTCAGGTTGTTCGGATGGGTCACTCGCGCGGAACAAGGCACGGGGTCGCTGTTCGCCATCGCGACGCATTCGGGCAAGAGTCCCGCCGTGTGTTACCGGACTGTGAAACGGATAACGGGACTGACGTGGCTGGAATCGAGATCGCTGGGATCCCGCGGGATTCTGCGCCTCTTGCTCCACAGGTGCGAGGTGTTGAACAGCGCGAGGACGAGTGACAGGGGCAAACGGTCTCCGTCCGTGTACATTCACCCCTCATGCTCAACGTCGGACTGGTCGGCTTCGGCTTCGCCGGCAAAGTGTTCCACGCACCGGTCATTCGCGCGGTCCAGGGCCTCCGGCTGACGACCATCGTCCAGCGCCACGGCGCGCCGGACCCGAGCTATCCGGATGTCGACTTCGTCTCGAGCGTCGAGGATCTGCTCATCAGGCCGCTCGACGTGGTCGTCGTCGCCACACCCAACACGTCGCATCATCCCATCGCCAAGCAATGTCTGCTGGCCGGGCGCCACGTCGTGGTCGACAAGCCGTTTACCACAACCCTCGCAGAGGCCCGAGACCTCGTTGAGCTCGCGCGCGAGACTCGACGCGTCCTATCGGTCTATCAGGAGCGCCGCTACACCGGCGACTTTGTCACGACGCAGAACGTGCTGTCGGACGGTGTCCTCGGCCGAGTGGTGAGCTACGAGGCGCATTTCGACCGGTTCCGGCCCGAGCTGAGACCGGGCGCTTGGCGGGAGCAGCCGCTGCCCGGCTCGGGCGTGTGGTTCGATTTGGGCCCGCACCTCTTCGACCAGGCCGTGGTGCTCTTCGGGCTTCCGCAGGCGATCGGCGCCGACATCCGCATTGAGCGCGACGACGCCCAGACGAACGACGCCTTCGACGTCACGCTTCACTACGCGCGGATGCGCGCGGTCTTGCGCGCGTCGATGCTGACGGCACCAATGGCGCCGTCCTTTGCGGTGCATGGCACGAAGGGCTCGTTCATCAAGTACGGCCTCGATCCGCAGGAAGCGGCACTCAAAGCCGGTCACACACCCGACGAGCCCGACTGGGACGTTGAGCCAGCGGAGATGCACGGCAAACTCACCACGTCCGAGGGCACGCGCACGATCCCCACCATCTCCTCGAGCTTCACGCACTATTACGAGAACGTGCGCGACGCCGTGCTGGGGAAGGCCCAGCTGGCGGTCACGCCCGAACATGCAGTCAACGTCATGCGCGGCTTGGAATTAGCAGTCGCGAGCAGCCAACAGCGCTGCGTGCTGCCGTGGTCCGCCGCGGCGTAGCGGGTGATCAGGGTCACGGGCGCCGCGGAGCGTCGCGACGCAAAGTAGTGGTGAGGGGCGCGCCCTCCCCGACTGCCTCGAAGGGAGACTATGCCGGACGTGCCCCCCTGGGCCCGCGTGGCGGGCGACGTGAACGTGGGCGTGCGGCGCGGCGCCTGGTACCAAGTCGTGCGGCTCACGCCGGACGCCGCCTGGCTCGACGTGTTCCAGCGTACCCGCAGCGTGCCACGCGACTCGCTGGAGATCGTCACGGTGCGCCCCGATGTATGGTCGGTCGTCGCCCGTCCCTACGACGCGGTCGACCTGCCGTTCAAGTGGGGATCGCACTACGCCGTGTGCCCGCGCTGCAGCCGCCGCGCGGCGTTGCCCGAGCGGGCCGTCGAGATGCAGTGCCCGGCATGCAACCGCGTCTTTCCCCTGCACGCCGCCTAGTATTGAAGGCCGCAGCCGAACCCCCCGCGGAATAGAAGGAGAGTCGCATGCCCGGGACCAGCACCTCAGTGGCACGCGGGCTGGATGGCGTGGTGGCCGCCCGGACTCGCCTGAGCCACGTCGATGGGGACAGGGGCGAGTTGATCATCGGCGGGTACGAGCTCAAGCAGCTGGCCGGGCGCGTGAGCTTCGAAGAGGCGGCCCATCTCCTCTGGCGGGGGGCTCTGCCCACCAGGGACGAACTGGGGCGACTGCGGCGCGAGTTTGCGGCGGTCCGCGCGCTGCCGGAGCAGACGCTCGAGGTGGTGCGGGCCGCGGTTGCGGCGCCTCCGATCGACGCGCTCCGCATGGGGTGCGCCACCTCGTCGCTCGACCTCGCCGACCCCGACGACATCTCGCCGACCGCGGACCTCGAGGCGGCCAAGCGTCTCACGGCGCGCTTTCCGACCGTGGTCGCGGCGCACGCCCGAATCAGCGAGGGCAAGGAGCCGATCGCGCCGCGCACGGATCTTCCGCATGCCGCGAACTTCCTCTACATGCTGCACGGCACGGAGCCCGATCCCATCGCGGCGCGCGCGCTCGATACCTACTGGGTGACGGTGATCGACCACGGCATGAATGCGTCGACGTTCGCCGGCCGCGTGATCGCAAGTACGCGCTCGGACATGGTGAGTGCCGTCACGGGGTCGATCGGCGCCCTCAAGGGCCCGCTCCACGGCGGCGCGCCCGGCCCGGTGCTCGACATGCTCCGGGAGATCGGCTCGGCCGACCGAGCCGAAGCATGGGTGCGGCACGAGCTCGCGGCCGGTCGGCGCATCATGGGCTTCGGTCACCGCGTCTACAAGGTGCGCGACCCGCGCGCCGAAGTGCTCGCCCAAGTGGTGGACGCGATGGCGGCGGCGCGCCTCGAGGACCGGACCCTGTTCCATCTGGCGCGCGCCGTCGAGTCGACCAGCTTGAAGGTCCTCGACGAGGTGAAGCCCGGTCGCAACCTGCGGACGAACGTTGAGTTCTACACCGCGCTCGTGCTCCAGTCCCTCGGCTTGAAACCCCGCTCGTTCGTCGCGACCTTCGCCTGCGGCCGGGTGGCGGGCTGGTGCGCGCACGTCATCGAGCAGCACGCCCAGGACCATCTCATCCGTCCGCAGTCCGAGTACGTCGGGCCGCGTGGCCTGAAGGTGAACTGACCTCCTCATTCCTGCACTGCGCCCATGCATCCGCTGCTGATCCTGTTCTTGGGAATGGCCACGATCCTGGGCGGGATCCTCGGGCTCCGTCTCAACGCGTTCCTGGCCCTCGTCACCGCCGCGATCGTGGTCAGCCTGCTCGCGCCCGGCGACCCCGCGGTAAAGATCGCGCGCGTGGCGGAGGGCTTCGGTCGCACGGCCGGCACCATCGGGATCGTCATCGCGCTGGCCGCGATCGCCGGCCAGGCGATGTTGGGCAGCGGGGCGGCGGACCGGATCGTGAGGGCGTTCATCGCGCTGCTGGGCGAGCAGCGCAGCGCGACGGCCCTGTGCGCCACGGGCTACGTGCTGTCAATTCCCGTGTTCTTCGACACGGTGTTCTATCTGCTGGTCCCCCTGGCCCGCTCGGGGTACGCCCGCACCAACCGTTACTATCTCAAGTACCTCCTGGCGATTGCGGCGGGCGCGGGGGCGACGCACACGCTGGTGCCGCCCACCCCCGGACCGCTGGCCGTCGCCGGCACGCTGGGCGTGGACTTGGGAACCATGGTCCTGGTCGGCCTGGTCGTGGCGCTGCCCGCGGCCGCGGCAGGGTTGCTGTTCGCGGGATGGGTGGACCGCCGCATGCCCGTCGTGCCACACGCGTCGGCCGCGGCGCCGCCTGCGACCGAGCCGCTCCCCGGTCTCGTTGCGTCACTGCTGCCTATTGTCCTGCCCGTGCTCTTGATTTCGTCGAACACGGTGGTCCAGTCCATGACGGCCCGCCCGGGAGGGCACTTCGCGCTCTGGTCGGCTCTGGCGCCTTACACGGCGATCGTCGGGAACCCGAATCTGGCGATGCTCGTAGCCGCCGCTGTCGCCATGTGGGTGTATGCGCGGCAACGCGGTGTGAGCCGGGCCGCCCTGGCGGAGATGGTTGACACATCCCTGATGGGGGCGGGGTTCATCATTCTCATCATCGCGGCGAGCGGCGCGTTCGGGGTCGCCCTGCAGGCCACAGGGATCGGACCCGTGATCGAGCGGGCCTTCGTCGGGGAGGCGGCCGCGGCGGGCATGGGCTCCGGCCTGATCTTCCTGTTCCTCGGGTTCGGGGTCGCAAGCCTGATCAAAATCGCCCAGGGCTCGAGCACCGTCGCGATGATCACGACTGCCGCGATGCTGGCGGCCATGCTGCCGGCGAGCGGTCGCGGCCTGCCGTTTCACACCGTGTATGTCGCGACCGCGATCGCGAGCGGGTCGCTCGTCGGGACGTGGATGAACGACAGCGGGTTCTGGCTGTTTTCGAAGATGGGAGGAGTGACGGAGCTCGAGACCTTCAAGTCGTGGACGCCTGTGCTCGCGGTCGTCGGCCTTACGAGCATGGTGACGACCGTCGTGCTCGCGCTGCTCGTGCCCCTGCGGTAGCGAGGATTGACACGCTCCGCAACGAGATGGTACTACTCGGCATGACCTGAGGAGCTACTATGCCCGACGACATGGGAACCTTCCACGTAGACGTCGAGATCGAGAACCCGGCCCACCCGGGTGAGCGACGCACTTTGAGATCGGTTCTGGTCGACACCGGAGCGGAGCTGTCGTGGGTTCCGGCCGAGGTTCTTGAATCCCTCGGCATCGAGCGGTACGCCACCTGGCGCTTCCGGCAGGCCGACGGAACGATCCTCGAGCGTCGGACCGGTGCCGCGTTCATTCACGTGGCCGGCAAGCGCACCACTGACGACGTCGTGTTCGGAGAGCCTGGTGATCTCGTAATACTCGGATCGCGCACTCTGGAAGGGCTCAACTTCCGGATCGAGCCCGTCACCAAGCAATTGGTGGACGCCGGGCCCGCGCCGGCCGCGGCGGCGGCGTAAGCATGCCCAGGCGGCCCGACGCGCCGCCGCTCGACGCGGTGCTCGGCACGGCCGGCGCCGTCGCCGCCGGCCGCCTCGCCGGTGACGGGCCCGCGGGCCGGCTCCCCCTCACCGCCGACATGCTGCGCGAGGAGCCGAGCGGTAACCTGTTCGGCCTGACCCAGAACGTGGGCATGGGGTGGAGCCCCGCGTCCCTGGACGGTCCGCAGTACGTCATCGTCAGCACCCACGGCGGCCTGCGGGGCGAGGACGGCAGGCCGGTGGCACTGGGATACCACACCGGACATTGGGAGATCGGACTGCTCGTGCGCGCGGCGGCGGAGACGCTGCGCGCGGCGGGAGCGATCCCGTTTGCGGCGTACTGCAGCGACCCTTGCGACGGCCGCACCCAGGGGACCACCGGGATGTTCGACAGCCTTCCGTACCGCAACGACGCGGCCGTTGTCATGCGTCGGCTGATCCGCTCCCTCCCCACCGCGTCGGGTGTGCTGGGCGTCGCCACGTGCGACAAGGGTCTGCCCGCGACTATGCTCGCGCTCGCCGGATGCGGAGAGCTCCCCGGCGTGATCATTCCAGGCGGCGTCACGCTGCCGGCGGTCGGGGGCGAGGACGCAGGCCAGGTGCAGAGCCTGGGCGCCCGCTTCGCGCGGGATCTGGTGAGCCTCGACTACGCGGCCACGATGGGCTGTCGCGCCTGCGGCTCGAGCGGCGGCGGCTGCCAGTTCTTGGGGACTGCGGCTACGTCGCAGGTCGTGGCCGAGGCGCTCGGCCTGGCGTTGCCGCACAGCGCCCTCGCTCCGTCCGGCGAGCCGGCGTGGCTCGAGCTGGGCGCCCGCTCGGCGTTCGCCCTCGTGCGGCTG
>Ga0209156_10002464_pt1 | contig 14462 bp, 14 predicted proteins | sample GraSoiAngelo_124_FD_185881 | JGI IMG/M metagenome (GOLD analysis project Ga0209156, IMG submission 185881) | Grasslands soil microbial communities from the Angelo Coastal Reserve, California, USA - 14_0927_05_20cm (SPAdes) (version 2) | ecosystem: Environmental > Terrestrial > Soil > Grasslands...
GAGCCACGTGGAGACCGCCCACTGGGGCGCGTACGCCGCGCGCGCGGCGAAGGCCTTCAGGAGCGTGCGCTGGACGGCGTCCTCCGCGTCGGCGCGGTTGCGGAGCAGGCGGTACGCGACCGCGTAGAGCCGTCCGGCGTAGGCCTCCGCGTGGCGAGTGAATGTCGCTTCGTCCATCTCGAACAGGGTATACGCGGGTCGGGGCCCGAATGGGTGGAAGCGGTGCTCAGCCGAGCCTCCGGAGCGCCACGCGGCACCGCTCGAGGAGGGGGCGCGTCCCCAGCTCCTCGGCGATCTCCTGGGCCTCGTCGAAGTGCCGCGCGGCGGCGGCACGGTCCCCGCGGCGGAGGGCCAGCTCGCCCCAGCCGAGCCGAGCCCACCCCTCCCACGAGCGCTCGCCGTTGCGCCCCGCAAACTCGAGCGCCTTCGTCAGATTCTCCTCCGCCGCCACGAGCTCGCCGAGATCGAGGTGGGCCATGGCCAGCGTGGTGTGCTGGAGCGTCCGCTGGACGTACACGCTGGCCTTCTCCTGCAGGTCAATCGACTCCTTGACGAGGGGAATCGCCGCGGCCGATCGGCCGGCGAGCACGTAGGCGCGCCCGAGGTGTTTCAGCGCGTTGATGAGCTGGCCCACGAAGTTCTTTTCGCGACACACCCGCACGGCCGGCTCCAGGACCGCAATCGCCTCGTCGGTCCGCCCCACGCCGACCAGCACGTCTCCCTGGGCAGCGGCCAGCACCATCTGGCTGTAGAGGTGATTCGCCGCGTCCGCGACGCGCTGGCCCTGCCGGATCAGCTCCAGCGCACCTTCGTGATCCCCCAGCTCTCCAAGCGACTCCGCAGCCATGGCGCACGCGCCGGAGTAGGGCAGACCCGAGAGGCCGAAGCGCTCCGTCGCTTGCGGTCCCTCGAGCAGCGTCAGGATTTCCCGCGCCCGCCGGAGGCCTTCGGCGTACCTGCCCATCGCGTGATGCGCGTGGCACAGGTAGAAGAGACCCGTCACGCGCAGCCCGAGGTCGTTGCGGGCCGCGGCCCGCTCCAGACAGCGCTCGCCGTACGCGAGCGCTTGCTCCTGCTCGCCCCGCGCCCAATGGTACTGGACGAAGAAGGCGTAGATCGTGTCGAGGCGCTCGGTCTCGCCGAGACGCGTCGCCAGGGTCTCCGCCTCTCTGAACAGTGCAACCAAGCGCTCGGGCTGTCCGCCCCGCCAGAGGGGCGCGCGCATGGCGAGCCGCACGTCGACGCCCGCGCGCGCCGTCTCGCTGACCTCCGGCAGATGTCGGAGCGCCTCCAGCGCGATCTCATAGAACTCGACGGCCTTGTCGTCGACGAAGAGGTTGGCGGCGCGCTCGCCGGCCTCGCGTGCGTACCGGACGACCTTGTCCCAGACCTCGCCGCGCGTGAAATGGTAGGCGAGCTCCTCGGCGCGCTCCTCGAGGCGGCCGGCGTGGACCTCTTCGATCACGGCGCCGATGAGCGCGTGGAGCCGGCGGCGCTCGGACTGGAGGAGCGAGGCGTAGGCGACGTCCTGCGTGAGCGCGTGCCGGAAGACGTACTCGAGCTCATCGAGGCCGGCCTTTTCGTAGATCAGCTCGATCCGCTTCAGCTCGGTGAGGCTCTGCTCGAGCTGATCCTGGAGGTCGGACACCCGGCGGAGGAGCGCGAGGCCGAACTCCCGCCCGATCACCGAGGCGGTCTGCACCGTGCGCTTCTGCGGCTCGGCGAGCCGGTCGAGCCGCGCGGCGATGACGTCCTGGACGGTGTCGGGCACGCTGATCGCCGAGACGGCCTGCGCGAGGATCAGCCGCCCGTTCTCCGTCCGTACCGCGCCGGTCTCCGCGAGGGTCCGGCCGATCTCCTCGAGGAAGAACGGGTTGCCCTCGGCCTTGCCCGCGATCGTCACCGCGAGCTCGCGCGGCAGCTCGGCGACGCCGAGTGTGGCGCGCACGATGCGCGCGGCGTCCTGCTCGTCCACCGGCTGGAGCCCGATGCGCCAGTGGTAGGTGCGGTCGCCGAACGGCTGCTGGTACGCGGGCCGGTACGTGACGATCAGGAGCACGGCCATCCCGGGCAGGCTCTGGGTCAGCGATTTCAGGAAGTCCTCCGAGGCGCCGTCCATCCAGTGGGCGTCCTCGGCGACCAGCACGACGGGGCGCCGTCGGCTTCCCGCGGCCGTCAGGCGCTGGATCGCGGCGACGATGCGGCCGCGGCGCTGGACGGGATCGAGCGTGGCCACGCTCGGGTCGCCAGGGTCCACCGACAGGAGATAGCGGAGCAGGGCCTCGACGCTCGCCGCGTCCTCGCCGAGGAATTTGGTCCGGTGGTGGAGCTTGGCGATGATCTGCGCCTCGGTGTCCTTGTCCTCGATGCCGAAGTTGCGCTTGAGCATCTCGACGATCGGCAGGAACGGCGTCGACTGGCCGAACGAGATGCAGTCGCCCTCGATCCAGGTGGCCGCCTCTCCGAGACGGCGGCGGAACTCGAGCAGGAGCCGGGACTTTCCGATGCCCGCGTCGCCGACCACGAACACCGCCTGGCCGCGCCCCGTCCGCGCCTGCGCCCACGCGCGCTCGAGGGTCGCCAACGCGTCGTCGCGGCCGACGAGCGGCGACAGGCCGCGCGCGGCCCGCGCGTCGAGCCGCGTGATCCCCTCGCGCACCTCGAGCAGCTCGTACGCGGCGACGGGCTGGCTCTTGCCCTTCACGGGGATCGCGCCGAGCGCGCGCGTCTCGACGTACCCGCGCACGAGGCGCTCCGTGGGCTCGGCCAGCACGATCTGGCCGGGTCGGGCGAGCTGTTGCATGCGCGCCGCCGTGTTGGTCGTGTCGCCGACCGCGGTGTAGTCCATTCTCAAGTTGTCGCCGATCGCCCCGACGACGACGAGCCCGGTGTTGAGGCCCATGCGCATGCGGAAGTCGATTCCGCGCGTCCGCTCGAGCTCGTCGCGGTACCGGGCGAGGACGCGCTGCATCCCGAGCGCCGCGTGGGCCGCGCGCCGCGCGTGGTCCTCGTGGGCCACGGGCGCGCCGAAGAGGGCCATGAGCCCGTCCCCGAGGAACTGGTTGACGGTGCCCTCGTAGCGGTGGACCTCGACGAGCATCAGCTCGAACGCGCGGTTGATGAGGGCGTGGACGTCCTCGGGATCGAGGGCCTCGGAGAGGGACGTGAAGCCGGAGGCATCGGCGAAGAGCACCGTGACCTGCTTGCGCTCGCCCGAGAGCGCGGCGCGGTCCTTCAGGATCCGCTCGGCCAGGTGGGCCGGCGTGTACGCCGTGGGCGTCGCGAAGCGCTCGGCGAGCGGCTCCGCCACGGTCGGCGCCGCGCCGAGCGCCGCGCCGCACGCGCCGCAGAATTTTTTCCCCGAAGGGACGCTCACGCCACAGACGGGGCACAACGCGTCCAGCCGCGCGCCGCACTCCTCGCAGAACCTCACGCCCGAGCGATTCTCCGTCTGGCACGCGGGACAACGCATCGCGGCTATTCTACGCCGGGCGGCGCCGCAGTCGTGCAGGGGCGCCCGATGCGGTAGAATTCCGGGGGTACCGTGCCGGCGCTGCCTTCGCCAGGTACGCCCGGGGAGCCAATCGTGAGAGCTCGGAGCCTCGCCGTCGTCATCGTCCTGGCGCAGGGACTCTGCGCGCCCGCCGCCCTCGCCCAATCCGGCACCCTCGCGCTCACGTCGACCGTCTCGGGCGTCGAGGCGTGGGTCGACGAAGCACCCGTCGGCCAGCTGCGCTCGGATGCCGCGCTGGTTGTCTCGAACGTCCCCGCCGGCCCCCACCGGATCGTCGCGAAGAAGGGCACGCGCACCTGGGAGCGTGCGGTCCCGGTGGCGGCCGACGAGCGGACGAGCGTCCAGATCCAGATCGACCTCGTGGGGCAGGCGCCCGTCCTCAAGCACCTGACCGAGGTCGCCGCGCTTGCCGACACGATGTACGTGGTCCAGCCCGACTTCACGCAGTTCCGCCTCGGCGCCCTCCGCAGCCTCGAGAAGCTGCTGCCGGAAGGCGCGCTCGCCGTCGCCAGCACGGCCGAGGGCGACGCGATCACCTACCGTGGCCCGCCGCCCGGGGGCAACACGCGCCTCCTCTTCGCGTCGGCGGCGGACCGTGAGGACGCATTGCGCGACCTCGTCTTCGTTGCGAGCCTCGCGCGCGAGACCGCACCGTCGGTCCAGCTCCCGAACGTCGAGCAGGCGATGCTCCAGGGCGGGCTCGGCGCCCTCGACGCCCACTCGGCCTTCCTCGACCGGGACACCTACGGGGACATGCAGGTCGAGATCAGCGGCGCGTTCGTCGGCATCGGCATCGAGCTCACGCGCAAGGACCAGGCGCTCAGCGTCGTGACGCCGATCGAGGGGACACCCGCCCACCGTGCGGGAATCCAGACCGGCGACCAGGTCGCCAGCATCGACGGGACCCCGGCGGCCGGCATGACGCTCCCCGACGCGGTCAAGCGCATCCGCGGCAGGGCCGGCACGAAGGTGACGCTCGGCGTCCTGCGCGAAGGCTGGGACGCGCCGCGCGACTTCGAGCTCGAGCGCGAGGCCATCCGCGTGCAGTCGGTGCAGAGCCGGGAGCTCGAGCCCGGGATCGGCTACGTGAAGATCCGCCAGTTCCAGGAGAAGACCGCGGACGACCTCGAGGCCGCGCTCACCGCCTGGAAGAACGGCCCGCTGCGGGGGCTCGTGCTGGATCTGAGAAACAACCCCGGCGGGCTCCTCACGGCCGCCGTGGAGGTCGCCGAGAAGTTCCTCCAGCACGGCCGGCTCGTCGTCTACACGCAGGGGCGGGTCAAGGGTCAGAGCGCGCGCTTCACCGCGAGCCGCAAGAAAGCTCACACAGGGCTCCCCATCGTTCTGTTGGTCAACGGCGGCAGCGCCTCGGCGTCCGAGATCGTCGCGGGCGCCCTGCAGGACTGGAGCGGCGCGCTCCTGGTGGGCAGCCGGACCTTCGGCAAGGGTTCCGTGCAGACGATCATCCCGCTCTCCGACGGCGCCGGGCTTCGGCTCACCACGGCGCGCTACTACACGCCGAGGGGGCGCTCGATCGACGGGACCGGCCTCGAGCCCGAGACCACCGTGGCCGCGGGCACCCTGACCGAGCAAGGGGCGGCCGACCCGCAGCTCGAGCGCGCGCTCATCGAGCTGCGCACGCGGGTCGCCAGACAGAACGGTCGCTGAGGAGGTGCCGCACATGAACTACCGTCCGGTCGACGGCTGGGGACGTCTGCCAGAGGGATGGTCGTACGTCGAAGCCACAAGCGTGGCCGTGGACCAGAAGGACAACGTGTACGTCTTCAACCGGGGCACGCACCCAATCATCGTGTTCGACCGCGAGGGGCGCTTCCTCCGGTCCTGGGGCGAGGGCGTGTTCCGCCGGCCGCACGGCGTGACGCTCGGCCCGGACGCGACGCTCTGGCTTACCGACGACCTGCACCACACGATCCGTCAGTTCACGCTCGAGGGGAAGCTGCTCCTCACGATCGGCGACCCCGACACGCCCTCGACGCTCCACGGTGGCAAGCCCTTCAACCGGCCCACGCACGTGGCGCTCGATCCGAAGACGGGCGACGTCTTCGTCTCCGACGGCTACGGCAACTCGCGCGTGCACAAGTTCGACCCGAAGGGCCGGCACCTCGTCTCGTGGGGCGAGCCCGGAACCGACCCCGGGTGCTTCAACATCCCCCACAACATCGCGACCGATGCCGACGGCCTCGTCTACGTCGCCGACCGCGAGAACCACCGCGTGCAGGTCTTCGACGCCAAGGGGCGGTACCTCGCGCAGATCAACAACCTGCACCGCCCGTGCGGGCTCTACTGCGACCGGAGAGACGGCGGCGTCCTCTTCGTCGGCGAGCTGCCGACGCACCTGCCGGTGAACCAGGAGGTCCCGAACCTCGGCGCCCGCGTCAGCGTGCTCACGCTCAAGGGGGACCTCGTCGGTCGCGTCGGTGGCCGCTTCGCCGGGGAGCGGCCCGGCGAGTTCGTGGCCCCTCACGGCTGTGTCGTCGACTCGCGCGGCGACCTTTACGTCGCCGAGGTGTCGTGGACGGCCCGCGGGAAGAGCCTGAGCCCGCCGCGCGAGATCCGGTCCCTGCAGAAGTTCGCGCGCGCATGAGCGGGATGGCCGACCGCCTGCTGGACGCCCTCGCGCGGTCGGCGCGTCACTCCTATGGCGGCGAGACCGTGTCGGAGCTCGAGCACGCGCTGCAGTGCGCCGACCTCGCGCGCGCCGCCGGCGCCGACACGGAGCTCCAGCTCGCGTGCCTGCTGCACGACGTCGGGCGTTACGCGGTGGACCCGGCGCTCATCGCCGACACCACGGAGCCGCGGCGGGCCGGGCCGCGGGCGCGCGGGCACCACGAGGTCGGCGCAGACCTCATCGCGCCCTGGGTGCCGGCGCGCGTCGCGTGGTGCGTGCGCATGCACGCCGACGCCAAGCGGTATCTGTGCGCGACCGAGCCGGCGTACTACGACCGCCTCTCCGCGGCCTCGCGCCACACGCTCCGCCTGCAGGGCGGCGTCATGAACGCCGAAGAGGCCAGGCACCTCCGCGAGCACCCCTGGCTCTCCGACGCTCTCGCGCTCCGGCGCTGGGACGATCAGGCGAAGGTCCCGGGCCGAGCCACCCAGCCGCTCGAGGCGTGGGCGCCGCTCCTCGGACGCTACCTCGGACGGGGCTGAGGGCTCCCCCCGTGGCGCTGCTGAAGGACGCGGACGTCCAGGCCGAGCTCGCGCGGACGCCCGGCTGGACCCGGCAAGGCAACAAGATCGAGAAGAGTTACCGCTTCCGCGACTTCAAGGAGGCGATGTTCTTCGTCAACGGTGTCGGCGCGCTCGCCGAGCGCGCGGGTCATCACCCCGACGTCATGATCCACTACAACGCCGTGACGCTCTCGCTGTGGACCCACGGCGACGGCGGGCTCACCGCCAAGGACTTCGCGCTCGCCCGCGAGATCGACGCGACGTTCCGCTAGCGTCGCGGGGCGCCGGGCCGGCGGGCGCGCGCGTCAGCGGTGCTCACTGCCAGCCGAGGACGTCGTAGCCGCGCTCGTGCAGACAGCGATCCACGTAGCGCTTGTAGACCGGGCTCGGCCCCGTCTGCTTGATGGCCCCGTGGGCCGCGCCCGCCGTGGCGCCGGTCGCGGCCCCGACCGCCGCGCCCACGCCCGCGCCCCGCCCGCTCACCGCGCCCCCGACGGCGCCGACCGCCCCGCCCGCCACACCGCCGACGGCGGCGCCCTTGGCGATGTCCTTGCCCGCGGTGGACTTCACGTACTCGTCGGCGAGCGTCCGGCACGCTTCGATGTCCCGCTCGGCCTGGTCTTTGCCGACCTCCTTGAGCTTTGCGTTGGGGTACAGCACCGGCGCCTGAGTGCTCGCGCACCCGGCCAGCAGCAGCGCGACGAGCACGGCGCCCAGCAACTCGCGTGTCCGCATCGGTCTTCCTCCCCGTCCGCCGCGCGCGCGGACCTGCCCCCTGGGGGGCGCCCGGGAGCGTTCCCGGCTATGAGCCGATGATAGACTGCACCGCGATGCTCGTGCCGGAGCCGCTGCCCGAGGTCTTCCGCGAGCGCTTCGCCGGGCTCGAGGAGCAGTGCCCCGCCACGCGCGCGGGCGACGTCTATGCGGGCTGTTTCGGCTGCGGCCAGGCGCACCCGAGCGGCCTGCGCGTGCGGTGCTTCAAGGTGGAAGGCGGCGTCGTCTCGCCGATCCTGATCGACCGCCGTTACGAGGGCCCACCCGGGGCGGCTCACGGCGGGATCGTGGCGGCGTATCTCGACGAGGTGCTGGCGGGGGCGGTCGTCCGCGGGACGCGCCGGCTCGCCGTCACGGGCGAGCTGACCGTACGCTATGTGAGGCCGGTGCCGCTCGAGACCCCGCTCGCCGGTCGCGCGCAGCTCGTCGCCGACCGCGAGCGCTACGCGGACGTCGAGGGACGGATCGAGGATCTCGCCACCGCGGCGGTGCTCGCCACCGCGCGCGGGCGCTTCGTGTTCATGCGCGGTTGAGGAGCGCCAGCACGGCGGGCCGCTTCGGCGCCGGCTGATACCGGCAGCGGAGCTCCGGCCGCTCGAGTGTCTCGACGTACGCGCCCATGACCATCCGGTAGTAGTGCAGCTGGCGACCCGCCGGCCCGCCGTTGTACTCGACCAGCGCGTCCTTGATGTTGGGCTTGCGGACCAGGATGTCGCGCAGGTAGGCCATCGCGAACCGCGTGCTGACGGTCGGATCGGCGAGATCGCCCAGATCGCGCTGGCCCTGCAGCACGGGCCGCTTGAACTTGCCGACGCTCGACTCGAACAGTGCGGCGGTGGAGGGCAGGACCTGGAAGAGCCCGACCTCGCCCGCGCGGCCGACCGCGTCGTGCCTGAACTCCGACTCGACCTCGGCCTGCGCGAGGATCAGGCAGTGATCCACGTTCGTGCGCGCCGCCTCGGAGACCAGGACCTCGGGGAACGTCTCGAACGGCTTGATGGGCGCGCGCGGGTTCTTCTCCGCGATGTACGCGAGGATCGCGCGGCTGAGGCGCTCGGCGTCCGCTTCACCCGCGACGGCGATGACCTGGCGGGTGAGGAAGCTTCCACTCAGACCGATGGCCACGACCACCGTGAGGATCGCGAGCGCTCTGTTGAATCTGCTCATTGCGGGCCGCCCCCCTTAAACTTTCTAGGTCGGAATTCTTTCTGCATACCGCGATCTGCTCCGCTTCTCGCGAGCAGGAAGGATGAATGAAGTGCGCCTACTATACAGGACGCGTTGGGCGACGCAATTGGAAGTTGCGCTGATGGGAACGTGCACCGCGGAAACTCGTGACCACATTGACACCGGAAGTTCCCGCCGCCTGATCTGGCGCGGAGTTAGCGACGGCGTGCGCCGGCGCCGGACACGGCGGGGCCTTCCGGAAGCGTGGTAGGATCGGCCATGCGTTTTCCGGCCGTCCTGGCCGTGCTCATCTTCCCCGCGCTCGTCGCCGCCAACCCCGACGCAGAGGTCGAAGTGCCGGCCGCGACCCGCTCGGCGACCCCTGCCGCGCCGAGCGCGGAATCGCGCTTCGATCAGGGACAGGTGCTGGCGCGGCAGAGTGACTGGGCGGGCGCCGCGACCGCGTATCGCGAGGCGACGCAACTCCGGCCCGCGTTCCCCGAGGCCTGGAACGGTCTCGGCCACGCGCTCCGGAAGCAGGGCAGATTCGACGAGTCGGTGACCGCCTACCGCGAGGCGCTGCGCCTGCGACCGGCCTACCCGCAGGCGCTCGAGTATCTCGGGGAGGCCTACGTCCAGCTCGGCCGGCTCGCCGAGGCGAGGGAGGTGCTCGAGCGCCTCAGGCCGCTCGACCCGAAGGAAGCCGCCGAGCTCGCCCAAGCCATCGCGAAGGCCGCAAAGCGCTGACCTTCCGCACGATGTTCCGTTCTCGGTTGGCGATCAAGATCGGATTGCTGATCGTTGCCGTTCTCATCATCGGCTTCGGCGTCTCCACGCTCGTCACCATCGAGCGTGAGTCCGCCGCCTTGGTCGAGCAGAACAAGACCGCCGCGCGCCGCCTGACCGCCACGCTCGTGGCCTCGATCGAGGGCGCGATGCTCCAGGGGCGCCCCGACGTGACGCGCATGATGCTCAAGGAGCTCAAGGCCTCCTCACCGGTCGGGGAGTTCATGGTCTACCGCCGGAACGGCGTCGAGGCGTTCACCGACCTTGCGACGGCCAACCAGGTGGCGAAGACGGGCAACCTCTCCAAGGAGGTCATGGAGAACCTGACGCGCATGCAGCGCGCGCCAGGCGCGACCATGAGCGGGCCGCTCTTCCAGCAGGCGCTCGACACGCTCACGACCCAGGAGTCCGTCACGCTCGAGGGCGGCGCCGCGTTTTTCACGCTCCATCATCCGATCCGGAACCGCGAGGCCTGTCAGGACTGCCACGGGAGCGACCACACGGTGCGCGCGGTCGTCCGCGTGGCGACCTCGATGGAGCCCGTCTTCGCCGAGGTGCGCCGCCACCGGAACCGCCAGATCATGATCGGCGTCCTGACGATCGTCTCGGCCGCGCTCGTGCTGACGGTCGCGATGCGCTCGGTCATCATCCGGCCGATCGCGGCGCTCGCAACGACGGCGCGCCGGGTCGGCGAGGGCGACTTCAGCGCGCGCGCGCCCGAGGGCGCCCGCGACGAGATCGGCGAGCTCGGCGTCGCGTTCAACGAGATGACCTCACGCCTGGCTCAGGCGCACCAGGACCTCGCGGCGAAGAACGTCGAGCTCGAGAGCGCCCTGCGGCACCTCCAGGAGTCCCGCCAGCGCCTCGAGCTCCTCGAGCAGCTCAAGGGCGAGCTGTCGAAGTTCGTCCCGGAGGCGGTGAAGCGCCTCCTCGAGCAGAACCCGAACGCGACCGAGCTGCAGAAGAAGACCGTCGAGGTCTCGGTGCTCTTCCTCGACATCGCGGGCTATACGAAGCTCTCCGAGCAGCTCGACGCGAAGAAGCTCAACCAGCTCGTCCAGACATACTTCTCGAGCTTCCTCGAGATCATCCAGGGCCAGCACGGCGACGTGAACGAGACCGCCGGCGACGGCCTCATGGTGATCTTCCAGTCGGACCGCGGCGCGGCGGACCACGCGGTCAGCGCGACGCGCGCCGCGTTCGCGATCCACCAGCGGACGCAGAGCCTGAACGAGGAGTACGGCGGCGTCTTTCCGCCCGTCCAGCTCCACATGGGGCTCAACACGGGAGAGGCGCTCGTGGGCGCCACCAAGCTCGGGACCGGTGCCTCGCAGCGCTGGACCTTCACCGCCACGGGCCCCACGACCAACGTCGCCGCGCGGTTCGCGGGCTCGGCCCAGGGCGGCGAGATCATCGTGGGTCCGACGACCGCCGAGCGGATCCGGGCCCACTTCGTCCTCGAGAGCCTGGGCGAGCGGGCCTTCAAGAACGTCTCGCAGCCGATCCGGGTCTTCCGGGTCATCCCCCCCGGCGTCTACGAGAAGATCGTCTAACCTCCGCGAGCGCGTTCGCGTTGGGATCTGCGCGTGGGCCGATCCCGCCCTGATCGAGAGCGGCGCGTTCTACCCGAAGAAGTCCATGACGGCCGAGGCGCGCCTGCGCTTCTACGCGAGCGTCTTCGACTGCGTCGAGGTCAACAGCTCGTACTACGCGATCCCCGACGTCCGGATCACGGAGCGCTGGGCCGAGCGCACGCCGCCGGGCTTTCTCTTCCACGTCAAGGCCTACGCGCTCCTGACCGGCCATCACCCGCGCCGGGAGAGCCTGCCCGCGGAGGTCGAGGCGCTCCTGCCCCGGCATCCCACGCTCACGCGGCGAGGGGAGATCGACGCGTCGAGCGTGCCCGCGGCGGCGCGCGAGGCGGCGCTCACGCTCTTCGCCCGGGCGCTCGCGCCGCTCGCGCGCGCGGGCAAGCTCGGCTACGTCCTGTTCCAGCTGGCGCCCTGGGTGCACTTCGAGCGGACGGGGCTCGACGACCTGGCCGCGCTCCCCGGGCGCCTGCCCGGCTGCACGCTCGCGGTCGAGGTCCGGCATCGCTCCTGGTACGGCGAGCACGCGGTCGAGACGCTCGACGCGCTGCGCGCCGCGGGCCTGGCCCACGTGATCGTGGACGCGCCGGCCACGAGCAACGCGGTGCCCCGCGTCACGACGGCGACCGCCCCGACGGCGGTGTTCCGTCTCCACGGGCGGAACGCCGCCGGCTGGCTCGCCCAGCTCCGCGGCGAGGAGCCGGCGGTGCGGGAGAAGTACGACTATCTCTACAGCCAGACGGAGCTCGAGGCGCTCGTGCCCGAGGTGGCGGCGATCGCGGAGGAGGCCGAGCAGGTCTACATCTCCTTCAACAACAACAACCGCGACTATCCCGTCCAGAATGCGCTCATGATGCGCCGCCTGCTGGGCCAGCCCGCGCGAGCGCCCGAGCGGCCGTCCGGCGCCTTGCCTGGCGACCTCTTCGCCTGAGATAGTGAGGTCATGGTGACGGGCGCCCCGCCGATCCCGCGCGTGGAGCTCGCCCACGCGCCGACGCCGCTGCTCCAGCTCGAGCGCCTGTCCGAGGAGCTGGGCGTCGAGCTGTGGGTGAAGCGCGACGATCTCACGGGACTGCTCGAGACGGGCAACAAGATCCGGAAGCTCGAGTTCCTCGTCGGCGAGGCGCTGGCCGAGCGCGCCGACACGCTGATCACCTGCGGCACGCTCCAGTCCAACTGCTGCCGCACGGTCGCCGCGGTCGCGGCGCGCCTCGGTCTCCGGGCGATCCTCGCGCTCAAGGGCGCGCCGCCAGCGGAGCTCGACGGCAACCTGCTCCTCGCCCGCCTGCTCGGGGCCGAGCTGCGCTCCTGCACGGACGCGGAGTGGGCGCGCATCGACGAGGTGCTCGAGGAGCTGGCGGCGGGCGTGCGGCGGCGCGGCGGCACGCCCTACGTCATCCCCGAGAGCGGCGCGACCGTCACGGGCGCCCTCGGTTACGTCGCGTGCGGCGAGGAGCTCGCCCACCAGATCCGCCACGGCGCGCCCGACTTCGACACGATCGTGATCACCGCCTTCAGCGGCGGGAGCCAGGCGGGCCTGCTCATGGCGAAGCAGCTCTACGGCCTGCGCGGGGACGTCGTCGGCGTGCCCATCGCGTGGGAAGCCGCGCGCGTCCGCGACTACGTGACGCGCATCCTCGGCGAGGCGCGCCGCCGCTACGCGCTCCCCGTCGAGGCGCCGGCGGAGATCCGGCTGCTCGACGGCTACCAGGGCGCGGGGCGCGGGGAGGTGCGCACGGAGGAGCTCGACACGGTCGTGCGCCTTGCGCGCACGGAGGGTATCGTCCTCGATCCCGTCTACACGGCGAAGGCGTTCGCCGGATTGCTCGACCGGCTCCACCGGGAGCCTCAGGCGCTCGGCCCCCGCGTGTGCTTCGTCCACACGGGCGGGGTCTTCAGCCTCTTCCCGTTCCGGCGCCTCCTGGGCCGGCGTCTCGGCGGCGGTCTGGTAGAATCGTAGCCGCATGCCAGAGATCCGGCTCCGCGGCGGCGAGGTCGACGGGCTCGGTCTCCACTACGTCGTGGACGGACGCGGTCCGGCGGTCGTGCTCGTGCACGGCCTGGGCGGCTTCGCCGAGTCGTGGCGGCACAACGTGGCGCTGCTCACGCGCCAGGCGACGGTCTACGCCCTCGACCTGCCCGGCTTCGGAACGTCGGCGAAGCCCCGCGCGCACTACCGCCTCGCGTACTTCGCCCTCGCGCTGCACGGCTTCTTCGAGGCGCTCGGCCTCCGCCAGGCCTCCCTGGTCGGGCACTCGCTCGGCGCCGGGGTCTGCGTCACCTACGCCCTGACGCATCCCACGCGCGTCGACCGGCTCGCGCTCATCGGCGGCGTCGTCCCCGGCTTCTCGTTCCGTCCCTCGTGGATCTACCGGCTCCTCGCGGTCCCGGGCGTCGGCGATGCGCTCTCGCTCCTGGGCTCGGCGCGCCTCTTCAAGGCGGCGCTGGCGCGCTGCTTCCATCGCGCCGTGCGCGAGGAAGTGGACTTCTTCGTGGACCACGACTACGCGGCGCGGACCACGCCCGACGCGCGTCACGCGTACGTGGCGACGCTCCGCCACGTGCGCCAGGACTTCGAGGCGCGCCGCGACGACTACCGGCGCGCGCTCGCCACGCTCGATCTGCCGATCCTCCTGATCCACGGCCGGCAGGATCGCGTGGTGCCGGCCCTGCACTGCGCCGAGGTCGCCGAGGCGTTGCCGAACGCGTCGGCCCGATGGGTGGACGAGTGCGGCCACTTCCCGCAGATCGAGCACGCCACGCAGGTGAACGGCTGGCTCGCCGAGTTCCTCGCCGCGCGCCCGGCGCCGCGCTAGGGGAGGGCGATGGACGGGATCACGGCCGAGGAGCTGAAGTCGCGGCTGGATCGCCACGAGGCCCCGCTCCTGCTCGACGTCCGGCAGGACTGGGAGACGAAGCTCTGCCGGCTCCCGAACTCGGTCCACATCCCGATCGAGGAGATCGAAGTGCGGACCGACGAGCTGAACCCGGAGGACGAGATCGTCGTGTACTGCCACCAGGGCGTGCGGAGCGCGGCGGTCGCCGAGTACCTGCGGTCCCTCGGCTTCAAGAGCGTGAGGAATCTGGCCGGGGGGCTCGACCACTGGGCGCGCGTCGTCGACCCCTCGATGCGCCGCTACTGAGCGATGACCGGGGCCCTCACGGTTCGCCGGGCGGGCGCGACCGTCTGGTGCACCCTCGACCGCCCGCCCCTCAATCTCCTCGAGCCCGGCCTCATCCGCACGCTGCGCGAGACCTTCGAGGCGCTCGCCGCCGATCGCGCCACGCGCATCGCCATCGTCACCGGCCAGGGCCGCGCGTTCACGGCGGGGATGGACGTGGCCGTCCTGCGCGACCTCGACCCGGCCGGCGCGCGCGAGCTGATTACCGGGCTCCACGACGCGATCGCCGCCGTCCACGCGGCGCCGTTTCCGGTGATC
>Ga0209156_10002466_pt1 | contig 14460 bp, 9 predicted proteins | sample GraSoiAngelo_124_FD_185881 | JGI IMG/M metagenome (GOLD analysis project Ga0209156, IMG submission 185881) | Grasslands soil microbial communities from the Angelo Coastal Reserve, California, USA - 14_0927_05_20cm (SPAdes) (version 2) | ecosystem: Environmental > Terrestrial > Soil > Grasslands ...
GGACGTACCGGCCGATCGTGGCGAGGGTGGACCGGACCTGCGCGGGCGTCGGTTTCTCGATCATGTCCTCGAGTCGGATCACGCCGGGCTCCACCTCCTTCCCGACCGCCATGCCGTACCGGCCGATTTGATCGCGCGGGACTTGCTGCAACGCGATGGCGGATCCGCCGAGCCGCTCGTGCGCCCCCTTCAGGATGGCCGAGCAGGGAGGGTCGACCGTGATGTCATCGCCCAACAGCACCCCGAACGCCTCGTCCCCGACGAAGGGCGCGGCGCGCAGGACCGCGTCCCCGAGTCCGAGCGGGCTCGGCTGCCGCACGTACATGATCCGGGCCGCGCTCATCAGCGCCTTCAGGTCCTCCAGGGCGGTTGGCCGGCCCGACTTCTCCAGATGGTTGTCCAGCTCGACGTTGGTGTCGAAATGGTCCTCGATCGCACGCTTCGTCCGGCCGGTGACGATCAGAATCTCCCGCATCCCGCTGGCCACGGCTTCTTCGACGACGAACTGGATCGCAGGCTTGTCCACGAGCGGGATCATTTCCTTCGGCTGGGCTTTCGTGTAGGGCAGGAAACGAGTGCCGAGACCGGCCGCCGGAATGACCGCCTTCACGACAGTGGCAAAGCTCAGTCCTTGCGATAAACCCCATTGCTGAAGCGAGGAAATCGGATGAATGGGCTGTCGCGCAGTCCGAAGGGACGACAGACGGAGATCGTGCGCGTCGGAGAGAAGTCTCAAATAAGAACGGCGTGGTCGGCAAAATCGAGATCACTGTGAGATTCCGCCCCTGTCCTCCGCTTCCGCGTCCCAGACAACGAACACGACTCGACGGTGGCCACTATCTCATACACGTTATGGCCGTTGGCACGAGGCGTAACTTGGCCGGGTCGGTCCCATGGCTGAACGGTCGTTGACTATTCATCATGTCGCCCCGCACTTCTTCCCGGAAATCGGGGGGCTCGAGCAGAGTGTCGGCCGGTACACGGCTTGGCTTGTGCGGCGCGGTCATCGTGTTACGGTTCATGCATCAGCCTTGACAACGAGGGGCGAGACCCTACCGCGGAACGGGGAAATGGACGGTGTGTCAATTCGGAGGTATCCGCCTGTGGTTCGATCCGGTTACTACCGATCTCTGTTCTATCCCGACCTCGAGGCCGCCGAGGTCGTCCATTTGCACGGATATGCGGTAAGGACCAACGACCATGTCGCCCGCACCTTCGAACCGAGCCGGATCGCATTCTCCCTGCACCACGGAGTCCGGATGCCTCACCCGACATCGACGACGCGCCTCCTTCGGCGGGCATACGACGTGACCACCGGAATCCCTACCCTTCGGCGGATCGGCCGAATTCTCGTCGCGGCGCCAGGCGATGTCTCCTGGCTGACCCAGCGAGGGATTTCTCAGGAGAAAATCACAGTCCTCCCGACGCCTCTCGCCGATGAGGACTTCATTCCCGGCGACCCCTCGTGGGCGCGAACGCGCGTCGGTCGAGAGCGGTTCCTCCTGTACATCGGACGACTTCACGAGGACAAAGGCGTAGCCTATCTCCTGGAAGCCGCGGCGATGCTTCCGGCCGAGGCCCATCTCGTATTCGCTGGGCCGGATGACGGGATGCAGGCAATCCTAGAAAGAGGCACGCGGGATCTCCATGTGCAAGACCGCGTTCACTTCCTCGGCGTTGTGACGGCCGAGCAGAAACGGTCGCTCCTTGCCGCGTGTGCCAGTTTGGTCCTCCCCAGCGCATACGAGGCACAAGGCCTCACGGTCCTAGAAGCATGGGCTCAAGGGCGCCCCGTCGTCGCATCCCGCGTAGGAGCCCTGGCTGAAATCATTTCTGACGGGAAGGACGGCTTGCTTGCGCCCTATGCAAACACTCCGCGATTGTCCTCCGCTCTGAACGAAATCTGGGGTTCCGAGAGCACCGCTCGGGCTCTAGGGGCACGCGGGAAGACGATTGCAGCGCGATTTCGGCTCGAAGAGCTCGGTCGAACGCTCGAAGGCATCTATGACGGACTGCGTCGGAACTAACCGGCGACTCAGCTACCCCATGGCCCGCTCGTAGGCTGCAACGTATGCCCCGGCCACCCGATCCGGGTGCGACTGCTCATCGACGAGGCGGTGAAACGCATCTCCCATCGCCCGGGTCCGATCGACCGATTTTCGGGCTTCGCCGATTGATTCGAGAATCTCCGGCACCTCGTTGGCTAGCCATCCGGTCTCTCCAGGTCGCACGACATCGGGGATGTTGCCAAAGGGCGGTGCGACGACAGGCTTCCGAAATGCTGCGGCGAAGTAGATCGTTCCGGAGGTCGTCACTTGGCGATATGGCTGGACGATCAAGTTACAGGCGGAGAACCATATAGGTAGCTCATGATCGAGGAGGCGATGCGGGAAGATCCGGAGGCGTTCATGGTCTTGCGAGCTTCGCTCAAGCCGCAGTCGGAGCGAGGGGTCCTCGCACTCACCAAAGATCAGCCAATACGTTTCCTGCGACCTGTCCGAATCGATGGCGTCGAGAACCTTGTTCGTGCCCTTGTACGAAGCGCGTGGACCGAAGTGGCCAACCACGAAGGCGTCTGTGGGTAGGCCCAGGCGTCGTTTCGCAACTCCCTCCGGTACCGAAGAATCCCAGAGTCCATTGAAACTGATATGGGGAATGACGACGTCTTCCGCGCTCCAATCCGAATCCAACCTGCGTCTGGCCAGCTGATTCCGGAAGTCCTCCAATGACCGAACGCTATGCCAGACCGCTATATCGACCGATTGCAGGTATCGCAGCGTCACCGCCACGTCATCGCGAAACATCCGGTCGTGCGGTAGGACATTATGTACCGTCCATACCTTCGGAAGTCGCCGCGACAGAAGCCATCGCGTCACCCACGCGTTGTCCGAAACGTGCCAATGCATGTGTAGGACGTCGGGCTTCCTCGCCAGCGACCGACGGACACGAAGGACGTTTCGAGGCCATCGAAGGTAGGGCGGGGGCGCAGATTCGACCGTCACACCGCGGGCCTCCAGAGCGGCGTTCAGACGACGCAGATAAGCGTGATCCGACGTTGGGATAGAGAGGACGCGCACGGTCACAGCTTCCGAAGACGGACCGTCAACTCGGTCCTTCGCCAGATAGGCAGCCGCGACCGAATCCGTCCTACCTCGTCTTCCGAGGTCAACGGAATCCGACCAAGATACTTCCTGAAGTGCCACATCAACGGAAGGCGCCAGTTCGTGATGGCGCGATGCTCCGTTGCGAAAAGAGGGTTGGACTGGAGATCGCAGCCGTCCCGCGTCCAAATGTGAAACGAATCCCATCCGAACGCGCGTATGTGCGTTGGGGCTGCAAGGAGACCTTGAAGGCCGTAAGGAACGACTGCCGTCAGGACTCCCTTGGGCTTCAGGATTCGATGAATCTCTTGTATCACATCTTCGATTTTCGGGACGTGTTCCAGGACGTGGGAAGCATAAACCTCGTCGAAGCTATCATCACGGAACGGTAAGGCGTCAGCCAAAGCCAAGATGTCGGCCGCACCGCCGCGATACAAGTCCACGCCGATGTACCCTTGCCGCCGCGTGCGCCCGCATCCGAGATTGAGCCTCCGCGGTCGAACCAGCGGTGACACGAGAATTCCTTCTCTTTCGCGTGACCACCGGGTGCCTTATGAGCTTGACGCACTACGAGAGATGACCCGTTCAAACACCTCGCGGTAGGCGCGAGCAATTGAGTCCCACGTGAATTCGGAGAGGACCTTGCGACGCAACTCGGTGTGATCAACTTGTTCGCTTAACGCGAGGCCCGAACGGACCATCCGTTCCACGTCTTGATCAATCGTGGCGAATGGCCGAAGGCTGTCCGGAAGCCAGGGCTTCGTCGTGCCAACCGGCGTGCCCATCGCCATCGATTCGATCAGAGAAACTGGCTGGCCTTCGGATCGCGACGGCAGGCAGAAGAGATCTGCAGCAGCATAGAGCACGGGACGGACAGAGTTCGGAATGCGACCAAGGATCCGAACTCTGTACTCCGCGGGGTGGCCGGGGAGACTCGTGCGGAGCGCGTCGAGGTAGGGCCCGTCGCCCGCCACGACGAGCAACGCATCTGGAATGTGTCGAAGGACGTCGAGGAGGAGCCGCGGCCCCTTGTACTCATCGACCCGTCCCATGAACAGGAGCACCTTCGCATCGGAGGGCAGATCGAGCGCCTGCCGTGCTGCGTCGCGTCTAATCGCAGGGAAATCAGCAGGATCAATTCCGTTGGGAAGGACCTTCACGCGCGCATCTTGAGGTCTCACTCCGGATAGCATACCTGCAACGATTGTACTTACAGGGACAATCGCGGCGGCGCGGGCCAATTCCTTCCGCTCAGTCGTGAAGCGACGTCTCACCGCCAGACGCTGGTAGAGGACGCGCGGATGAAACGGACCGACCTCGCGGACGAGCTTGTCCTTCGTCACGCCCTCGTAGTCGCCGAGCGCCGTTCCATGAACCGTCAGAACGACCGGAGGATGTCTCGGCTGCTTCAAGATCCCTTCGGAATAAAAACTCTGACTGTGAATGAGATCCGGCGGAGAAGCGAGGCGTCGGGAGTATCGCGCGACTGCTCCAGCGAAGTAGGGCCACCACCGATACCAGGGTTTCCCTTGTAGCCGTAGCGGGACATAGGCCAATTCATGGACGACTACGCCGTCTTCTTCCCAGATCCGTTCGGTCCCCTCGGTTGCCGTCGTCAGAATCGTCTCCTCCGCTCCGGAACGGGCAAGAGCCTTGGCGAGTTTCCACGAGACTTCCTCCATACCACCTCGCACATGAACCGGGAGGGTGCGCGCTAACGTCAGGATCGAAAGACCCATTAGGGGGTCCTCCGTGCGATTGCCAGGATTCCTAGGGACCGGAAGGAAGGGAAGAATCGAACGCCCTCCGTCCCATGGAGGTGCGGTCGATCGAAGCCGGCCTCGCGAATCAGAATCGCAACGTCCTTTGCGGTGAAGTAGTGGACGTGGCCGCCGTCGACTCCCTCGGGGTCCCCCGACGTCTGAGGACCATGGCCCTTGACGGCAATCCGGTAGAGCTGCAAGTAGTGGCGAACGTTGGGAGTCTGAAGGATGAGAATCCCGTTCGGTCGAAGCACCCGTCGAAGCTCGCGTAGGAGTGGACGGGGATCGAAGAGATGCTCGATCACATCGAGGCAGGTGACGCAATCGAACGTCTGTCCTCGAAAGGGGAGATGGGAGCCCTCGAAGGTCGCGCGGACGACCCAAAGTCCCCTCTCGTGGGCGAGTACCAGAGCCGATCGTGAAATGTCTGCACCAACGGCGAGCGGGCGAGTCGGGGATCCTCTCAGGAGTGCCCCGCTTCCGCATCCCACGTCAAGGAGCCGACCCCCCGTGGGAATGTGTGGAATCGCGTTCTGTTCCCGGCCCTTATGTCGAGATTTAGATTCCTCTTTCGACTTGCGACGCCACAGATCCTCGTAGAAGCCGCTGGTCCCGCCTTTGGGCATCCGGTCCCGCGCAATGCGAGGCATGTTTAAGCTTTGTTCGAGCGTTCTGCGGGTTCGCCAAGGTCATGGCGGACGTCTCTGTTGTGATCACCGTGAAGGACGATCCGCGCGTGATCACGTGCATCGAACGGGTGCTCGGCCAGACGGCTTCCTTCTCATTCGATGTGGTCGTCGTGGACAACGGATCCCGCGGCGAGACTCCGCGCCTCCTCCGGGATCAGTTTGGGAGCGACGCGCGGGTACGGCTCCTTGCGAGCGGAGGCAACCTCTCGGAGTCATGGAACCTGGGGGGGCACTCGACCGACGCCGCGATATTGGCCCGAATTGACGCCGACGCCATCCCTCTGGAGGGGTGGCTGGAGAACCTTGTCGGACCGTTGCGCGAAGGAATCGCGGATTGGACCGCAGGTGCAGTGGGCGGGGCTAACGTCGAGGCAGGTGTGGTGGCGCACTACTACCATGAGAGGACGGAGGCGTACAATCGGAGACTTGCCCGGGACCCTTCTCTTCGCGATGCCGTACCCTCGTGGAACGTCGCCTACCGTCGAAGCGCGCTGCAAACGGCAGGCTGGTACGATCCCTGGCAGGCGTCGAGTGTCGATTGGGACCTCCACAAGCGCCTGGGCCGTGGAGGCTTCCGAGGACAATTCGTCCCCGACGCTCGGGTCGTCCACCACCACCCCACCACGTTCCGGGAATTTGCTCGCAAGGAGGCGTGGTATCGGACCGGGCAGTACCAGATGGCGCTGAAATATGGCCTTCGTGAGATGGCCGGTGCGTTCGCTCTCGGTCTCGCCTATGGACTTGTCCTGCTTCTTGCCTTGGCTTCGCTCGTTTGGCGATCATTCGTATGGGCTGCGGTCCTGCTCTTGGTGATCCTCGTGACGAAGCACTGGATTGAGGGGATTCGAGAATCGGACCCGTTATGGTATTACCGGGGGCTGTTTCGGCCCATTGAGGGATTCGCCAGCCTCTATGGTCTCCTCCGCGGATTGGTCCGCTACGGTATTCGCCGCCCGACTCAGTCGTGACGAACGGCTGTGTGTAAGCCGACGAAGCGACGTCCCGAGGCGCAGAATTCCGAGCCTTGCGAAGAATGGAGGCCTCCGTGTTTAGGCATCCGGCAACGCTCAAGTAGCGGATGAACTCTCATTCGACTGCACAAGCCATGCGTCTGCGTAATTCCTTGTCGGTCAGTCAACCGTCGCCCAAGATCAACCTCGGGTGCGGACTGGTAACCCCCGACGGCTTCACCAACATCGATATTCTCCCGGGGCCCAAAGTGGACGTGGTCTTGGATATCGACCACCAGCCCCTGCCGTTCGAGGACGAATCTATCCATGCCGTCCTTGCGTCCCACGTATTCGAGCATCTCGCCCATCTGGAACGGGTCCTCGGCGACATACATCGCATCCTGAAAGTGGGCGGCATTCTCGAGGTGTACGTGCCGTATGGCAATTACGGCCGGAAGTCCACGATCGGGCACGTGAGGTTCCTGTGGCCCGGCATGGCTCGACATCTCGGCCTCATCGTGGACAAACGCCAAAAGCGCGGCCTGCCGTGGCGGTTACTCGTCAGTGAGGTCTCAGAACGAGGACTTCCGCTGGCGTGGCACCTCAAACATTACCTCGGAATCGAACCAAATTTCGGAAGAAAGGTCGAGCTCCACTTCGTCCTCGAGAAGATAGGGCGCCAAGCGTTCGATACCCTCATCGAAGGCGCGCCTTAGCTAGCGCGCCTAGCGACGCTCGGCTGACCTGCTCTCGGAACGTTCATCAATTCCGAAGTGAATCCCTCGTTTGGAGGACTCTGCCGTCCACGCGGACCGATTGCCGCCACCCATGGTCTCGAGGCATCTTCCCACCTTGGCTGCGTTGTCGGCCATCATCGTGATCGCCTCCGCCTTGACGAGCGTTTCGCCACGCGATTTCTCCCTTCAAGTTGGCGCCACGGGATTCGTCAAGATCGGAGCGATTATTGACAACGGGCCGCCCGGGACGCCAGATTCCGTGTGGGCCCGAGACCCGACGGTCCTCCAGGAACCTGACGGCTCTTTCAAAATGTGGTACAACGGGTTCGATGGAGGCCGCTCGATCATCTTGCTTGCGACCTCGAGCGACGGATTTTCCTGGACGAAACAAGGTGCGGTTCTAGACTATGGGGGAAATGCGGGTGCTCCTTTCGTCTTGCGCGAAGGCTCGACCTATCACATGTGGTTTCAGGCGGGTTCGATCTTCCACGCTGTTTCGCAGGATGGGCAGTCATGGACGGTCGACGGGATTGCCTTAGCACCTAACTATCCGAACTGGGACGGCCTCACCGTCGGTACGCCGTGGGTCGTCCAATACGGCGGCCAATACCAACTGTATTTTATGGGATCGGATGGTGGAACGGACCGAATCGGGCTCGCCACCTCGAGCACGTATTGGAACTTCACTCGGGTGTCAAGCAGTCCTGTCTTCGAGCCCGGCGGCACCTGGGATTCATTCAAGGTTCGAAACCCTGCGGTCAAACCGGGCAATCCTTGGATCATGTACTATGCGGGCCTGGGCAACAGCTTTTTTCAAGTTGGCATTGCGACCTCCCCCGACGGGGTCGGCTGGACCCGAAGTTCAACTCCCATTCTTGCCCCTGATCCCTCTCCGTCCTGGGACTCCCAGGGCACGGTCGGAGCGAAGTTCATCGACGGAGCATACGGCAGACGCCTCTACTACACCGGCTCAGATGGTTCCAGAGCGAAAATCGGACTAGCGGTGGAACCCTCCGAGATCCCCCAGCCAGCGGCCAATCCGTGGCAGATACCGATCCTCGTTTCGATTGCAGCTATGGACGGAGCGATTGGCCTGTTCTGGTACTTTGTATCTTACAGGCCGAAGGAGGTAAGGCGAAACTCCGCTCCCATTCGAGATCCGTCTCGACCCCTTGCGTCGAGGCCCCCAAAGAACGTTGAAATAGTGACGGACCCATCGTAGATTTCGGGGGGATTCGTCCGTCGTCTTCTCTTGCACCCCTTGGCTCGCGGGGAGACCTGGCATCAAGGGGCCGACAAGCCAGGGGTTCCTCCGGCCCAACTAATTGGCGCCGGGTCGGGTTGATTGGTTCCGTCCTTCTCATGATCCTCCAATTGGTCCCGATTCTCTCTCAACCTGTCCTAGCGGATTCTTGGACGGAAACAACTGTCGCGGATTTCACGGGCGGAACTCTCCAGGAGGTAGCCGCTATCGCGCCCGGCGAGTTGCAACTCCGCCAGAACGGAACTGGATTTGCCAAACGGGGAATCGTGCTCGGCAACGGGCCCCCGGGTTCGCCAGATTCGGTTTGGGCCAGAAATCCTTCCGTCCTGCTCGAGCCCGACGGTTCGTACAAGATGTGGTATTGCGGGTCGGACGGATCCCAATCGAGCATCTTGCTCGCCACATCTCCGGACGGCGTGGCCTGGACTAAGCAGGGTGTGGTCTTGCAGACTTTCACGACCGTGTGCGCACCTTTCGTCCTTCGGGAAGGATCGACGTACCACATGTGGTTTCAAGGAGGTCTCGCCGGTGGAGGGGCGATTTACCACGCACAGTCGCCCGATAGCCTTGCGTGGACGGTCACCGGAACTGCTCTGCAGCCCGGTGCAGGGTGGGACGGGACCATCGTGGCGATACCGTGGGTTGTGCACACCAAACACGAGTATCGTTTGTACTACACTGGGTCCGACGGATTCACTGATCGAGTTGGGCTCGCCACTTCGTCCAGCTACACGCGATTCAGTCGGGTGTCGGGCCTCCCCATCCTCGACCTGGGCCAATCGGGAGCGTGGGATGGCGAGAAGGTCCGTTGCTCCGCGGTCGTCACTGGCACGGGCGGTGTCTCGCTCATGACCTATGGTGGTCTGCGTGGTGGGTATTGGAGGGTCGGCACTGCCACCTCCCAGGACGGCCTCTCCTGGACCAAGACCGGAAATCCGGTTCTATCGCCCGACCCGGCGCCGTCTTGGGACTACCGAGCCGTTGTCGGAGCCGCGATCATCGACACTCCTCAAGGGCGGCGCGCCTACTATACGGGAAGCGACGATTCGCGGATACAAATCGGCCTTGGCGTCGAGGCTCCAGGCTTTTCGCCGACCGGTTCCTATCTTTCCCGGGTGTTCGATTCCGGGGCCCGAAACACATGGAATCGCGTCTCCTTGAACGTCACCCTGCCTCCAAACTCCGATGTCGTAGCCTTCCTCCGCACGGGCGAAACCGGGCAGCCTGATGCAACTTGGTCGGGGTGGCAGACCGTGGATCCATCCTCGGGCGCCGTCGGGCCCCTTCGAGGCCGCTACGCCCAGTACCTCCTCACCCTCTCGACAAGTGAAGCGGTTGATACGCCGGTCGTCCACGATGTCTCTGTGATCTATCAATTGAATTTCGGCCCAACCGGGATTCCCCGCGATCCAGCGAACGAGTCATGGGTAGGCGTCGCCTCCCCCGTGCTCAAGTGGAGTTCGTCGGACCCCGAGGGAGACCCACAAGTCTCCTTCCAAGTCGACTTGAGTCGCGAGGCATCCTTTGGAACGATCGTGCACTCGAGCAGGACTGTATCCTCCACAACCACCGAATGGCAAGCGCTTTCTCTGGAAGAAGGACTTTGGTACTGGAGGGTTCGCCTCTCGGACGGAAAGGCGTGGGGACCTTGGACGAATTCCTCGTTCGGGGTGGACTTGACGGCACCCAGTCTTTCCTTGACCACTCCCAAAGAACGCGACGCCCTGAACCGCGGAATTGTGAGGGTTTCCTGGAGCGTTGAAGATTCCCTTTCAGGCGTGGACCGGATCGAGTTGAAACTGGACGACGGCCCCATCGTAACGGTCAATCCCTCGAACGCCAACTTCACACTCAGCGGACTCGCGGACGGAGAACATTTCGTCGACGTCGTTGCGTTCGATCGGGTCCAACACCCGACATCGGTTAAAGTTTCCTTCCTCGTGGACCGGATGCCTCCCGCGCTCGAAATCATCGGACCCGCCCAGGATCTTGTGATCAGCTCCAATCGAGTCGATCTCCTGTGGAAGGCCGATGGGACAGGATCGAACATCTCCCGCTTCGAAATCCAAATGGATGATGCGGAGCCGGTGGTTCAACCCGGTACCCAACGTAGCTTCACACTTACGGGAGTCCAGGACGGCGTCCATATCATCACCCTTCGCGCTTTCGATCGCGCGGGCAACTACGAGACCGCCGTCGTCCGGGTCCGAGTCGATACCGGATTCTTCAGTCCGAGCGGCCCGTACGGTCCATGGCCCGTGACGACCGTGATAATCGTAGCCATCATGGGGGCATTACTCGGCGCGGTTCGCATCGCGCGGTCTCAAGGGGCAAAGCCGCCCCCGCCCACGTGACTCGCGGTTCCCAGATGCCGGAAATTGTCAATGCGAATCCGCGGTTGCGCTACACTTTTATAGCCATCAGCGCCTTGCGCGTTTCCGTCTGACCCACGTCGGACACCAGAAGGATATAGATGGGATGGGTTGTAGCGATGCTGCCCAGCGCTGACTGTCCCACCGGTCAGGTGAGCCCTTGTTCCTGAAAGAGATCCAGATGGAGAACTTCAAGTCGTTCGGTCGAAAAATCTCGATCCCGTTCCTCCAAGGGTACACGTCGATCACGGGCCCGAACGGCTCCGGGAAGAGCAACATCGCGGACGCGATCCTGTTCGTCCTCGGCCCGAAGAGCGCGAAGGCGATCCGCGCCGGCAAGCTGACGGACCTCATCTGGAACGGCGGCAAGGACAAGAACGGCGCCAACGAATGCCAGGTCAGCCTGATCTTCGACAACTCGGACCGCCAGATCCCCGTCGAGGCGGACGAGGTCAAGCTCACCCGCTACGTCGGCCTCAGCCCATCCGTCGATGGCGGGTACAATTCGTACTTCTACATCAACGACCGAAAGTCCTCCCTGTCCGAGTTCGACTCGCTCCTGGCCCACGCGCGGATCTCGGCGGAAGGCTACAACCTGGTCCAGCAAGGGGACATCCAGCGGATCGTCTCCATGTCCTCCGTGGAACGCCGGCGGATTCTCGACAACATCGCGGGCATCACGAAGTTCGACGATGACATCGGCCAGGCCGAAGGGAAGCGCAAGGAGACGGAGGACAACCTCGAGCGAATCCGGATCATCCTCGACGAGATCGACAAGCAGATCAAGCAGCTCGAGGCGGACCGCGACGGCGCCCTGAAATACCGGGACCTGAACGAGAAGCTGACGACCGCGAAGGCCCAGCTCGCCTACAAGAACCGGGAATTGATCGAGCGGCAGATCGTCGGAACGAAGGAGCAGATCGCGAAACACGAGGGCGACAAGGCGAAGTTGGAAGCCCAGAAGGAGGAGCTCCGAGGCCGCCTCGATGCGGCCGTCGCCCGACTGAACGAACTCGAGCAGGAGATGGCGGACCGCGGCGGGGACGAGGCGAAGCAGCTCAAGGAAAAGCTCGATGGCCTGCGGATCGAGCGGGCCCGCGCCACAGACGGAATCGAGACGTCGAAGGAGACGCTGAAGCAGATCCGGGCGGACGCCGCGGAGGCCACCAAGGAGAAAGCCAAGGTCCAGAAGGAAACGGACGCGCTCGCGCGGGAGCGCGCGAACGTCGACAAGCGCGTCGGGGAACTGGACGAGCAGATCAAGGGGGCGGACAAGGATCTCCACGAAGTCGACGAGGTCGCGTCGAAGAGCGACGCGAAGGTCCTCAACATCCAGAAACAGATCATCGCCCTGAACAACGAGATCGACCAGGTCGAGGAGAAGCTCAAGGGCTTGGTCCTCGAAGGCGACCGCACGAAGGAGGCGATGGCGCGTGTCGAGTCCGAGATCGGGCTGCTCGAGGAATCCCGAAAGCAGTACGCGGTCGAGCACGACGACGCCGAATGGCAGCTCAAAGAACTCAACTCGTCCACGAAGGAATCGGGGAAGAGCCTCCAGAAACTCCAGGAGGATTTCCACAGCCGGCGGATGGAGGAGGGCCGGCTCGCGAAGGAGCAGGCGGACCTCCAGACCGCGCTCCTCAGCCTGACGAGGCAATATGCGCAGCTGAAGGCCGAGGCCGACGTCGCGGAGAACATGAAGCGCGGGTATGGCTCGGCGGTCTCCGCGATCCTCGAGTGCCGGGAGACCGGTTCGATCAAGGGGATCCACGGCACGGTGGCCCAGCTCGCCCACGTCGACTCCCAGTACGAGACGGCGATCGTCACTGCCGCGGGAGCCCGGATGCAGGCGATCATCGTCGACGACGACTCGGTCGCGGCCCAGTGCATCGATTATCTGAAGAAGCGCAAGATCGGCCGCGCGACCTTCCTCCCTCTCACCAAGATGCTCGTCGGCAAGCCTCGCGGCAAGGCGATCCTGGTCGCCAAGGAATGCCTCGGCTTCGCGATCGACCTGTGCCACTTCGACGAGAAGTACCGCGACGCGTTCTTCTACGTCTTCGGCGACACCCTCGTCGTCCAGACGCTGGACGAGGCCCGGAAGTGGATGGGCGGCGTCCGCCTCGTGACGACGGAGGGCGAGCTCATCGAGTCCTCCGGCGCGATGGTCGGCGGCGAGATGGAGAAGTCCACGGTCCGGTTCGGCCCGAGCTCCGCGAGCGAGATGGAGAAGATCGCGGAGAAGCTGCGGGAGGCCCAAGCCCAGGCGGAGAACGTCGCGAACCGCCTCGATGAGATTCGGAAGGAAATCCTCGCGCTCGAGGAGACGATCAAGGACACGGGCGGGAGGTCCGGGGCCGTCGAAGTCAAGGCGAGCACCCTGGAGGCGAAGCGGAAGGAATTCGCCGCGAAACTCGCCGCAGCCGACAAGGACCTCGCGGATCGGAAGGGCCGGTTCGAAGACGCCCGGAAGACCGCGACGCGGATCGAAGAGGACCTGGAGAAGTTCACGAAGGCGGTCGAGGCGCTGAAGTCCAAACGGGACGAGCGCAAGAAGGCCGTCATGGAGGCGACGCCGCAGCAGATCTCCTCGAAGATGAAGGAGCTCATGAGCCGCCGCGCGACCCTCGCCGAGGAGCTCAGCGGCCTCCGGTCGAAGGGGGAGGCGATGGCCACCCAGACCGCGTTCCTCGAGGAGCGCCGCGGGGAGCTCGATGCGCGGTTCGGGACCTTGGAGGAACAACGGAAGGATCACGAAAAGCGGATCGAGACGTTCCAGGAGTCGCTCGGACGGCTCGAGACGGAGATCCGCGGGCTCGAGAAGACGGAGGCCCAGCTCGGCAAGAAGATGAAGGACCTCCAGGACGCCCGCGACGCCGCGTACAAGGACAAGACGGACCGCGAGGCGGACCTCGACAAGGCCACGCACAAGATCGAGACGAAGGAGGACTTCCTGCTCAAGATGCAGACGGAGCTGAAGGTGCAGGAGGAGCAGCTCGCCGAGGCGGAGCGCGTGATGACGGAGATGGCCGTCGAGGTCAAGGAAGGACGGCTCCCGAGCCTCGAGGAGCTCAAGTCGACGATCGGCGAGTGCGAGGCCGCGATCACGGCCCTCGGGCCGATTAACCTCCGGGCCCTGGAGGACTACGACGCGCAGCAAGCCCGGGCCGTCGAGCTGAAGGACGAGTTCAAGAGGCTCGAAGGCCAGCGGGAGGAGCTCATCCACCTCGTCGAACAGCTCACGGACCGCAAGAAGGAGGGGCTCGCGAAGGTCTTCACCGCGATCAGTGAGAACTTCAAACGGGTCTACGCGGAGCTCAGCGAGGGCGGCGAGGCGGACCTCGTCCTCGAGGATCCCGAGAAGCCCTTCGAGGCCGGCCTCATCCTGAAGGTCAAGCCGGCCCACAAGAAGGTCCTGCGGCTCGAGGCCCTCTCCGGCGGCGAGAAGTCCCTTGCGTCGATGGCCCTGATCTTCGCGATCCAGGAGTACGACCCGTCGCCGTTCTACCTGCTCGACGAGATCGACCAGAACCTCGACGCGGTCAATGCAGAGAAGGTCGCCCGGATGATCCGGCGGAACAGCA
>Ga0209156_10002468_pt1 | contig 14456 bp, 12 predicted proteins | sample GraSoiAngelo_124_FD_185881 | JGI IMG/M metagenome (GOLD analysis project Ga0209156, IMG submission 185881) | Grasslands soil microbial communities from the Angelo Coastal Reserve, California, USA - 14_0927_05_20cm (SPAdes) (version 2) | ecosystem: Environmental > Terrestrial > Soil > Grasslands...
TCCCCGACGTGCCCCATACGTGCCCGCGAGCTCTGCGCGCGAGCTCCTGGAGATCGGCCAGGCTGACGCTATGGTGGCGATCGAACGCGGCAGCCCTACTTCACCCGTTCAAACACGGCCGATCCGGTGTCAAAGCTGAAGCTGCCTTCGGGAGTGACCGTGAGAATCGTCTTGCCCCGCTCCTCGGAGACTGTCGCCGTTCCTTGGGTGCGCGACGATCGGTATCGTAACTTGCCGCTTTCCAGATAGTATTTCCCGACCGTCAACGTCCCCCCCGGTATCGTGGTGGAGGCTTCGTAGCTTCCGTCCTCCTTGATGATCATTAGGACCCGAGCGTTGCCCCCCACTTGCGTGGTCACCCAGCCCTGCCATGTGCCTGCAAGTTCCTTGACGTCCGTGAGCGGTTTCTCTACGGCGGTTCCAGCGAGCGTGCACGCGGTCAACACCACAGGAGCGAGGAGCGCGATCAGTCGGTACGATCTCATGTATTGGCCTCGTTGAGCCCCAACAGGGACGCGCTCGGCCCTCACTCCGCGTCGCCGGCCCGGAGGTAGGTGAGGAAGCCCTGGCGCAGCGCGGTCGGCTGCTCCGTGAGCCAGACGAGGAGCTCGGTGTGCTCGTCGACCAGACGCGTGCGGGCTGGCCCGGCAGGAAGATCCGCGTACTGGAGCTGAAGCGCGTACATATACACAGCCTTGCGGTAGAGGTCGTCGAGATACTTGCAGAGCTCCGCGTTGAGGAGGACCTCCTTCTCGCTGGTCGCTCGGATGAGCTCGGGGATCACGTCGCCCGCGACGCGGCCGTCGCGAAACACAGGGGCGAGCGCGACGAGGACGCCGCGGAGGATCCCCGCGCGGCGCTCGTAGAGGTCGTGGCGCAGCTTGGTCCGCGCCGTCTGGTGCTGCTGGTAGGCGATATAGGCGGCGATCGCGGCGATCGTCGGCGTCAGAAGGGCGGAGACCCCGGTCAGATAGGCCTCGCAGCCGGTGGGGCCGATGCGCGGGGCGAGCCCGCCGATGCCGGTCGAGGCGACGATGCAGTACGTGGCGAAGCCAGACGCGACCGCGGAGCTGAACGCCACGATGACGAGCAGGGTGCCGCCCCAGATGCGCCGCGCCCTGGGCGTCATCGCACGGCCGACGCGCCCACGGGCGCCACCCTAGCGCAGATTGAGCGCGTCGAGGCGCGCGGCCGTCGGGATCCCCTCGCCGTCCCACCCGCGCAGCGCGTAGTACTCGTCGAGCATCGCGCGGAGCTCGTCGGGCGGACAGTAGGCGCCGGCCGACGGGCCCTCGGGGATGGGCTCGTGCATCACCCTCCACGGCAGCGTGTCTTCCGCGCGCCGCACGCCCTCGCGCACGTTGAAGAGGCGCTCGAGGTTGATGATGCGCTCGCCGACGCGCTCGAGCGCCTCGAGCGTCATGTCCCAGCCGGTGACGGCCCGCACCATGCGCGCATAGGGCTCCTCGAGGAAGAGCCCGAAGCCGCGCTCGGCGGTGAACCGGCACATGACGAGCGAGTCGCCGACGGCGGTGAAGTGCTGGCTGCGGGCGGCGAAGGCGGGCTTGCCCTTCGTCCCACGCCGGTCGAACCCCTGCGCGTACTGAGGCGTCGGACGCGTGTCGTGGTGGCTCCCCCCGCGCGTCGCCGTGGCGTAGCCGATCGAGAGGCCCTTGAGGGCGCGCGCCGAGTGGGCCGGCAGCTCGAGGCGCTTCACCGCGTAGACGAGCCTCGTCCCCTCGGGGTGGACGCGCTCGGCGAGCCGCCAGGCGCCCTCCGCGAGGCGCGCGCCGAAGCCCTCGCGGCGCGCCGTCAGCTCGACGAGCCGGAGCATGCCGCGCCAGTTCCCCCAGCCGAAGTCCACGCCGAGGTCGGCGGTCGTGAGCCAGCCGCGCTCGAGCGCCTCGCAGACGAAGGCCAGCGTGACGCCGAGCGAGATCGTGTCCATGCCGAGCAGGTCGCAGAGGTCGTTGGCGAGGATGAGCGCCTCCGGGTTCGCGATGCCGAGCATCGGGCCGAGCGCGAAGATGGTCTCGTACTCGGGCATCTTCGCCTTCGTCCCGGCGAACTCGCCGTCGCCGATCGCGTACTGCTTGCCGCACGCGACGGGGCACTTGAGGCATGTCGTGTCGCGGTCATGGTAATGGGCCTTCATCGCCTCGCCGCCCACCGCGCCCGCCTCGGCGAAGATCTCCGTCTTGAGGTTGAAGCTCCCGAGCCCGCCGAGCGCGTTGATCGGGCCGACGAGGAAGGACGTGCCGTAGGTCGAGAGCGCCTGCGTGCCCGCCTTCAGGGGCTCGCGCGTCTCGTCGAGGAGGGCCTTCAGGGCCACGGTGTCGGCGACCTCGGTCTTTCGCGCGCCGCGCACCACGACCGCCTTCAGATGCTTCGAGCCCAGCACGGCGCCGATGCCGCCGCGCCCCGAGACGCCCTCGCGGTTCCTCCAGTAGTGCGCCATCGCCGCGAAGCGCACGCGCTGCTCGCCCGCGGGGCCGATGGCGATCGCGTCGGCGTCGGCGCCCTCGCTGGCGACGAGGGCGTTGACGGTGTCGCGCGTCGTCCCGCCCCAGAGCTCGGTCGCGGGCTTCACCTCGGCGCCCGTCTCGGTCACCAAGAGGTACGACGGCCTCCCGGCCCGGCCCGTGATGAAAATGGCGTCGAAGCCCGTCCGCTTGAGCGTCGCCGGGAAGCGCCCGCCGAAGGTCGAGTCGAAGAAGAGATCGGTCAGCGGCGACTTGGTCGCGACGCAGGCGCGGCTGTTGCCCGGCACCGTCGTGTCGGTGATGGGCCCGACGGCGAATACGACCGCGTTCGTGGGGGCGAACGGATCGGTGCGGGCCGGCACGTGGTCGTAGAGCAGGCGCGCCGCCAGGCCGTTGCCGCCGAGGTAGGCGCGCGCGCTGCGCTCGTCGAGCGCCTCCTGGCGCGCGGTGCCGGTTCCGAGGTCGACGAAGAGGACCCGGCCGCCGTAACCCTTCACCGACCGAGGTCCTTCAACCCCCGGCGCGCGGCGGCGGCGAGGTCGGCCGGCACGTTCGGCTGGTCGAGGAGCTTCCGGTAGACGATGGCCGCGGAGTCCGGTTGCTTCAGCGCCAGGAAGCTCGTCGCGGCGCCGAGGAGCGCCTTGCGCCCGGCGGACGACTCCGGCGCCACGTAGGCGGCCGTCATGAAGTACTCCGCGGCGGCGAGCTGGTCGCCGTCACCCTGCCAGGCCTCGCCGAGCCCGTAGGCGGCCTCGGCGACGGTTGCCTCCTCCGGGACCTTCAGGAGTTCGCCGAGGAGCGCGCGGGCTTCGGTCCACTTCTTCTCCTGGAGCAGGGCGCGCGCGTTCCCGAGCAGGGCGGCCGGGCTCCAGCCGCGGCGGCCGTCGCTCGCCGCGTGCGCGTAGGCCTCGAGCGCGCCCGCGCGGTCGCCCGTGGCCTCGCGCACCCGAGCCAGCACGAGCCAGGCGCGCGTCGTCTTCGCGTCGGCCGGCGCCCCGGCGACGAGCTTCTCGAGGTCCGGGCGCGCCTCGGCCGCACGCCCGGTCTCCACCAGCGCCTCGGCGAGCGTCAGGCGTCCGGCGGCGGCGAACGGGCTCTGCGGAAAGCGCTGCTGGAGCTCGGCATACGCCTCGTAGGCGGTGGGCCAGGCGCCCGCCGCGGCCGCGCCCGCGCCGACGCGCTCGAGCACGTCGTCGGCGGCCTCGTCGGCGGGGAACTGGGCGACGAGGCGCTTGGCGTAATCGAGCGCCGCCGTCCAGTCCTTCGCCTCACCGGCGACGCCGGCGAGGACGTAGAGAAAGCGGGGCGTCGCCCGGCCGGCCGGCGCGGCGGCGAGCTGGGCGAGCGCCGCCTTCTTCCAGTCCGCGTGGGCGCCCTGCTGGTAGGCGACCACGGCGAGACCGTACGCGGCGGCGGCGGCGACCGCAGGCGTGCCGTTGTCGCGGGCGTCGGTGAGGAGCCCCTTGGCGGGCTCCCACTGCCCCTGGGCGAGCTGGGCGATGCCGAGCCCCAGCGTCGCGAGGGCGCCCGTCTCGGACCGGGCGAGCGTGAACGATTTGGCAGCCTCGGCGGGCTTGCCGGCTGTCAGCAGCGCGATCCCCAGCGCCACGTGGGCGCGGCCGAGCAGGGGCGGGAACGGCGCGCGCTTGATCCAGTCGGCGAGCTCCCCCTGGAGAGCCGTGGCGTCGCCCGTGCGCAGGGAGAGGAGGGCGCGATTGAGCCGCGCGAAGTCGGTGCGCGGCTGCTTCGGATAATCCGCGATGATCCGGTCGAGGAGCGCCCGCGCGGCCGACCATTCGGCGGGTTTTCCGAGCGCCAGCTCCGAGGCCAGCAGCAGCGCCTCCGGCGCGTACGGATGCTCCGGGTGGAGACGCGCGAACTCGAGGAACGCCCGCCGCGCGTCGGCGTCGCGGTCCTGGCGGAGCGCGCTCCAGGCGACGCCGAGGCGCGCGGCCGGCGCCTGGGGGTGCCGCGGCAGCTCCACGAGCAGGCGCCCGAAGGCGGCGCTCGCCGTCGCATGGTCGCCCCCGCGGTACGCGGCCTCGCCCTGGAGCAGGAGCGCGGCCGCGCGCGCGTCGGGCGTCGTCGCGGACGCGACGACGGCGGCGAGATCCTTCGCCGCCTGGGTGAACTCCCGCAGCTCGACGTTCGCCTGGGCGAGACGGAACGCCGCGAACCAGCCCGTCGCCGACCCGGGCTCGGCCCGCTGGGCCAACTCGTACTGCGTGCGCGCGTCGTCGAGGTTGCCCTGCCCGCGGCTCGCCTCGCCGCTCAGCATGAGCGCGTACGCGCGCAGGGCGGGCGTGAGATTGGTGGCGAGCACCTCGGGAAGGATGACGAGCGCCTCGGCCCCCTTGCCGCCGTCGATGAGGCTACGCGCGAAGCGCAGGAGGAGCGGCTGCAGGAGCGGCGAGCGCCGGCCCTCGAGGTCGCGCGCGGCCTGGCGCGCCGCGGCCGGGTCGGAGGGCAGGAGCGCCAGGACGACGCCGGCCTGGGCCCAGTCCCGCTCGGTGCCGGTCTTGGGCGCCGCGGCGGGCGACGTCGGCGTCAGGAATGCGCGGAACGCGGTGACGCTGTCCCGGTAGCGACCGGCCTGGAGGCTCCACCAGCCGAGCCGCAGCTGGCCCTGATCGAGCAGCGGGTGCGGTCCGCCATGGACAAAGGCCGTCAGCGTGCTCACGGCGCGGTCGTACTGGCCGACGCGCCCGAGCGCCTCGCCGAACCAGAACGACACATCGCGCGCGAGCGGGCCCGGCACGCCCTTCGCGCCGAGCGCCGTCCACGCCTCGACCGCGTCCTCGTGGCGGCCGAGCGCGTAGCTCGCGATCCCGAGGCCGTGGCGGGCCCACGCCTCGAGCGAGGGCGGCATGGGTCCGGCCAGGACCTGCGTGAACGTGTCGCGTGCGCGCTGGGCGTTGCCGAGGCGGAGCGCCGTCCACGCCCCGCCGTAGGTGCTCCAGAGCGTGAGGTCACTCCCCTTGGGCGCGGTCTGCGTGGCCTGAAGGAAGAGCCGGTCGGCCTGCTCGATGCGGCCGAGGACCCAGTAGGTCTCGGCAAGCCAGTAGCGCGCCTCGACGACGACCTCGCGGTCGCTCCCGCTCCGCGCCGCCTGCTCGAGCGCCTTCGCCGCGTCCTCGTACTCGGCCTTCGCGAAGCGCGCGCGCCCGCATTCGAGCGCCTGCGAGGCCACGCCGAAGAACGCGCCGACGCACGCGAGCCCGCCCGGCTGCGCCACGGGGGCCGTCGGCTTTCCCCCGGTCGGGGGCGCGAGCGCCGAAAGGGGGAACGGCGGCAGGTCCGCGGGCGGTGCCGGCAGCGGCAGGGTCGCGGGCGCGAGCGCCGGCTTCTCGCCCGGCGCCTCGGCGAACGGCACGAGCGGCGCGAGCTCGGGCAAGGGCGGCGTGAGCGGCAGGAGCGTCTGCGCCACGACGCCCGCCGGAACGAGGGCCCACGCCGCGAGCAGGAGCAGGACGAGCGCCCGGCGCCTCAGGAGCCGCCTCCCGTCTTCGGCACCCGGCCGCGGAGCGCGGCGGCGCGGTCACGGGCCCAGTTGCGCAGCGTCGCGTCGGGACTCTTCGCCGCGACCTGCTCGTAGGCCGCGAGCGCGCCACGGTCGTCCTGGAGCTGCTCCTTCGCCAAGCCGAGGCCGGCGAGCGCGCGATAGCGCGTCCCGGCCTCGGTGCTCTTCACGGCCGAGGCCGCCTCGAACGCCTTCCCCGCCGCGCTGAAGTGCCCGAGCTTCAGCTCCGCCTCTCCCTGGAGCACGAGCGCCTCCGCCCGCACCGCGTCCTCGTCGCTTCGCGCGGCCGCCTGCGCCTGGGCCGCCGCCTCCTTCCAGTCCTTGCGCTTGAACGCGGCCTGCGCGAGGTCGAGCGCGGTGCGAAGGGTGAGCGCGTGCTTCGGGAACTCCTTGCGGAGCCGCCGCCACGCGGCCTCCTGGTCCTTCGGGCGCCCGAGCCGCCCGGCGAGCGCGCCCGCGTCGTAGAGCGCTTCAGCGGTGGGCGGGGTCTGCTCCAGGAGCTGCTTGTAGGCATCCTGCATCTCGCCGCGGTCGCCCTGGCGCGCGAGCGTCTGGGTGATCAGCCGGCGCGCCGCCGGCACCTGCTCGTGGCTCGGCGCCATGGCCACGAACGCGCGCAGGTCCTCGACCCCGCCCTTGTCGCCCGAGCTGACGCGGGCCACGCCGAGCAGGTACTTCGCGTCGGGGGCGAGCTTGTGGTGCGCATACTTCGTCGGGAAGGCGGCGAGGACCGGCACCGCGTCGCCGAAGCGCTTCAGCTCCACGAGGGTGCGCGCCAGATAGAAGGCCGCGGTGGGCGCGAGCGCGTGGTCGGGCCAGCCGTTCAGCACCTCGCGGAAGGCCGCCACCGCCGCCTCGGGCCGCCGGAGCTCGAGCTCGCTCTGGCCGAGGCCGTAGAAGGCCCCTGGCGCGGTCGCCGACGCCGCGTCGTTCCGCACCACGGCCTCGTAGGCGGTGCGCGCCTCGGCGAAGCGGCGGAGATGGAGCAGCGACTCGGCCTGCCAGAACTTGACCTCGTGCGGCGAGCCCGGCGCGGGGAGCTTCTCCAGGCGCCGGAACGCCTCCAGCGCCGCCTCGGCGTCGCCGAGCGCCAGTCGGGCGCGCCCGAGCACGAGCAGCGCCGCGGGCAGCTTCGGGTCCTTCGGGTACTCGTCCGCGAGGCGCTCGAGGGCCCGGCGCGCGACGCCGTAGAGACCGTCGGCGAACGCGCGCTCGCCGACGAGCCGGAGCCGCTCGGGCTCGTCGAGCGCGTGCGCGGGCACGGCCGGGAGTGCCGCCATCAGCACGAGGAGGACCGCCGTCACGCGCGGCAACCTGCGCATCATGTTGACAAATCATCGTAGCACGGCTTCGTCGCACGGCTGTGGTACGGTCTGGTCGTGGGTCTGTGCGTTTTCGACCTGGACCACACCCTCGTCCGCACGCCCCTCGACCTGGCGGCGATGGCCGTCGAGATGCGGGCGCTCCTCGAGGAGGCCCGCGGCCCCCTGCCTCCGCGTCCCGAGCGCTGGCGCGTCGGCGAGCTCGTGCTGTGGTCGAAGGCGGAGGCGCCCGAGCTCGAGCAGGCGCTCTGGCAGGTGGCGCTCGGGCACGAGCGCCGCGCGATGGACGCGGCCTCCCTCGAGCCCGGCGCGCTCGACGCCGTCACGGGCGCACGCGACGCCGGCTTCCGCACCGCGCTCTGGACCAACAACGCGCGCGCGCTCACCGTGCCGGCGCTCGAGCGCCTTGGCCTCGCGGCGCTCCTCGACCTGGTCGTCACGCGCGACGACATGCGCGCCCTCAAGCCCGATCCCGATGGCTGGCGGGTGATCTCAGAACATTTCACCGCTCGCCTCGCCGGAGGCACCGCCTCGGCTCGCACGGCCCCCGAACATTTCACCGCTCGCCTCGCCGGAGGCACCGCCTCGGCTCCCACGGCCCCCGAACATTTCACCGCTCGCCTCGCCGGAGGCACCGCCTCGGCTCGCACGGCCCCCGCGGTGGTCGTCGGCGACTCCTGGGTGGACGGCGTCGCCGCCGCCGCGGTCGGTGTGCCCTTCGTCGCCTACCGCGCGCGCGAGGAGGAGCTGCGGCGCTGGGGCGTTGAGCCCGTCGCCCGGCTCGACGACCTCGCGGCCCTCCCCGCGTGGCTCATGGCGAGGCTCGACGGGCACGCGACGCGGTGATGGACCTCTTCGGCGAGCCCGCGCCGGGCGCCGCCGCGCCGCCGGCCACGCCGCTGGCCGACCGAATGCGTCCGCGCACGCTCGACGAGCTCGTGGGCCAGGAGCACCTCGTCGGCGCCGGCAAGATCCTCCGCACGGCGCTCGAGCGCGGCGAGCTCCACTCGATGATCCTCTGGGGCCCGCCGGGCTCCGGCAAGACCACGCTCGCCTCGCTGCTGGCGCGCGTGGCCGGCGCGCGTTTCGTCGCCTTCTCCGCGGTGCTCTCGGGGGTGAAGGAGATCCGTGAGGTCGTCGCCGAGGCCGAGCGCGAGCGCGCGCGCCATCGGACCCGCACGATCCTCTTCGTGGACGAGATCCACCGCTTCAACCGCGCGCAGCAGGACGCCTTCCTGCCGCACGTCGAAAAAGGGACGCTGATCCTCATCGGGGCGACGACCGAGAACCCCTCGTTCGAGGTGAACTCGGCCCTCCTCTCGCGCTGCCGGGTCTACGTGCTGCAGCCGCTCGCAGAGACGGACCTCGTCGCGATCCTGCGGCGGGCCCTCGCCGACGCCGAGCGCGGCCTCGGCGCCCTCGGCGCCGAGGTGGACGATGCGGCGCTGGCGCTCATCGCGCGCCTCGCCGACGGCGACGCCCGCGCGGCGCTCACCATCCTGGAGCTCGCGGTGTGGCTCTCGCCGGAGGCGGGCGGCCGGCGGCGCCTGGCCGAGGCGTCGATCCGCGAGGCCGCCCAGCGGAAGACGCTGCTCTACGACAAGTCGGGCGAGGCGCACTACAACGTCATCTCGGCGCTGCACAAGTCGCTCCGCGACTCCGACCCCGACGCGGCGCTCTACTGGCTCGCGCGGATGCTCGAGGCCGGCGAGGACCGTCTCTACATCGCCCGGCGGCTCGTCCGCTTCGCCTCCGAGGACGTGGGCAATGCCGATCCGGGCGCGTTAACCGTGACACTGGCGGCCAAGGAAGCGTATGCTTTCCTCGGTGACCCCGAAGGTGAGCTGGCCCTGGCTCAGGCCACGCTGTACCTGGCACTCGCGCCCAAGTCGAACGCGGTGTACGTCGCCCTCGACGCCGCCACGGCCGACGTTCGCGAGCGCCCCGCCGAGCCCGTACCGCTCCACATCCGGAACGCTCCCACACGGCTCATGAAAGACCTCGGATACGGCCAGGGCTACCAGTACGCCCACGACGCGCCCGACGCGCGAGTGGACCAGGACGACCTCCCCGAAGCGCTCCGCGGCCGGCAGTACTACCAGCCGACCGACCGCGGCCTCGAGGCCGACCACCGCCGCCGGCTCGCCGACTGGCGGCGCTGGCGGGCGGAGCGCCGGCAGGCGCGGGAGTAGGCCATGCGGATCAATCTCACGCGCCCGCAGTGGTTCCTGGTCGGTGTCAGCGCGCTCTTCGTCCTCACCTACTTCGGTCTGCTCTCGTGGGGCAAGGTCCAGGAGGCGCTCGAGGCGGTCGCCGCGAAGCCGAGCGGTGCGAAGGTGTTCGCCGCCAAGGTGGATCGCGCCGACGCGATCTTCATGGTCTTCATGTTCCTCTTCCTCACCCCGCTCGCGATCACGGCCGTGCTCGGGCTCATCGCGTTCGTCGGCGCGATCCTGGCGGGCTTCCTCGAGTCGTTCTGGAAGACGCCGGGCATGCCCGACTGGCTCTTCACCGGCTTCGTCTACCTGCTGCTGCTCATACTCGCCTACTTCACCCGGGCGCTCTGGCTGCCTCACACGGTGGGCTTCTTCAGCCTCATCGCCCGCGCGCTCATCTCGGCGTCGCGGGGGTAGGCGGAAGGAAGAGTGGCCTGAGAAAGCTGCGCGTCGGCGTCGTGTTCGGAGGCCGCTCCGGCGAGCACGAGGTCTCCCTGGCCTCCGCCGCGTCGGTGATCGCGGCGCTCGAGCAGAAGGGCCACGTCGTCGTGCCGATCGGCATCGCGCGCGACGGTCGCTGGGTCGTGGGCGGCGACCCGTTGCGCGCGCTCGCGTCCGACGCGCGCGTGGCGCTGCCCCTGGACGATACCGCGGGCTCCGTCAAGAAGGCGCTCGCCGACCGCGCCGAGGCCGGCGAGAGCGCCACCACGCGGAGCCTCGCGCGCACCGAGCCCGCGGGCGGGCTCCCCGCCGAGCTCCGCCGTCTCGACGTCGTCGTCATCATGCTCCACGGCCCGTACGGCGAGGACGGCACGATCCAGGGCCTCTTCGAGCTGGCCGACCTCCCCTACGTCGGCGCGGGCGTCCTGGCCTCGGCCGTCGGCATGGACAAGGCGATGATGAAGGCGGTCTTCGCCGCCCACGGCCTGCCCATCGTCGAGTACCTGGTCGTGGCCCGGCGCGAGTGGCGCGAGGATCCGGCCCCGGTCGCCCGGCGGGTCGCCGAGACCCTCGGCTTCCCCTGCTTCGTCAAGCCCTCGAACCTCGGCTCCTCCGTCGGGATCTCGAAGGTGCCGGATGCGGCGGCGCTCCCGGGGGCGATGCGCGAGGCCGCGCGGCACGACCGGAAGATCATCGTCGAGCGCGCCGTCCGAGGACGCGAGATCGAGGTGAGCGTGCTCGGCAACGACGCGCCGGTCGCGTCGCTCCCGTGCGAGATCACCTATGGCGGGGAGTGGTACGACTACGCGACGAAGTACGCCGAGGGGCAGGCGCGGCTCACGGTGCCGGCGCCCATCGCGCCCGAGCTCACGCGGCGCATCCAGGAGCTGGCGCTCGCCGCCTTCCGCGCCATCGACTGCTCGGGCATGGCGCGCGTGGACTTCTTCCTCGAGGGTGAGCGCGCGCTCGTCAACGAGATCAACACGATCCCCGGCTTCACCGCGACCAGCGGGTACGCCCGCATGTGGGAGGCGTCGGGGCTCACCTACGCCGACCTGCTGGAGCGCCTCATCGAGCTCGCCCTCGAGCGCCATCGCGACAAAGGAGCGGCGGGGTGAGTGCCGGAGCGTCGAGCGGCGGAGGCTCGGCGGAGGCGCTCCGACGGCACGATCTGGTGCTCATCGCCGGCGGCGGCACGGGCGGCCACACGAGCCCGGGCCTCGCGGTCGCGGCGCTCCTCTCCGCCCGGGGCGTCGGCTGCGCGTGGATCGGCTCGCGGAGCGGCATCGAGGCGAGCCGCGCGCCCGCGGCCGGCATCGCCTATCACGCGATCCCGACTGGCAAGCTCCGGCGCGCCGTGGCGTGGCAGAACGTCGTGGACCTCTTGGTCAACGTCCCGGCGGGCATGGTCGCCGCCTTCCGGGCTCTCGGGCGCCTCCGGCCGCGGATCGTCTTCGCGACCGGCGGGTACGTCGCCGTGCCGGTCATGCTCGCGGCGGCCGCGCGCAGCATCCCGATCGTCCTGCACGAGCAGACGCTGGTGCCCGGGCTCGCCAACCGCCTGGGCGCCCCGCTCGCCCGCCGCGTGGGTGTGACCTTTGCGGAGAGCGCCCGCCATTTCCCGGCGCAGAAGGTCGTCGTGACGGGCAACCCGCTCAGGCCCGAGCTGCGTGGCGGCTCGCCCGCGCGCGCGGCCGAGCGCTTCGGCCTCGACGCGACGGCTCCGCTCGTCTACGTGACGGGCGGCGCGCAGGGCGCCCAGCGGGTCAACCGCGCCGTCGGGGAGGCGCTCGCGGCGCTCACCGAGCTGGCGCAGGTGATCCACCAGTGCGGTGACAAGACGGGCGACCGCGCGTGGCTCGAGACGCGCCGCGCGGCGCTGCCGCCGAGCCTCGTCCGTCGCTACACGATCGTGCCGTACGTGAAGGACGAGCTGGCGGACGTCTACGCCGCGGCGGCGCTCGTCGTCTCACGCGCCGGGGCGGGCACTGTGAACGAATGCTGCCAGCTCGGCCTGGCCGCCCTCTACGTCCCCCTGCCGGGCACGCGTGGCGACGAGCAGATGGCGAACGCGCGGCTCGTCGAGCGCGCGGGGGGCGCGGCCGTGCTCCCGCAGGCGGAGCTCACGCCCGCCCGGCTGGTCGCCGAGGTCAAGGCGCTCCTCGCCGACCCGCGCCGCCTCAAGGAGATGGGCGAGCGCGCCCGTCGGCTCGCCGTGCCCGACGCCGCGGAACGACTCGTCGCGCTCCTCACCGAGACCCCGTGACGCCCCCCGCCGACCAGACACCGCCGGCCGGCATGAGGGCCGCGTCCGGGCGTCCGCCTGCCGAGACCCGTAGCTTCTGGGCGGTACGCCGGGCGATGAGCCAGAGAACATGACCGCGGCGGGTCGGTGGGTAGCGCCGTGCGAGTCGAGGCGGTGCCTCCGACGAGGCGAGCGGTGAAATGCTCGGTGGTGGTCGAGGCAGGCGGGAGCCCGGGCGCGGCCCGCGCGTAGAGCCGGCGGTGCCTGGTCAGCGGGCGGGCGCGCGGCCTCGCAGATCGAAGCGGAGGGGGCAGCCCTCGCAGCGCGGGACGGCGCGGCAGTGCGACTTTCCGACGGCGACGAGGAGCGCGTGATACTCGTTGAACAGCGCAGGATCGGACGGCAGATGCGCCTCGAGGAACAGGCGCGCGGCTTCGTAGCCGGCGCCGCGCGGCAGGAGCCGGTGGCGCGCCAGCACTCGACGGGCGTAGGCGTCGGCGACGAACACCGGGCGGCCCGCCGCGTAGAGGAGGATCGCGTCGGCCGTCTCGGGTCCGAGCCCTGGGACGGCGAGGAGCTCGCGCCGCAGCGGGCCGAGCGGCAGCCCACGCATCCGGGCGAAGGCGCCGATCCCGCGGCTGACGAGCCAGCGCGTCAAGGCGAGGAGCCGTCGTGCCTTGACACGTGGCGTCCCGGCCGGGCGGATCATCCGGGCGAGCTCGGCCGGGGAGAGCCGTGCCAGTCGCCGCGCGGAGAGAACGCGGCGCGCGCGAAGCGCCGCGACGGCACGCGCCGCGTTGGTCCACGCCGTGTGCTGGGTGAGGACGGCGCCCGCGGCGATCTCGTAGGGCGTCCGGCCGGGCCACCACGCCTGCGGGCCGAAGCGACGCGCGAGCGCCCGGTAGAGGTGGAGCAGGCGCGCCTTCACGCGGTCGCGGGGCGGCCCGGGGACCCGGCGCCGGCGGGCGAAGGGCGCGCGGGCTGAGCCGATGCTCGCCCTCATCGTCCTGCTCCAGAGCCTAACGCTGGTCGTGAGCGGCCCGCTGACCTCATCCGAATACCTCCCGATCCGCGTGGCCGAGGCCGAAGGCTACTTCACGCGGGAAGGCCTCGCCGTCACCGTGAGGACGACGCGGGCCGAGTCGGGAGCCGCCGAGGCGCTCGCCCAGGGCCAGGCGGACCTGGCGGCGACGACGCTCGAGGCCCTCCTGCGCTTCGGGCCTCGCCAGTCGAGTCAGGCGCCACGGCTCGTCTTCGGGCTCACCGCGGCGCCGCCCGTGGTCCTGCTCGTCGCCGCCCAGCACGTCGACTCGGTGCGCTCGGTCGAGGACCTCGCCGGCCTCCGCGTCGGCGTCATCACGCCGGGCGCCCCCGAGCACGCCTGGTTCGGCTGGCTCCTGGCCCGCCGCGGCGTCAGCGTCGCCGACGTCCACGTCCTGAGCCTGGGGGCTCGCGGGATGGCCGCGTCGATCGGCTCGGGCGAGCTCCACGCGGCGCTCGTCCCCGAGCCCCTCGCCAGCCGGCTCCTCGCCGCGGGCCGGGCGAAGCTCCTGGCCGACTTCCGGACGCCCCAGGCGGTCGCCCAGGCCCTCGGCAGGGCGACCGTCAACGCCGCCTTCTTCGTGCGGGCCGACCGGCGCCTCCGAAGCCAGGACCTCACCGCCCTGGCACGGGCGCTCCTGGCCGCCGAGGAGCGGATCCGCACGGGGAGCGCCGACGAGCTCGCCGCGAAGCTCGGGAGGCGCGTGACCGGCACGACGGAGGAGTTCGAGGCGCTGCTCGAGACGGCCCGAGTGTCCTACCTGGGCGACGGCCTCGTGACCGCAGAGGAGGTGCGGCAGACGCTCGCGATCGTGCGCGCCCACACGCCGCTCCCCGCCTCGCTCCGGATTCCGGCCCCCGAGGAGATGCTTCACCTGGAGCCCCTCAGGCGGGCCCTCAAGGCGACTGCGGAGCGCTGAAGAGCACGCCGAACCCCGCCAGGAGCTCGCGCGTCTCCTCCACCGGGAGCCCGACGACGTTCGTGTAGGAGCCCACCAGGCGCGCCACGAGCGCGCCGCCGAGATCCTGGATCGCGTAGGCGCCCGCCTTGTCCAGCGGCGCGCCCGAGGCCACGTAGGCGTCGAGCGTCGCATCGGAGTAGTCGGCCATCAGGACCCGGCTCACGACCGCGCGAGAGGCCTCGCGCCCGCGGCCGGCGTCCACCGCGGCGATCCCCGTGATCACCTC